>ERZ1740060.458-NODE-458-length-22905-cov-13.331466_pt1 | contig 22905 bp, 9 predicted proteins | sample MGYA00581743_ERZ1740060 | MGnify/ENA primary metagenome ERZ1740060 (study PRJEB43018, sample SAMN04849235) | marine metagenome | isolation source: floating plastic debris | place: Pacific Ocean | collected 2008-08-27 | study: EMG produced TPA metagenomics assembly...
TCACTGTCTCACTACCACTGTCATCACTATCTTCTACTACCTGATCTGCACCAGCATCGGCAATTGGCATACTATTAGGAGGAGTAACTGTTAGATCAAAAGTTTGGTCATCGGATCCACCTCTTCCATCCGAGGCTGTTACCAAAATACTATATGTACCTACGTTATTTGCCTCAGGTGAAAAAGTGAAGGTGGCAGTCCCATCATTATTATCAACTAAAACTCCAAATGATGGTAGGTTATTAGCATCAAAGTTTAGTTGGTCATCATCAACATCAGTAGCACTTATGTCAAATATCAGCGTCTGACTGGCCTGAACTGTTTGATCAGCAATATTATCTAATACTGGGTCACTATTACTACTGAATGTAGTACTACTCACTACTGGAGTAAAGTTTGAGTTTCCTCCGGTACCCAAAGCTCTTATCTGATAAAAATACTCTGTATCAGCTTGTAGATTTTGATCTGAATATGATGTAATATCACTTTGAGTAGTGAAAATGCTAACAAAATTATTCGTTGCATTTAATGATCTAAATAACTCGAAACCTTGTTCATTATCGGAAATATCCTGCCAGGTTAATTGTATCTCTGAGTCGGATTGGGTAGTGGCAGTAAGACCGGTGGGAGCTTGAGGTATATTGTCAGCAGGTGTTACTGGTCCAGCTTCACGCGACTCATTTCCTTGTGCGTCTATCGCCGTTACTGTGTAACTGTAATCGCCATTACCAGGAATGGTCACTAATGCCTCAGTATTCGTAGTCGTAGTTACCAAAGCACCTTCATTATATACCCGATAGCCAGTTACTCCAACATTGTCTGAAGAAGCATCCCAAGTTAGTTGTAACTCGGTACTGGACACTAGAGTACCCGCCAAGTTTGCCGGAGGAGTAGGGTCTTCACTATCAAAGAACGGATAAGCATTAATAACCAGAGCGTTGAATATTCCAAAATCAGCTGACTCATCTACTGTTGGTCCTTCAAAAGAGCGAACATTAATGGTAACTGAGCCATTCTCAGGTACTATATCGTCTATCTGTACTGTATTAGAGGTATTACCGAAAGCATCCAAGATAACAGTTTCCTGACCTATTGTATACTCTGTCCTTAAATCAGTAAATAAATCAATATCATCATCACCGCTCCCGAAGAACGTGAAGCTATACTGCATACCTGCGGGAAGGTTCTCAACAATAAACTCTACTGCTGGATCAAAGGGCTCCATAAAGTAAAAGCTACTTAAAACCGCATCGGGATAAACCCCAGTATTATTTCCCGTAACCTCTCCTAAGTCATTTTCAAAACCAGTACCCCAATTTTCTATTCTGATGGTAACACTAGTAGGGTTACTTTCAGTATCGCTTAACCCATTGATAACTAATCCAGACTCAGGTGGCGTAGCAGTGTTATTCCACGGAGCGGGAGCTACCAGACTGGTTTGCCCACTTAAATTAACTAAAATGCTGTAGTTATATGTAGTAGCCAGAGCCGTAGCCGAGAATTCTGACTGCTGACCACCATTTGTTGCCCGAACTTGGTAAAAATATGTATTTCCTTCAGTTATACTAGCATCAGTATAAATTTCAGCGTCAGCTCCCACTGTAGCTATAAGTGCAAATGAACCAGAAGTGCCTTTTCTGAAAATCTCAAAGCTAGTTTCATTACCTGAATTATCTTGCCAAGAAAGGTTTACCTCAGTACCTCCAACTGACTGCGCCGCTAAATTAGTAGGGGCTAGTAGTTGACTACCTGCGTAGGCTTGTATAACTATTCCGTTTATTACCCCTTGCAGTGCGCCGTTGGCTGCCTCTATTTGCAGTGTAATTTCACCACTAGCATTAGGTTGAATACCATTTAGCTGAACTAGCGTATTGCTAAATCTTGTATTTATCGTCTCACTAGCTGCTCCAACACTGTACGCAACCGAGTAATTGTCCTTTTCAGAATTACCAAGTATAGAAATATTATAGTTTTTGGTAGGGTCAAGATCTGCGAAAAGTAAGCTGGCTTGCCCTTGAGTGAACCAATAGCTACGGGACACATTCTCTGGATATACATTAGACAGAGAACTTGGAGCCACCACTCCACCATCCCACCCGGCTTGAACCGTCATGTCTACAGTGCTAGCACTACCTGAAAGGGCTTCTATCAGGTTACTGTAAGTGGTACTGGCTGATGGATTACTATTCGTATTATTCCAAGGAAACGCAGCTGGGCTACCATTCTCAAGGTTTACATAGATAAGCTCATCATATTCATTGTTAACCACCGTAATAAAAAACGTTTCCTCATCTCTGCCATTAAAAGCATCAGAAGCAGTTAACCTTACTTCATAAGTACCAACGTCAGTGGCTTCAGGATTTAATGTTAGTGTTCCTGTACCATTTTGGTTGTCAGAGAAATTTGCAAAAGCTGGTAAGCCAACTAGTCGTAGAGTAATAGCGTCTCCATCAGCGTCAGTAGCACTTACATCTACATCTTGGCTACTTCCGTAGGTAAGAGCAATTCCTCCCACTTCATCTATTACCGGATCATTGTTGGGGGTTTGTATGCTCACTTCTTGTGGCAAGAAAGTGCCACCATTACCGTTAATTGCCTGAAGCTGATAAAAGTATGTTGTCTTTCCGGCAATGTTATCAGTATCAGTATAGCTCTCAGTGTTACTTGGCAAAGTAGCTAGCAAATCATATGGTCCACCACTCTGAGTGGAACGATACATCTCGAAGCCGGTTTCATTATTTGATCTATCTTCCCAAGTCAATTGTATCTCATTACCTGATTGAGCTACTGCCTGAAAATTACCCGCAGCTACTGGAGCCTGACCATCATCAAGGAAAGCCTCCACAATCATAGCATTCAACACCGCCTGAGAACTTCCGTTAGCTCGATCTACTGTAATCTTAATTTCTCCATTTTGGTCGGGTGTAACATTCGTAATCTGAACAATATTATCAGTATTCTGTGCACCATTCAAAATAACTTCAGTACTTCCTATCTCATAGGAAGTAGACCGATTATTTGTAGTATTTGCACTGCCGAAGAATGTAAAGTTATAGGTTAATGAAGGATTTAGTCCCTCTAATGTCATTACTACAGGAGCAAAAGATGACACCTGGTAATATTCACTTCGCACAAAGTTCGGATACAACCCGCTAGGCATACCATCGGTCTTGGAACCATTCCAACGCCGATTAGAAGCTTCAAAGAACTCTAGAGATACTCCAGTGTTAGCCCCTTCCTCATCTCTCAAATTGTCCATTCTTGGGTTTTGACTCGACGCCCGGGCAGTATTATTCCACGGAGCTGAATACGACTGATTGTTGGCATTATCAAAGTTGATTGATAGCGTGTAATTATCATCTACTGCATTTACTGTCAGCGTAAAGATGCTTTCCCCAAGTCCGCCATTTCCATCATTAGCAATAACTCTGACATTTTCGTAAGTACCAGCATCGGTAATTCCAGGAGTCAAGTCTAATTGACCATTGCCATTTCCGTTATCAGTTAGACTGGCAAAGCTGGGTAAGTTTTGGGTAGATAGCACCAAAGTGCCTTGTGTTTCAGGATCGGTAGCCGATACAGAGAAACTCAGGCTTTGTCCCGCGTCGACTTGCTGGTCGGCAATGGGAGCAACGGTAGGGTTCGTATTGTCATTTACTGATATGGTAAATGAGTTACTGTCTTCCCCACCTTGTCCGTCACTAACTGTTACGGTAATTGGATATTCACCTTGGTCGGCCGTAACTGGATTAGCGAAAGTAAAGGTTCCAGTCCCATCATTATTATCCACAAAACTACCGAAACTAGGTAGGCTACTGGTTGAGAAAGAAAGGTCATCTCCTTCGGCATCGCTCGCTGAGATATTAAAGCTCAGAGTAGTGTTGAACTTTACTGAACGACTAAGAATCGCCTCTAAAACCGGATCGGAGTTAGTAGTAGTAGCACTTACTGTGGCGGTATAGGCGGAGTTTCCGCCAATTCCAACAGCTCTCACCCGATAGTAATAAGTATCATTTCCAGTAAGCTCGCTGTCAGAAAAGCTGGTAACATCTGATCCAGTAGTCGCTATCCTAGCAAAATTCAGCCCGGTAGGCGATGTAGTTCGATAAATCTCAAACCCAGTTTCATTACCAGAGTTGTCAGTCCACGATAAACCAATTTGCATTGGTGATTGAACTGTTGCAATTAAATCTGATGGAGCTACTGGAGATGCTGGGGTTCCTGGAGTATTAACATCCGTAGAACCCGATGTTGAACCGCCATTTTGATTGACTGCTCGTACCTGGTAAGTATAAGTAGTACTACCAGATAGGTTATCATCTTCATAAGTAGTAGTATTTGAAGAAACAACCCCTACTACTGTAAAATCTCCTCCACCAGTTCTTCGATATATCTCAAAACCAGTTTCATTGTTACTATTATCATTCCAGTTTAGTGTAATAGTGTTAAAGTCAACGGCATTGCCTACTAGTCCAGAAGGAGCACTGGGGGGATCAGGGATGGTAAAATCGTCTTGGAAAGCCGAGGCAGGTATTACTTGTTTGTTGAACCCAGGACCGTCCCATCGGGCGGTAAGGCACTGCCCACCACCATTCTCAAAAAACCGTACCTCAATAGAATATACACCTTCAGTAAGCTGCAAGTTACCACTTCGCTCTCGACAGCCATGAAGACCATCGTTATTCACTACAAGTTGACCATCTACGTACATTTTACTTCCATCGTCCGAGCTAAGAAAGAAGGTATAACTTCCATCAGTAGGTATGGAAATAAACCCTTCAAAGATAAAGGCAATTCTATCATTTCTATCCCGAATGCCATTAATCGTAACGTTGTCAACTCGCCCGGTTCTGATAAGGGTACTGTTAGCTTCAATATCATCTACCGTACTTAAGTTATTATGGTGATAGTATGAGTATTGTAAACCAGTATTCACAGTAGCCGCTGTCACCTGATTACTAGCTGGAGAAATATTTCCTGCTTTATCTTTTGCTTTTACGGTAAAGCTGTAAATAGTCTCTTCAGCAAGATTATTAAAAGTAAACTCAGTAGCTGTGGTATTCCCAGCTAAAACTCCATCCCTAAAAATATCGTAGCTAGCAATTGCCACATTATCGTTTGGCATGCTCCACGAAAGGGAGATGCTACTTCTACTTGTACCACTTACTGAAAGGATTGGGGTTTCTGGGGCAATGTCATCCACTTCTGTAGTAGCACTACGCTCTTGTGTGTAGGATGACCCACCCTGATCATTAACTGCCCTCATCCTATAATAAAAAGTAGTATTAGAGGCGAGGCCAAGGTCATCATAACGTACTGGGTTTGGACCAGAGTTTGCTGGTTGAATAGCTACTAACTGATAAGGCCCACCGCTACTTTCTGCCCTATAAATCTCGAATCCGTTTTCATTGTTAGCCTCATCATCCCATTGTAAGCGAATAGCCGATGGATCTAAAGTACTGGCAAAGAAATTTTCAGGGGCAGCAGGACTTCCCGCTCCATTGGTGGTAGTCACGATAATTGGATCAGAAAAAAGACTTTGACAAGGGGCTGGAGGTGGAGCATACTCCCCAGGAGGATCAGTCTCCTGAGGCTCTTCTTCCACGATAGCAGCTCGATACGAGCCTGCTTGGCTTACCGTTATAGTTGAGTCATTAGCTCCTCCGATAACTATACCATTCCTAGACCAAACATACGATGCTTGCCCAGTAGGTGCGTATAATGTAACCGATGTACTTCCATCTAGAGCGGGTAGGTTTACGCTCTGTAACCTAGCATCAATTGTAGGAGCAGAAGATTGTGCCCGATTGTTATCTAGGGTCACTATTTCCGACCAGGGCGTCCACTCGCTCCCTCTACGGAACCGAGCTTGATAGTCACCAGGATCAGAAGTTATGATTTCATTCTGGTTGAGCCCAGGGGTATAGGCTTGTCCATCTTTGCGCCATTCGTAACCATCAAACCCAGCTGTAACTCCCATTCTTACTGAAAAACTTTCACCTGGACAGAAAGATGTCGCCAAATAGTAAACATGAATATCAGTTTTGTTCTTATCCAGTAGCCATGTAAAAAAGTCTGGCTCATTATACATTCTGCCCCAGGTTCCGTGACCCGTATTTTCATAAAACTGATAACGTATATTGCCACCTGCACCACGGATATCTAAAACCATGTTATTACCCTGTTCCGGAGTAGGTCGATTATCATTTTCACCTTGGGACAGCCAAAGAGGAATATGAATATATTGAGCAATATCTGAGGGTTCAGAAAGAGAACTTTGTGCCCATGACATAGGTGAGGCTGCTGCAAATACTTCAGGGTGGCGAGTGATGATACTCCAGACTCCTTCCCCACCATTAGATAAGCCATGTACATAAACCCGATTAGGGTCTACTTTATTATCCTCAATCAATAACTGAATAATCTCAGCAGTCTGATCCAAGGCACTTGAGAAGATAGGGGATGTATTGTACTGAGGTGCAAGTACATACCCGTTAAACTCACCACTCTGCACTGCATCTCGGTGACTTCTGCCTACGTGCCGTAATTGTTTATCATTATCAGTTCCATTCTCCCCTCTACCGTGAATATGTAGGATTAGCGGATAGAGCTGTCCGTCGTTAGCAGTAGAATCGAAGCCGTTGGGAAATAGTAGGCGGAACTCTAAGTCTTTGTAACGGTACGGCTCATAAATACTAGTATTCCAGTTTTGAGTTGGGGTAAACTCCCAAGGGACAATCTGATTGAAATTTGGATTTGTTATTCTCACCCGCACTTCATCAGTAGCAGTAGCCCCATCATCATCAGTTACTGTAATCCGAAAAATGTACCCTTCTGGACGCCCCTCAGTGCTAAACGTTTCGTCTAGCACAAGATTACTAGCAGTGAGCATGTCGGTAGTAGCTCCCGATAAGGCTGCGTTGGTTGGTCCGCTTATCTGCTCCCATAAATAGCTTTCAACGGTTCCATCAGTATCGTTGGCTGTCGCCGTTAAGTTTGCGATATCTTCAGGGCGAAGAATAGTAACTACCGCATCGCCGTTGATTGTAACTGTAGGGTTTTCATTAGTTGGAGTAGAACCATTGCTATGGGTTAACATCCAAGCAAATACGTCATTCACACCCTCTTGGTCAGGTAAATAAGTAGTTGAACCTGGAAAAGAGCCACTCAAATTATAGCTATTAGGATTACCAGTATAGGTATAAGTACGATCCCAAGCATTATGTGTAACACCTAGGTACATAGTGAAACGGGCAGCTTCAGTAGGAGGCGGAGAACAATTATTAATGGTATTTATACCATTAAATGTGTAGTTGGGGTCAATAATAGCATCTCCACTCCCATGAAATGCCCACACTGGAGTATTTTTCACATTATCACTACAAGCAATAGCTACAGGAAAATTAGTGTTTAGAGTATCCAGTGTGGTTCGTCCGGCGATAGGAGCAGCAGCAGCAATTTTGTTACCAAAATCATTCAAGTATTGCCATACCCCTCCTCCTCCCATAGAAGTACCCGTCAAATATATGCGGTTAGCATCAACTCTTCGAGTAGACTTGATCCGCTCAATAACCTCATCAATAATATTGGTATCCCAAACCATTGCGGCGGGTTCACCATTCTGATCCTGGATAGAGTCGCTGTAAGCATAGCGGCCTGTCACGTCCTCAGGTTGCTGAGGTGATACTACAATAAATGGAAAATCGCGACCCGCCTCAATCAATTTGGCTACATGATTTCCCTGCTTAACCTTATTAAGCTCCACGTTGGTTTCCAGTCCCCGCCATCCTAGCCCATGTAATGAAATAAGTAAAGGGTACGAGTTACTATTACTGGAATAGTCGGTAGGTAGGTACTCGAGATAACCCAGATTTTGACCATTTGCATAGGAAGAAGAATAAACAACTTCTTGTTGGGTACCTTGAGAGAAGGCAACACTTCTTAGTAGGAATAGGAGAAAGAGAGAAGCTAGTGCTGTTTTACTAAATATTCCAACTTTTGAATAAATATGGTACCAGTTAGACCTACTTTTTTTCCGAAAAAGCGACATCACAAGGGTAAAGTTTAGGTTCATTTATACGATTCTTTTTCAAACCTTACATGTGTAAGAGTTCACCCGATTATTGAGTAAAGATAATTCAATATCCAGATATTACAAAGAAAACCACTGGATAATACAGGATTATTTTAGTGTAATTCCCGCATATAAGTAAACAATTGCATTAATGAACTAAGTAGTTTATAAAAAAATTACTTATTGTTATAGTTTAGACACTTAATTCTCACTTTTCATTCAATACCTTAAACAATTCGTCGGAACAATTTTCTAGATACTTTGCTAGTGGCATATCTTTATTTTTTTACCTTTTTTAAACTTTGGTTAGTAAACCTACTTAGTTCTTCTTATTTATGCTTATCAAATTTTTATGAAGAATAGCATTACGAGGGATTTGAGCATGCACCGCCATATCGAGTCGTGGTAGCTTTCTATATTTACACTAATCAGTTACTTCTTGCATGACAAGCTATATTAAAGGATTGGACGGGCTACGGGGTATAGCGATTATTCTAGTCATGCTATTTCATTTTCGACGATATGATTTTGGTGAGATTGGTCTTGATGTAGGTTGGGTAGGTGTTCAAATGTTTTTTGTGCTTTCTGGCTTTCTTATTACTCGCATTCTTCTAAATGAAAAGCATCAAAGTATTGACAAATACTTAAAGAGGTTTTATTGGCGGCGCTCCCTCCGTATATTTCCTGTTTATTTTGCTTATCTATTTGTCCTCACTATTTCGTTTTGGCTATTTGATTTTCCTGACACTCTAGGTGAAAAAGCTGCCTGGTTATATACCTATACTTACAACTTTACCCGTTTGCTACCCGATTGGTCGCATAGCGTATTTTTCACCCACCTCTGGTCGCTATCGGTTGAAGAACAGTTTTATCTGATTTGGCCGATGTTAATTTTCTTTTTCCGAGACAAGGCTTTGAAGTTTATTATTATCGGAATTATCATTATTTCACCGATAATACGATGGGTTTTAGCCCACTTTCTCCTGACCCATACTAGTCTTGATTATCACGCAGCAGGTGAGGCTGTTTACTGGTTTACATTTAGCCATCTTGATGCTTTTGCTTTCGGAGGGGCTATTCCCATATTTAAGATATCAGAAAAATTTAAGCGACTCGATTTACTGTGCTTGCTACTCTTTTTAGTTGTTGCGATTATGGGCATAATTAATTTTATTGTTCTCCAGCATTCACCTATACCACATATTAGCAGCCTGGGCTACCCCATTGCCTCATTAAATTACGGGCAACACATATGGTCTTATACCCTTTTGAATGCCTTCTTCGCATCTCTCATTCTTTGGATTTCTTATAGTACTGCCGGAAGATTATTTAGTAATCCATTTCTAGTGTCTGTTGGAAAAGTGTCCTATGGAATGTATCTTTTTCATTGGGGTATCTTAGGAATATTTAACCAGACCGTTGGTGGATTTTTAGCGAATAGTTTAGTAATCTTCGTAATCTATTTTTTTAGTGTTTATATTTTTGCTAGTCTGAGCTACCATTTCTTTGAGTCACACTTTCTTAAACTAAAAGATGGAATTAAGTTTTGAGGGCTGCTCTCTAAAAAGGCTTTTATAAAAAACGACTATCATTATCGAGTCCCTTCTTTCCAAGCCAATATTTGTTCAGCTTCACCTTCTGATTACTGTATTCATAGCTTGAGATTTTTTGAAGCAACGTCATTTTATATGTAATAAAACTGCTAAAATTAAAGGTTTTGAAATAATCCTAAACTAATTTACTTATTTCGTTATTTTATTCTACTTCATACACTTTTGAGTTATTGAGAAATTATGATAATTATGAGTATATTAATATTTGCTTGAATAATTTTATTGCATTAACGATTTAATTTATTACATTTGTAAAAGATGTAAGAGTTTCGTTTTGGTATATAATAAAATTTTTTATGAGAATAATATTCTTTATACCTTAATACCTCGCAAAATATCAGAAGCAAAATGTCGCACAATTTTTATCAGCTTTTGAGGTCTCGTAATAAGAAGGATAACAGAAAGCCAAAAAGGATTCTGACTATAGATGATGACCTAGCAATAAGAGTCATTTTGCATAATATCTTACATAAGGATTTTATCTCTACCACCTTAAGTAATGGTCTCGAAGCCACTGCTTGGCTAGCTAAAAGCGACCGTCCTGATCTCATCATATCTGACATAAATATGCCTATGATAGACGGCATTACTTTTGTCAAGATGATGAGCCAGAGTGGATTGTATCGAGATATACCTATCATAATATTATCAGGACATCAAGAAGAGCAAGTTAAGAATGATGTTTCGCTATACATGAATGTAATTGCTTGGATAGACAAGCCTTTTGACCCCCTACATGTAAAGAGAAGAGTCTTATCTTTGCTAGAAAGAGGGGCTAACAAGGCCATTCCAAAATAAACCAAACCAAGAAAAGGACATGAGTACGGTCTACAATGATTCTACGCTAGCTCAGACTAGTGATTGGGAAACTACACCTAAGAATTCATTCCCTTCTTACGAGTTATCCATTATATTCATTGGAGAGCAGTCTCACGCACTACAAGACCATTTGACTAACTTATCTTCTGACCACCAAGATCGTCTACTTCGAGTAGAATCTATTAATCAAGTATCTCATCAACTTTCTACTATTTCTGGCAACAAGGTTATTGTTTGTGATATCAACCAGGGAGAGAACATTATTAATGCCCTTTTGAAGGATAAAACTAATACCCCTGTTGTTCTTTATTCTGAAACATACTCAAGTCTGCATGTTGATAAGGCTCTGTCCTTGAAAGCTGATGAATATTTATATTTGAATTTAGGCTTAGAAAACATTTTGGAGCAGCTATTAACCCTTGGTACGCTAAAGGCAAGAATATCTGCTATATCAGGGGAAGAAACAGCTTTCTCATTGCCTAAGCCCTTCAGGAAAAGTTTAGCAAAAAGTCTACTTGATACTACAGTAGCTCTTATTCTATTACTCTTGCTTAGCCCTCTTTTACTAATTATCATTTTTTTGATAAAAATTGAGTCGAGAGGTCCGGCTTTTTATGTATCGAAACGAGTGGGCACAAATTACGACATTTTCGATTTCTATAAATTTCGTACTATGAAAGTTGGGGCAAACGACCTTAGGGACTCTCTTAAGCATCTTAACTCTTACAGCGATACTGACTATAAAAGTCAAGATAACTCCTCAAGTGAACCGTTCTTTTTTAAGATAAAAAATGATCCTAGGGTAACCAAAATTGGTAGATTTTTGCGAAAAACCAGCTTGGATGAGCTTCCACAACTATATAATGTCCTTAAAGGAGATATGTCATTGGTAGGAAACCGCCCACTACCCATAGACGAGGCAGCTTCTTTAACCAAAGATCGTTGGGCAGTACGTTTTCTCGCCCCTTCTGGAATTACCGGTCTTTGGCAGGTATCTAGAAAGAAAGAGTCTATGACAGTCTCTCAAAGGATCAAACTTGACCTAAAATATCGTAAGCAAATGTCCATGAGTAAAGACCTCAAGATACTTCTTAAAACATTTCCTAGTATGCTTCAGCAGGAATAAGTAAAAACTAGCACCTTACACCTTTTGACTAAAAGAATTCGGGAACAAAAATGCAAGAAGTTATCTACAAATTTTTACAGACTTATTTCGTGTATACTACTGCTTATACTGCACTGTTTTCAATAGCTAGCCATTTTTATCGATCTAAAAAATCTTGTGCACGACCTTCTCAGTATCAACGCATTGCCATTTTGATTCCAGTCTACTTAGAAAACGAAGTCATCTTGCAAAGTGTTAAATATATCCATCAACAAAGCTACCCATCTAAATTCTACGATGTGTTTGTACTGGCTGATTCGTTAGATGTTAAAACCCTTGACAAACTTAGAGAACAAAACATACACATAGTAGAGATTGACTTTGAGCAGAGAACAAAAGCAAAAGCTATTTCCAAAGGATTATGCTATATTCAGACTCAAAATAGCTATGAGATAACTGTGATATTAGATGCCGATAACGTAATGGATAAAGACTTTTTATTCATAGTTAGTCAAGCGTATGCTTCAGGAAATATGGCTATTCAGGGGCAAAGAGTTGCCAAAAATAAAAACAACAATATTGCTATATTGGATGGTATAAGTGAGGCTGTAAACAACGCGATTTTTAGGAAAGGTTATCAAGCATTAGGTCTTTCAGCTCCTGTAATCGGGTCAGGTATGGCTTTCAATACTCACTTGCTAGTTTCTGCTTTTCAAGAGATTGATCTTGCCTCGAAGGGTGAAGATCGGGAGTTACAACTAGAAATTATCAAAAGAGGCCACAAGATACATTATGCTGAAGAGGCTCTAGTATTTGACGAAAAAGTTGATAATAAGCAGACATTCGGTCAGCAAAGGAAGCGGTGGATTCTTAATCAATTTATTTCTTTAATTAAATCTTTTCCATCATCAGTTAAGCAATTACTTCACGGTAACCTTAGCTATTTCAATATTGCCTTCCTTTCAGCGATCCAATTGCCTCGCATTATTAATATTGGGCTCTTTAGTTTATGGGTTCTACTGCTTTGGTTGTTTAATCGTAGTACGGGATTTACAATAGTAACTTTCGGTTTGTATTTACTAAGTATCATTATTGCCGTCCCTCGAGGCTACTACACCAAAAGCACACTTTTAGCCCTTACTCGTCTTCCTCAAACATTTGGTATCATGCTGCTATCTTTATTTAATGCCCGTCAGGCAAATAAGCAGTTTATACATACCTCGCACAGTACTAAGCACGAAATTGAATTATAATGTCAGACTTCCCCCTAATATCGGTTATTGCACTAAACTACAATCAGGCACAGGTTACCTGTGAGTTTTTACAATCCCTACAAAAAGTTACCTATCCTAACTTAGAAGTAATTATAGTTGACAATAACTCAGTTGAAGACCCTACTCAGAAATTTAAAGAAATTTACCCAGCAGCTCAAATTGTTAGAAGTCCAGAGAATTTAGGTTTCACTGGTGGTAACAACTTAGGTATGAAGCTCTCGCAAGGTGAATATGCTTTCATAGTAAACAACGATACTGAAGTTACGGAAGACATTTTTGAGAGAATGTTAGAAGGCTTTTCCGTTGACGTTAACGTGGGCGTGGTTAGTCCCAAAATACGATATTTTGACCAACCAGAGCGTATTCAGTTCGCTGGTTTTACATCTATAAACCCGTTTACCGGGCGTAACAGTGGCATAGGCCATTTAGAAATAGACGAAGGTCAGCACGATGAAGGAAGGTTTTCCCCTTACGCCCACGGTGCGGCCATGCTAGTAAAACGGGAGGTTATTGACAATGTAGGCATCTTTCCTGAACACTTTTTTATCTACTACGAAGAGCTAGATTGGTCTTCTCAAATTACAAGGGCTGGGTATAAAATTTACTACCAACCAAAAGCCTTAATATTTCATAAAGAATCAGTAACGATGGGCAGGGAAAGTGCCATTAAAGCTTTTTACCACAACCGAAATCGAATTTTGTTTATGCGGCGAAACTTTAGCCGTTTTCAGTTAACCTGCTTTTATCTATTCTTTTCACTACTTACTATTCCTAAAACCTTCCTTAAATATATTATCAAGGGTCAGTGGGAGCACCTACGCTCTTTTTATCAGGCATTAACCTGGAATTTGCGCTACAAAAACCCTGAGAAAGATCGGAGAACTAGCATTCAGGATATTGCTTTACCTGTAAATATATATGCTTAATTTGAAATGAAATATACTGATATGAAAACTTCACTTATTACCGGAGGGGCTGGGTTTATCGGCTCTCATGTAGCTCAGCATTGTCTAGCTGCTGGTCATCAAGTAGTTGTTCTTGATGACCTTAGTGGTGGTTTTGAGGATCATTTGCCAGAAGGAGTTACCTTTGTGAAAGGATCTATTACTGATCATAATCTACTACAAAACCTCTTCAACCAATACAAATTTGATTACGTCTACCATTTAGCAGCTTATGCAGCAGAAGGATTATCCCATTTTATCCGCCGATTTAACTACACCAATAATCTGATTGGTAGTGTTAACTTGATTAATGAGTCGGTAAAGCATAAAGTAGAGTGTTTTGTATTTACATCGTCTATTGCTGTTTATGGAAAGGGGCAGCTTCCTATGACTGAAGAGATGGTGCCTGAGCCGGAGGACCCTTATGGAGTTGCTAAATACGCAGTAGAACTTGACCTGAAAGCTGCCCATGAAATGTTTGGCCTTAATTATGTGATATTCCGTCCTCACAATGTGTACGGTGAAAATCAAAATATAGGTGACAAGTACCGCAATGTGATCGGGATTTTTATGAATCAAATTATGCAGGAAAAACCACTCACCGTTTTTGGGGATGGTACTCAAACCCGAGCATTTAGCTATATCGATGATGTAGCTATTCCTATTACTGAGTGTGTCAATATCTCAGACGCTTATAACCAGGTTTTTAATATTGGTGCAGACAAGCCCTACACTATTAATGAACTAGTTAGTGTAGTAAGTACCGCCCTTGATGCTAAACCTGATGTGAGTTATCTCCAAGCACGTAAAGAAGTGCTTCACGCTTATTCTGATCACTCTAAAGCCCACCGCGTGTTTAATACTAATTCAGCGATTACACTAGAAGAAGGAATACGAAAAATGGCTAACTGGGCTAAGCAAGTAGGTGCCCGCCAAAGTCAAGAGTTCGATAATATCGAGATTCAGGAAAATTTACCGGAAGGTTGGGATCTTACGAAAAAGCCTGACCGGAGCTTAGTATAACGTAAAATGATACGCATTGGCATAGAGGCACAACGGCTGTTCAGGCGCAAAAAACATGGCATGGAAATAGTTGCCCTGGAACTGATACGTCAGCTTCAGCAGCTAGACAAAGAAAACCAATACTTCATTTTTGTGAAAGATGATGAAGACCGGGATTGTATAAGTGAAACTGAAAATTTTAAGATTATACCCCTACCAGGGCTGACTTATGTAGATTGGGAACAGATACAATTACCCAAAGCAGTAAAAAAATATCACCTTGACTTATTGCACTGCACCTGTAATACAGCACCACTGAAATTAGATGTTCCCTTAGTATTGACATTGCACGATATCATATATTTAGAGTCGGTCTCTTTTTCTGGTACTCCGTATCAAAATTTTGGTAATCTGTACCGTCGCTGGGTAGTGCCTCGTATAATTAAAAAATGTAGTAAAGTGATTACAGTATCACAATACGAACGGAAATGTATTAATCAAACGCTTAACCTTAGCGGTGACCTCGTCCAAGTGGTGTACAATGGCATTAGTAGCAATTTTCGATCGATTAGAGATCAGGACTTAATATCATATCGGGAAAAACACAAACTACCAGAGGAGTTTATACTCTATTTTGCTAATCCAGCTCCCAAGAAAAATGCTTTCAACACATTGTCTGCCTATCGGCATTATGTAGACAATACTGAGTACCCTCTGCCGCTGATACTTGCTGATACTAATACAGTATTTGTGAACCAGCTACTGGAGAAGATAAAGGCAGAATATCTGTCCTCTCATATTACAGTCATAGAATTTATTCCCTTTACTGAGTTGCCCTATATCTATAATCTGGCTTCGTTATTTCTTTATCCATCTAAACGGGAGAGTTTTGGGCTACCCATCTTAGAAGCCATGGCCTGTGGAACGCCAGTCATCACCTCTGAAACTTCTTCAATGCCGGAAGTAGCTCAGAATGCTGCCTTGTTAGCAAATCCAGAGGACTATATGTCAATTGCCCATCAGCTAATAGCATATTTCGCCAAAAAAGTCTCTCAAGAATTATTGATAAAAGAAGGGCTGGCGCGAGCTAAAGAATTCACCTGGCAATATACCGCACAAAAAGTGTTGCAGATCTATCATCATTTATCTACGAAAAATGAGCTTTCAGCAAACAGAAACCGTCATCGAACCTATGTCTAGTGGAACGGTCGGATATACCAAAGCCGTTGACCATAAAAGGTTAAAGTTTATCTTAGATCAACTTTATGATTATATTCCTTCTAAAGGAAAGGTACTAGATGTAGGATGTGGCAATGGTCTAATGAGTATGGCAGTTGGTCAAGTGGGCTACCATACATTGGGAGTTGATATTAGCGAAAAGGCCATTCAAAAAGCTAATCAGAACAATACCTTGTCCCACGTTAACTTTAAGGTGATGAGTGCGAACGACCTAGTTGCCGATGGGTTCACTTATGATGCGATAATTTGTAGTGAAGTACTCGAGCACTTAGATGATCCCAGTAACCTATTGCAAACTTTGTATCAACTACTATCTGACCGAGGCGTATTAATCATTACTGTCCCCAATGGTCGAGGCCCTCGGGAGCTTCTGATAACTAAACCTATGCAGAAACTCCAGAAGAACGGTGGGTTTCTATTAGCTGCTGTGAAAGCTTTTAAGAAAACGTTAGGCTACACAGGTACGACTGAACAGTCTGATGCTGATGATCTGACCCATGTTCAGTTCTTCACTAAGCAGAGCCTTAGCAACATGCTAGATACTCAAAATTTCAGAATGGCTACTTTTGGCAAAGCTAATTTCCTAGCTGATGTATTTCCCTTTTCTATGTTAGCCAACCGATCATACATGCTTCAAAAGCTTGACTGCCGATTAGCCGATACCCTACCTCATTACTGTACCTGCGGATTCTATTCAGCCTGGATAAAAAATAACGAATAAAAAAAGCGAAAGAGAAACACTCCCTTCCGCTTTTTTTAAATAGATAATGATTATACCCTTATCTCATGCGTAGCATCTTCTTAGACAGTATTAACTGATTATTCTCCGTATCAACTGCCATCAATACAAATGCCCCTTTCGCAATATTAAGCCCTGTTAAATCAATAGTAATAGATTGCTGATCAAACGACTTTACGGTATGAATAGCATTACCAAAATTGTCTAAGAGCCGTATTTCTACACTACGCTCCTCGCCTAGCGAGATGTGAAGCTCATCTTGCACTGGGTTAGGAAAGGTTCTGACACTTACAGCTTGTTGGAAAACGCTTCGCTCTGTCATAGTCTCAACTTGACTTACTTTCACCTGCTCCAATACTTTTTGATTTTCCTCATCGGCATAGAATAGCACCTCAGCAGGAATAAATTGCTTACTGATGCCTGGTCCTTCGTACTTCACTTCTAGAGTCTGACCACCCCACTTCTCAAAGTAAGTTACCTTAATGGCGTGTTTTCCTACTGTTAAGTATACTTGACCTGATTTCTCCACTTTGCTATGACGTCCATCATTATCTACAACTTCTTCGCCATCAATATATAGCTTACTGCCATCATCAGAAGCTGTATATAATGTATACATACCCTCCGTAGTAATATCGATGTACCCAGCAAACTTAAAGGCAAAGTAACTGTCCTGCTCCCGAGGGCTTAGGGTAAAGCTAGCAACCTCACCAGTCTTCACAGCTACCAGTCCTGAGAAGTTAGGTAGCATATTCCAGTCACCTTCATAGTACTGATAGCGTAATCCGGCATATGCATTATCATTACTACTTTCCTCATCAGCATAGAATAGCACCTCAGCAGGAATAAATTGCTTACTGATGCCTGGTCCTTCGTACTTCACTTCTAGAGTCTGACCACCCCACTTCTCAAAGTAAGTTACCTTAATGGCGTGTTTTCCTACTGTTAAGTATACTTGACCTGATTTCTCCACTTTGCTATGACGTCCATCATTATCTACAACTTCTTCGCCATCAATATATAGCTTACTGCCATCATCAGAAGCTGTATATAATGTATACATACCCTCCGTAGTAATATCGATGTACCCAGCAAACTTAAAGGCAAAGTAACTGTCCTGCTCCCGAGGGCTTAGGGTAAAGCTAGCAACCTCACCAGTCTTCACAGCTACCAGTCCTGAGAAGTTAGGTAGCATATTCCAGTCACCTTCATAGTACTGATAGCGTAATCCGGCATAATACTGTATTTCGTCAGATGAAATACTGTCTCCTTCATTGTTAGAAGGAATGCTATCTTCTTCAGCCATTACCTTCAACACAACACTATCTGCATTTGATGCACCACCATTGTCCACTACTACTACCCCAAAAGTATAGCTTCCTTGCGTTAAATCGCTTACTCCTAATTCCTCAGAATTTGAGCCAGAAAGTTGGGCACTTGAGGGCCCTGACAATTGACTCCAGGTGATGGTTGAAATTTCTCCGTCAATGTCTTCGGCATTTACTGACAATGTTGTGGAAGTTTGAGGTAAGCGTAACATAACGGTATCGTCCGCTTCAACCAAAGGAGCTTGATTTTCCAATACCTGCACTTGAACTTCATCCAAAGCAGTTGCACCAGCATCATCTACTACTATTAAATTGAATAAGTATGTACCTGCTACAAAATCGTTTACCCATGTTTGAACATCACCAGCATTTTCAATTGAAAATGTATTCGGCCCTGATTGTAAAACCCACTGGTAACTAGCGATAGTACCATCAGTATCAGATGCTGAACCATTTAGTTGCACACTATCTAGAGGAAGCGTTATTGTTACGTCAGCCCCAGCATCTACCGTTGGTGGAATATTTTGAGGTTCAACCACAACTAGTACTTCATCAGAATCAGTTCCCCCTTGATCATCAGTAGCTGAAAACTCAAAAATATACTCACCCTCTGCAACGTCTCTAATAACTGCTTGCCCTAAGTTATCTTGAGATAGCCGGGCAGGAGCTGGCCCAGATTTCTGATTCCATTCCTTTTGTACAATAGTACCATCACTATCTTCGGCAGATCCAACTAGAAGAATTTGATCCACCGGTAATTTTACCAATGTGTCTGAGCACACTGTTACAACCGGCACCTGGTTGATTGGCTGCGAGGTGTTCTCCTCTGATTTTCGAATAACTATTGCACCAATGTATCCATATTGAGAGTCTGAAGGTCTCTGCATACTAACAAACACTTTCCCATCACTATCTGGAGTTGCGCCAGTAATTTTCACAGTCTGATTAGTATTCATCCTGGCATCTAAGCTCACTGTATTACCCTGTATGGTATAGTCTGTTACCCGAATGTTATTAGAGGACGCTCGGCTAGCAAAGAAATAGATATTGTAATTTTGGTCAGTTTCTAAGCCCTCTATGACTAAGCGTTCTTCATCACTGCCAACTGTCCAAAAAGTTTCCATTACTGCATCTGGAAATACGCCTGAATTATTACCAGTTGTAGTGCCATCAGCAAAAGCTCCAGGCCAGTTAGTCAAGGTTCTGACTACTACGTTTGAGACTGTACCGTCTATACTTTTCACATTACTAATTACTGAACCCTGACTGAAGTTATTGATTTGATTCCAACCTTCAGGCACCGACTTACTACCATTTCCAAAGTCAACAGCAATATCTCGGCTGTCAAGCTGTATGAAACCTACTTTATTTTCTACTTCAAATTCGCTAAAAGCGGTAGTTCTATACCCATTTTCTCCAGATAAATCACCTTGTTCATGATTGTATGAAATATTTACAACCTTCCCTACTGATAAAGCTTTGTTTAATGAGAAAACTAGCTTTGATGACCCTAATCCTGACTTTAAGGACGCAACCTGAATATTTGAATCATTGAACTGAAAACCACCGCTGCTAGCCTGATTGACAACTTGGCTAAACTCAATAACTAACTCATCAGAATTTTCATCAGTTACATATGCCTGTATAGGATACGGAGCACTAAGATTGTGGGTAAACAGCCACTCAAATATATCCGGCTTATTGGTTTCAATACCATACTCTATTTGATTGGAAGAATTAGAGGTTGTATCCCTCCCTTCACCACTATAGGTTGCATCCCAAGAATTGTGTCCACTCCATGCGTAGATGGTTTTTCTCACATCACTTGTTGGGTTATTAGACTTAATCCAACTAATAATCTGCTCAGTATTACTAACGTTTACCACATTGTCCCCATAGTTGTGAAATGCCCAGACTGGAGTATCTTTCACTTTGGGTAAACTAGCATCACCAGATCCTATTGTTCTGGTTCCGCATATTGGAGCTGCTGCTGCAATTTTATCACCATGAAATTTGAGATATTTCCAAACTCCGCCTCCACCCATAGAGGTGCCAGTGATATAGATACGGTTGGTATCTACTCGTCGAAGATCTTTTACTCGCTCTAATACTTCATCAATGATATTTTCATCCCAACTACCACGCCCACTGTACCGACCATTCACATTTTTGGGTTGCTGAGGCGAAATAACTATTGCTGGAAAATGGCGCCCTGCTTCAATCAGTTTAGCTACATGGTTTCCCTGGCGTAACTTTGAAAATTCTATACTGTTACCCTCGGCACGCCATCCTAAACCATGCAGTGAGATTAAGACTGGGAAATCTTCTTCAGAGGTACCATATTCTATTGGCAGATACTCTAAATAACCAAAAGCTTGACCATTGCCGTAAGTAGAAGTATACACTACTTCTTGCTGTACTCCCTGAGCATAAACATAGCTTTGTAAGCTGAGTATACAGAGAAAGCAAATTATAAATCTTGTATATTTCTGCGTTTTCATACACCTAATTATTGGATTAGAAATTTTCATTCGCATTAACCAAGATATCATTCTTGGTTAAATACAATTTCACAGAAAAATACAATTATCACTCCTTTTGTTGCTAATGCTTCTAATAGGGATATGTGATATTATTATAAATACTTAATCATAAAATTTATTTATAAAGTTATAATTTGATACAAAATAAAGAGTTTCGCTTATTCTCCTAGGATACTCATGCTAAATTATGAAGTAAGAAAGGAGGTAGAAATAGTTATATTATCTAGCAAAATAAAGGTGAAGAGGGCAAATTCAGAAAACTCAGATGAAGAATTAGGAATATCTGGTAATAAAAAATGAAGAATAGCTATAAATTATTCTATTTTGAAAAAGCCAAGTCTTTCAATTTGATAATTCTCGCCAAATAATCATTCCTTTTTTTAGGATTTTCGCTGTGCTTAAGGAAGCGGATCATAATTAATTTCAAATGATAAGTGTAGACATATACACTCTCGCTATATAACGATATAACAATATAGATGAAAAGGAATTATATTTTTCATCAGTTTTATTATATATAGTGAAATTGGGTATACCTAACCTCCTTTCCCTAACTCATATTTTTTTCAAGACTTAGTTGGTAAATGAATAATTATTGATCGCTTCCTGACTAGTAAGCAATTATGAGACTCTACCTTTTATCAATTATGATTTTAAAGCATTTACAGACCACACTTCTTTCATTAACCTTATCCTTTATAGTACTGTCGGTCTATGGCCAACAAGGAACCATGAATGAGGTTACTTACACCTCCACTTACGGAAATGGCCAAAAGTTCGGATATCTAGAATACCTGCCACCGAACTACTCAAGTGGCTCACAAAAGTACGCTGTTCTAATTTCACTACATGGAAATGGATGGATGGCTGACGGACAGACTATCAAGTTCTCTAATCTTAGGAAAGGAAATCATGTAGCTAAACAATATTATTACAGCAGGACTGACTTTCCGTTTATTGTAATTTCGCCTCAACAACCTAAAAGTGTAAAAGGACGATATAGTAATACCTCATCGTGGGATATTAATATCATCGACGAAGTATTAGAGCGAGTAAAAGATCTTCGACGAGTAGATACCAACCGTATCTATATCACTGGCACCTCTATGGGTGGGCATGGCGTTTGGAAGTACATGAAAGCCCATGGTGATAAGATTGCAGCGGCGGCGCCAATGGCTCCTGCTGGCAACGAGAAAAGTAGTGCTTGTTCCAGCAAAATTAAGAATGTAGCTGTTTGGAGCTTTCACAATAGCGGTGATAATATGGTAAGTCCTCGAAATACTATTGATATGGTGGATGCCATTAATAATTGTTCTCCGCCTACTAGAGCCCGAAAGACCATCTTTAAGAATGGTACACATAATGCATGGGATCGCGTATATAAATTTACATCTGATGCTTCTAAATATCAATTAAGTAGTAGATACACTGGTAGCACTGCGTATGGTCCTAACAGTGGGAAGCCTCATATATTTGACTGGTTTTTAACTCATTCGCGAAATGGTAACACGCCACCTGCTAATCAAGCTCCTGTAGCAAAAGCAGGATCCGATAAAACCATTACCCTTCCTATTAATAAAGCGACCCTCAACGGCGGTAGCAGCACCGATGCAGATGGTAGCATTACCTCTTATAAGTGGGCGAAAGTTTCTGGTCCTTCTTCTTATTCAATTGTTTCCAGCAATTCAAAAAGCACAGAGGTAAGAAATCTCGTGGAAGGTAGTTATACTTTCCGACTTACTGTTAAGGATAATGATGGTGCTTCGGATACTGATGACATGAAAGTTACTGTAAAGGCAGAGGAACCAGTTGCCGGAGATGGCAATGGTATTAAGTATTCGTACTACGAAGGTAATTGGGATGTATTACCAGACTTCAGCAAATTAACCCCCAAGAAAACTGGACAGCTTAGTAATTTCTCTCTATCGCCAAAGCAAAAAGATGGTTATTATGCATTTAAATTTGATGGATTTATTGACATCAAATCTGGTGGTACTTATACCTTCTACACTGCTTCTGATGATGGTAGCAAGCTGTATATTGATGGTAAACAAGTAGTTAATAACGATGGACGACATGGAGAAGAAGAACGTTCGGGGCAGATATCTCTTTCAAATGGAAAACACTCTATAAGAGTCACCTATTTTGATAAATGGGGAAATAATGATGTATTAAAAGTGTCTTACAAAGGGCCGAATATTAGCAAAAAGCGAATACCTGATAAT
>ERZ1740060.459-NODE-459-length-22827-cov-5.738099_pt1 | contig 22827 bp, 23 predicted proteins | sample MGYA00581743_ERZ1740060 | MGnify/ENA primary metagenome ERZ1740060 (study PRJEB43018, sample SAMN04849235) | marine metagenome | isolation source: floating plastic debris | place: Pacific Ocean | collected 2008-08-27 | study: EMG produced TPA metagenomics assembly...
CGAGAAAAACTTAGGTCTGTTGGACGGGTGCTCGATGCGCCGCCGATGCGGGAAGAACTACGCGATTTCCTTGCCCGAGCTGCGGATTATACGCTGACTGCCTTGCACGCGATGTTGCGCCTTGCAACCCGTGCTCCGGGTTTGGCCGACCCGCCGTCTATGCGACATGTCTATGCGCTGGGAACGCAGACCCCATCCCGGATGACGGACGCGCGGGCGCGGGTGCTGGAGGTCCTTGATGCGCATGATGCACCTTCCTACACCTTGGCAGAGCTGGCCGATGCCGCCGGCGTCAGCACTCCCGTCATCAAAGGTCTTGTAAAGCAAGGGGCGGTTCTCGAAGTCGCAACGCCCAGAGATAGGCCGTTCCCCTGTCTGATGCCCGACCGGGCCGGACCGGCGCTTACCCTGGATCAGGCGCGCGCCGCAGAGGCTTTGCGCCTGATGGCCAGGCAATCAAGCTTTGGCACAACTTTGCTGCGGGGGGTGACCGGATCCGGCAAGACCGAAGTCTATCTGGAAGCGGTGGCGGAGACCTTGCGAGCGGGCCGGCAGGCGTTGGTTCTTTTGCCGGAGATCGCATTGACAGCAGAGTTCCTGACACGGGTCGAAGCGCGATTTGGTGCCCGACCGGCAGAGTGGCATTCCGGTGCAACAAATGTGGAAAGACGGCGGATCTGGAGGCGCCTTGGCGAAGGCGAATGCCAGTTGGTCGTCGGTGCCCGCTCCGCGCTCTTCTTACCCTTTCGCGATCTTGGGCTGATCGTTGTCGATGAAGAGCATGACACCTCCTACAAGCAGGAAGAGGGGGTGTTCTATAATGCCCGCGACATGGCAGTGCTGCGAGGGTCTTTGAGCGGCGCGCAGGTCGTGCTGGCCTCCGCCACGCCAAGCCTTGAAAGCTGGGCCAACGCCGAGGCGGGAAAGTACCAGCGCCTTGATCTGACCGCGCGCTTCGGGGACGCCGTGCTACCCGACATTGCGGCAATCGACATGCGCGCGGAACGCTTGCCCGCAGATCGCTGGGTCTCGCCCAGTTTGAAATCCGCCGTGAAGTCCCGCCTCGCGGCAGGCGAGCAATCCTTGCTGTTTTTGAACCGGAGGGGCTTTGCGCCCGTGACGCTCTGCCGGGCCTGCGGCCATCAGATCGGATGCGATACCTGTGACGCCCGGATGGTGGAGCATCGTTTTATCAAGCGGCTTGTGTGCCACCAATGCGGCGAGACACGACCCATTCCTACGGTTTGTCCCTCCTGTGGCGCGGAGGACAAGCTCGCCCCTGTGGGCCCCGGTGTGGAACGTCTGGCGGAAGAGGCCGAAGCGCTCTTTCCGGAGGCGCGGATCGCAACGCTCAGTTCTGACCTCTTTGGCTCTGCTCGGGCGCTGAAAGAGAGGATCGAACAGATTGCCGATGGGGACGCCGATATCATCATTGGCACGCAGATTATTGCGAAGGGCCACAACTTCCCGCACCTGACCCTCGTGGGTGTCGTGGATGCCGACCTTGGGCTGCAGGGGTCCGACCTGCGGGCGGCGGAACGGACCTTTCAGCTGATGCGCCAGGTGGCGGGTCGCGCGGGACGCGCCGAAAGGCCTGGTCAGGCGTTGCTACAGACCTACCAGCCAGAGCACCCTGTCCTGCGCGCCATTCTGGCAGGGGACGAAGACGGCTTCTGGCGCGCCGAAGCAGAGGCCAGGTCTGCTGTGGGAATGCCGCCTTACGGCCGATTGGCCGGGATCATACTGTCATCGACCGAACTGCAGGATATCATGGATCTGGGGCGCCACCTTGCGCGTCATGACGCTCCATTGCGTGCTGCGGGAGCAGAGGTGTTTGGTCCGGCACCGGCACCCATCGCACGTATCCGGGGCCGCCACCGCGTGCGTCTTCTGGTCAAGGCGCCAAAAGGTGTCGCGTTGCAGCGCGCTTTGTCCGACTGGATCGCCCCGATCAAGACGCCCTCGCGCGTTCGGCTCAGTGTGGATATTGATCCGCAGAGTTTCTATTGATCACTGTCATTCGATTGCACGCGATCGAAACCCTCTTGGAGTGACCCGGCTTCAAATGTGCACTTCGTTTCAAGCAAGGCGCCATCTGTATCGCGTTTCACCTCGCAGCTGATCGTCTCACTGTCAGGGTAAAGGAAGTCGCGCACCGGATCGAACACCAGCAATACGCCCATCATGAACAAGAACGAACCCACGACGCAGGCTACACGGACCAGAGCCCAGTTGAACGGCGCTTTCACAACCATAACATCAAAGGTACCAGTTCGGAAATTATCCAGGTAGTCCTTCAAATCCTGATCCTGTATGGGAACTATCTGAACAAGCCCATCATCGTCGGTTTTAGGGATGTGGAGTTGCTCAAGTTCGGGCAGTTCTGCCAAAGCGAGAGCCCGTATCGCCCTGGCGCGCGCCTCTAGGTCGGACGTATCTCTCACAATTTTAAGTAGCTTTTTGTGAAAGCGACGGCTTACAAGCGCTTTCGCGACGAGCGACGCACCGAAAATAGAAAACTGCACCGTCAGCAATTCGCCGATCAACGCATCGCGTTCATCAGGCTTCGTAGCGAGTTTGTTCACTCGACTAAACAGCTTCTTGATCAACAATTGCTCTTCAATCAAGTACAACACGAGCCCCGCTCGGTCAGCCCTGTAAAGGTGTAGATTGTCTGCGACGTCTTGAGAGTTGAGAAACCCGTCCGTAACTGCAAACGCTGCGTCGTTGTCGAGTGCATGCGTCGACTTCTGTTCTTCGACTCCAAAAAACAGACTTCTGAAAGCCGCCTGAGCTTTGTCTAGCAGTTGTTGGTCAGGAGCAGTCTCGGATGTTGACTTGTTATTCTTTGCCTCAAGCTCTTCTTTCGCCATACTGATGACAGAGTTCAAACCATGCGAAAGAACCGCATATGAAAACTGAGCGTGGTAGAGAAGTCTGCTGCGCCGCGTCCAGCTAACTCGGGCATTTGCTAGGTGCTTTCCGCCCCAGGTCAGTATTTGGATAAGGATCCAAAAAACCGCTGCCAGTGCAAGCGTCGCTAACGGTAATTGCGCGAGCGTTGTTGCGTCCATGAAATGCTCCAAAAACAAACGCTATTTAAAATTCACTACATTAATGATCGCAATCCATGCTTTCTTTTGAAAGTCTAATCTGACTCGGCAGGGGGCGATCTTTTCGTCGTATGCGGCCAACCTTATACATTGAAGTCCGGCCAGACCACCATGATCAGATTGATCCTGGCGAAGGCTCTTGATCCTGATTTGCTGGATTTTCTACAGGAGTTTTTCCTGAACTGATCCTAGATCGCAAACGGCAGATTCACCAGTTGTCCCGAGCGACGGCGTTGTGGCTGAACAACCTCAATGCTGTCACCTGCACCAGCCGAGACGCTGACAAGGGCATATCCGATCATCCGCCGGAGCCGGTAGGACCACGCCTTGTGCGTCATGTGACCAATCGGCTTGCCGTCCCTTTCTATCGGGAGGCTGATAGACTGATCCTCATCCTCCTCACCGCCCTCCAGCACGACGCCCAACTGATGACGCGCTGGACCCTGCGCTGCGATCTGGCGCAAGGCCGGCATGCCGATCACCGTATCATCAAGATCCAGATCGACGAATTTACCCATCCTGAGCTCGAAGGGGTTTGTCTGCGCATCGGCGTCCACGTCCCAATTGATCAGGCCGCTTTCCGTACGCTCTGACGGATTGGGGTAGCCCGGTCCGATGTAGAAGGGCCGTCCGGCTTCCTTTACAAGGCTCCACAGCCTGTCGCCCTTGGAATGATCCAGCAGGTAAAGTTCGAAACCGCCCTGTTTTGACCAGCCGGACCGGGCCACCTTGAGCGGAATGCCCTCCAGCTCCGCGTCGCTGAACCAGAAATACTTCAGATCACGCACCCAGTCGCCCAACAGACTTGCCACCACGTCTTCCGCTTTCGGACCCTGTACGGCGAGGGGAGAGGCGTCCGGTTCACTGATCTCGACATCGAGGCCGCGTTCTCCCGCGACGCAGCGTGCCCAGTACCAGATGTCTGAATTGGCAATCGACAGCCAGTATCGTGTTTCGCTGAGTTTCTGGGCGATTGGATCGTTGATCAGAATACCCTTGTGATCGCAGATCGCCGTGTACTTTCCTTGGCCGATCTTTTGAGCGGAGAGATCTCTGGTGCAGAGGATCTGTGCCAGCGCCGCTGCATCCGGGCCTTCTAACTGGACCTGACGCTGGGCGGCCACATCCCACATCGATACGCCGTTGATCAAGCGCCAGTATTCCGCCTCGCGGTCGCCATATCCGCGGGGAATGAGCATGTTGTTATAGACCAGAAGCGTTTCGGCCCCCTCTTTCATCGTCGAGTCGTAAAAGGGAGAGCGCCGAAGTCGCCCTGCGGATACAATCTGAGCCATGAAACCTCCGTAAGCGACGTTCTATGCCACTGGGGCAGTAAGGCTATAACACTATAAGATTTCGATGACCGTGCATGTCGTTTAGCGGCGGGCGCGCCGTTATTCGCGTCAGGTTTCGCCGTCGCGCAGTAGTAAGACGAACGCTGACAGGTGACACCTAAAGCTCTGCACTGCCGACACACCCGCCCTGCATCGCCGCCTCTCGCCATTTCGCAGAATGAAGCGTAAGGAAAAGGCCATGGCCAAGACTGTTCCCCTTCACGAGGCCGCCACACTGCCTCTCTGGCGGCAACCTGTCGCGCTGCTCTTCGTCATGGCCGCGGCCATGCCCATTGCGTTTGCGACGTGGTCCGCGCTTCTGAACAACTTTGTCATTGAGGCGGCAAGCTTTGACGGCTCTGATATCGGGTGGCTGCACACCGTGCGAGAGATCCCGGGTTTCCTCGCCGTCGGCGTTATTGCGATCTTGCTTTTCATGCGCGAACAGGTGCTCGCGCTCGTCTCTTTGGTGCTTTTGGGTGTGGCCACGGCGATGACGGCATGGTTCCCAAGCATTGCCGGTATTCTGGTCATCACAATGCTCAGTTCCATCGGATTTCATTACTACGAGACGGTCAATCAATCGCTTCAGTTGCAGTGGATCGACAAGCGTCGAGCGCCTCAGGTGCTGGGCTGGATCGTCGCTGCGGGATCGGCCGCCGCACTCGTTTCTTACGGTCTCATTGTCGCGCTGTGGGAACCTCTGGGACTAACCTACAACATAGTCTACATGCTGGCCGGTGGCGTTACTGCGATGATCGCGATCATTTGTATGCTGGCCTATCCCCAATTCGAGGCGCCCAATCCCCAGAGCAAGAAGATGGTACTGCGGCGGCGGTATTGGCTCTATTACGCGCTGCAGTTCATGTCGGGCGCGCGACGGCAGATCTTCATTGTCTTTGCCGGTTTCATGATGGTCGAAAAGTTCGGGTTCGCCGTGCATGAGGTGACAGCGCTCTATCTCATAAATCTTCTGGCGAACATGCTCTTTGGGCCGCTGATGGGGCGCGCCGTGCTTGTTTTCGGCGAACGTCGCGTTCTGCTTTTCGAATATGCGGGTCTGGCGACCGTCTTTTTGCTTTACGGCGGGCTTTACATGTTTGGGTGGGGCGTGATGCTCGCGGCGGCGCTTTACGTTATCGACCACCTTCTTTTTGCATTGGCATTCGCTCTGAAAACCTACTTTCAGAAAATCGCCGACCCCGAGGATATCGCGCCAACGGCGGCGGTCGCCTTTACAATCAATCACATTGCGGCGGTGTTCCTTCCCGCAGCTCTGGGATACCTTTGGTTGGCCGCGCCACAGGCTGTCTTTGGCCTTGCGGCGGGCATGGCCATGGTGTCCTTTGCTCTGGCGATGCTGATCCCGCGTCATCCTGAGCCCGGTCATGAGACGATCCTGACGCGGGCCTCTGCGGCCCCGGCTGAATAGAAATGCCTACGTTTTCCGCGCTGACTTTGCTGGATGACAAGACCCGTGCCGAGGCGCTGGGTGAGGCCCTCGAACGTCTGGAACCGACGCCCACCGGGGTAGGCGTGTTCGAGCTTGAGGATGGATCGGGTTTTTGGGAAGTGGGGGCCTACTTCGAGGAGGAACCCGACCGGGCGGGCCTTGTCTTGCTTTCCGCGATGCATGACGCGCGTGATTTCACGGTCTCCGAAGTGCCGGAGACAGATTGGGTCGCCCATGTGCGGCGTGAGTTGCATCCGGTTCGCGCCGGGCGTTTTTTCGTGCATGGCAGTCATGATGCCGACGCGGTGCCGGACGGAGCAGAACCGCTCTTGATTGAGGCCTCCATGGCCTTTGGAACAGGCCATCATGGAACGACCCAGGGCTGTCTTCTGGCGCTCGAAGATTATGGCGCGCTCGTCTCCGAGCCGCCGCAGGCTGTGCTTGATGTGGGATGCGGCACGGCTGTGCTTGCCATGGCGGCGGCGCGGCTCTTTCCCTCGGCAAGGATAATTGCCAGCGATATCGATCCGGTGGCCATAGAGGTTGCCGATGTCAACCTGACCGCCAATCACCTGAACGACCGCGTTCTCACCTGTGTGGCGGAAGGTCTGGCAGACCCGAACATTGCGCGGGCCGCTCCATTCGATCTGATCTTCGCGAATATCCTGAAAGGGCCGCTTATCGCCCTCGCTCCGACGATTTTGAGTGCCTTGCGACCGGGGGCGCATGCGATTCTGTCGGGCATTCTGAACGAGCAGGCCGAAGACGTGCGCGCCATTTATTCCGGAGCCGGAAACAGTGTTGAGACTGCACACCGGATTGGTGAGTGGACGACGCTGAGAATTACGAAAAGTGGCTGAAAACCCTCACAAATTGATCCTTTGTGAGGCGGTTGCCCAAGTTTCGCCATATTCGAACTTTATCTCGTTACAAAGCCTTTTGAACAGGTATGTGAGTTGTAATGGGAAATCCTTATCAGACATTCGACGAGCGGCTGAAACGCATTGACCGCAAGCGTGCGCGTTTATCCAACGGCTACAGCGCCAAGGTCACGAGCGAAGGTCTGATCGTATTTCGCCCGAAGCGTCGTCGCGCATCGTTTTCCGTGCGTGGACTGCTCTTGCTTATCATCGGATTTTTCCTGTTCAAGGGAATGATCCTCGCCCATCTTGGCGGCACTGTTTACGATCAGCGGGTCGAGTCGTTGAAACAGGGTTCAGTGATCGAGCAAGCTGGCGCATTTATTATGGCAAAGGACGACGTTACCGTCGCCGTTGCAACAGCGATGCGCCCGTTTGTGGCGCGTTAGTTTTAGTTAAGAGTTCACGTTTTCTCTGGCCTCTCGCCTCCAAAGAAGACGCCTCTCGAAACAAAAACCCTGCACGTTGGTCCACGTGCAGGGTTTTTTCTTGCTCGTGTCCGACCCGATGTCCTCAGGTCATGGGTAATCGTCAGAGACGATCGACATCAGCGCGCGACAAACCGATATCATCCAGTTCACGATCGCTCAAACGCACCAGCGCGGCGCGGGTTTTACGGGTTTCGTTCCAGCGCACAATGGCGGCCGCGAGACGAGAGAAGATTGAGCTACCTGCTCGGGTCGCCGGGCTAGAAGCGCGAACATTGTCATAGAAGGCCATACCGTCACTCCTTTTGTTGCATGTTTTTTCTATGTTCTGCCCGGGAATTAGGCAGTTTATGAACACCCGGCAAGAGGCGTTCTCGCATAGTCCATATGCGTCTCGTGCATAGGTGTGTCTTCTGTTAAGTATCTGTTTATAGTTAACGTTTTCGTGATCCAGGCGGTCGAATTCGCAAAAGGCCGTGGTAGCTGCAAGGGCTGTCGACTATCCGAACGTCGCCAGGGCGCAGGTCACGTATCTGTCGAAGGTTCTTGGCGTATGTTCTTGTTTCGTGCTAGCCTTTCCAAACAAGAACAAGTGACGTCGGGGCGGCGCGAGCATATGCGGATCATTGGCATTGATCCCGGATTACGCAATCTGGGCTGGGGCGTTATCGAGAGCGATCAAGGTCGTTTGCGTCATGTCGCCAACGGCGTCTGTATCAGCCAGGGTGCTGCGCTGGCAGAGCGTTTGCTTTCTCTGCATCAGCAGCTCAGTGAAGTTCTGACACGGTACGGGCCAACGACAGCAGCAGTAGAGCAGACCTTCGTCAATCGCGACGGGGCGGCCACGCTCAAGCTCGGTCAGGCGCGGGGGATCGCCTTGCTGGTGCCCGCGCAGTTCGGTGTTTCCATCGGTGAGTATGCTCCCAATACAGTTAAGAAATCCGTCGTCGGGGTCGGTCACGCGGACAAGGCGCAGATCGCTCATATGGTGCGATTGCTTTTGCCGGGCGTGGCGCTTGCTGGACCGGATGCGACCGATGCGCTGGCTATCGCGATTTGCCATGCTCATCATGACGCCGGGAGCCAGAAACTCGTGCAAGCTGCGGGTCTGGGTGGATGATCGGTCGTATTGCCGGCCGTATCGATTACCGTGCGGCCGACCACGTTCTGGTTGATGTCGGTGGCGTTGGCTACCTTGTCTTTTGCTCCGAGAGAACGCTGGCGGCTCTGCCGGGTCCCGGTGAGGCTGCGGCTCTCTACACCGATCTTCTTGTTCGAGATGATCTGCTGCAGCTCTTTGGCTTCACCACATTGGCCGAAAAGGAATGGCACCGTCTTTTGATGAGTGTGCAGGGGATTGGCGCCAAGGCGTCGTTGGCGATCCTGGGCCTGTTGGGCCCGGACGGGGTCGCAAGGGCCATCGCGCTGGGGGATGTTGCGGCGGTCAAGGCGGCCAAGGGCATCGGCCCGAAAACAGCGCAGCGCGTGGTGCTGGAACTCAAAGACAAGGCACCGGATGTCATGGCGATGGCGGCAACCCAGCCTGGTACGTCCTCGACCTCTCCGCCACCTCTGTCTTCTCAGGTCGACGTGGTCGAAGCTTCCCTTTCGACATCGAGCGCGGCCTCGCAGGCGGAGGCGCTATCGGCGCTGACAAATCTGGGATATGCCCCGGCGGATGCGGCGTCGGCTGTCGCGCAAGCCATGACCGATGCAGAAGAGACCACCACACCCGATCTCATTCGGGCCGCCTTGCGCCTTCTGGCACCCAAGACATGAGCCGCCTGGTCGCAACACCTGGCAGGTTTAAAACCGGACAGAGATCATCATGACAGAACCGGACCCGAAATTGCGGCCAGACCCCTTGCCCGACGAGGTGGAAACAGCCGAGAGCCGCGCGCTGCGTCCTCAGCGGCTGACGGATTTCATTGGTCAGCAAGAGGCGCGGGCCAATCTGTCTGTCTTTATCCAATCCGCACGCCAGCGCGGTGACGTGATGGATCACACGCTGTTTCACGGGCCGCCTGGCTTGGGCAAAACGACCCTTGCACAGATCGTCGCTCGAGAACTGGGTGTAGGTTTTCGCATGACGTCCGGTCCGGTCCTTGCGAAAGCCGGCGATCTTGCCGCCATCCTGACCAACCTGGAGCGCAACGACGTGCTCTTTATCGATGAGATCCACCGGCTCAATCCGGCGGTCGAGGAAGTTCTCTATCCGGCTATGGAAGATTTCGAACTGGATCTTGTGATCGGCGAGGGACCCGCTGCTCGTACGGTTCGCATAGAATTGCAGCCCTTTACGCTCGTGGGCGCGACCACCCGTCTGGGACTTCTTACGACACCTTTGCGCGACCGGTTTGGCATTCCCACACGACTTAATTTCTACACCGAAGACGAATTGCACAGGATCGTCACGCACAACGCTGTTCAACTGGGCGCGCCAGCGGATGCCCAGGGCGCACGTGAAATCGCACGCCGTGCGCGCGGGACACCGCGTGTTGCCGGCAGGTTACTGCGTCGCGTGGTCGATTTCGCCGTCGTGGAAGGCGGGGGAGCGATCACCAGAGCGCTGGCGGATGATGCGCTGACGCGTCTGGGTGTGGATGATCTGGGACTTGATGCCGCAGACCGGCGGTAGCTGCGCCTGATTGCAGAAGCCTATCAGGGAGGACCGGTGGGCATCGAAACCTTGAGCGCGGCCTTGTCGGAGTCCCGCGATGCGCTGGAAGAGGTGATCGAGCCTTTTCTGCTCCAGCAAGGTTTGATTCAGCGCACACCGCGCGGCCGCATGCTGGCCAAGCGGGCGTGGGCGCATCTGGGACTGGCTCAGCCGCAAAGCTCCGGTCAGAGTGATCTTTTCAAAGGCTAGACACTTGCAGTCAAGCTGCGCTCTGCTAAGCCGCGCCCATGGCAGAGCTCATTGCCCCCAAGGTCATAGAAGCGCTCTTTACAAGGGCGGATGGCAGCTATCTGTTCGCCCGCTGGGGCAGACCTGTCGCGCCGATTGTCTTTGGAACGGATGACCAGACGCTGGCGGTGATAAAGGGCGCTGTTGAGGCGGTGGTCCTTCTGGCCAATCATGAAATGGCCGAGACCGATCCCGAACTGGGCGCCAACATGATGTTCTTTTTCTTTCGGGAGTGGGATGAACTGCCCGAAGTGCCCGGGATGGACCGGCTGGTGCCTAATCTCGAAATACTCGTTGCACGTCTCAAAAGGGAGGATGCGAACCAGTATCGCATTTTTCGATTTGACGAGGCTGGGGCCATTCGTGCCGCTTTCATCTTTCTGCGGATGGATGGCGAACTGAGCCAGATCCCCGCCGATACGCTGGCCCTCGCGCAGGTCGCCCAGACGATCGTGTTATGGTCGGACACGGCGTTTCTGGGATCATCCGTTCTTGCCACGACCGGAGACAATCAGGTCATCCTGCGCCCCGATGTGGGCGCAATTATTCGGGCAGGCTATGATCCGGTGATGCCGCTTGTGGCGCAGGATCCCTCGCATGCGCTGAGGCTGGCCGCCCGGATCAGCCAGATGTAGCCCAGGATGCGCGCATTTGTGGCGATCAGACCCTGCGCCGCAGCCCGCAGCGCGCTGCTGGCCTTGCAGGAAGACCTTGGTCTGGGTCGGGCCGTGCCGGAAGAAAACCTTCATGTCACGCTCGCATTCCTCGGCGATCAACCGGAAGCCGTTTTGCAGGAGATGCATGCAGCTCTGTCCGGGATCAGGTCAAAGCCCGTAACCCTGTCCCTTTCGGGGGTCGAGGCCCGCGGCGGGCGCAAGCCTGCGCTGATATGGGCCGGGGTTGAGACGACAATGCCGCTGACCCAGTTGCAATCCCGTGTTCGAGGGGCGGCGCATCAGGTCGGGATCGCCTTGCCTCGCAAACGCTTCCGTCCACATGCAACCCTTGCGCGGATCACCCGCTCTGCGCGTGTTGAAGAGGCGCGTCTGGGGGCGTGGCTGGCGCGGCATGGCACGTTTCGCTCCGCGCCATACGCGGTGAAGGCGTTTTGCCTTTATCGGTCTCGGCTGGGACCGGACGGGGCGATGTACGATGTGCTGGCCACTTATCCTCTATGATCCAAGGAGAGATGCCGGTCGAATTACGGACCCTATACTTGCACGCGATACGGGATGCCAGCGAGCCATCCGATGTTTGCTTGGTAGCGACAAGTACAGTTCCAGCTTCTCGCGCCTCAGCTTCCGCGTCCCCGTCTTGCCTTGCGGACGAGGCACGGGTTAAGCGGGACGCGTGACACAGGAGATCGGCGTGAGCACGCATCATTTCGGGCCGGTCCGGGTCTATTACGAAGACACGGACATGGCGGGCATCGTCTATTATGCCAATTACCTCAAATACATAGAGCGTGCGCGCAGCGAATGGGTGCGAGAACTCGGTATCGATCAAAACGAACTGCGTGACGCCGGCGTCGTTTTCGTGGTGCGCCGGGTCGAGGCGGAGTATTATCTGCCCGGTCGGTTTGACGATACGCTGGATGTCTACACACATATCGACCAGGCGCGCGGTGCCCGCCTGGTCGTGCTGCAAGAGGTCAAGCGCGCGGATGAGTTGCTCTTTTCGGCTCGGGTGACCGTCACGTGCGTGGATCTAGAGGGCCGTGTGACCCGTTTGCCGGCGATTATCCGCCAGAGCGCTGCGTAATTTCCCTGTATTTTAGACAAAAAATGCGGTTGTGATTGGCTTTTGCTGCAAAAACCGTCTAGCTTATCGCCAAAACAAGGCGGCGAAAACGCCGTAGGCAAAGAGCAGGCAGATGGAAGCAGAGACCCTCGCACTGGCGGTTGAGGCCGATTATTCACTATGGGCGCTCTATCAGCGCGCCACGTTGATCGTGAAGCTGGTCATGATCATGCTGGTTATCGCGTCATTTTGGGCGTGGTCCATTATCATTCAAAAGCTCATCACCTACCGGAAAGCGCGCGCCGAGGCGGAAACGTTTGACCGCCGGTTCTGGTCTGGTGATCCGCTTGACGAGTTGTTTGACGAAATCGGTGCCGATCCGCATGGGCAATCCGAACGCGTGTTTGCCGCGGGCATGATGGAGTGGCGACGAAGTCATCGCAACGATGGCGGTCTGATCGCCGGTGCGACGGCCAGGATCGACCGCTCCATGGACGTGGCCATCGTCAAGGAATCCGAGCACTTGCAAAGCGGATTGACCGTTTTGGCCTCCATCGGATCGGTGACGCCTTTCATCGGTCTCTTCGGAACGGTCTGGGGCATCATGAACGCATTCATTGAGATTGCCGAACAGCAAAGCACGAGCCTTGCCGTTGTGGCGCCCGGCATCGCCGAGGCGCTTCTGGCCACAGGCCTTGGACTGCTCGCCGCGATCCCGGCGGTGATTTTCTACAATAAACTTAGCGCGGATTCGGACCGGATTGTCGCCAGCTACGAGGCGTTTGCCGACGAGTTTGCCACAATCCTCAGCCGTCAGCTGGACGGTTAATCGGAGGCGAATTTCATGGGGGCAGGTGTGGTTCAAAACTCCGGCGGAGGCGGGGGACGGCGCAGGCGCAACCGGGGCCGCTCTCGTCCGATGGCGGAAATCAACGTCACGCCCTTTGTTGACGTGATGATGGTGCTGCTGATCATTATCATGGTGGCCGCGCCCCTTATGACCGTGGGTGTTCCGGTTGAGTTGCCCAAAACAGCTGCTAACGCGCTGCCGGGTGAAGAAGAAGAACCACTCACCGTGACACTTACTGCCGAGGGCCTGATTACGATCCAGACGACAGAGGTTCCACGCGGCGAATTGGTTGGTCGGCTACGCGCCATTGCCACGGAACGTGACAGTACTCAGGTGTTTTTGCGCGCAGACGGGGCTGTGGCCTACGCACAGGTGATGGAAGTGATGGGTGCGCTCAATCGCGGTGGGTTTTCCAATATCGGGCTGGTGACCGAACAGGGCGGGCCGCGTCTTGACGAGACGGATGGCTGATTGCGGTGAATACAGGACAGCTCATATCCGGGCTGGCCCATGTTGGCCTGATCGGCGTTGCGGTGTTCGGCGGCGCCTTTCGGGCCGAGCCGTTGCCGTTTGAAGTGACCGAGGTCACAGCCATATCTGCCGAGGAATATGCGGCGCTGATCGCACAGCCCGAGCCGGACGCCCTGGCCACGATTGCCACGCCCGAGCCGCCGGATGCGGGCGAGACGGCTGTGGAAACGCCTGTTGAGGATGCCGCGCCAAGCGCAGGTCAATCTGCATTGCCGGAACTCGCGCCGCCCGACAACGCGCCGGAACCCGTGAGCGAACCTGCGCCGCCGCAACCGCCAGAGGATGTCGCGGTCCTGGTCCCGGATAGAGCGGAGGAGGCGACACCGCAGCCCGCGCCTCGTGTCGCGCCCGAAGCCGTGGCACAGCCGGAGCCGGATGTGGAAATCGATGATGTCGACCGGCAAGCCAGCGAAGCGGACGCGACCGCTGAAACACCTGCACCGGACGAGCCGGAAACGGCGCGTGAGGCAGCCTCAACCCGCATCGTGACGGAAGCAGAGCGCGCAGAAGCCGCCGCACCCACCCAATCGGTTCGACCAAAACCTCGACCGAGCGCACAACCTCCCGTCGAAGCTGAGACGCCAAGCGAAACGGAGACGGCGGAGACGTCTCCGGCGACGGATTCTGTGGACGCCGCGTTGGCCGAAGCTCTGGGCGGAGCGACCGAACCGGCGGGCGGGCAAGAAACGCGCGCAGCGCAGGGCCCGCCGTTGACCGCAGGTGAAAAGGACGGTTTGCGTATTGCGGTACAGGAGTGCTGGAACGTCGGTGCCCTGAGTTCTGACGCCTTGTCCACAACAGTGGTGGTTGCCGTCTCGCTTGGGGAAGACGGGCGTCCCATGGCAAACACGATAGAGATGATAGACGCCACAGGGGGTACAACGGCAAGCGCACGCCAGGCCTTTGAGGCCGCACGACGCGCGATTATCCGCTGCGGGGCGCGGGGTTACGATTTGCCTGTCGAGAAATATGCGTCATGGCGCGATATTGAAATGACATTCAACCCGGAGCGAATGAGAATCAAATGACAAAGATGATACTGAGCCTTCTCACCGCATTGATGGTTGTGTGCGCGCCGGCGCTCGCGGCGCAGGAACAGGGCGATCGGGACGGGCCCCTCAGGATTGAGATTACAGAGGGTGTGATCGAGCCGTTGCCTTATGCGGTGCCGGATCTGGTCGCGGAAACCGCGCAGGCCTCGGAATATGCGGCTAACATCGCTCGGGTTATCGCATCAGACTTGTCCGGCACCGGTCTGTTCAGAGAGATACCGCAAAACGCGCATATCAGCCGTGTGACCAACTTTTCGAGCCCGGTTCAATTCGCGGACTGGCGCGCCGTCAATGCTCAGGCGCTCATCACTGGCGGCGTCAGCGTGGATGACGCGGGCAGGCTGGTGGTGCGCTTTCGGCTCTTTGATGTCTTCGCGGGTCAGGAATTGGGCGAGGGCCTTCAGCTCGTGGGCACAACGACCAGCTGGCGGCGCATCGCCCACAAGATGGCCGATCAGGTCTATAGTCGCTTGACCGGAGAGGCCCCCTATTTCGACAGCCGCGTGGTCTTTGTTTCAGAAACCGGACCAAAAGATGCGCGCCAGAAACGGATCGGGGTTATGGATTATGACGGTGCTGGCGCGACCTATCTGACCGACGCCTCGTCTATCGTTCTGGCGCCTCGATTTTCGCCGGGCGGAGACCGCATTCTTTTTACCAGTTATGAAAGCGGTTTCCCGAAAATCTATGTGATGGATGTCGCTTCAGCGACCCGTCAGGAATTGCAGACCCAACAAGGCACAATGAGTTTTGCACCGAGGTTTTCCCCGGATGGTCGTACAATTGTCTATTCCTTGTCGACAGGCGGCAATACCGATCTTTACTCTATGGATATTGCCACCGGTCAGAGCCGACGGCTCACATCGGCACCATCTATCGAAACCGCCCCCAGCTTCAGCCCGGATGGTCAGCAGATTGTCTTTGAATCCGACCGTTCTGGGTCGCCGCAGCTTTACATCATGCCCGCTCAGGGCGGCGAAGCGCAGCGCATAAGCTTTGGTCAGGGGCGCTATGGCACGCCGGTCTGGTCACCGCGCGGAGATCTCGTCGCTTTTACAAAACAGTCAAAAGGCCGGTTTCATATCGGCGTGATGCGGACGGATGGCAGAGAAGAGCGCCTGCTGACAGCGTCGTTTCTGGATGAAGGACCAACGTGGTCGCCAAACGGGCGGGTGATTATGTTCACCCGGGAAACACAAGGCGAAACAGGTCAGGCGGGACTCTATTCGGTCGACATCACAGGGCGCAATCTGCGACAGGTTCCGACGCAGACGGGCGCCTCCGACCCCTCTTGGTCACCTCTTTTGAACTAGCGTGAGCGAAGAGTTGGTCAGAATACGCGAAACTATGATATCCTCTTCGCCAAAAGCAGAAAAAACCACAGGCGACTTACAAAACAGATGGGGCAAAGAAATGAGCGGAATAGCGAAAATCATACTTGTTGTGGCCGGCATCGCGCTGGCGGGTTGTACGACACCCGACCGTTTTGGCAACGGGGCGGGGGGCGCAGGCGGCGCCGGGTCGTTGATCAATGGCGCCTCGGATCCGACATCGCCGGAATTTTTCCAACAGAGTGTGGGCGACAGGGTTCTCTTCGCGGTTGACCAATCCTCGCTGACACCTTTGGCGCGGACAACGCTGGACGGTCAGGCGGCCTGGCTGAACAACAATAGCGATTTCACCGCGATCATCGAAGGTCATGCGGATGAACAGGGGACGCGCGAATACAACCTCGCGCTCGGCGCGCGCCGGGCAAATTCGGTTCAGGAATATCTTGTGTCCCGAGGTGTGAACCCGAACCGGATGCGGGTTGTCAGCTATGGCAAGGAGCGTCCAATCGAGATTTGCAGCACCGAGGCATGTTATGCACAAAACCGCCGTGCAGTTACTGTGATCTCTGTGGCTCCGTCCAGTTGAGGAAAGTACCATGACGAACAAGCGCAGCGCCCGCCACATTTTTTTGACCAGCTGCATGTCGGTGTTTTTCACCTGGGCTTCTGTTCCGGCATCGGCACAAAGCGATGAAACACTGGCGGATATCAGACAACAGCTGTCTGTGATCTTTGTGGAGATCCAACGCCTGAACCGTGAGCTCAGCACCACCGGCGGTGTCGGTTCGGTCAACGTAGGTGGCACAGTTCTGGATCGCGTCGCCGCGATTGAAGCCGAAGTGCAGCGTCTGACGCAAAAAACAGAGCAGTTGGAGTTTCGCGTAGAGAGTATCGTCAGGGACGGAACGAACCGGATCGGTGATCTGGAATTCCAGTTGTGCGAATTGCAGGCGGGTTGCGACATCGCCACGTTGGAGGTGGGCCAGACTCTGGGCGGCGTGGACGCCGCGTCCGGCGCAGGGGTTGGTGCTTCGATCGAAACAGGCAGCGACGCTTCGGTTTTGCCAGACGAAAACGGCGTAGAGCTTGCGATTGGTGAAAAAGCAGATTTTGACGCCGCGACGGCCCTTCTGGACGCGGGGGATTACACCCAGGCTGCGACTCAGTTCGAACGCTTCAAATCAAATTACCCGGGCAGTCCGTTGATGGCCCAAGCCGGTCTGAACCAGGGCGAGGCACTGGAAGCGGCAGGCGATCTGACCGGCGCGGCGCGTGTCTATCTCGATACATTCAGCGCGGCCCCTCAGGGCCCCATGGCAGCGCAAGCGCTTTTCCTCGTCGGACGCTCCCTCGGTCGCCTGGGTAAAACGCAAGAAGCCTGTGTCACGCTGGGTGAAGTGCCTTTGCGGTTTCCAAGCGCTGGCGCTGCGGCAGAGGCACAGGCGGCACAGCAGCAACTGGGCTGCGCGTGAGTGACCTGGATGCCCTGCTCCTTGATCGGATTGCAGGGTGTCTCGCCCCCGCAAATGGACATGGCTTGGGCGTCGGTGTTTCGGGGGGCAGCGATTCGCTGGCGCTTCTTGTTTTGCTGGCTGAATGGGGCAAGGCGAATGATCGACAGGTATTCGCGGCAACTGTTGACCATGGTCTGAGATCGGAGTCTGCGGCGGAGGCGGCGCATGTCGCACATGTTTGTGCAGATCTTGGCGTGGCCCACGAAACTCTGATCTGGAAGGACAGGCCAAGATCTGGAAATCTGTCTGATCTCGCGCGGCGTGCGCGCTACAGGCTTCTCGCCGACTGGGCCGTCCGCAACGCCGTGGGATGCGTCGCGCTGGCTCATACATTGGACGATCAGGCGGAAACATTTCTGATGCGTCTGGGACGCGAAGCGGGCGTCGACGGCCTGGCGGCAATGGCGGGGCAGTGGCGTCAAGACGGCACGCTCTTTTGCCGACCCGCCCTCAAGGTGACCCGCGCGGATCTGCGCGCTGTTTTGACGGCGCAAAACATCTCCTGGGTCGAGGATCCTACGAATATTGATCCGACCTATGATCGCGCCCGGGCGCGTATGGTTCTCCAGCACCTGGAGGATCTGGGAATCACGGCGCGCGGGCTAAGCCGCGTGTCCGAGCATCTGGCAGAGGTTCGAACCTCGCTCTACTGGTATGTTTTTCTCGCTGCTCAGACCCATGTGCGGTTCCTGTCTGGCGACGTGTTTATCGCCCGAAAAGGGTTTCGTACGCTGACCCGAGATGTTGCGCGACGGCTGCTGCAACAGGTTCTTATGTGGATTAGCGGTGCCGAATATGCCCCGCGCGGGCGCGCCGTGGATCTCATGCTCGAAGCGATACGCGGAGGCACGGGCATGACGTTGCACGGCTGCGTGATGAGTGTCATGGACGATGAATTGCACTTTACACGCGAGGAAAAGGCGATCGCAGGTCTGCGCGTTGCGGCTCGACATGTTTGGGATGATCGCTGGCGGTTGGACGGGCCTGAACACACCGATTGCGAGATTGCGGCACTCGGTCAGGCGGGTCTGGCGCAGTGTCCGGATTGGCGCGCCACCGGCTTGCCGGAGCTGTCCTTGCGCGCCACGCCAGCCGTCTGGAAAGGAGGGCACGTTGTCGCGGCCCCTCTCGCCGGGCTCTCAAATGGCTGGCATGCGACGCTTATAAGAGATGAGCAACAATTCTACGCAGATGTGCTGGCGCATTGAAGACGCGCGCATGATGTCTATTTTACCACTTAGACGCTTGTGATACCCCTTTGTCACATCATTCGTGAGGAGAGTCCCCTTGGGCAACGCACGTAACATCGCATTTTGGCTGGTCCTGTTTCTGTTGATCCTGGCCTTGTTCAGCCTGTTCAACGGGTCCGGTAATGCGCTTCAGAGCCAAACAATCCCCTATTCCGATTTTGTGGAATCGGTCGAACAGGGCGATGTGTCCAACGTGACCCTCGACGGTGAGAACGTGACGTTCCAGGAGACCAGCGGTGCGACCTTTGCGACGGTCAAACCGGAAGACGCGGAAATCACCCAGCTTTTGATCGACAACAACGTTCCGGTTCAGGCCAAGGCCCAAGAGCAGTCCGGTTTTCAGTCCTTCCTGCTGTCGCTGTTGCCATTCGCGCTTCTTATCGGTGTGTGGATTTATTTCATGAACCGCATGCAGGGCGGTGGCAAAGGCGGCGCGATGGGGTTTGGAAAATCGCGCGCGAAGCTGCTGACGGAAAAGCATGGGCGCGTCACGTTTGACGATGTTGCCGGCATTGACGAGGCCAAAGAGGAGCTTGAGGAAATCGTTGAGTTTCTCCGTAATCCTCAGAAGTTTTCCCGCCTTGGTGGCAAAATTCCAAAAGGTGCGCTTCTCGTCGGCCCTCCGGGTACCGGTAAAACACTTCTCGCACGCGCGATCGCGGGCGAAGCGGGCGTGCCGTTTTTCACCATTTCCGGCTCCGATTTCGTCGAAATGTTCGTTGGTGTCGGCGCGAGCCGTGTGCGGGATATGTTCGAACAGGCGAAGAAGAACGCGCCCTGTATCGTCTTCATCGACGAGATCGATGCGGTCGGTCGCCACCGTGGCGCGGGCTATGGCGGGGGCAACGACGAGCGCGAACAGACGCTCAACCAATTGCTGGTCGAGATGGACGGATTTGAGGCCAATGAAGGTGTGATCATCATAGCGGCCACAAACCGAAAGGACGTGCTGGACCCCGCTTTGTTGCGTCCGGGCCGGTTTGACCGACAGGTCACGGTACCGAACCCCGACATCAAGGGGCGTGAAAAGATCCTGGGCGTTCATGCGCGCAAGACCCCGCTGGGCCCGGATGTTGACCTGCGCATCATCGCGCGCGGCACGCCGGGCTTTTCAGGCGCGGACCTCGCCAACCTGGTGAATGAAGCAGCGTTGATGGCAGCGCGTGTCGGGCGGCGTTTCGTCTCCATGGAGGATTTCGAACAGGCCAAGGACAAGGTTATGATGGGCGCAGAGCGTCGGTCGATGGTGCTGACAGCCGATCAGAAGGAAAAGACCGCGTATCACGAAGCGGGGCACGCGATTGTCGGTCTGACGTTGCCGCAATGCGACCCGGTCTATAAGGCCACGATCATCCCGCGTGGTGGGGCCCTGGGTATGGTGGTTTCCCTGCCGGAAATCGATCGTCTGAACTGGCATAAGTCGGAATGCGAGGAAAAGCTTGCGATGACTATGGCAGGCAAGGCGGCTGAGATCATAAAATACGGGTCTGACGCTGTCTCTAACGGGCCGGCCGGAGATATTCAGCAGGCGTCCGGCCTGGCGCGGGCGATGGTCCTGCGCTGGGGCATGTCTGACAAAGTCGGCAATGTCGATTACGAGCAAGCCCATGAGGGCTACATGGGCAACGGGGCAGGCGGCTTCTCCATTTCGGCGGCAACCAAAGAACTGATCGAAGATGAGGTGAAGCGCCTCATCGACGAGGCCTATACCCGCGCTTACGATATTCTGAGCGAGAAAAAGGACGACTGGGAACGACTGGCCCAGGGCTTGCTGGAGTATGAAACGCTCACCGGTGAAGAGATCGAGCGTGTGATCCGCGGCGAACCGCCTGAGGCAGACGATGACGAAGGCAGTGCGCCTGAGGCCGACAAAAAGCCATCGTTCACGGCGATCCCCAAGACGAAGCCGCGCTCCTCTCCTGGTGCAGGTGACGGGGGTGGTATGGAGCCTGAACCGTCCACGTGATCTCTCATACTGCGACGCGGGACTGGGACCCGGGCGCCTATGCCCGGTTCCATGATTTACGGCTTCGTCCGGGCCTCGATCTGTTAAACACAATCGGTCCTTTCGTGCAGGGTGACATTGTCGATTTAGGCTGCGGAAACGGAGCCTTGTCCGATGCATTGCATCTGAGAGCTGCGGGACGCTCCCTTGTCGGGATCGATACCAGCCCTGCAATGTTGGCGCAGGCCCGCGACACAGGGCATTATGATCGGCTTGATGAGGAAGACGCGGCCCTTTGGGCTCCCTCGACATCAGTGGCCGTCATTTTCTCCAACGCCGCGCTGCACTGGGTTGGAGGTCACGAACAATTGATGCCGCGACTGGCAACGTTTCTCGCGCCCGGTGGCACCCTGGCAGTCCAGATGCCGTATCAGAACAAGGCACCATCGCATCGCGTCTGGCTGACCCTTGCCCAAGAGATGTTTCCCGGTCGTGTGGAGAAAATGGGCACGCCGGGTATCATGGCGCCGGTCAAGTATGAGGCCGCTCTGGCGCCTCTTGGACAGTTCCGATTGTGGGAAACGGAGTATTATCAGCGTCTCACTGCCGAGCCCGGCAGTCACCCTGTGCGTCGTTTCACCGAAAGCACCTATGCCCGGCCGGTTTTTCAGGCGCTTGACCCGGACGAGATCAGCGCCCTCGTAGAACGGTACGAAGAGGCGATGCATGCAGCCTATCCGTTGCGCGAAGATGGCTCTGTCCTGTTTCCGTTTCGACGCCTGTTCTTCACGCTGACCGTCTGACGCGCGCCTGGCACTTCCGGATTGACGCCCTCGCCCAGGCGGGCGAGGCTAATTCAAGCATTTGATGGGGGTGCCATAGTGTCTGCGCTGATTTCAACTGAATTCGAAGGACGCATCACGTGGTTGGGCGTCGTGGCCGATCAGGAAAACGACATTCGGTCGGCGCCTGTTCAGGAGGTCATGCTCGACTGGGACGGAATGCCGGGTGAGTTTCACGGCGGCAGGACACGGGCCTCTTGTGTCCGCGTGAAGGAACAGCACAAAGAAGGCACTGAGATCGCCAATGTCCGTCAATTGACGGTGATTTCAGCCGAGGAAATGGCGCTGATCGCAGAAGAAATGGGGCTGGACTCGCTGAAACCGGAATGGCTTGGCGCTTCTATGGTGATTGAGGGGATCGAGGATTTTACCCATCTTCCTCCCTCCTCCCGGCTTCAGACGTCCAGCGGGGCCACCCTTGTTGTTGATATGCACAACCGACCCTGCAACTGGCCTGCCAAGGAGATCGAAAAAGATCACAAGGGACTGGGGCGCCGGTTCCGCAAAGCCGGTGAGGGACGCCGTGGCGTTACCGCGTGGGTCGAGCGGCCCGGTGCCCTGCGTCTAGGGGACACGATCCGGCTACATGTGCCGGATCAGCGAGGCTGGACACTTCTCGACCGCTGCCTGACGGGCAAAATGAGCTGACAATGTGCTCCCTGTCTTGCTCCGGCGTTTCCGATATGAAACGAGCGAGTGCGCAGTCGCCGCAACAATGGCTGTAAATGTCGGATTTCGCATCGGGCGACGGTATGCGATCGCATATTCGGGCATCTGTGAATGAATGGCCAATGCGCCATGAGGGAGAGACATGAGCTACAAATCTGACATTGAGATCGCGCGCGAAGCGGAGAAACGACCGATTCAGGAAATCGGTGCAAAGCTTGGCATTCCATCCGAAGATCTGCTGCCGTACGGGCACGACAAGGCAAAGGTCAGCCAGGGATTTATCGACGGAGTCGAAAGCCGCGCGAATGGTAAGCTCATTCTTGTTACCGCCATCAACCCGACGCCTGCAGGTGAGGGCAAGACGACCACCACGGTCGGTTTGGGCGACGGGCTGAACCGGATCGGCAAGAAGGCGATGATCTGCATCCGAGAGGCGTCTCTGGGTCCGAACTTCGGGATGAAGGGCGGCGCAGCCGGGGGCGGCTATGCACAGGTCGTCCCGATGGAAGAGATGAACCTGCATTTCACAGGGGATTTTCACGCGATCACCTCGGCGCATTCTCTGCTGTCGGCGATGATCGACAATCATATCTATTGGGGCAATGCGCTGGAAATCGATGTGCGCCGGGTGCAATGGCGCCGGGTCGTCGACATGAATGACCGGGCGTTGCGCCAGATCACCTGTTCGCTGGGCGGCGTGGCGAACGGATTCCCGCGCGAAGCCGGGTTCGACATCACCGTGGCTTCTGAAGTGATGGCGATCCTTTGTCTGGCCAGGGACCTCAAGGATCTTGAAAAGCGGTTGGGCGATATGATCGTGGCGTACCGGCGCGACCGGTCTCCCGTTTTCTGCCGGGATATCAAAGCCGAAGGCGCGATGACGGTGCTGCTCAAGGACGCGATGCAACCCAACCTCGTGCAGACTCTGGAAAACAATCCGGCCTTCG
>ERZ1740060.460-NODE-460-length-22742-cov-8.629568_pt1 | contig 22742 bp, 17 predicted proteins | sample MGYA00581743_ERZ1740060 | MGnify/ENA primary metagenome ERZ1740060 (study PRJEB43018, sample SAMN04849235) | marine metagenome | isolation source: floating plastic debris | place: Pacific Ocean | collected 2008-08-27 | study: EMG produced TPA metagenomics assembly...
CAAATGAGACTCACCTATTCAAAGGGGTTGCAGGACTTTTCTGCACCACTAAGGCCAGAGATGTCAAAGCTAATAAACTCAGTTCTATCTCCTTCAGAAAGGTTGGTGGTCTGGGTAGCTTGGCTAAAGAGAAAAACTGACTTCAGGGAAAGGGATATCTCAAAAATTAAACAGAACTATTTTCATGTCTAGTGCTCCAGTAAGTAATTTAGAGCGGATCACTAGAAGAAATATCAAGAAGATAAAGCGATTCGCGATCTTTCATATTCCTCACGAGATTCTTGTCGAATTTTTCCTTTAGAAAATTCCCAGAGAAAGTGAATGAAGATCTTGAGATCATTTCGATCAAGACTTTGACTCCTTAGCTCCCTTAGGCTTTGTTCGGTCGAAATATCTAGATAGCCAGTGGTTAAAACCTGCTTGGCAATTTGAGAAATCTGAGACATAGGTGAGCCCCTAGAAAACGTCATCTAAAAACCATGTAAATACGATAGTTTTAATGGCAGTCAGGGTTAAACCCATGGCATGGGTGAAAATATGGGGGAATTCCTAAGGTCAGCGTGGGTCATTTCATGGGTCGTGAAATCTTATGCTGCTGCTCTACCATATAGATCAAGTACAGTGATGCTCGGGAACCCAGGGATGTCTAGCCAAAGAACCTCAGCGGATATAGAGGCTCAAGTCAATCTCGAATGGCACTGGCAGAAAATCGTAAGCGACCTAAGCAAAGTGAAGGCTGGCTCTATAACCCCTCGTGAAAAGGAGTATTTTCAAGGGCTACTGTGCTATCTCAGTCCTAAGGAGATTGCTGATATCCGCGGAGTCACGCCTGCTGCTGTCACTAAGGACCTATACCGGCATATATACGGTTTAGTTAGGCAACTATATGCTGACAAGTTATCTATATCTATAGAGAAAGTTAGAGTGACTTACCAACTCGTCCCTAAGCTCTTCGAGGAAATAGGGTACCGAAAAAGTTCACCGGGTAAGCATCTTCTTGAGACTCAGCAGTTCGATCAAGGCTTTACTCAAGACATAACTCAGCGTTGGTCGGGGCTTCCTGAAATCTCTTTTTTCGCGGGCCGCAAGGCCGAACTTACTACGCTAGAAAACTGGATTGTTGATCAAAAAGCGCGTCTGATCAGCCTGACGGGCCAAGGCGGTGTTGGCAAAAGCACTCTAATTGCCCAACTGGGTCATCACCTGAAAGAACAAGCTAGATATCTAGTGTGCTGGCGATCGCTGCGCAGCTTTACTAACCCCCAGGATTTGCTATTTGAACTCCTAGAGTTTCTGCACTCTGGCAAGCCCACACAATCAACGGAGTCGCTGGGTCGATTACTGACTCAGGTCATGCAACAACTCCAGCAGCAGAGAGTTTTAATCGTGCTCGACGATGTCCATGAAGTGTTGGGCAACGAGCTGAGCAGCAATGACTATAGTCCTGCCAGTCAGGGTTATGAAGATTTTTTCAAAGCGATGATGACAACGACCCACCAAAGCTGCCTCGTCCTGATTAGCTGGGAAGAACCCCAAACGATCATCCGATTTAGAGATCTGCAACCCGAGGTGAAGGGTTACATACTCAATGGCCTCACTGACTCTGATGCCTATCAAATCGTCAAAAAACTTGGATTTCAGCCCAGTATTGCCTGGGACAAGATTCTTGAGCTTTATCGGTGTAATCCTTTGGCATTACATTTGGTTGCTAATGAAGTTCGGGAAATTTTTCAGGGAGATGTAAATGCATTCCTAAATCAAAATACGATGTTCCTGGGTGATCTTAAATATCACATTCACCAGCAGCTTAAAAGACTTTCTGATCATGAACGGGTCGTAGTCCAGGGTTTGGCGACGTTTGCAGAGCCGATTACCCAAGCGGATCTCTATCCCCATCTGGCCAGTCAGCTCCGCAAGTCTGAGTTGATGTATGCCCTAGAGCAGTTGCTTCGACGCTCTCTACTAGAGTGCACGGAAGATCTAGGAGGGATACCACGATTTGCCCTACAGCCTATGATCCGTAAGTATGCCACTGTCACAATGCTCTAATCTCAGGCATCTGCTCAGCCATGTTGCAACCAGGGACTTACATTGACAATCGGCGCTACCGAGTACTCCAGCAACTCGGGAAAGGTGGATTTGGCGAAACCTACCGAGTAGATGATGGTGGCCAGACCAAGGTCTTAAAGCTATTAACGAGCGATTATTACAAGGCGATCAATCTCTTTAAGAGAGAAGCACGATTGCTGAGTCGCTTACATCACTCTGGCATTCCTAAGATTGATTCTAATGATGGATATATTGAGATCTTAGGCACTGGAATTGGTCAAATCGGAACAGTCTACTGTCTTGTGATGGAGGAGGTGAAAGGCGCTAATCTGAGAGAGGTTATGCATGACCGTAATCATCAACCTTTATCACACCTGGAAGCGCTCAACTGGCTTAGCCAAATTACTGAAATTTTACAGTTTATCCATAGTCACAAAATTATTCATCGAGATATTAAGCCCAGTAATATTATGCTGCGGCCCAGCGGTCAGCTTGTATTGATTGACTTTGGCATAGCCAGAGAATGTACAGATACTTTTTTGGATAGGCGTGCCCAGGACTTGACGACCACAACGAAGGCTCAGTCTCCAGATTACGCGTCTCCTGAGCAAAGATTGTATCGGGCAAATTTACGCACAGATTTTTATTCTCTAGGTTTAACCTTTATCTATTTGGTAACAGGTCATAGCCATTTGAGTTTCTTGCAGGATGAGCGGACATCACATTTTTTATGGCGAGAAAAAGCGCCTCAAATCTCATCTCAACTTGCAGATTTACTTGATTGGATGATGGAGTATTCTGAAGGCAATCGCCCTCAGAAGGCTGAGGAGATTTTGAAGGCGATCGCAGAGATAAATGCTTTCGAATCAGGGCAGACAACCATTGAACCCAGCATCCCAACCCCAGGAAGCAGAGCGCATACACGCACCATACTGAGTCCAATAACTCCGCGCAGATCTGAGAAATTTCGCCAGCCCGCCATTCATTTACTCGGGGGGCTCCTCGTCGCCGTCACCTTGATTGGCTTGAGGAGTACCGGTCTGTTGCGGACCTTTGAATTTGCTGCCCTCGACCAATTAATGCAATGGCGACCGTTAGAACCCTTAGATGAGCGTCTCCTTATTGTTGAGATTGATCAAGAAAGTCTCGATTTCCAAGCGGGTTTATCGGGGCAGCATCAAGGCTCCTTAGCCGATGTCGCCCTGAATCAAGCCCTCAATAAACTGCTGCCCCACCAGCCTAGAGCCATTGGGCTAGATATTTATCGCGACTTCACCGTTGACCCTGATCTACCTGCACTCAAACAGCAGATGCAAACCACGCCACTCTTTGCTGTGTGCTTTTCGGGTGACGAAGATCAACCTGCCATCCCTCCTCCGCCAGAAATTCCCTCAGAGCGCATTGGCTTTAGTGATTTTGCAATAGACCCTGACGGCACTATCCGTCGTCAACTCGTCGGTTCTGGTAGTACAGAAGACTGCACCCCTGAGGAATCATTGAACTTTCAGTTAGTCATGGCCTATTTGGAAACAGAGGGCTTTAGCTATGACGTCATTGATTCACAACTCGCAATCACCAATAACCAAGATAGAACCGATCTGTGGCCAAGAATAACGGGGGATGAGGGGCTTTATACTGCTGCGGAAGCGCTTGGCTTTACTGTGTTGCTGAACTACCGTGCTACGGGCAATGGCGAAGTGGCCCAGCGTGTATCACTACAAGATTTGCTAACGGGCCAGTTAGATGAACAGTTGCCAAACCTCGTCAAAGATCGAGTGATCTTGATTGGCAACACCATCCCCATCGCTGAAGCGGGTATCGGTGGCGACTATCACCCAACTCCCTACGGAAACATCCCTGGGGTGGTTATTCATGGCCACATGATCAGTCAAATGTTGAGTGTGATCCAAGATCAGAAAGCAGTTTTAAGACTAGGACAAGAGTGGGTCAATCTTTTATGGATTCTGAGCTGGACCATCTTGGGTAGCGGTTTAGCTTTAACTAAAGAACGGTTTTTGCGTTTCTTGGTGTTGAGTACGATCTCCCTCGGTAGTTTATTGATCCTCAGTTGGTTGCTCTTGCTAAATGGTCTTTGGCTACCGTTGGTGTATCCCTTCTTAGGGGTTAGTGGTTCAATCGCATTTAACTTTTTATTAAAAGCAACAGCGTTACTACGTCAAGAAAAAGTAACGACTCGCTCTCTTGATGCCAGCTCAAGAGTTGATTTACAGCGTTCCCTTAAACCGATTGAGCAATTGAAGAATGGATAAACGATCGTGCCACAACCATCAGGGTATAGACCTTGGAAATATACTCATGCCTACTTACGGTTATCCATAAGTCTTGGGTGGGTTGCATGTCTATTAGGACAAGGGCAAAGCGTTGCCCTTGCACAACCGCTTCCCTTACCCCCTGAGTTATCGCCCCAGGAGGTGACGCCACCTCGCCAGGAAGACTTTGCACCCTTACCGATTGCTCCTGAAGAAGCAGATATTCCCAGCTTGCGAGATCTCTTTCCCGCTTCTCCGGGGACAGATCCGAATGCCTTACCTCCGGAGGCACGGGGGCTAGCTTTTACCCGATTTGAGCTGAAAGGCAGCTTAGCGTTTAACGATGACGAGCTGACAGCTGCGATTCGAGCGTTGGTTCCCTTACCGAGCGATCGCCCTGCTTCATTTCCAGAACTGGTGCAAGTTCGTGAGGCAACTCGCGAGTATTACGAGCAAAATCATCGCTTATTTGGTGGCTTTCAGGTTGCACCACCAACGCCAGAAGGGGTGCTAGTACTGACAGTCCAGGAATGGGACATTGCAGCTGTCGAGGTGACGGGGTTGCAGCGCTTGCGACCAGGCTATGTTAGTTCTCGCTTAGCCTTAGCGACAGGCACGCCTGTGGATGTGGAACGGTTGCAGGATGCCTTGCGCCTGCTGAATAGCGATCCGTTGATTGAGTCATTTGCTGCCAACCTAGGGCCGGGCACCTCTGAAAATACGGCGGTTTTGCGCATCGATGTGACGGAAGCCCCCACCTTTTCTACAGATCTGACGGGTAATAATGGGCGATCTCCCAGCATCGGCCCATTTCAACGGGGCATTCAGTTCAGGGAAGGGAATCTACTGGGCCTGGGGGATAGCGCCAGCCTGAGCTACAACGGCACCGAAGGCAGCAATAGCCTCGCGGTCGACTATACAGTACCCGTTAGCCCCCACAACACCACGGTCTCCTTTAGCTACAGCACTAGCGACAGTCGCATCATTCAGCCTCCGTTTGACATATTTGATATTCAGTCCACGGCTCGTTACTACGACCTGACGGTGCGCCATCCGCTAATCGAGACCCCCACAGCAGAACTGGCTTTGGGCTTAACCTTTTCTCGCTGGGAGTCAGAAAGCCGCTTTCTGGAAGGGTTATTAGGACGGTCGGTACCGCTGGAAACGTTGGGGAGTGATGACCAGGGCCGCACCCGGCTGTCGGTGCTGCGGTTTGCTCAGGAATGGACTCAGTATGGGCAGGGTCAGGTATTGGCGTTGCGATCGCAGTTCAACCTGGGGCTGGATGCTTTTGGAGCCACGATTCATGACCAGGCCCCTGACGGTCGGTTTCTAAGCTGGCGGGGGCAGGGGCAGTACATTCAGCTGTTAGCACCGGATACGCTGCTGCTACTCAGGGGTACGGCCCAGTGGGGCGATCGACCCTTGGTACCGCTGGGGCAGTTTGCCTTGGGGGGTGCGGGCACGGTGCGGGGCTATCGCCGTGATGCGGTAACGGCAGACAATGGCCTATTTTTCTCGGCAGAGGCACGGTTTCCGATTTTGCGGGTACCGGAGCTGGGGGGTGGGCTGTTGCAGATTGCTCCGTTTGTGGATGGGGGTCGGGTCTGGAGCAGTGGTGACTTACAGCCTGTGCTGGTGACTTTGGCGGCGATCGGGCTGGGGCTGCGCTGGCAGTCTGAGGGCATCAGCGCTCAACTTGACTGGGGTCTACCACTCACTACAACCCAAGTCGGCACATCGAATCTACAGGATAGCGGCCTTCAGTTCTCCCTTACTATCAGTCCGTTTTGATTGCATTGTTCTCTTTATCAGGGCTTCATCTTCATAAATTTTGTGCGAGGACGAGAGAAAGTATTAAATCTTTAAATGGCGCTGCTGATAAGAGCTGCTGTGAAGGCTGCTTGTCTACCAGGAGAAGGATGAAATGGTGTATCTATTCAAAATTTCTGGCTCATCTAATGAAAAGCGCTTTCGCTTTTTGAGCAGAGACAACGTTTTAGTATCGAGCATATGTCTTAGTCACTTGTTGTGGGCAGTACCCATAGCTGCCCAGATTACCCCCGATGCCACCCTTGGCGCTGAACCATCGATTGTGAATCCTGGGCTTGTGAGCGGTTCACCTGCCGACCTAATCCAGGGTGGAGCCATCCGAGGGGGCAACCTCTTTCATAGCTTCACTGACTTCAACGTTGGCAGTACTCAACGGGTTTACTTCGATAATCCAGGCGCTGTCAACCGCATCATCGGTAGGGTTACAGGCAACAATGATTCTTCTATTGATGGCACTTTAGGCGTTGTGGGGAATACCGATTTGTTTCTCTTTAACCCTAACGGCATTGCTTTTGGCCCTAATGCAGCCCTCGATATCAATGGTTCTTTTATCGCGACGACGGCTGCCACCATTCTATTCCCAGGCGGATTAGAATTTAGCGCAACAAATCCACAGACTCCATCCTCTCTGACAGTCAACTTACCCGTCAGTCTAAGGTTTGCTGACAACCCTGGAGAAATCACTCTCACCGACTCTAGATTGGAAATACAACCAGGAAATACCCTGACTTTAATCGGTGGAGATATTGATCTTGATGACAGCAATTTAGAGGTAGCAGCAGGACTTATAGAGTTAGCCAGCCTAGGTTCAGATAGCTCAGTTTCTTTGAGGCCTTACGGCTCATCGGGTTGGCAGTTGAATTATAGTCTTAGCAACGCATTTCAAGATATCACTTTAAGAAATAGAAGCTTGGTTGGGTCTACAAACTTGGCAGATGGCACAGAGGTCAGAATGCAAGGCAGACACATTTCCCTGACTGAAGCTTCTCAAGTTGATACCAGTACTTACGGTACAAACGATGGTGGCGACATTAATATAGTGGCGACCGAATCCCTATTGCTTAGCGGCGCTATAGTTTTTGGACCAGGTTTACCAGTCAGACCAGGTGGGCTAATTTCCCAGGTCAACTTCAATTTTGGAACACCTGTCACAGGCTCAGCAGGAGATATTAATGTACGCACTCGTCAATTAATCATCGAAGAAGGTGCCAATATCAACAACGACACTTTTGGTGAGGGGAATGCAGGCAATACTGATATATATGCCTCAGATTCAATAGAGATCAGAGGTAGTTCGACATTATTGCCTGGACATAATAGTGGCATCAGCTCTCAATCTGCCAATCTATTTACCGTGCCTCAAGTTGGAAATTCAGGCGATCTTAATCTTCGCACTGGAACCTTAATAATTAGCAATGGTGGCGTTATCACAACTAGAACTAGAACCAATAGTCAAGGCGGAGATATCAATATTCAAGCTTCAAGGCAGATTGATATATCAGGGACAGGGTTAGGACTGACTACCACTAATTTTCGGCCTGGCGGCATTTCGACTCAAACAACTGGTGCAGGTACAGCTGGAAATTTATTTCTGACAACACCCATTCTTCGAGTTAGAAATGGTGGGATTATCTCTGCTGACACGCAAGGGCCTGGGCTGGGTGGAAGAATTATAATTCGAGCCTCTGACCTGATTGAGTTGGCAGCAACATCGCAACTCATTTCTCCTATAGACAGATTTTTCTCAAGTAGCATTATTGCTTCCTCTACTGGCACGAATAATGCCGGAGAAATAGACATTGAAACTAGAAATTTAGCCCTAACAGGCGGAGCTCGAATTGATGCAAGAACAACTGGATCTGGCAATGCAGGAACGCTTGCCTTGAGGGTCTCTGAGAATATTCTGATTAGCGGCACCAATCCTGACGGAAGCTCTGGCAGTGGGATTTACTACGACACCTCAAATTCTGGGAATGCAGGAAATCTAGAGGTTTATGGCCGTAATATATTTCTTTCAAGTGGGGGCCAAATCTCAGCTAGTACCTCTGGAACGGGTCAGGGCGGAATTATTGATGTTCAAGCTGAAAACCAGACTCTAGTATCGGGCACATCGTCAAGTGGGCTCAGAACTGGCTTGTATTTTGACAGTTCTAGTAGTGGCGATGCTCAAGGAATATTTGTCTCTGCGTTCCGTCTAGACTTGGAAGATGGTGGTCAGTTAACAGTTGATGGTACGGGCACAGGTTCGCCAGGTGATATCGCGGTCAATTCAGACATAGTTACGCTTGCAAACGGCAGCTCTATCCGAGCAACTACTTCTTTTGCTGATGGCGGCAATATTTTGTTTAATGGTCAGAATTTGATTTTCATGGGTTGCTGCAACAATGAAATTACTGCAGAAGCCCGTAACAATGCCAATGGCGGCAACATCCGCTTTGATTTTTCTGGGCAGGGAGGTTTCATTATCTCCCCAGGCCCATTGCTGGAAAATAATGATGTTGTAGCGATTGCAGATCGAGGGGATGGTGGTCAGATTGTGCTTGCTAATTTTTTGGATCTCTATAACCAAGGCCCTATCAATTTTGTTCCACTGGTACAAGGTAGAACTCCAGAGAGCGACTTTACAGCACGTTCTGTAACTGGCGAAGATGGAACGGTTGAAATTAATGTCCGCAATAATCTGGAAGCCCAAGAGCTCCCCAGCGAATTCCTGGACAATAGCCTTGAGCAAAGCTGCTCAACAGGTGGTCAGGCAACAGCACAAGAACGTAGTCGCAGCACTTTCACCCTCACTGGTCAAGGTGGCCTAGCCCCTAACTCCGACGCCCCCTTAGGTGGAGATAGCATTCGCGTACCGCTTGCCCACTGGCCCGCTACTGAAACTTCCCTTGCCCCAGAGACACTCCCCATCTCCCAACAGCCCCCCAACCTCGTCACCGCCTCCTGTGCAAGGGACTAAATCCCGGTTTCTTCCCAGCATCTATCATTCCGCTGCACCATCATGAAGATCCTGCCCCAGTATTTGAGCCTGAGATCGCGCTTTTACAGTTGGCTTTGTTTGGGCCTGCTGCTTAGCCTTCTCACCACCATCGGTAGTGGCCTGCTGCCCAACCATTTCCATCCCCATACCGCCAGCGCCCAGACCGTCCCAGCCGAATTTAGCCAAGGGCAACAAGCCTACGAACAACAAGACTACGCAGCCGCGATCACCCTCTGGCAATCGCTTTTGTCCGCAACCAATCAACCCGATCAGCAAGTCGCCTTGCTCAACAACATTGCCCTTGCCCAACAAGCCCAACGGCAATGGTCAGAAGCCCAACAAACCATTCAACGCAGCCTCTCCTTACTGGGATGGACTGAGAGTAGCGCCATCGATACTCCCTATCCCGCCCTGCTGGCCCAATCCTTGGATATTTACGGCCAGTGGCTCTACTACCAGAGCGATGCCGAAACCGCCCTACTCACCTGGCACCAAGCCGAGGAGTATCACAGTCTAAGTGACAGTCGCACCCTAGAGGCGATCGCCCATAATCAACTCAACCAAGCCCAAGCCCTCCAATATCTAGGCCGCTATCTCGACTCCCAAGCCCAGTTGCAACACCTCTATGAAATGCTGGCAAGTTTCCCAGATAGCGTGCCAGCTACCACTGCTATTGATGTGCGTCTCAGTCTAGGACGTATTTTGCGTCTAGTTGGCAACCTAAATGACGGAGATACTGGACCAAATGCCAGGGATGTTTTGCAGGATGCTCTGGCTTTAGCTCGAACGGTTGGGAGCGATCGCCTAAGCGCAATCCATCTAGAGTTAGGCAATACCTACCGGGTTTTGACAGAGCGTGCCCGCAGCCTTGAAGCACTCAGCGGTGGTCGTGAAGCCATCTCACTCGGCATAGAAGCGACCCAAGCGGCAACTGATACCCTAGACCATTATCGCCAAGCGATTGAAACCGCTCCTAATCGACACCAACGCATTCAAGCCCAACTCAACCAACTCAGCTTTTACATACGCAGTGCCACTGATCGGTCGGTGATTCCAAATCTAGTCAGTACGTTGCAATCTGAGCTGGCCCAATTACCCAGCGATCCCTCTAGTCTGCAACTTCGCCTTGCTTTCACGAGTCATGCGTTGACGTTAGCCCAAGAACAGCCCCTTTACGCCCCCTCAGGACTAACGTTAGCTGAGTTGTTGGCAACCACGGCCACTGCAGCAAAGACCCGAGATGATGCTCGCATTGAGGCTGAAACTTGGGGCCTTTTGGGTCATCTCTACGAGGTAATGGGTCAGTCCTCTGACCTGGAGGATGCCCTGCAGTCAACCCATCAAGCCCTGAGTATCCTTGTCAATGTCGAATTACCAGAACTCAACTATCGCTTGCAGTGGCAGTTGGGGCGCATTCTTAAACAACAGGGCAAAACCGAACAGGCGATCTCGGCTTATGAGGCGACAGTTAAAACAATTCAGTCTTTGCGGCGAGAGCTGGTAATTCTCAACCCAGATGTACAGTTCTCTTTCCGCAAAGACATAGAGCCTGTTTACCGTGAGTTTGCTGATCTCCTCTTAAAGGATGCTCAACCCAGCCAAGCTCATCTCAAAAAGGCCCGTAAAACCATTGACTCATTGCAAACCCTAGAGGTCGAAAATTATCTACGTCAGTCCTGTTCTAACAGCACCCTTGAGGAAATCGATCAGCTCATTGCCGAGCGAGATCCAACCGCAGCCTTTCTCTACACCATTATTTTGCGCGATCGCTTAGAAGTCATTGTTAAATTGCCGGGTCAGGCAGACTTGGCGCACCACCGAACAGCAATTCAACCCGACGAGGTTAACAGTACGATTGACAGGCTAAGGGGGGAAGTCGAATCTCCAGACTCAATTCAATACTATGCAGGGTTTTCCGACCTGGGTAAACAGTTATCTGAGCAGGTTTTTAACTGGTTAGTGCGGCCCATTAGCCCAACATTAGAGTCGAAGCAGATCCAAAACTTAGTCTTCGTTTTAGATGGGGTACTCAGAGACGTTCCATTGGCTACGCTATTTGATGGTGAAAAATTTCTGATTGAGCAAGACTATGCAACTGTTCTTTCTCCGGGCTTACAGTTACTTCAACCAACGCTATCAGATCATGAAGACGCTGGGGTCCTAGCATTTGCCCTATCAACAATGCGTGATGGTTTTCAGCCCCATCAAGGCTGGGCTGATCTGCCCTATGTTGATACTGAGATTGAAGAAATAGAGGCTATCAGAGCTGCCCAAAGCTTCTCTAATGAAAAATTTACGCTAGACCAATTTCAGCAAGAAGTCATCTATAACCCTGCGGCTATTCTCCACATCGCCACCCATGCCAAATTTGAGCCGAGACTCGAAGAATCATTTATTTTGGCGTGGGATGGACCCATTTCCTTAAGAACCCTAGGTGATCTGCTCCGTCCCCGAGACATTACGTTAGAGCAACCGATTCAGCTAGCGGTTCTCAGTGCCTGTGAAACCGCCGCTGGCGATGGTCAGGCCAGCCTCGGCTTGGCGGGCTTTTCGGTGCAGTCTGGCGTTAGAACTGCCCTGGCATCTCTCTGGGCTGTCAATGATGAATCTACAAGTCAACTGATGGGTTACTTTTACGAAGCCTTGTCAAACCCACAAAACAGTCAAGCAACATCACTGAAAATAGCGCAAACGAGGCTATTAAGGGACAATTACTTACCCCATTACTGGGGAGCCTTCACAATGATCGGCAACTGGCTGTAGAAAAGAAAATTCAATTATTGCTATCAACACAACAGTCTAGGATGGACTGCTGAGACAGAACGCTTAACCCTGCTTGAGTGAAGAGGCTTTGCCACTCATCAATAACAGCAAGGTCTTCAGGAGTCGATACGCGCAATTTCGCTAATTCATTCAAGGCATCATTCCAAAGACCATTTTGCAGATAAAGATTGCTCTTTTCAGCAGCCTCTAAGGAGTTAAGTTTCGCTGCGATTTCGGCAGTGACCGGTTGACGACGGATAACGCCATTGACTGTAGGATTTCGAGAACTTCCAGACCCTGAATAAAGCTGAATCTCAAAATCCCAACCATAAATATCACCTACATTGAGTTCGTGGTCAGATTGAATAGCGATTAGACCAGCTTGTTCAGGTAAAAGCACATTTTTGGTCGCATTGACTCGGGGAGTGCTGATATTGACCAGCGTTAAAGTTGCAACTGTGTTTGGTGGCAATGTATCTGGCACATAAAACCAAAATATTGGCCTTGCCCCAACAGTGTCCGTAGAAAAGGCATCGGAGCCATCACCACAGTCGTCCTCACCTAAGCCGATTTCTTCTGCCCCAGGCATTAAAGCAATGAGCTGATCTAGACAAGGCCCCCGACTCCCTCCTGACGCTCGTTTAGGCGGACGCCCTGTATCACCCAGATCATCTTTGAGGAGGAAATTTTCATTAGCCCAAGTAGCATTTGGAAAATGCAAACCCTCTACTTTTTGTGACTCAACCCCACTAGAAGCAGCTAAAGGAGTCACGCTGACTGATACAGTAGTTGCCAATAGAAGTGCTTTTAAACATTTAGATGAAATGTGCATTAGTCGATCCATACCCATGAATTATTCAAATATTATCTTCGTCAACACTAATAGTATCAGTGCGGCCTTTGAGCTAATAGTGAGCTAGAAAAATCAGCTCATATCTGCAGTGATTTTTTCAAAGAGATATGTCTATTTGGGGTTTAAGGTTTCTAGAGTGCCCAACAGGGTTTGAGCGATCGCCGCTGACCCACCCGGCAAACCCACCCGTTCCTGGCCGTTGTCTACACAGGCTTTGAGATAGTGCGTGTCAGCCAGCATTTCACCGATGCGATCGGCGGCGGTCTCTAAGGTGGCCTGATTGGCTGGACAATGGCCGATTGTCACCACCGAGGGTCCTAAGAGCCGCATCTGGGCTTCGGCAAATAAGTAGGTAAATTGCGGCCCCGCCCCTGGAATTTGCACCACGGGCTTTCCTAAACCCACAGCTTGCTCCACCGCTGTGCCCGCCATCCCCACCACCAAGTCGCAGTGATGGAGAATGTCGGCAAAGACGCCATAGTGGTAGCCCACAGTGACGGAGCCAAGGGTCAAGGTGCCAATCTGAGGGGAGTGCCAACCCTGCTGTTGGGCTAAAGTCGTGACCTGCTCAGCATCGAATTTAGGAACCAGGGCCACCTCAAATTGGGCGGGGAACCGGGCCGCGATCGCCTCACACAAACGCAGCATTAACCCTAGATTGTGACGAGCTTCCGGCAGGCGACTGCCCGGCAATAGCGCAATCAGGGGACGACAGGGATCTTGCTTAATGGTCTGGCCCGTGGGCTTGAGGGTATCCATAATCGGATATCCGGCAAATACGGCTCGATGGAAGCCGCGCCGCTGTAAATCTCGGGCAGTGCAGCCATCTCGGGTCAGGATTGTTTGGCAGCGTCGTGATTTCAGCCCCCACTTCAACACCAGCGGCAGCTTCACACGGCCCTCGTAATAGGCCGATGTGGAGACCAAAAACACCGCAAAGGGACGCCCGGTCAACAAAGCAAACACAATTGGGACGATATCCCCGGTGGCAAAAAGCAAATCACAGGTACGGCTGTGGCGGCGCGTGGCCTGCAACTGCCGCCAAATCAAGCCCACCAGCCCTGAGAATAAGTCTTGGCAGAGGCTAATGGGGTTTTTATCCCGTACCCAATTACGCGGATTCCAAAACCGCGCGAAATTGATGTAGTTAAACCCCCCCGACGGCATCGATTGGGTGGGGCCAATAATCGGGATGCCCAGCTTACGGTAGGCTTGCCCTTCCCCAACGATGGGCATGGCCGTCACCCTGACGCTGGGATCAAGCTGCTGCAGAGCACGAATGATCAGCGTGGCATTGAGATCTTCGCCATGGCCATTGCTCAGGCAGAGGATGCGCCGTCTCACCATTACTGCGGATCCCTGAGGGCCAATCCAGTTACTCCGGGTGGATCTGGAGTGGCGACCGGCAGCGATCGATGGGGGCCACCTGTGGGATAGGCTGAAAACCGGTTTGCCAGCAAACGCACCATGAAAGACTCTCGACTGCTCTGCATCTGTAACGGCCACGGGGAGGATGTAATTGCGACCCGGATTTTGGCAGCCCTTCACCGTCAGGCTCCCGATTGGGCGATCGCAGCATTACCCCTGGTGGGTATGGGCCATCCCTTCCGGGATCAAAACATCCCCCTGATTTGTACCACTAAGCAGTTACCTTCTGGGGGCTTTATCTATATGGATAGTCGCCAATTGGCCCAAGACCTGAAGGGGGGCTTGATTCAGCTCACCCGCACCCAGATAAAGGCCATGGGGGATTGGACCGGTTCTGGGGGGATGATCTTGGCAGTGGGGGATTTGATCCCGCTATTGTTTGCCTGGTGGAGTGGTCAGCCCTATTGGTTTGTGGGTACGGCCAAGTCAGACTACTACCTGCGGGATGAAACCGGGCCGCTGGCGACGGTGAGCTGGGCGGAGTCATGGTTGGGGCAGCGTCCGTCCCGTTATTTTCCTTGGGAGCGCGGGTTGATGGGGCATCCTCGCTGTCAGGGGGTGGTGGTGCGCGATCGCCTCACGGCTGATCGCTTACAGGATTTGGGCATCAAGCGGGTCTATACGGGCAACCCGATGATGGATGATTTGGCCCCGACGGATCAGGCCAGTCGGTTAACTGCGCAGTCTGCGGGCTTAACGGTGGTGCTATTGCCTGGCTCCCGCGCGCCGGAGGCTTACGATAATTGGCGGCTCATGGTTGAATCCCTGGCGGGGGTGATGGCGGCGATGGCTGAGCCGGTGAATTTCTTAGGAGCGATCGCCCCCTCCCTAGATCTCGATACCCTTGCCGCGCCGCTACTGGCCCAGGGCTGGGTACAGACCGGGGCTACTCCTTACCTCACCTACCAGTCTGAGGAGTCTCAGCTCTTGCTCTGCCAAGATGCCTATGCAGACTGTTTGCATTTGGCCGATTGCGCGATCGCCATGGCGGGTACGGCGACAGAGCAGGTGGTGGGTCTGGGGAAACCGGCGTTTACGCTGCCAGGAGAAGGGCCACAGTTTAATCCGCAATTTGCAGAATCCCAGACTCGATTGTTGGGGCGATCGGTGACGCTGGTGCCGACCCCTGCAGCGGTAGGAGCAGCCATTCAGCGGGTAATGGGCAATCCTCAGCTTTTGGCCGTTATGGCTGAGAATGGTCGTCAGCGGCTGGGGGCAGTTGGGGCGGCGGAGCGAATTGCCGAGGCGATTTTGAAACAAACCACTTAAACCAGTTATGCCATATATCAATATTCAGATTACGACCGGAGCGACGCGGGCTCAGAAGGCTGAGTTGGTGAAGGAGGTGACGGCGTCGCTAGGGCGAATTCTAGGGAAGCAGCCGGAGCATACCCATGTCGTGATTCAGGAGATTGAGGAGGAGAATTGGGGGTATGCAGGGTTGTTGACCGATGACTGGAAGCAGCAGGCTCAGTGATCAACGCTAACCGCGAATCACCTGCACCGATCGCCCAGCGGCGGTCACAGCAGCTTCGGTGGTGGTGCGATCGGAGATCGAGGGCAAGTCAGGGCGGCGGTCAAAAATCACCAGCCATCCGGTAGAGAGATCTAAACCCGCCAAATAACGATCCAATTGTTCCAACCCAGCCTTAAGCGGGTCGGGTCGGCGCGATCGCCACACTTTCAGTTCCATAGCCAAGGTGGTATCGCCGTAGCGCAGACAGAGATCCATTCGATCTGTGCCAATGGCATATTCCCGCTCTAGGGTGCCGCCGCCATTCACCACCCGATGCAAAAATGCCATCAGCACCAGATGGGGGGCGATCTCGTGATAGGGCGCACTTTTGAGCAGGGGTTCACCATGTTGTTGCCAAAAGCTGAGAAAGGCCCTCAGCAGTGAGTCGGGGTCGAGCTGACCCGCTGGGGTCAACCAACTGGGTTGGATCACCGGCAAACTATCCTGAGGTCCCCTGGCTAAAACCCGAGGCAATACCTCCCGATAGATCGGGTTAGCCAGGGTCAAGCCGCCCGCAGGGTCTCGTCTGATTAGCCCTAAATCAATCAAAAATTGAACATCATCCCTGGCAATGTCCCCCAGCTCCTGACCGGCCAACATCGGGGCCAAAATGGCCCGCACCCGGTCTTCTCGCAAGAGGTTGGCCAAACTATCGAGGTGTGTGTCTTGCCGCTGAATCAGGATTTCCTTGGCCCGGTTGAGATGGGCTTCTGTAATCGCCTCGGCGGGGTTAGGGGCCAAGCGCTCGACGATTTCTTTGGCCAAAGCATTGACGAGCCAGGGTTGGCCTTGGGTGAGATCAAAGGCCCGCTGAGTGGCGGCAGGGGTAAAAACTTGGCCCGTGGCGGTGGTGTGTTGGCCATACAGCTCGGCGACTTCGGCAGCAGTAAAATTCCGCAGCGTGAGTGAGGCGATTTTGATATTAAAGGGGCTAGCGGTGTTGAGGCGCTGACTACCCCCAGCGGCGACTTTATAATCGCGCACATCCCGCACCCCAATTAGGGCGACGGATTGGGGAAAGTTTTGAGGCCGTTGGGGAAAGCCCGAGCGCAGTTGCCGCAACAAGGACATCAAGGTTTGGTCTTGCAGCCCATCGACTTCGTCAATGAAAACGACTAGGGGGCAGGGAATAGCTTTGGCCCAGGCCCTGAGGGCAGCTTGCAACTGTTGGCCTGTTTCAGCATCGGGCCAGGGCGGCGGGCACAGGGCTGGGGGCAGATAGTCTGCAGCAACATCACGCCAACTGCCGAGCAGGGCTTTTTCGGCGGCACCGGGGTCATGGGGAAAGATGGCGGCAATTTCGGCGGAGACCATGACGGCGGCGTATTCACCGCTGGCGGTGAGTTGCTGGGCGAGGGCCAGCATGGCGGTGGTTTTGCCGGTTTGGCGGGGGGCATGGATAACGAAGTAGCCCCGCTGGCGAATCAACTGGGTGAGTTCTGGCAGGCGGGCCAGGGGGGAGAGGGTGTAGTGGATGTCGGCTTGGCAAGGACCGGCGATGTTAAACCATTTGGGCATGGGATCAGCCGTCAGGGGCAGATAATCGCCATGGTAAAGGACTTATGGCCAAACGCTATGGCGGGTAAGTCAACAAAGCAGGTGGTGGGTCTCGGCAAACCGGCGTTTACCCTGCCGGTTGGGGCGATCGGTGACGCTGGTGCCGACCCCTGCAGCGGTGGGGCCAGCCATTCAGCGGGTGATGGGCAATCCTGACCTTTTTGCGCAAATCCAGGAGAACGGTCGCCATCGGTTGGGTGAGGCAGGTGCAGCAGAGCAGATTGCTGAGGTGATTTTGAAATCCCCTCCAGCGCACAATACCCCTAACCTTTAGGTTTACGGCGATTGGATGCTTTCTTGGGGGCAGCGTCTAAAAAGGGCGGAATCGGGCAATCCAAGGTGATGACAACCACCCGCAGCAACTCCGCTTCCCGGTGGGTGACCTGGTTATCTATCAAGACCGTATGGGCAGCGGCATCTACAATAGCTTGTTTTAACTTCGGAACCGCCGCTTCTAATCGGGTCAGACTCTTACCCAGATCATGCAGCTTTACCTGAGGAAATTGGGTGGGGGCCTCGCGCTTGTGGGCATCGGGGAGCCGACCCAGCCCTGATTTAAAGGCATACAAGGCGTCGTCAGCTTTGGGATGACCGATGCGGGCCAAGATCGTCAGCACCACCTGGCAATCATGCCAAACCTCATTTAGTTGGGTGACGGCCTTGGGCGGTTCTGCTTTTTTCTGAAAATGGGCACGGAGTCGCTTTTTTAAAATCAACTGCAGCACATACTCCGAAATGCTCAGTCGCCCATCGGCTTGCACGAGGGCGTTGACCTGCTTAAAGAATGCGGTGCATTGCTTGGCGGACAGGGTTTTCAGGGCGGGAATCGAGAGATCTAACAGCGGTAAATGATGGCGAACATCAATTGACGTAAGCAGGTCAGCCAATTGGTTGACCTGTTGGGTATCTACCAACCGGGGCTGCTGGAGATGCTGCAATTGTCGCGATCGCACCTTGGGCTGACTGTCGATCAACAGGGCATAGACCAAGGCCATGGCCCCCTCCGGAGAGCGCACTGTTGCTTTTAGCTCGGTGGGTAAGGTCTGCAGAAAGGTCTGCGCCTGGGAAATTTGCTGAGCATTCACCGTCCCCACCTTGGCCACAAATTGATTGGCAACCATGGGTGGCGTAGCAGGCGATGCCTTAGCGGTTCTTTGGGTCTGGTTGACTCCTGGGGCTAAACCCATCCCATGGGCCGATCCCGTTTGAGTACTTTGATTACGCTGGAGGTGAGAGCGCACCTTCAACGTTCTGCCCGTCAACCGTCGCATCCGTTCCTGTAACGGCGGATGCGTAGCGAACCAATCCTGCATCAGGTTCAACCGCAGCGCCGTCCCGAAAAACATATGGCTGGCTTCTTCTGCCTTGGGGGTTTGGAGGGTGGAACCGGCGACTAATCCACCGATCCGCCGTAAGGCCCCGGCTAAACCGTCGGGATTTCGGGTAAATTGCACCGCTGAGGCATCGGCCAAAAATTCCCGCTGGCGAGACACAGCACTTTTAATCAGCCGCCCAAACATCAAGCCAATCCAACCGATCACCGCCATGGAGAGGCCAATTGCGATAAATGCACCATCCCCCTTGCTATTGCGTCGTCGCGAGGAAGAGTCGCTCCGTAACAACATCCGTCCCAAGATGTGAATGAATAGCAGCCCCTGCAGCACACCGATCAATTTGAGATTGAGGCGCATATCTCCATTGAGAATATGGCTAAACTCGTGGGCGATCACCCCTTGTAGTTCATCCCGGTTGAGGTGGTCTAAACAGCCTTGGGTCACCCCAATCACCGCATTGTCGGGGGAATATCCTGCCGCAAAAGCGTTGATGCCTGACTCATAGGGAAGCAGGTACACCGTCGGGATGGGGGTCCCTGAGGCCAAGGACATTTCTGCCACCACGTTTAGGAGCTGCAGTTCTTTGACATCGTCCGTTTGGGGGTTGACGCTCCTGCCCCCGAGACTGGCAGCCACCGTCGCACCACCGCCTCGCAGCTCGTGCATTTTGGTGAGGCTACCAAAGCCAATGATGCCGAGGGTGATAATGCTGACCAGGAGAAGCAGCTCCGGTTGCCACCACCCCATGTCGCTTTTGAACTCCGCGCGTAGCACCAGGAACGTGATCCCATAAAACGCTACAATCATGGTGGCGATCGCCAAAAAGAAGAGGGCGATGAGCTGAGTCGTATTCCGCCGTGCCTGATCCTGGTGTTCAAAGAAGTTCATCGATCAACCCTAGCCGTTTTGACTAGAACGAAATTCGAGGCACCTCTTTGACTTCGGGAGGGCTCTCTTCCAGGAGTTCCGCAGGCTGAAAGCCAAAGTTATTGGCTACTAAATTACTGGGGAAGACTTCGCGCTTGGTGTTGTACAAGGTGACGGCATCGTTAAAGCCTTGGCGGGCAAAGGCAATGCGATTTTCGGTAGAGCGCAACTCTTCCATTAATTGCGCCATGTTTTGATTGGCTTTTAAGTCGGGATAGGACTCTGACAGTGCAAACAAGCGGCCTAGGGTGCCGGTCAGGGCAGTTTCTGCGCCTGATAGTTGCTGCATCGCGGCGGGGTCTCCAGGGGCTTGGGCGGCCCTTTGGCTGGCGGTGATGGCGCTATTGCGAGCGGCGATGACGGCTTCTAGGGTTTCTCGCTCATGCTTCATGTAGCCTTTGACCGTTTCGACCAAGTTGGGAATTAGGTCGTAGCGGCGGCGGAGTTGCACATCAATTTGGGCAAAGGCGTTTTTGTAGCGATTCCGCAGGGTGACTAAACCGTTGTAGGCGTTCATCACCACTACGCCCACGACTCCTATCAGCACAATTAGAAAGATTAACGGCCCCATATCATCGCCTCTGGTTTGCTCCAATTCAATCTTTGGCGATTAAGCCTGTCAACGCTAATACCCCAAAAGGATCGTTGAATTGTGGCCTCAGCATACCCAGATGAAGGACCAGCCCTTCGCTCCTGCGGTTTTACCAAGACACGCATACAAAATTTTCGCTGATTGTCATGGCGGGTACGGCTACGGAACAGGTGGTGAGGCCCGGCAAATCGGCGTTTACGTTGCTAGGGCACGGTCCACAGTTTAATACGCAATTTGCAGAATCTTAGACCTGGTTTTTGGGGTGATCAGTGACGCTCGTGTCTTCGCCAGTTGATGTGAGGCTAGCAATTCAACGGGTGATGGGAAATCCTGGCCTTTTGGCGCAAATCCAGGAGGATGATCGCCATCGGTTGGGGGAGGCGGGTGCGGCAGAGCGCATTGCTACTGCGATTATGAGCGAATGATACTGCTGTCTCACTAACCCACAATGTCGAGCAGACATCTACTAATGCTTGATTACGTGCGTACCCAAGGCTCTACCGTTGGTGGTTCACAAGCTATCACATCGACTACTTCATTTTCCGTCCATACACGATAATGCTTTGCAGGCCCAATAGCATCCTCAAACCATCCGTGATTGCTCTTCACGTAATCTAGATATTTGGATCGCACAAGCGACTGAAGCACTCCATTGTCGTCGCGCTGTTCGTACTCATCGAACGAAGTGAAAGACTCGTCAACGACCTGCCATGCGACGATTTCGGGAAACCGAACGACAAACAAGCGGCTCTCATCGCTGATATCGATAAGCCGAACACCTTTGATTGTGTGGTCGCCGATACACAAGTCTTCCGTTTCGTTTTCGTTACCCACGAATCCCTCGGTGAGAATTACGCGAAGTTTGTCCTGGTAGACCACTGCGTGAAGGAACCATGTCTTGGCGTCATCAAGTACTGTTCGCAATTGGCACCTAACAATTTTGTTGCAGAGTATTGTCCCTCTCAGGATAGACATGCGAAAAATTTCCGCTTAGTCCACACAGATGGTCAGAAACCATCTACATTTGCCGATTCTCGATACTCACATTTAGGCTGGGTGTAGTTTTTCCAGACCAAAACCTATGGTGCAAGCAACGGAGCATTGTTACATTGTCAGGAATGACGAGATTTTGAACGGTGAACCGATTATCAAAGGGACACGAACCCCTGTCAGAGCCATTGTAGAAATGTGGCGTTTGGGTGTGTCTCCTGAAGAAATTCCTCAGCGACTGCCGCACCTGAAGCTATCACAGGTTTTTGATGCCCTGAGCTACTATCTGGATCATCAATCTGAGATTAATGAGTATATCGAGCGCAATCGGATTCCTGATGAGCTTATCGATCCACGCGTCCAGGAAGTATGACCGATATCTTTATTCACGTTTATCTCGATGAAGATGTTGATGTGCTGATTGCAAGCCTGCTTCGTTCCCGTGGCTTTAATGCCACAACAGCTCTGAGTTCAGAACAACTGGGCAAAACAGATGCAAAGCAATTAGCCTATGCGACAGGGCAAGGTGCCGCAATTCTCACCCATAATCGTATCGATTTTGAGACTCTAGCAAAGCAGTATTTTGACCAAGGACAGACCCATGCGGGCATTATTATCGCGGTCAGGAACCCATATCAAGAAGTTGTGGCAAGACTCCTCAAAATCTTGAACACGACGACTGCTGATGAAATGGAAAATCAGATCCTCTACATCTAGCTAGTCAGCTGAACCATTCATTCATCGCAACTGTAAGCGCATCATCAGCGGCAAATGATCTGATGCCGTCTCGGCTGAGGTCAACACCTGAGTCTCGATCACTTCCAGCGTCTTCGGCGTGTAAAAGCCATAGTCCAACTTGTACTGGGGTTGGTTAGAGGGAAACGTCAATTGCTCCGGTTCAACCAACGCTTCGACTGGCACGACCGGTGCAAATGTCTCCGACGCTAACAGGGTTTGAATCGTAAACGGCTCCCCTTCCTCTGGCCGATTTAGCGAACTGTTGAAATCCCCCAGCAGCACCACCGGGTAATCCTCCGCGTAGGTTTCCGCCAGCTCCAAAACATATTGGGTCTGCTTTTGGCGGGTGTCGTAATCAAACGCTTCCAGATGCACGTTGATCACCACCAGGGTTTGCTCGCCCACGGCAATCTCCGCCACTTGGGCGAGGCGGTCCAAATAAAAGGCGTTGTAGATCCAGTTGTTGCCCGCCACTCGATCCAGCACGTGGCGCTCATGGTTTTCGATGGGGAACCGACTCAAGATCGACTGTCCCGATAGGGTACGCCCAAACTGCTGGGTGATCGGCCAGTAAGGGAAGGGAACGTAGCGCTTGTCCCAATTAATCGCGATCGCCCCATTCCCCATCTCCAACCCCTGGGCCAACGCCTCCACCTGGTTGACTTGGTAAGAGCGGCGGGCATCCAGGTCCACCTCTTGGAGCGCGATGATGTCGGGGTTGACTGCTTGTAGGGATGCGATCGCCTTTACTTGATTGACATCAAAGCTTTCGCGCGAGACAGACACCTCTTCATCGGTTTCTAGGGCGGCATTGGCTAGCCCCGACAGATAACCAAAGTTGTAAGACACCAGCGTCAGGGTTGGTTGGCTGGGGGGTGTCGTTTCACCATAGGTAACGACCTCGGCATAGCG
>ERZ1740060.461-NODE-461-length-22706-cov-4.756744_pt1 | contig 22706 bp, 23 predicted proteins | sample MGYA00581743_ERZ1740060 | MGnify/ENA primary metagenome ERZ1740060 (study PRJEB43018, sample SAMN04849235) | marine metagenome | isolation source: floating plastic debris | place: Pacific Ocean | collected 2008-08-27 | study: EMG produced TPA metagenomics assembly...
GGCTCTTACTCCCATGCCATATGGAACCGCTTTGAAAATCCGCCGAATTACACCGGAAGTTGGAAAAAGTGGTCCACGCTTTTTGATTGACCAGCCTCCATCGACACGCAATGTACCGTCTCGTCCGACATATGGTGAGGCGGAACTAAAGCTTTCGCCAACTCTAAATCCCTGAGCTTCCAGCCAGTGTGTTGCGTGGGAGATATCACCCAACGCGTGAAGTAATCTGAACGAACAAACCTCTGCATCGCTTGTTGTTTTGATTTGATGCCAATCCATACGAAACAGGTCTTCACGCTTATCCGAACTCGCATCGCTTTCGAGGCAGGATTGCGCATTAGGAAACCTGCGCATCGCTCGCTTTACACCGTGGTGTCTTTGGCGCTCGAACTCAACCGGATATCGCAACGGCTCTGCCGCAGGTATTATTGGCCAGAACGAATAAAAAATTGCGGTCGCCACACTAACCAATACTGACGAGAGAAAACCAATGGATACAAAAGCGTATATCTTTTCATCCCATTTGGTGTGACGGAAATTGCGCAGTGACCAACCCTGTCGCCCTGCAACCCTTCCAGTTATGCACCAGTATAGCAGCAAGAACAAAGACACCGTTCCGAGTATCTCTACGTAGTACCCTGTCAAAGCGCCTGCCGCCAACAAGAAGACGAGCCCACTTGACTGACTTTTGCTGAGTGGGGAGTTAAGAAATGCTCTCCGATCACGCCAGTAAAGGATGCCGGTGGCAATACCAATGAAGACAGAGAAGAAAGGGAACAAATAAACAATTGTAAACAGCGGAACAGCAACGCGGTGAGTATAGTGCCCGTCCAAATGTCCCCACAGAGACATCGAGATTACTAGGGATAAGTGCAGACTAACAACTACGGAAAAAAGCACCCTAAAAAAGCGGGCAGTTGGATAGTCCGGATAAGGAGGTGTCCAGTGCATTCGGGCGGCCCTTTGGTTACATTACTTCGCTCTTCAACCGGCGATTGGGCAGACGAGCTCTTCTCCGCAGTCTGGTTCCTATTCAGGCAAAGTTTGTTACTTAAGCTAGACATTTCAGTGGCTTTGAGATGGTAGGATTGGGCTCAAAGCGGAAGTCCCGACGTCCTGTGACTTCTCAAGGGCTACTTGGCGTTAGGTCAGCGTCCCGTCCACCTTCAGCGTGGTGCGTCCGCGCAGATAGGGATGCAGCGCCTCGGGCAGGTTGACCGATCCGTCTTCTTGCTGGCCGTTTTCCAATACAGCGATCAGGGCCCGCCCGACCGCGAGGCCCGAGCCGTTGAGCGTGTGCACGAAATCGGGTTTGCTCCCGGCCCCCGCGCGGAAACGGGCGTTCATCCGACGCGCCTGAAAATCACCGCAAACAGACACAGAGCTGATCTCGCGATACGTGTTCTGACCGGGCAACCAAACTTCGATGTCATGGGTCTTGCGCGCGCCAAATCCCATATCCCCGGTGCACAGAACAACCGTGCGGTAGGGCAGGCCAAGCGCCTCCAGAATGCTCTCGGCGCAACGGGTCATGCGCGCGTGTTCGTCGAGCGAATGATCCGGATGCGTCACCGACACCATTTCCACCTTCTCGAACTGGTGCTGGCGCAGCATGCCTGCCGTGTCCTTGCCGGCGCTGCCCGCCTCGGACCGGAAGCACTGGGTATGGGCCACGTAGCGGCGCGGCAGATCGCTTTGCTCGACGATGGCCCCGTTCACGATGTTGGTCAGTGTCACCTCGGCGGTGGGCACAAGCCACCAGCCGTTTGTGGTCTCATAGCTGTCTTCCCCGAACTTGGGCAGTTGCCCCGTGCCGTACATCATCTCCGGTCGGACCAGAACCGGCGTCCAGGTCTCTGTCAGGCCGTTCGTTTCGACCTGCGTGTCGAGCATGAACTGCGCCAGCGCCCGGTGGATGCGCGCCACGCCGCCGGAGAGCACCATGAAGCGCGAACCGGAGAGTTTGGCGGCCAGATCGAACTCCATGCACCTGGCCAAGCCGGCAATATCAAAATGCTCTATCGGAGAAAACGAAAAGTTGCGCGGGTTGCCCCAGCGACGGATCTCGACGTTGTCGTCTTCATCCTCTCCGTCGGGCACGTCGTCATGGGGCAGGTTGGGCAAAGCTGACAGCGCCTCGGTGAGCTGTGTATCGAGCGCCTTGGCCTCGGTCTGCATCTGGGCCACCTCGGCTTTTTTCTCTGCCACAAGCGCGCGCAACTCCTCAAAGCGGGTTTCATCGCCTGCCGCCTTGGCTGCACCGACCTCTTTGGACGCCTTGTTTTGCTCTGCCTGCGCGGTCTCCGCGGCCAGAATTTTTGCCCGCCGCGCCTCGTCGAGCGCCAGAATGTCACCCGACACGCCCGACAAGTCCCGCCGCGCCATGGCGGCGTCAAAAGCGGCAGGATTGTCTCGGATCGCGCGGATATCGTGCATTGATGCGTCCTCTGGTTCGCTTGAATCGGTCTTGCGTTCCCTCATGTATCAAGTCTGGCGGACAAGCACAGTGCGAATGTGATTTGTTGAGCAGACGCGTCTGTTGCCTTGCAAATACCCCCCCTGAACCTTAGGTTCGCGCCAATTCGCGAAGGCCGACTTCGCGCCTAGCCACTAAGGACAAGACTTGCATGGAAGCGTTCGCCCAATTCGTTCCGTTGATCCTGATTTTTGCGATCATGTGGTTCCTGCTGATCCGCCCGCAGCAAAAGAAAATCAAAGAACATCAGGCGATGGTCGCGGCCCTGCGCAAAGGCGATCAGGTTGTCACGCAGGGCGGCATGATCGGCAAGGTCACGCGCGTCAAGGACGGCGACGAGGTCGAGGTTGAGATTGCGCAGAACGTCAAAGTGCGCGTTGTGAAGACGACCATCGCTCAGGTGTTGTCAAAAACCGAACCGGCCGAAAGCTAACCCCGCGTCGAGGCCTGCCACCGAAAGGGTCACTCATGTTGCAGATCGGTCTCTTCCGGCGTCTCGTGGTCTGGGGGCTTGTGGCCCTCGGCTTGCTGCTGGCCATGCCCAACGGTTTTTACGAGCGCGTCGAAGGCCATAACGACGCGGTCGCTGCCATTGAGCGGGGGGAGAGCGGCACTGATCTTGACGCGCAGGTGGCTGCCTGGCCGGACTGGTTGCCCTCAGGTCTTGTAAATCTTGGCCTCGATCTGCGCGGTGGCGCGCATCTGCTGGCGGAAGTTGAGGTTGAGGATGTGCATTTCGCGCGGATGGAAGCGTTCTGGCCCGAAGTGCGCCGGACGTTGGCGCAGGAACGGGGGCGCATTGGTGGTATTCGCCAGCAACCCTCAAACCAGCCGGAATTGCGTGTCCGTCTTGTCGATAACCCCGAAGAAATAGAATATGCGGCCGGTCTTGTGCGCGGTCTCGCCCGACCTGTGATGAATTCTCTGACAGGCTTGGCGAGCAATGACATCGATGTGGTGATCGACGGCGATACGATCGTCATTTCGCTCAGCGAGGCGGAACGTGCCGCCGCCGATGAGCAGACGGTACGCACCTCCCGGGAGATCATCGAGAGGCGGGTCAACGAGGCCGGCACGCGCGAACCGACGATCCAGCGCCAGGGCGCCCAACGCATCCTGATTCAGGTGCCGGGCATCGGCAGCGCGGCGGACCTCAAGGATCTGATCGGCACAACCGCGCAGCTGACTTTTCAACCGGTGGTCAGCGCCACCACGGACGGTGATGAGAGCCCCGGCGCAGGCAACGAAATTCTGCCCTCTCTCGACGAGCCGGGACGGTTTTACATTCTGGAACGCGCGCCGGTCGTGACGGGGGAGGAACTCGTCGACGCCCAGCCCGATTTCGACCAGAACGGTCGGCCTGCCGTGTCCTTCCGGTTCAATCCGACAGGCGCGCGCAAATTCGGCGACTACACAGCGGAGAATGTGGGCAATCCCTTTGCGATCGTTCTGGATGGCGAGGTGATCAGCGCGCCTGTGATTCAAAGCCATATTCCGGGTGGCACCGGCATCATCACCGGGCAGTTCTCTGTAGAAGAGAGCACCAATCTGGCTGTGTTGCTGCGCGCAGGTGCGCTGCCGGCGGAACTGACCTTTCTGGAGGAACGCACGATCGGTCCGGAACTGGGCGCCGATTCGATCGAGGCCGGTCAGATCGCCTGCATCGTGGCCTTCATTCTGGTGCTGGCGTTCATGTGGGCAAGCTATGGCCTCTTTGGGCTGTTCGCCAATGTCGCGTTGATCATCAATGTCGGCTTGATTTTCGGCCTGCTCAGTATGATTGGCGCAACGCTCACTCTGCCTGGTATTGCAGGGATCGTTCTGACGATCGGGATGGCGGTCGACGCGAACGTTCTGGTTTTCGAACGCATCCGTGAGGAAACCCGCACGGCCAAAGGCCCGGCGCGCGCGATTGAACTGGGCTATGAAAAGGCGCTGAGCGCCATCACCGACGCCAATATAACGACCTTCATCACGGCGCTCATCCTCTTTGCAATGGGATCTGGCCCTGTAAGAGGGTTCGCCATCACGCTGGGTCTCGGGATCATAACATCCGTCTTCACGGCCATCTTTGTGACGCGCCTTTTGGTGATTATGTGGTTTGAATGGAAGCGGCCCAAGAAAATACTCGAGGGCAGATCACTTCGGCTTGTCACCAAGCAGACATCTTTCGATTTCTTCCGCCGCTGGAAAATGTCACTGGGCTTGTCTGGTGTTCTGATCATTGTGGCCTGCATCTCTTTCTTGTTGCAGGGGCTGAATTACGGAATTGATTTTCGGGGTGGGACAACCATCCGGACCGAGGCCGCACAGGAAATCGATATCGGGCAGTATCGCGCGGCGATTGATGAACTGGCGCTAGGCGATGTGTCCATCACCGAAGTGTTCGACCCCACGTTTGAAGAGGACCAGAATGTCGCGATGATCCGGATTCAGGCGCAGGAAGGGCAGGAGGCCGTCTCTCCCGAGGTGATCCGTGCTGTCGAAGACGCGCTACAGGCCGCTGTGCCCACGCTGACCTTCACGGCGGTCGATTCTGTCGGGCCCAAAGTATCCGGAGAGTTGATCCAGACCGCGATTATTGCGGTGCTTCTCGCGATTGGGGCCGTGCTGGTCTATATCTGGCTGCGGTTCGAATGGCAGTTCGCGCTGGGGGCCGTTTTGGCGCGCGTGCACGACGTGGTGCTGACCATCGGTATTTTCTCAGAGCTTCAGATCCAGTTTGATCTGGCGATTATCGCGGCGCTTCTGACAATCGTGGGCTACTCGCTCAATGATACGGTCGTGGTCTTTGACCGGGTGCGGGAGAACCTGCGAAAGTACAAGAAACGCCCGTTGGCCGAAGTGCTCAACATCTCGATCAACGAAACGCTGAGCCGAACGGTCATGACCTCTGTCACAACTCTGCTGGCATTAGGCGCCCTGTACGTTCTGGGCGGTGACGTGATCCGCGGCTTTGTCTTCGCGATGATCTGGGGTGTGATCGTTGGGACCTATTCCTCCGTCTTCGTGGCCAGCGCCGTGCTGCTTTGGCTGGGTGTGAAGCGGGACTGGTCGAAGCCCGATGCCAATGCGGGCACTCAGTTCGCTAACGTGGATGCCTGAGGCGCTTGGCGCCGCCTTTGCGACGCCCGGTCTGATCTGGCTGTGTCTCACGGTGTCAGCAGCAGGTCTGGTCCGTGGCTTCACGGGATTTGGAACTGCGCTCATCTTCATTCCTGTGGCCGGTATCTATCTGCCTCCACCTGTCGTGGTGGGGGTGATGGCGGTGATGGGGATTTTTGCCAATATGGCCGTTCTTCCCGGAGCGTGGCGAGAGGCTGACCGGCTCGATGTCGCAGTGATGGCAAGCGCGGCGCTCGTGACGGTTCCGATGGGTTTGGCATTGATGGCGCAGCTCGATACCGATTTCATCCGATGGATTGTGGCACTCGTCGCCGGTTTCACTCTGGCCGCCATGATGACGGGCTGGCGATACAGTGGACAAGTCAGCCGTCCCTCGATGGCGGGGATTGGGGCCGCAGCCGGCCTGCTGGGCGGTCTCACAGGGCTTACCGGACCTGTTATCATCCTGTTCTATCTGACGGGGCGGGCCCTTGCCCAAAAGGTGCGCGCCAACACGATACTCTGTCTCGCTATTCTGGATTGTGCTTTGGTCACGAACCTCTATCTTCGCTCTGTGATCGATGCCCAGCTTTTGGCGATAGCGATTTTGCTTGCCATACCCTACTTCATAACATCCCTGATCGGGCAGGCCTTCTTTCGGCCGGAACTTGAACGCTTCTACAGGGGGGCAGCATACAGCGTAATCGCACTTGCCATGATCAGCGGTCTGCCCGTGTGGAGTTAGGACGCCCCTGTCTTTTCGCCCAGGTTTTCATAGGCTAAAGAGCGGTATGGTCTTGCAGGTAAACGATCTTTGCATTGCACGCGGGGGCGTTCGCCTTTTGTCGAGGCTCGGCTTTGAGCTCGCAGCAGGCGAGGCGTTGGTGTTGAGAGGGCCCAACGGGATCGGCAAGACGACCCTTCTGCGCACGATTGCCGGGCTTCAGCGGCCCGTATCCGGAACGATCAATTGTCCCGAAGAGACCTGCGCTTTTGCGGGTCATGCCGACGGGGTGAAGTCTGCGCTGAGCGTTTCCGAGAACCTCAGTTTCTGGGCGTCGGTCTTTGGGCATTCGGATATAGAGGCTGCACTGAATGCTTATCGGTTAACGCCCCTTTCGGATCGCCCGGCGGGGCTTTTGTCGGCAGGGCAGAAACGCCGCCTGGGGCTTGCCCGCTTGCTGGTCACCGGTCGTCCCGTCTGGCTTCTGGATGAGCCAACCGTTTCGCTGGATGTCACAGCGGTTGAGCTTTTTGCCACCTCGATCCGTGCGCATCTCTCGACCGGTGGCGCCGCGATCATTGCCACACATGTCGACCTCGGCCTGAACGATGCCCGCACGCTCGACCTGTCTTCGTTCCGGTCCACCGCACTTCTGAGCGACAGTTTCGACGAGGCGTTCCATTGATTGCCCTCCTGATGCGAGACATTCGGCTGGCCTTTCGGGCTGGCGGGGGCTTTGGGCTGGCACTGGCCTTTTTCCTGATTGTGGTTGTCCTGGTGCCGTTTGCTGTCGGACCTCAGACAGTGCTGCTGTCTTCGATCGCCCCGGGCGTGCTATGGATCGGCGCGCTGCTCGCCTGTCTGCTGTCGCTGGACCGGATTTTCGCGCTTGATTGGGAAGATGGCAGTCTCGATCTTCTGGCCACCAGCCCGCTCCCGCTCGAATCCGTGGCGGCGGTTAAGGCTCTGGCCCATTGGTTGACAACGGGTCTGCCGCTTGTGTTGGCCGCACCGGCATTGGGCATATTGCTGAACCTGCCATTGCCCGGTTTTTTGCCTCTCACCCTGTCCTTGCTGGTTGGCACGCCTGCGCTTAGCCTGATCGGTGCCTTCGGCGCGGCGCTGACCGTGGGATTGCGGCGGGGTGGATTGCTTCTGAGCCTGCTTGTCCTGCCGCTATACGTTCCCACATTGGTGTTCGGTGCCGAACTGGCGCGGCGCGGTGCGGCAAACCAGGATTACACGACCCCGCTTTTGCTCCTGGCGGGTGTGACCTGCGGCACGATTGCCCTTTTGCCTTTCGCGTCGGCTGCTGTATTGAAAGTGAACCTGCGCTGAGAAACGGGAGAGATGCGCTTGGCAAGCCTTTGGCAATACGCCAATCCGAAACGGTTCATCATGGCCACCGACCGGCTGTTGCCGTGGCTTTGGACCGGAGCAGGCGTTTGTCTGGTCGTCGGGCTTGTCTGGGGCTTTTTCTTTACACCGGATGACTTCAGACAGGGATCGACCGTCAAGATCATCTACCTACACGTGCCGTCTGCGTTGATGGCGATCAACGCCTGGCTGATGATGCTGGTGGCCTCGCTGATCTGGGTGGTGCGACGTCATCACGTCAGCGCTTTGGCGGCGCGGGCTGCGGCACCTGTCGGCGTCGTGATGACCTTGATTGCATTGGCCACGGGCGCGCTTTGGGGGCAGCCGATGTGGGGCACGTGGTGGGTCTGGGATCCGCGTCTGACCTCGTTTCTCATCCTGTTCCTGTTCTATCTCGGATACATCGCCTTGTGGGAGGCGATCGAGGATGACGAGACGGCCGCTGATCTGACCGCGATCCTGTGTCTCGTGGGCTCTGTCTTTGCGGTGCTCAGCCGCTATGCCGTGCTCTTCTGGAATCAGGGATTGCATCAGGGTGCGTCGCTCAGCCTCGACAAGGAAGAGAACGTGCATGACGTTTTCTATTTCCCCCTGCTCGTCTGCATCGCGGGGTTTGTGCTTTTGTTTGTGGCGCTCGTTTTCCTTCGCACCCAGACCGAGATCCGGGCCCGCCGCCTGCGCAGTTTGCAGGCCCGCCGGCGCCTCGATGAGATCGCGGCAGAACGGGCCGGCGACGAAGCGGGCGAAGGGGGGGCTGTATGATGCCCGATCTTGGCTCCTACGCCGTGTCGGTGCTGGCATCTTATGCGGTCACGCTCGTGCTCCTCGCCCTGCTTGTCGGATTGAGCCTTTGGCGTTTCAGACGCCTGCGCGCAGCGCTTGCGAGACTGGAGCGGCGGGAGTCCCAGCATGACTAGGCGGATCCCGGTCCTTATTCTGTTGCCACCGATTCTGTTCGGCCTTCTTGCGGGACTTTTCCTGGCGGGGCTCTACCGGGAAAACCCTGATGCCATGCCCTCTGCGCTGGCGGGATCGCCGGCACCTGTTGTGGCTTTCGAGCCTCTCGGGACAAAGACCCCGCTGACAGATGCGCATTTACGAAAGGACGAGGTGAAGCTCGTGAATTTCTGGGCCAGCTGGTGCGGACCCTGCCGCGCAGAACATCCCAGTCTCACAATGCTCGCTGAAGAAGGGATCACCGTGCATGGCGTCAATTACCGCGATGATACGGACAATGCGCTGGCCTTTCTTGAGGAACTGGGCGACCCGTTCTTTGCGATTGGACGCGACCAGGGCGGACGCGGTGCGATTGACTGGGGTGTTGCCGCTGTGCCGGAAACATTTGTTCTGGACGCGGAGGGTAACATCATACTGAGAATTGCGGGTCCGCTCACCCAGCGAGCGCTCGACCGGGACATCCGGCCTGCCATAGCCAGGGCACTGGACCAATGATCGTCCGGGCCGATGCAGACCCTCTTTTTCCCGACACTGCGTCTTGATATCTGCTGGTCGCATCTGGCACTGGGTTGAATGAGATGCGGAGAGTGAATTGTCGGACCTGACCCCACGGCTTGAACTGCGCAATCTGATCCGCAGCTATGACAATATGCGTGTTGTCGACGACGTCTCCCTGACGGTTTGGCCCGGTCAGGTGACCTGCCTTCTGGGTCCGTCCGGTTGTGGCAAATCGACGACCCTGCGCATGATAGCGGGCGTCGAGGCCCCGGAATCGGGTGAAATTGCCGTCGATGGTGAACTGATCTGGGGCGGTGGTCGGAACGTCCCGCCGGAGCATCGTCAGATCGGGCTGATGTTCCAGGATTATGCCCTGTTCCCGCATCTGCGTGTCGCGGATAATGTTGCCTTTGGGTTGACCGGAGATGCAGAGACCAAAGCCGCGCGGGTCGAAGAGCTGCTGCGCCGCGTTGGTCTTTTGGGCCATATTAACAGCTATCCGCATGAGCTATCGGGCGGTGAACAGCAACGCGTGGCACTCTCGCGCGCTCTGGCGCCTCGGCCCAGGATCATGTTGATGGATGAACCATTTTCCGGTCTGGACAACCGTCTGAGGGACGGGATCCGGGATGATACGCTGGACATCCTGCGCGAAGAGGATGCCGGTGTCCTGCTTGTCACACATGAGCCCGACGAAGCGATGCGCATGGCTGACGAAATCGCGTTGATGCGCGCCGGACGCATCATCCAGAACGGTCCGCCCTACCAGCTTTTCAGCACTCCGATTGATAGAGATGCCGTGGCTTTTTTCAGCGATATCAATATTATACATGCCAAGAGCAAGAGCGGGGTGGCCCAAACCGCCTTCGGAGATTTTCCCAGCCCGGGTTTGCCGGATGGCACGACGGTGGAAATCGTGACGAGACCGCAGGATATCGCGCTCGAACTGGACCGCAATGGTAAGGGACCCAATCCGACTCAGAGCCACGGTGCGGCGGTGCGGGGCAGGGTACGGCGGGCTCGCTACATGGGGAATGAAAGCCTTGTTGAGTTCGTGATGGATCACGACGGGTCGGTCTTCAAAGCGACTGTGCCAGCGGTCTTTCTTCCCCGACCGGACAGTACGATGTGGTTGATGGTCCGGCGCGACCGTTGCTTTATCTTTCCCACAGAACCGGCGTGAACACCGTCGAATTGATTAAAGCGTCCCGCCTTTAACCTGAGAGATCCACCAAAGGCCGGGCGCACGTAGCGCTGAAGCGACGCGCGGCGTTTGATTGAAATCTGAGCGTCAGTTTTTGGTCGAGCGCTTCAATCTCCGTCCGCGTCGCCATCCTCGCCCGGGATGATCAGAACGATATCACCTGCCGCTTCAATGCTGCGAATTGTGTTCACCACCTCGGTCATCGCGGCCTCGCCATCCTTTTTGGATACATTGCTCATATCTGCGATTTCCTCCCGCAGGGCATCTGCCATACGTCCGGAGATATTGTTCAGGATGAACTCGACAGAGTTGTTTGTAACCGGATCCTGAAGACCGTGGGCAAAGGCAGTCAGCATCGTGTTTCGGTCGATATCCCTGACAATATTGGGCAAATCCAGTTTGTTTACGCGGTCGGGAATGTTTGCGAAGGTGAAAATTGCCTTGCGCACGTTCGCAGCAAAGCTTTCATCCGTTTCGTCGAGGCCGGTCAGAACATCGTCCCGGGTTTCAGCGGAGGAGCAATTCAGGATTTCGCCGACCCGTTTGTCCGGACCATCGGAAAAGGCCATATCCGGGACATCGTGCAATTGAGATGCCAGCGACAGGCCAATCCGGTCAACCGCGTCGGGCGTGACGGAATTGATCTGCGATATTTCATAGGCGATGCGCCGCGCCAGCGCACCGGGAAGGTTGCTCAGCAGTTCAGCCGCGCGCGCGACATCCAGTTTGGACATGAGCACGGCTGCCACCTCAACGCTTTCGGAGCGCAGGATATCCAGAAGGGCGTCCTTGGGAGCCGCGCAAACCTGTTCCCAGGGCTCGCCGAACTGGCGCACACCCGCTTCCTTGCGAAGCCGATGCGCTGTTTGCTGACTGATCCTGCCATCCAATGCTGTCAGAGCACCCGCCACGCCCCGGGGGAAGGTCAGGCCCATGCTTTCCACTTCGGTGGCAAATTCCGCGACCACTTCCGCGAGCGTGGTTCGATCCACGAAACGCATCGTCCCCATTTGCGTTGTCAGCTTGCGCTGCAACTCGTCGGGGAGTTCCTTGATCGGGACATCGGCCCCCTCATTGAGCAGAAACCGCACGATAATCGCCGCCTTTTGAGCCCGCGAAAGACCGGAGGTCGTCCGAGAGGAGGCCCCAGAGGAGCCGCCGGGCGGTGCAAGACGGGCAACGGGTTGATGCGCCATGAAATCCCCACATGGTTCGTCCCGCCGTTTTGCCGCAGAAGGGTGAAAAAAGATCTAAGCGCTGAAGAAGGTCCGCAAGGCCACAGCAGGTTCAGGTTTCGCCAAAAACCCTCTCAAAGATCGTGTCCACATGTTTGGTGTGATAGCCGAGGTCGAATTTCTCTTCGATGTCCTCCGGGCTCAGGGCGGCGGTGACATCGGGGTCCGCCAGAAGCTCTTGTTTGAAATCTGATCGCGTCTCCCAGACCTTGAGTGCATTTCGCTGCACCATTGTGTAGGCGTCCTCGCGGCTCACACCCGCTTGCGTCAGGGCCAGAAGGACCCTCTGGCTCATCACGAGGCCCGGGAATTTGTTCATGTTTTCCAGCATGTTTTCTGGGAAAATCAGCATCTTTGAGATCACGCCGGTCAACCGCGCCAGGGCGAAATCAAGGGTGATCGTCGCATCGGGGCCAATCATGCGTTCGACGGAGGAATGCGAGATGTCGCGTTCATGCCAGAGTGCGACATTTTCCATCGCGGGCACCACAGCCGACCGGACCATGCGCGCCAGCCCGGTGAGGTTTTCCGTCAGCACCGGGTTTTTCTTGTGCGGCATCGCGCTGGAGCCTTTCTGCCCCATGGAGAAAAACTCGGCCCCCTCCAGCACCTCGGTGCGCTGCATGTGCCGGATCTCTGTCGCGATGTTTTCGATAGACGAGGCGACAACGCCCAGCGTTGCGAAAAACGCGGCATGCCGATCGCGCGGGATGACCTGGGTCGAAATGGGTTCGGGAACGAGCCCCAGCTTGGCGCAAACATTTGCTTCCACAGCCGGGTCAACATTCGCAAAGGTCCCAACCGCGCCCGAAATGGCGCCGGTGGCGATCTCTTCCCGTGCGGTCCCGAGCCGACGCCGATTGCGATCCAATTCCGCGAAAACCCGGGCAAACGTCAGTCCCATCGTCGTGGGCTCCGCGTGAATGCCGTGGCTACGCCCGATCCGCACCGTCATCTTGTGTTCCATCGCTCGGGTCTTCAGCGCGGCCAGCAACGCATCGAGATCCGCGATCAGCAGATCAGCGGCGCGGGTGAGCTGGATGTTGAAACAGGTGTCGAGCACGTCAGAACTCGTCATGCCCTGGTGCACGAACCGCGCCTCGTCGCTCCCCACATGCTCGGCCAGATGGGTCAGAAACGCGATCACATCATGTTTGGTCACGGCTTCGATCTCATCGATCCGCGCCACATCGAATTCCACATCGCGTGCTTTCCATACAGCGTCGGCATTCTCGCGCGGGATAATCCCCAGATCGGCCATGGCGTCGCAGGCATGCGCCTCGATTTCATACCAGATGCGAAACTTGGTGGCCGGCTCCCAGATCGCGGTCATTTCGGGGCGGGAATAGCGGGGGATCATGCGCGCGCCTTTACGTTTGCCTGTTGCATGGGCGCGGTTTAGACCGACGCGCAAGAAGCGGCAAGGCAGCGATGGCGTGTTCAACAGCCTTTGGGATTTTGAAGGGACTTGGCAACTGGAGCGCACGATCCTGCATCGTGCCGGGCCGCGCGCACAACTGACCGGTCAGGCGGTTCTGACGCGGGCAGGGCAGGGGCTCGACTATTACGAAAGCGGTGTGCTGTCTCTTGACGGTCAGGCCCCCGTGCGCGCCGAACGGCGCTATCTGTGGCGACCGGGCGATGCGGGTGATGTTGAGATCCTTTTTGAAGACGGTCGTGCCTTTCACACGATTGTCCGCGACGCACCCCGGGCAACACATGAATGTGCCCCGGATACCTACGAGGTCGAATACGACTTTTCCGACTGGCCGGACTGGCAGAGCCACTGGGAGGTGACAGGTCCATGGAAGGCGTATTCGATGGCGTCGCGCTATAGCCGAGTGCCATTGAGATAAGCACAGCGGTGTTTTGAAGACCTGGCGTAGCGAAATGGCCGGTGGTCGACGCCCGGCTCTCTTTCGCCGAGACGCCTTTTCGCTATGGTGTTTGAATGACGGCGATCCTGCACAGTTCGATCCCCCACGACACGTCGCCTCGTCCTCTTCCGGGCGTGCGAGGGCTTAATCCGCAGGACTGGTTACACCGCGACGAAGTCTTCGCTCAGCAAATGGCCCTGCGGGACCGACTTGTTCGCGAGTGCTATTCTGATGTTGTGGCAATGCAGCCTGGAACAGATACCCTTTGTCATCAATTATTGACTCACGTCCTGGCATGGCTGGATCGGCATGACGACGGCTATGAGATCGGGGCAGAGACCGTGCGGCGCCCGGACGGCGTGACGGTGCCACTCCTGAGTTCAGACCCTCTGGGTACTCTGGGGCGTCTGGTCCAAGAGGATTTCTGCCTGCTCACCCGGCAGGGAGAGGAGCATGTGCTGGCAGCCGCTGTGGTCTGTTTTCCGGCGGGTTGGCGGCTTTCGGAAAAGATCGGCCGCCCGCTGGTTGCGATCCATGATCCTGTGCCCGCCTATGTGCCGGTTGTGGCCAAACGCGTGCAGCGCCTATTTGATGCGGTGGCGGAGGGCCAGCCGCTGTGGCGCTTCAACGCGTTGCCCTATGCAGGATCAGATTTGTTTCAGCCCAACAAGAAATCCGCGCGCGATGGCGAGGTTCCGGCGTTTTTTCGTTCTGAGCGGCAGTCCATCCTGCGCTTGCCGGGAGGTGCGCAGGATGCCTGTGTGTTTTCGATTCATACGTATTTGTGCCGGGCCGAGGATGTCGCCTGACGGAATAGCGGCCCACAGCCCCCTATCCGCGCGCAGGGCATGAGCCTTGTTCGTCAGTAAAGGAGGGTCGGTGTGACTCGGTTTGCACCGATCGGGTGTCTGACGAGCATATATACGAGATACGCATGATTGAAGAAGGGATTGAGGTCTGATCCAACGCCTCTGGATTCAAGATAAATTGGCATTATCTACTTCCTCAGCGTAGAGTTGATTAGAGTTATTCTGTTCTTGTAAAGCGAAACACCAGCAACCGCCCTACAGCGATTAATGAATGGTCTTAAAACCCAACTCCTCGGGTCACAAAAACCATGTTCAACATCGCGTTCGTAAAATTGGTTTGTGAAGTACCCTTCGTCTTTGCCCATGTATTCCCAACCGGCCGCTGTAAAATACGCGTCAAGATCTTCTAGGCTGCAAACCGACCCCAGAAGCACTGCTCCGTCTCTGTCGGTCGACAGTGCGCCACTTCCAATTTTCATGATTTCCTGAAAGCGCTCACTGGACAGGATGTCCCGGCAATGAGGTTTGGCCTCTGCCCCGGACGTCGTTTCTGCCTGTGTCAGAGTTGCGCAAAATAGCGACGTCGCGAGGCACACTGTCAGGCTTAGGTTCTGCAAAGCGTAAACCGGCATTTTCTACTTGCTCAGCGTAGAGTTGATTTGAGTTATTTTGTTTTTGTAAAGCGAGACACTAGCGACAGCCCTGCAGCGGTACATAAATGTTGTAAGAATCCAAATCCTCGGATCACAAAACGCGTATTTAACATCGCGTTCGTAAAATTGGTTTGTGAAGTACCCTTCGTTTGTGCCCATGTATTCCCAACCGGCCGCTGTAAAATACGCGTCAAGATCTTCTAGGCTGCAAACCGACCCCAGAAGCACTGCTCCGTCTCTGTCGGTCGACAGTGCGCCACTTCCAATTTTCATGATTTCCTGAAAGCGCTCACTGGACAGGATGTCCCGGCAATGAGGTTTGGCGTCTTCGAGTTCCGTAACGGATGTCTCCGCCTCTGCTGGTGAGACGTATGCCAGCAAAAGGATCAGAGAGAGTTTCAGAACGAAGCTTGGCACCCGGTAGGTTGCGATGATTGCATCAAAGCGAGGTCTCATTGATTTAGTCACGTTCACTCCCTTCAAGGACATCCCCAAATCGTTCTCATGGTTCTCGTTGCCTATCTCGTTTTGGTCTTGCTCCATGGGTCAAGTGCTCCATTGCACAAGGAACGCTTTCGACCTCGCCTTCGACAAGACACCCAGACCCTTCCAAACCTTCGGAAAGGCGTCTTCAGCGCCTCTTCTCATAACATGGGCGTTGCGGTGGGTTTTCACAGGTCAACACCCCAACGACAACAGATGTGGCGCTATCGTCGGGGGCAGGGTCCGTATCCTGCTTTAGACGCCTTTGATTGGCAAAGCAGCCTATACGGACGTGCGGCGGGCGTTTTTGGCAAGCGGGTCGGCGCGTCTGCGCCCGAGTTGCAATTGTGACGCTGGAACCAATGTCCGCGCCGGCGCGCCCATCCCAGAGGCTCTCAAGGGTTTTTTCGGGACACTGCCCCTGTCTCGCGAGTTTCGTAGGGTAAGACTTTGGCGTCTTGAGGGCGTTCGGCTCGGATTGTCACGAATGACGAGCTGCCCCGTTCGGCACTATCTGTCGATCTGCGCCGCCATGATTGCAATCGCCTTCTGATAGACGCCGGCAGCGTTCCAGGCTTGAATCACGGCAAAGTTTGGTTGCCCTTCCTGATAGCCTTTGCCGGGCTGCCAGCCTTTCTGGCGCAGGAAATTGGCGGTTGAGACCAGCGCGTCGGTCTGGTTGTAGAAGTCAACTTCGCCGTCCTGGTTTCCGTCGACCCCGTATTTCAGCGCGTTGCCGGGAAGGAATTGAGTATGTCCCAGTTCGCCATGTTTGGCCCCCTTGGTGTTCAGCGTGATCGACCCGTTATCCACCAGCTTCAGAGCGCCGATCGCATGGGGTTTGAAAAAATCGGAGCGCCGGCAATCATAGGTCAGCGTCACGATGGCCGATACGACAGAGCTATCGCCCATGAACCCGCCAAAGGCGGTCTCCATCCCATGGATGGCGATCAGAACCCCGGCGGGCACGCCATAGCTGCGTTCGATCCAGTCGTAGAACTCGGCATTGCGCGCCTTGCGCTTCCGACCCTGTGCAACAATCGTAGCCGAGCCGCGGATTTCCATGAACTTCTCAAGCGAGTAGCGAAAACTCTTCTGGTTGCGATCGGCGGAAATGGTGCGTGTGGCATATTGCGCTCCCGCGAGCGCCTGAAGCCCGCGCTGGCCCACACCGGCCTGCCGGGCTTCCTGTGCAAACTGGGATTTCCAGGTCTCGAAACCCGCGCCGGTTTTACCGCAACTGGCTTTTGCGGCGCCTGCTAGTGTCAGCGCCGCGACCGCCGCTGTCGCAAGGGATTTACGCAAGACCTTCATGCAAAGCTCCATATGGTCGGGCCAATCCCGCGAAACTTACCGCAAGTCCGTTTACGAACAATGAGAAAAAGCGTCCCATGCCGCCCGGGCGACATGGGTGTTGCCCTGCAAAAGCAGTTTGGGTTACGAGACACCTTGCCGGTCTTCTTTGGGCGTGTAGGCTGACCGGGACGTTTAACAAAGGAAACGGATATGCGCCTATTTGCGATATTGCTGGTTTTGGTCCTGCCCCTCGCCGGACCCGTGACGGCCCAGACCATCGAAAAAATTCAAGAGACGAAGACGATCACCTTTGGATTCCGCACGGATGCCACCCCGCTATCGCTCGCGGACGATGCCGGCAATCCGGGAGGGTACTCCACGTTGATTTGCGCGGATCTGGCGCGCGAAATCGCGGCCTTGCTGGAGATACCTGACCTGACGGCGGAGTTTGTTCCCGTCGATACGGGCAATCGGTTCGACAAGGTTGCCAGCGGCGAAATCGACCTGTTGTGCGGCGCGGCAACGATTACCTTGTCCCGCCGGGCTCTCGTGGATTTTTCGATCCCGACCTTTGTCGACGGAGCCTCTGTGATGGTGCCGCGCGGTGGGGCCCGCAGCCTGCAGGAGCTTGAGGGCCGCAAGGTTGGCTTTCGCAGCGAGACAACCACAGAGCAGGCGGTGAAAAATTCATTTGGCGGGGCGGGCCTTGCAATTGAAGAGGTCCGTTTCACCGACCATCGGGCCGGAAGCGATGCGCTGGTCGCAGGAGAGATTGATGCCTATTTTGCCGATCTTTCCATCCTGCTGGCGTTCTTCATCAATGACCGTCTCGATGAGAATTTCGTAATGCCCGACAACCAGCTCACACTTGAAAAGCACGGGTTCGCTCTGCGTCGCGGGGATGCTGATTTCCGGCTTCTTGTGGATACCGGGCTGTCCCGGCTCTATGCGAAGGGCAAGGTGCAGGAGGCTTTTGTCAAGGCCATGCCGGGTGCGAAACCGGGCGCTGGACTGCGGGCGATGTTTCTGATGGCTCCCACCCTGCCTTGAGGCAAAAAAAACGGCGCCCTCGGGCGCCGTTCAGGCCATGCGGCGGGAGGTGCCGCATGGTGAGGCGGGCCTCAGCGACCCGCCAGCACAGGTTTAGCAGCTGTAGTAGAGCTGGAATTCCATCGGGTGCGGCGTATGTTCGTACGCTTCGATCTCTTCCATTTTCAGCTCGATATAGCCGTCGATCTGATCCTTGGTGAAGACATCTCCCGCGAGCAGGAATTCGTGATCTGCTTGCAGCTCTTCGATGGCTTCGCGCAGGCTGCCGCACACGGTCGGAATGCCTTCCAGCTCTTCGGCCGGCAGATCGTAGAGGTTCTTGTCCATCGCCTCGCCCGGATCGATCTTGTTTGTGATCCCGTCAAGACCCGCCATGAGGAGCGCAGAGAAACACAGGTAAGGATTAGAGGCAGGATCGGGGAACCGCGCCTCGACCCGCTTGGCCTTGGCGCTTTCTGTCCACGGGATCCGAACACAACCCGAGCGGATGCGCGCGGAATACGCCCGAAGAACAGGGGACTCAAAGACCGGGATCAGGCGCTTGTAGCTGTTGGTTGACGGGTTGGTGAACGCGTTGAGCGCCTTGGCATGCTTCAGGATGCCACCGATGTAGTAGAGCGCTTCCTGGCTCAGATCGGCGTACTTGTCCCCCGCAAAAAGAGGCTTGCCATCTTTCCAGATCGACATGTTGACATGCATGCCTGTGCCGTTGTCGCCCGCGATGGGCTTCGGCATGAACGTGGCTGTCTTGCCATAGGCCTGGGCCACATTGTGGATCACGTATTTGTACTTCTGGAGCTCGTCACCCTGTTTGGTCAGGCTGGAAAAGATCAGGCCCAGCTCATGCTGACAGCTTGCCACCTCGTGGTGGTGTTTGTCGACTTTCATGCCGATCCGCTTCATCGTGGATAGCATTTCAGAGCGGATATCCTGCGCGTCATCCGTGGGGTTGACCGGGAAGTACCCGCCCTTCACGCCAGGACGATGGCCCATATTGCCCATCTCGTATTCGGTGTCGGTGTTCCAGGACGCATCCAGCGCATCAACTTCATAGGACACTTTGTTGATAGACGTCGAAAAACGCACATCATCAAACAGGAAGAATTCGGCCTCAGGGCCGAAGAATGACGTGTCTCCGATACCTGAAGATTTCAGATAGGCTTCTGCCTTTTCCGCCGTGCCGCGCGGGTCGCGCTCGTAAGGCTCGCCAGTATCAGGCTCCACAATCGAACAATGCACGCAGGCCGTCTTTTCTGCATAGAACGGGTCGATATAGACGCTCTCGGTGTCCGGCATGAGTTTCATGTCGGAGGCTTCGATCGACTTCCAGCCCGCGATTGACGAGCCGTCGAACATGAAGCCTTCTTCCAGAAAGTCCTCGTCCACCTGATCGGACATCACCGTCACGTGCTGCAGTTTGCCACGCGGATCGGTAAAGCGGATATCGACGTATTCCACTTCCTCGTCCTTGATCATCTTGAGCATGTCTTTTGCGCTCATCCTTTGATCCCCTTATCGTTTTGCTGAGTTAAAGAGCGTCTGCACCGGCCTCGCCGGTGCGAATCCGAATGGCTTGTTCGACGGAGCTGACAAAAATCTTGCCGTCTCCGATTTTGTCGGTCTTGGCCGCGCCCACGATCGCCTCAATCGCAGCGTCGACCTGATCATCGTCCAGAACGACGTCAATTTTGACCTTGGGGAGAAAATCCACCACGTATTCGGCACCGCGATAGAGTTCCGTATGTCCCTTCTGACGACCAAACCCCTTGACCTCAATCACTGATAACCCCTGTACACCCAACTCCTGAAGCGCCTCCTTGACCTCATCAAGCTTGAATGGCTTGATAATCGCCTCGATTTTTTTCATGGGCCCGATCCTCCGCAATTCTGTCGACGGTTGCAGATCACTTCTGTTTCGGGCGTACAATCGGTTCGGGCGATGAAAGGCAGGGCGAGTGGCAACCAGGAATTTGGTGCGTAAATTGTGATCGTGATGCCTGTTTTATGGGCGCTTTTGAATCGACTGGGTCGAAAATGACAGAGCTTTTAACCGCGGCGCAGATGCGCGCCATAGAGAAGACCGCCATCGAGTCGGGTCAGGTGACCGGGCTCGACTTGATGGAACGCGCCGGTCGCGGGGTCGTCGAGGCCGTCTTCGAGCAATGGCCGGAATTGGCCAAAACATCTCACCATGCCGTCGTCCTCTGCGGGCCCGGCAACAATGGCGGCGACGGATTTGTCGTCGCGCGGCTCCTGAAAGAATGGGGCTGGGATGTGCAGGTTTTTCTCTATGGCGATCCTGCGAAGTTACCGCCAGATGCGAAGACAAACTGCCAGCGGTGGCAGTCTTTGGGAGATACTGAAGATCTGGACCAGCACACCGTTGGACACCCGCCCCCGCCCGACCTTTATGTTGATGCCGTTTTCGGTACCGGACTTGCCCGGCCTGTTGAAGGTCGCGTGGCACAGTTTCTCAGCACTTTTGATGCGTTCAGGGCGCAGCTTGGGACCAGAACCGTTGCGATCGATGTACCTTCGGGACTTTGCTCAGACAGTGGTCGCAGCCTCGGCACCGTCGCGACTGCCGATCTAACTGTCAGCTTCCATGAGGCCAAACTGGGCCATTACCTCTCTCGCGGCCCTCAGCAGGCAGGCATCGTCACTGTCAAAAGCATCGGCCTGGAGGGCAGGGCACGACCTCGGAAAGAGGTTGGGCGCTGCCCGGCGGTGTCGCCGGGCGATCGCGTTCGTCTCATCGAAGGCGAACTGGCGAATGTGTCGAAAGGAGGCGAAGCACACAAATACACTCACGGTCACGCGCTGATCCTGTCTGGGGGGCCGGGGCGCACCGGTGCGGCGCGGCTCTCTGCGCGCGGGGCGCTTCGGATCGGGGCAGGGCTGGTGACGCTCGGCGTGCCGCCCGCCGCGCAGCAAGAGGTGGCGTGCCAGATCACTTCGATCATGCTCACTCGACTGGAAAATGGGGCAGGGCTGACGGAGATTCTGAAGGACGAACGCCTCAACGCGCTTTGTCTTGGGCCGGGACTTGGAACAGGCGAACGCGAGCGCGCTCTGATCCTCGCTGCACTGGACGCCGGACGCCCCACGGTACTCGATGCTGATGCGCTCACGCTGATCGGTCAAACACCCGCGCTGTTCGACTTGCTGCACGCCCGTTGCGTGCTGACGCCCCATCGCGGAGAGTTCGCTCGCATGTTTCCCGATATTGCCGGTAAACTGAACGCTGCTCCGACCAAAGGTCCAGCCTATTCTAAGGTTGACGCCACGCGTGAGGCCGCTGCACGGGCGGGTTGTATCATTCTCTTCAAGGGGCCGGATACAGTCATCGCTGCGCCGGATGGGCGGTGTTCGATCAATGCGGCTCACTACGGACGGGCGGCCCCCTGGCTTGCTACGGCGGGGTCGGGGGATGTGTTGGCCGGGTTCATCGCCGGGCTTCTGGCGCGTGGGTTCGACCCGATGGCCGCCGCCGAGACCGCCGCCTGGTTGCATGTGGAATGCGCCCGCACCTTTGGGCCAGGGCTGATTGCCGAGGATCTGCCAGAGATGCTGCCATCGGTCTTTCGCGATGCGGGCCTTTAGCCGTCGGGCCGTGCATCGCGCGTCATGTCTTGCATCGGGCCGGCAGAGCCGAGTTCCATCCCGTCGACATAGATGATCGCGGGCGCGTCGAGGTGCAGGGTGTAGAGCGTCATGCGCTGCGGCACGCGGCGCGTCACGAATTCTTCATCGATCAGACGGTGCGCGGCGACCAGCGCCTGTGTCGCGCCAAAGAGGGCGGGGGCTCGCCAGTCTCGTACAAGGACAGGCTGATCTGCCGGGAGCACTGTCGTGATCAGACCGCCCGCGCCATCAACCGCCAGCCTGTGGAACGCAACGATATCCGTCCATCGTATGACATGATACAGCCCGATCAGCGCGGTGAGACCGCCGTCGCGGGTCACGACCCGGTCGCCCGCTTTTAGCTGCTGGACCGGGCAGGCGCCGGTCGCGGTCAGACTGCGCGCCTGACCCGGCAGGCCGGGGCGGATGGATGGATCGGTATATGCCGCCTGTCGCGCGGGACGCGACCGGAGATACAGTGTCATGGGACCGCTCGGTTTTGGCCAGTTCGATGTCGCTCACTCTTCTAGGCGATCATAGATCAACAGGCTTTTAACGCCGGGCATTTTTCGGACACAGTGTTTGGACCGGCGCCATCGCTGTTCTGTGCTGTCCTGTAACGGGGGGCTGGCGCGTCGCAACCGCTCTTGACCGCCATATCGCGCGCCCCTACACCACGCGCAGTGCGGCTGTGGTGAAATTGGTAGACACGCTTGATTTAGGTTCAAGTGCCTTTGGCGTGGGGGTTCAAGTCCCTCCAGCCGCACCAATTTTCTTAAAAATATGATTTTTTAACAATGAACTGGACGATGTTTTCGATCCGTCATCCACTCTGTTATCCCCCTTTCGGCGAGCGAATTGCGACAGCCTAAATTCGGGCCGCACCCTTTGACCAAAACACTCCATGCCCTCGATACGGTTGCTCCTTGCGCCTTTAGTGGGGGCCTCGGATATGCCGGTGAGGCTGCTGGATCACCGGGGATCGAGTCGGCGGTTGCGGCGATTGGCTGGTACGAGCCCGACATAGACTTACTGTTTATGGATGGGTCGAGGGCGCAGCGATCTTTCTGCCGAAGCACCTGGCGGTGCCGCAGAAGGACAAGCGAACACTCATCCACGGCGCTCGAACAAGCCGGCGTTTGCAGTGTTATTGACCCGATCGAGCTTTTGGGGGCGCGCGCCCTCAAGAGTTAATCATTGCATTGTTCTTGCGTCTCTATTCATATCATGATGTATCTGCAGACAGCCATGACATTTCTTGACATTTACGCTTATTTAGGGCTTAGGGACATACAGCACATATTTTCCCCTGTTGATGTATATCATATTATATTGTTC
>ERZ1740060.462-NODE-462-length-22674-cov-5.180733_pt1 | contig 22674 bp, 24 predicted proteins | sample MGYA00581743_ERZ1740060 | MGnify/ENA primary metagenome ERZ1740060 (study PRJEB43018, sample SAMN04849235) | marine metagenome | isolation source: floating plastic debris | place: Pacific Ocean | collected 2008-08-27 | study: EMG produced TPA metagenomics assembly...
CTCACGACCCCCTGTACCCAAAACAGGTGCGCTACCAGACTGCGCCACGCCCCGACATTGCCGACCCCGCTCTAGACAGGTTTCCGGCATTTGAAAAGCCCCTGAGACGCGCAACCTGACCGACGGGGCAATTCAGAGATACAAAACGCACGATCTGCGGGAGATCAGCCGTCGCAAGGCCATGCCGCGACATCGCTTTCAATCACCGGATGGCGCAACTGCGTGCCGGGCGCGATCCCCAGACGCTCGGATAGCCCGCCATTGACCTCCAGCACATACTTAATGTTGTTTCCACCGAAAATCGGCGTCTCGTCCAACGGCTGCGCGTTCGAATGCACTTTCTGCACGACACCCGCTTTGTCGAGAAAAATCATGTCGAGAGGAATGAGCGTGTTGCGCATCCAGAAGTGGATCGCACGCGGCTCGGGATAGGCAAAGAGCATCCCCGCGCTGCGCGGCATCGATTCGCGGTGCATCAATCCCTGCGCCCGCTCTTCGGGTTCGTCAGCCAGTTCTATCGTGAACCGTGCGGTGCCCCAATCACCCCGAAGATGGACGCTATCTGTGGCGCACATGTCCTCGGCGAATGCCGTCGAGGACAGAACGGCCAACCAAAGCAAGACCAGCAGAGCCCGTGTAAAACGCAGACCGCCTACGCGGAAGCTCATAGATGCGTCAGCCATCCACGCCATGTTTGACTGCCATCTCCCAGCCGCAGACCTCTGTCGCCATGCGACCGCGTTTGCCATCAATCACCCGTATCGCCAAAGCTTCACCGGGTTGCAGGTCGGCAAGCCCGGACCGGCGCAACACTTCGATATGAACGAAAACGTCCTCATCCCGTCCAAACGTGTTGGCAAAACCAAACCCCTTGCTCTTGTCAAACCATTTGACGCGTGCGGGTTCGAGCGGCGCTGACCGGATCAGTTCCGGGTCAATTTCGTCAAGGTCCGACAAACCGCTGGTATCGATGTCCTCTGGCGGTTCTATTTTCAGAACTTCGACGGCCTGCGCCCCGCGATCCGTCTTTTGAACGGTCAGATGCACCGTGGCCCGGTCAGCGACCGAGCTCTGCCCGAAATTGCGCAGAACATTCGCATGCAACAAAATATCCGGGCCGCCTTCTTCTGCCACGACAAACCCAAATCCTTTAACGGGATCGAACCATTTCACCCGTCCCACCAACTCTCGTGGCTTTTCTTCCTCGTCCGTCACTATCCCACCTTGGTCCGGCCGAATGGCCTCTTTAGACACTTGTTTCTTGCTTTGTACGACGCGTCAAAATGAAAATCCATTCCGATCAAAGGTTTGCCTCCCCTATCCCGGGAGGGTTAGGGGTTAAGCCTTTGGATTTCCCAATCATTTTCTGGGTCGGCGCGGCGCCAGACGAACCTGTCATGCAGTCGGTGCGCGCCATCAGCCCAAAACTCTATCTCTTTGGGAACGATCCGAAAGCCTCCCCAAAATGGCGGCCGCGCAGGATTTGGGCCCTTGGAGACGGTCACCTTCGCGACTTCAGCCATCAACGCCGCGCGGGATTTCAGAGGGCGCGATTGCTGTGACGCCCAGGCCCCCAGACGGCTTTGCAGGCCACGCGATGCATAATAGGCATCTGCGTCAGGCCCCTCCTCCCGGATGACCGGCCCGCGCAGACGAAGCTGCCGGCGCAGGCTTTTCCAGTGCAGGACCATTGCCGCCTGACAATTGGCCGCAAGTTCCCGACCCTTGGCGCTTTCGTAATTGGTGTAGAACCAGAAACTGTCTGCCGCGATATCCTTGAGAAGCACCATGCGGACATTTGGCAATCCATCCGAATCGACCGTGGCGAGAGCGACAGCGTTGGCGTCGTTGATCTCGCTTGCCTCCGCCTCGGTGAGCCAGCGACGCGCAATCACAAAGGGATCGTCACCCGCGAAAATACCTGTCCGTTCAGGTCCTGTGGCCGCTCCTGCGCGCGCCGCGTCCCTTACCGTCATCGTGACGTCCTCTGTCTCAAACCGCGTGGCGCGCGGGTTATCCGTTGTCCCCTTCAGGAGCAAGCCGCAAAACCATCACAGGCGGCGTCTTGCCAAGCCTTGAAGCCCCCCAACCGATCGCCTAAACCGGTTCCATTCGCGCACATGGTCCAAGGACACTCTATGTCAAATCAAATCATGGCAGGCAAACGCGGGCTGATCATGGGGCTCGCGAACGATAAATCCATTGCCTGGGGGATCGCACAGGCCTGCGCGGCGGCCGGCGCGGAGCTTGCCTTTTCCTATCAGGGTGACGCACTGCTGAAACGCGTGGGACCATTGGCGGAGCAATTGGGCTCTGACATCGTGCTCCCGTGTGACGTGTCGGATGCTGAAAGCGTCGCCGCGCTTTTTGCCGCCCTGAAGGAGCGTTGGGGGCATCTCGACTTTCTGGTTCATGCCATCGGCTTTTCTGACAAGAACGAGCTGCGTGGCCGCTATGTGGATACCAGCCGCGACAATTTCATGATGACCATGGACATCTCTGTCTATTCCTTCACCGCCGTTGCGCAGCATGCGGAAAAGATGATGAACGCGGGCGGCGCGATGCTGACGCTCACCTATTACGGTGCCGAACAGGTCATGCCGCATTACAATGTGATGGGCGTTGCCAAAGCCGCGCTGGAGGCATCGGTGAAGTATCTGGCGGAGGATCTGGGCAAGGACGGCATTCGCGTCAATGCCATCAGTGCGGGCCCGATCAAGACATTGGCAGCGTCTGGTATTGGCGATTTCCGCTACATCCTGAAATGGAACGAATACAATTCCCCACTGCGTCGTAACGTCACGATCGATGATGTCGGCAGATCAGCCCTCTATCTGCTGTCCGATCTGGGCAGCGGAGTGACCGGGGAAAACCTACATGTCGATGCGGGCTATCATATCGTGGGCATGAAAGCCGTCGATGCGCCGGATATCGAAAAGGGCTAGGCACATAGCATGGAGCCTGCCCAGCTGATCCTCTTCAATCTCACCTTGCTCGCTGCAATGGCCACACCCGGACCGGCGCTGATCTTTGCGATGAAACAGGCGGCAACGGGCGGGTTTCGCACGGGGCTGATAACCGGCTTGGGGTTGGGCCTGATCGCTGCTGCATGGACCGGCGCGGCGCTTTGGGGGCTCGATACCGTCTTTCGAGTGTTTCCGGCAGCTTTCATTACGCTCAAGACTTTGGGCGCGCTCTATCTTCTATGGCTGGCCTGGCAGATCTGGCGCACCGCCTATGTTCCGCCAACCGCTGCCGCCCGATCCAACGCAAACGCGTTCTGGGGCGGCGTGCTGATCAATCTGAGCAACCCAAAATCCGTTCTGTTTGCGGGCTCGGTGCTGGTTGTTGTTTTTCCAGCCGGATTGGAGATGGGTGACAAGATACTGAGTGTTCTTAACCATTTCGTGATCGAAGTGTGCGTTTACGCGCTCGTCGCCGCAACCCTTGCCACCCCGGTCGCCCGTGCCGGGTACCTTCGTTTGAAACCGTTGCTCGATCGGGTCACGGCGGTGATACTTGGCGCGCTCGGGTTACGGCTGTTGCTTGGACGCGCCTAGGGAGAGCTGCCATGCAAGATCGCTTGCCTCATGAAAAAGGCTTTCACGTGAGCTGGGATCAGCTGCACCGCGACGCGCGCGCCTTGGCGTGGCGTTTGCAGGACGAAGGCCCCGCCGATGGCTGGCGCGCCGTTGTCGCGATCACCCGTGGCGGCATGGCTCCGGCGATGATCGTCGCACGCGAACTCGATATCCGCGCGGTTGATACGATCAGCGTGAAATCCTACGACCATCAGACCCAAAGCGCACCCGTGGTGATCAAGGCACCTGACACCAATCTCGTGGGCGATGGAGAGGGCGTGCTGATCATCGATGATCTGGTCGATACCGGACGGACACTGGAAGTGGTGAGCGCGCGTCTGCCCCGCGCGCATATTGCCACCATTTATGCCAAGCCGATGGGCCGCGATCTGGTAAAAACCTATGTCACCGAAGTCAGTCAGGACACATGGATCTTCTTTCCATGGGATCTGGCCCTGCAATATGTCGAGCCCTATCGCGGCCACTGAAAGCACTGTCGATGTCGTCCACGCCTTACCTCTCCCGAGCGCAATCCACTTTCCCGCCCCCTGTGATGGAGGCACGTCGCTGGCTCGACGGGGTTCACTTTCCTCCTGAGCGGCCGCTTTTGAATGTCTCACAGGCGGCGCCGGTCGACCCGCCACCCGAGGCATTGCGCCGGATCATCGCCGACGCCGCGCTGGAACAGCCTGAGGCGCATCTCTATGGGCCCGTCCTTGGCCTCCCTTCCTTGCGTGAGGAAGTCGCGCAACAGTGGCGTGCGGCCTATGGCGGGCCGATCGCGCCGGCGCAGGTGGCTATCACGTCCGGATGCAACCAGGCCTTCAGCGCGGCGATCACGGCGATCTGTACCGAGGGCGATGAGGTCATCCTGCCAACGCCGTGGTATTTCAATCACAAGATGTGGCTTGATATGGCCGGGGTCAAAGCCGTCCCTCTGCCCACCGGAGACGGCCTTCTGCCTGATCCGGAGGCGGCGGCCGCGTTGATCAAGTCGCGCACGCGCGCGCTTGTCCTTGTCAGCCCCAACAACCCGGGTGGCGTCGAATCTACCGCCTCTCTTGTTCAGTGTCTCTATCGTCTGGCTCAGTCCCGGGGCATCCGCATGATAATCGACGAGACCTATCGCGATTTCGATGCGCGCCCGGATCGTCCCCACGCGCTCTTCGAGGATGCGGACTGGCCGCACACGCTCGTGCATCTCTACTCGTTTTCAAAAGCGTACCGCCTCACGGGCCACCGGGTCGGCGCGATTATCGCCGGTGAAGCATTGCTGGCGGAGGCAGAGAAGTTCCTCGACACGGTGGCTATCTGTCCGAACCAGCTGGGCCAGATCGCGGCCTTGTGGGGGATGCAAAACCTCAGCCAATGGCTTGCCGGAGAACGCGCAGAAATCCTCGACCGACGCGCCGCCATTCATGACAATTTTCCAAAGCTGGCTGCGCAGGGCTGGGAAATGCTGGGCTGCGGGGCCTATTTCGCCTATCTGCGTCACCCTTTCGCCTTGCGATCCGATGACCTCGCCCGGCGCCTTGTGGCAGAGGCGGGCATCCTGCTTCTGCCCGGCACGATGTTTCGGCCCGAAGACGATCCGGCCGGCGCCGCGGAATGTCGCGTGGCCTTTGCCAACGTCAACCGCACAGAGATCGGAACGCTCTTCGACCGGATGGCGGCCTTGCGCTGGCCTCTTGCCGACACATCCGACTAGGCTTAGACAATCGAGACCGACGCTGGCAGCCCCTTGCTGCGGCCCGGATGAGAGGATCCACAAGAGAAGACCATGTCGTCCAAAAGCTATTCGAAACCCTTTGTCTGGGTCTTGCTTGTCCTGCTCATCCTGGGTCTTGCCGGTTTTGGCGTGACGAGCTTGCAGGGCTCACTGCGCACCGTCGGCAGCGTGGGTGAGGCCGATATCCGCGTGTCAAACTACTTCACGGCGTTGCAAAACGAAATCCGCGCAGAGGAATCCGCCCGGGGCGAACGCATCAGCTTCGCCGAAGCGCGCGCCCTCGGCATTCAGGACCGTGTGCTCGCACAACTGGTCAATCAGGCCGCACTCGATCACGAAACGATTGAAATGGGCCTATCGATTGGTGACGCCAATTTGCGGGACCAGATCGTGGGTATTCGTCAGTTTACCGGGATCGACGGCGAATTTGACCGGGAAGCCTACAGCTTTGCGCTCGACCGGATCGGCATGACGGAACGCGAATTCGAAGATGACATGCGGCTTGAAACAGCCCGCAGTTTCCTGCAGGCGAGCGTGCTCGCCGGGATCTCCCTTCCGGCCAGCTACACCGATGCGATGCAGACATATCTGGGCGAGCGTCGTGCGATCGAATGGGCCATGCTGGAGGAAGGCGATCTTGAGATCGGTCTTCCCGTTGCCTCCGATGCTGACCTCTCCGCGTTTCATACGGAGAACGCGGACGCGTACACGCGCCCGGCGGCCAAGGATATCACCTATGCCTGGATCACACCTGCCGCGATACTGGACAGCGTTGAAGTGCCCGAGGACGCGCTCCGCGAGGCGTATGATGAGCGGCGCGAAGAGTTTCGCCAGCCAGAGCGGCGCCTTGTCGAACGGCTTGTGATGCCTGATGAGGCCGCTGCCACAGAGGCGCTGGCACAGCTTGACGCAGAGGAAACGACCTTCGAGGCGCTGGTGGATGCGCGCGGTCTGGAACTGGCCGATGTCGATCTTGGTGACGTCACAGCAGGCGATCTCGGCGACGGCGCTGACATCGTCTTTGGCGCTGACGTCGGCGATGTCGTGGGCCCGGTTCAAACGTCACTGGGCCCTGCCCTGTTTCGGGTGAATGCGGAACTCGCCGCACAGGACACCACGTTCGACGAAGCGCAACCGTTTCTGCGCGAGCTGCTGGCGGCCGACCGGGCGCGCCGTGTTATTGACGCGATGGTGGAAACGGTCGACGACCTGCTCGCCGGGGGCGCAACTCTGGAAGAGCTTGTTGACGAGACCGATATGGAACTGGGAGAGATCGTCTGGCATCCCGGCGTCACCGAGGACATTGCGGCCTACGAAGACTTTCGCACCCGCGCCGCCGCGTTGACCGAGGCGGATTTCCCCGAGGTTGAAACGCTGGATGATGGCGGGATCTTTGCCATTCGTCTCGACGCGGATCTCGAACCGGAACTGCGCCCGCTCGACGAGGTGCGCGCGCAGGTCGAAGATGCCTGGCGGGCCCAGCAGATCGAGCGCCTTCTCGCCGACCTCGCGGCCCCTCTGGCGGACCGCTTGGCGACCGGCGAGAGTTTCGAAGAGACCGGGCTGACAGTGGCGGGCACCGAAGAGATCACCCGCCGTGGCTTCATCGCCGATGCTCCGGCGCGATTCATCGAAACCGTGTTCGAGATGCAGGAAAACGAGGTTCGCGTCATCGAGGGCGGCGGCCGTGTGTTCCTGCTCAGGCTCAACAGCATTGCGCCGCCCGACCCCGAGGACGGCGATCTGTCAGAAATCGAAACCCTCATCCGAAACCAGGCGGCGGCCGGATTTGCGCAGGACTTGCTGGTGACACTGGTGAGCGATATCCGGGCTCGCGCGGAACTGCGTCTCGATGACGGAGCACTGAATGCCGTCCATTCAAACTTCCAGTAATCCAGTCTTTGCGGAGCGAGCGGTTGAAACTCACGCCTGATTTTGAAGAGTTTGCGCGCGGGTACGATGCCGGTCAGAACCAGATCGTCTATACGCGCCTGGCCGCCGATCTCGACACGCCCGTCTCGCTGATGCTGAAGCTGACAGGCGCGGCCAAGGACGCGTTTGTTCTGGAATCGGTCACAGGGGGTGAGGTTCGCGGGCGCTACTCTATCATCGGCATGAAGCCGGACCTGATCTGGCAATGTCACGGAGCAACCAGCCGTCTCAATCGTCAGGCGCGCTACGATCCGGATGCCTTTGAGATCCAGGACGGTGATCCGTTGGAAAACCTGCGTGCTCTCATTGCCGAAAGCCGTATTGCACTGCCCGATGCGTTGCCTGCCGCCAGCGCCGGGCTGTTCGGTTATCTGGGATACGACATGATCCGCCTGGTGGAGCATCTGCCCGATGTGAACCCCGATCCGCTCGGTCTTCCTGACGCGGTGATGCTGCGTCCATCGGTCATCGCCGTGCTGGACGGGGTCAAAGGTGAAGTGATCGTTGTGGCACCGGTCTGGGCCGATGCGGCGCAAAATGCCCGGGCGGCCTATGCTCAGGCGGGCGAACGCGTCATGGACGCTGTCCGCGATATTGACCGCGCGTTGCCACAACAGGCCCGAGATCTGGGCGAGGCAGAAGAAGACGGGGAACCCGTTTCGAATTTCACGCCCGATGCGTACCGGGCGGCGGTGACGCGCGCCAAGGAATACATCAAGGCCGGCGATATCTTTCAGGTCGTTCCCTCGCAACGCTGGCAGCAATCGTTCCCGCGACCACCTTTCTCACTTTATCGTTCTTTAAGAAGAACAAACCCGTCGCCTTTCATGTTTTACTTTAACTTTGGCGGGTTTCAGGTGGTTGGGGCCAGCCCGGAGATTCTGGTGCGCGTCATGGACGGTGAGGTCACGATCAGACCCATCGCCGGGACCCGTCCGCGTGGGCAAACCCCAGACGAGGATCGCGCGCATGAAACCGATCTGATGGCGGACGAAAAAGAACTGGCAGAGCATCTGATGCTGCTTGATCTGGGGCGCAATGATGTGGGCCGCGTGGCCACGACCGGCACGGTTCGCCCGACCGAGCAGTTCATCATCGAACGCTACAGCCACGTCATGCACATCGTGTCAAACGTCGTCGGCGACCTGTCCGAAGAGCATGACGCGCTGTCGGCCCTACTGGCCGGTCTGCCCGCCGGAACGGTGTCCGGCGCGCCAAAAGTTCGCTCGATGTAAAGCAGCGACGAGTGGGAGCCTGTATTACTGGGCATTTACGTCGGTTGTGTCGGAAATTTCAGCGCGCGCGGCGATATGGATGTCTGTATTGCCCTGCGCACGGCTGTGGTCAAAGACAAAACGCTTTATATTCAGGCCGGAGGCGGTGTTGTCTATGACAGCGACCCAGAGGCGGAGTATATGGAGACCGTGCACAAATCAAACGCGATCCGGCGCGCCGCCGCGGATGCGGCCCGGTTTTCGGAAGGCAATGACTGAACGACGGCCATGACACGGCTGATAGTGTTCAACAAACCCTATGGTGTGCTGTCGCAGTTTACCGACCGCGGGACTAGCGGCTCGACACGCCCGACACTCTCGGATTTCATCGACCTGCCAGGCGTTTATCCTGCCGGGCGTCTGGACCGGGACAGCGAGGGATTACTGGTGCTGACCGATAGCGGCGCTCTTCAGAACAAGATTGCCAACCCGCGCTTCAAGCTGGCGAAGACCTACCTGGTGCAGGTCGAAGGCGAACCTGACGACGACGCATTGAAAGCCCTCAGGGACGGCGTGCCGCTAAAGGACGGCCTGACGCGTCCGGCGAAGGTGCGCAGAATCGACGCGCCGGATCTCTGGCCGCGGGATCCGCCGGTGCGATACCGGAAATCCGTTCCGGACTCGTGGCTGCAACTGACCCTGTCAGAAGGGCGCAACCGTCAGGTCCGACGCATGACGGCGCAGACAGGGTATCCGACCCTGCGACTGATCCGCTGGCAAATCGGTGACTGGACCCTTCTGAACCTTGCGCCGGGGTGCTGGCGTAGCGTTTGACGGGCGCCAGGAAAATTCAAATTTTCCGGCTCATTTTTTGGGACCAAAAAATGCCGCTCAACCGGCCTCGCGGAGAGCTCTTTCCTCGTCAATCACCTCTTGCGGGAACTGGCTCATAAAGCAACAGCATACGCCCTGATCGATCATTGTGCGGGGCCCGTTGGGATGCGCGATATGTTTGTAGACGCCATGGTGATGATGGAGGTGATGGTGCTGGTCATGTCCATGATCGTGGTCATGGCTGTGATCATGATCATGCGCTGCATCGCTCTCGTCGTCCAAAGGATCGCGATATTCTGCATGGTGATGATGCACGTCGACTTCTCCACGCGACAGACGCTCTTTGAATGAGGCCATCAGATCGACGCTGTCTTCCAGGCGGCCTGCTTTGGCCTCCTCAATCCGTGCCAGAAAGGTATCGATGACATGATCCTGGTCTGCCAGATAGTGGGCCTTCAGAAACTGAACATCCGGCGCTGTTTGCGCCACGCGGTCGACATAGGCGTAAATCCGGTCGATCAGCCGACCGGAAAACAGAAAATAGGGCGCGACAACCACCCGTTTGTACCCCAGCTTCAACGCCATCTCCAGGCCCTTGCCGACCGATGGAAACGTCACGCCGGAATACACGGTTTCAGACCAGCCAAATCCCAGATTTTCTGTAACGATCCGCGTCAGCCGCGCGGCCTCGGCATTGGCCAGCGTGTCCGACGTCCCCCGACCCACGACGACCAGCATTGTGTCGTACAGCTCACCCTGATGAACATGCGTTTTACCCAATGCTTCGAGGATCCGCGCTTCAAACGCCGCGATCATCTGGGGATGCAGCCCCAGCTCGCGCCCGTAGCGTACAGTCACGCCGCTATTTTTTTCGCCATATGTCGTCAGAACCGAGGGGATATCGTTCTTGGCATGCGTCGCCGCAAAGAGCATGCCGGGGACGGCGACGATCTCATCGACGCCCGCATCGCGCAACGCATCGAGCCCCATGTGAATGTTTGGGGCTGAATATTCCAAAAATCCGTATTCCACAGGTACATCGGGCAAGCGCGCGCACAACCCCTTGGCCAACAGCGCGAACTCTTCTTCCGCCGACTTTGCGCGGCTGCCATGGCCGCAAATCATAATGCCTGTCTTGGTCATGACGCCCCCTTAGAACTCATGTCCGGTGTAGCGTCGATTGCGCGGCGAGGAAACGGCCATTTCATCGCGAAGGATTGCGCTCAGAAATTCAATCGTGCCCCGGCGGCGAGCCAGCCGCCATCTGCGGGCAGAATGGCCCCTGACACATAGCGTCCGGCATCCGAGGCGAGGAACAGGCAGGCTTGCGCCACATCGTCGACCGTCCCCATGCGCGCCATCGGCACCGCTTTGATCACCGCCTGACGCATCTTGTCTGTCGGGGCCAGACGCGCCATGCCCTCTGTGCCGTCGATCGGGCCCGGGATCACCGAATTGACCCGGACGCCCTTACCGCCCCACTCAATCGCAAGCGTCTTGGTCAGCATGTCCACCCCGGCCTTTGCCGCACAGACATGCGCCTGCAGCGCCATGGCCACTTCCGCCTGCGGTGCCGAGATGTTGATGACGCTCGCCCCCGGTCGTCGTAAATGATCAAAACCGGTCTTCAGCACGTGAAAGCTGCCCAGCAGATCGATATCCACCACCGCCTTGAACCCGTTCGCACTCATCGCGTTGGCGAGCGCAGGGAAGTTTCCCGCCGCGCCAGAGACGAGCACATCCACAGGGCCCACCTCGTCCGCATGACGGGCATAGACGGCCTCGACCGCTTCAAGGTCGCGGACATCTGCGGTGTAGGCGCGCGCGCCCGCGCCTGCGAGCATCATCTCGGACAGCCCGGCCGCAGCCGCCTCTGCCTTGTCGGGTTTGCGTCCAACGACGGCCACGCTGGCACCGGAGCGCGCAAACCCTTCGGCAATGCCGAGATTGATGCCACTTGTGCCGCCGAACACCAGGACATTCGCGCCTGAGAAGTCAAAGGTCGCGCGTCCGGCGTGGTTGGACTCTATAGAAGTATCCGCCATGACATCCTCCCTGCCCTGCATCAGCTGTCAGGCCGCGATATCACTGCTTCCGCGCTTTACCTAGCCTGTCGTTGCGTCAAGTGTGAGGCGCGCTAGGCTTGTGCGGCGGCTTTCTGCAAAATCTCTTCCAGCCACGGCACGGCAATCTCTTCGGGCATATCCGCCGAGGACGCATCCGCGATGCCCCGCTCGTCGACCATTTGCGCCTTGCAGGCGATCAACGCCTCCATGAGTTTCTCAGAGCCTTGATTAAAGGTCTCGCCAAAGGTCCGGTCGCCCAGCCCGAACATTGCGAACCGAACATGGCTCAGATCAGGCTTCGCCGCGTTCAGCTTGTCGAAAAACGGCTCCGCCGTGCTCGGCAAATCGCCGCTGCCGAATGTCGAGCAGACAATGACATACAGAGGATCGCCTTCGAGTGCTGAAGGATCAACATCTTCGAGCGACTGGATCGCTGTCTCCACTCCGGAAACCGCGGCATCCATATCTTCGCATACGATTTCGGCGGTCCCTGTTTCCGTCCCGTGAAGAAACTCAAGTCTCATGTCGATCGCCCTTTCCGACGCTGGGGTGCCTGCCCCGACAAACTGAATCGCGGGCCACCCTAGGCGCGGGATCGGAAACTGACAAGCACTCTGCGGTCGTGGTTCCGGCGGCACCGTGACGCGGGCGTAGAAACGCTTTCTGAATCGGCACCAGCGCGTTACATGTCGGTCTTCTCAGACTCTGCCGCGCGCGGCCAGAGTTGCGGAAAAAACGGTCCGGCAAGCCGGTCGCCCTCACGATACCCTTCCGCCTCGAACTGCGCGCGCTCGTCACTGGCCCAGTCGCCCCGATACCGGATCATACCGTCTGGTGCCGTCATCCGCAGCGTGAACCGACGCACCGTTTCCGTAGGCGTCACAGAGGACAGGCCACCATGGAGGGTCCGCATATCAAAAAAGATGCAATCGCCCAGGTTCAGGTCCCATCCCAGCAGGTCATAAGCCTGCGGATCAGCATTCACATCGGGCGGAGGATGGTAGGTTTGGCCAGCCACCTGCTGCGGCTCAAAACTGGGGTGACCGTCCGCAAAGCGCACCCGCATGAACAGCTTGTCCCACAGATGTGAGCCCCGGACGAAGGCGATCCCGTTCTCACGCGTAACCGGTTCGAGAGGGAGCCAAAGCACGCACATCGTGCCCTCAAAATCGAAATAGGCCAGATCCTGATGAAAGGGCGGACGTGAGGCGGACCCCGCTTCGCGCAGAAACCAGTTGTCCATGACAAGATTGATACTTGCCGCGTTAAGAAGCGATGCGGCCAGCCCGGCGCACGGAGAGTGGCGCACGAAATGCTCAAATTGCGGGATTTTGTTCCAGGCCCAGAAATCTTCGTAGTATCCCGGGGCGTCCGGGTCTTTGGTATGCCGGGTGAAGTTGTCCGTAGGCGTCTCGAAATCGGCCTCGATCCCGTCTCTCAGCGTTTCGATCCAGTCCAACGAAAACGCGTCGCGCAGTACGACTGCGCCGTCCCGGCGAAAGGCGGCGATGTCATCTTCGGTTATGCATGTCGCGGACATAGCTGATCCGATCTCCGAGTGAGTCCCGTGACCCCACGATGCCACCTGCCCTCACGCAGGTCAAAGCAACCGGGTCGCTTGCGCGAAAACAGACGCAGTGCGTCTCCAGCGGAAGATCCTGTCTCTCTGTTGCCCGTCTCGGCGGTGGCACAGGATATGGCGGACACGATCCATTCGGGCGGCCCGATCCTCACGATTGATGACGCCCAGCCCTGAACCGAGGTGGTGGCGGTAGCGGATGGATGACTCCTGGCCGTCCCGGGTTACCTGCATGGCCTTTCGGCCACCGTGACCCGGCGCAGGCGACCCCGGATCAGGGGCCGCTTCCGCCTTGGCCCTTCCTGAATTCACCCGGTCAGGCGCCTCGTTTCTCGCGCGGTCTCTATGCCGCGAAGTCATGTGAACACCCTGTGCGGACGGCCCTGCGCCCTTGAGCGCCATTGTCGGATCTCGACGCGGGCGGCCTTGCGACTTAGTCTGGCCCGCGAAACCGCATCATCCGGAGGGAGAAAAGATGAGCATCAGACAGACCGAGGGCCGCGGACGGCTCTACGACAGCGTGCTCGACACAGTGGGCGACACGCCTGTTATTCGGATCAACCGCATCGCACCGGACCACGTGACCATGTATGTCAAAGCCGAGGCGTTTAACCCGGCGGCCTCGGTCAAGGACCGGCTGGCGCTCAACATCATCGAGGCGGCGGAACGCGACGGGCGTCTGAAGCCCGGCCAGACGGTGGTCGAGGCCACATCGGGCAATACCGGGATTGGGCTCGCCATGGTATGCGCGGCGAAGGGCTATCCGCTGGTCATCACGATGGCAGAGACCTTTTCGATAGAACGCCGCAAGCTGATGCGGTTCCTGGGGGCCAAGGTCGTGCTCACGCCAAAGGCCCTCGGCGGCTTTGGCATGTATCAGAAGGCCGAAGAACTGGCGGAGGCAAACGGCTGGTTTCTCGCCCGGCAATTCGAGACCGCGGATAACGCCGACATTCACGAAGCCACAACAGCGCGGGAGATACTGGGGGATTTCGAAGGCCAGACACTCACCCATTTCGTCACTGGCTACGGCACGGGCGGGACCGTGAGCGGCGTCGGGCGTGTGATGCGCCGGGACCGCCCGGATCTCAAGATCGTGCTGACCGAACCAGATGGTGCCGCCCTGGTGTCATCCGGCACGCCGCAAGAGCGCAAACCAGACGGATCTATCGCCGCAGGTCACCCGGCCTTTTCACCGCACCCGATTCAGGGCTGGACCCCGAATTTCATTCCCCTCGTTCTCCAGGAGGCCCTGGACAAGGCATATTATGACGAGATGATCCTCGTCTCCGGGGCCGATGGAATGCACTGGTCCCAGCGGCTGGCGGCAGAGGAAGGGATCTTTACCGGCGTCTCAGGCGGATCGACCTTCGCTGTGGGCATGAAAGTGGCGGAAAACGCGCCGGAGGGCTCCGTTATTCTGGTCATGCTGCCGGACACAGGGGAGCGCTATCTCTCGACACCGCTTTTCGATGGCGTGGACGCGGAAATGAGCGAAGACGAACAGGCGCTGTCCATGTCCACTCCAACGGCGCAGATGGCGGCGGAGTAACTAGGCCACCCCACCGCGATCCGCGCAAATAGGCGCGATGGCATCTAAGATCAAAGGCGGCGCTGCAGGGTGCGTGCGCCGCCATTTATCTCTGATCTGCCGTTCCAACAGGCATCTGGCGGTTGAAATGCCCCGCGCGCGCGCGTTTTTCGGATCGAACGTCTTTTTCAGGCCATCACCCCATGGCGTTCACCATCCTCGTTCGATAGCGAGAGCGTATTCAGACTGGATGTCCCCATGAATATCTCATCGCCAGACACCCCCAACCCCGACACCTCAGGCGAGGGTCGGCTGCATGACTATCCGGCCTGGATCTATCTGCTGAAGGAGTTCTACGACGTCTATAGTCGGGGCTCGGCCGGGGGCAGCAAGACGGTGCGCGCGCATCGCAAGAGAGTACGCGACACCATCTCCTCGGTCCTGAACGCAAGCCCGGCCGTTGTGCCGCGCGCCCCCGCACAATTGCCGGTGACGGCGCATCTTCCCCGCGCATTCGATCTCGCCGCTCGGGGGATCATGACCGGCATGAGCCGGGCACTGGAACGCGCGGCTCACGACCTAACCTGGGAATACGGCTATCAACGCGTGCCGCCGCATCTGCGCAAGACCTATGGCTATTGCGAGATACTTGGTCCCCGGGGTCCGGTCCTGTGCGAAAAGTTGACGCTGGGGTTTGTGCTCTTCGCACCCCGCACGACATACCCCCAACACAGCCATCCGGATATTGAGGAAAGCTATATCTCGGTTGCGGGCGACTGGTCAGAGAATGAGACCGTCGTTCTGGCGCCGGGATCGCTGATCCTCAACACGCCGGGTCACGAACATCGGATTACGACGGGCAATCAGGACCCCTGCCTGCTCGCTTATGCCTGGCTCGGACCCAGCGACCGTCTGAGTGATCCCGCGATGAAATTCAGCAAGCCTCGAAAACAGGGCTAGCCCCAGATGACTGGACAGAAAATGGGCCGATGATAATCCGGCCCCCTACCCCTCTTCGCCGCCTGTCTCCTCTTCTGCGCGGCTCAGTGCCATCAAAGCGGCCGATACCGGCGCGATAGCCACGCCACTGGCGCGATCCTCTATCGACCAAAGGGCCAGCGCGTTGATCGTCTCGGCCCGCAGACGGCCCACCATAATGATGCTGTCCTGACCCTGTCCTGCCCGGAACACGGCCTGATCCAGACCGCGCCGGATCGTGCGTGCATCCTCACCCGCGGCATCGATATCCCGCAGGAACGTGATGGCTGGCACGCCTTTGTCAGAAATCTGTTTCTGCGCGGTATTGAGCCCGTTGGGACGCAGGATAAGGCCGTGACCACTGTCGCGGAGGATGTCGCCCAGCTGCTTGCTGGCCTCCAGATTGGACTGAAGGCCGGTGCCGCCGCCCTCGAAGATCGCGATCGCCTGCGGAATGGCTTGCAGGTAAGTGGCCATCGCCACCTCTGTATCCTGGGCATTGGCACCCGTCGGCAGGTTGGTCAAAGCCAGAACCTCGTACCCCGCCTGTTCATACTGAGCCGCAACCGCCGCCGCGTCGGACCGCGTCACATCGATGGCAAGGCTCAGAGGATAAGGAAGCTCGGCCAGCAGTTCCGGTCCAAACGCGAGAGTGCCGTCATCGACCAAGACAATCGACATCAGAGGTTTCCCGTCCGTGTTTTCGAACGCCACGGCATGGCGTTCGAGGGGCGGAAGGGCATCATCGATGCTTTCGGACGTGACCGAGGCGTCCGGCGCTTCAACGGGCGCGGGCTCGCCCACGACCGGCAACCGGTTGGTTGTCACATCCTGCGCCAGATCACCGATCGTCCCTGCCGTGACGTCCTCCGGCGTATCCGCCAGCGTGGTGATCAGACCATCCGAAATTGGCTCTCCCGGGGTCACATCTTCGGACGCTACATCGTCAGAGCGTGTCGGAGTGTCAACACGCTCAGGGGTGGCCCCATCCGAGGGCGCGACATCCGGTATGGTATCCGGAGCGACCGCCCGATCGCCATCGCGCAGAGCTACCGGCGCGGACGGCGCAGGTGTCGACAGCGACGCGTCGGGCCGCGCGTCAAAAACCTCTTCCGCGTAAGGTGTCTGAGGTTCAATAGAGCCCAAATCGGAGGATGCGACATCCGGTTGTCTGACCGCATCCACCACAGGTACATCGGCGTCGGCAGGCGAAAGAGCATCCGGACTGTCCAGCCGGGCCACGCTCGACGCAGGGTCGGGATCCTTCTCTGCCTCTTTTGCCGCGAATGACGTTGACGGGCTTTCGTCGCTCTCGGGCACACCGGGTGCCTCTGCCAGAAGTTCGGGTTCCGGCGCGTCCATAGCAGATGACTGAGCCTCATCCGGTGCTGTGTCAATATCAGCGGTCTCGGCAATCAGTTCGGGTTGATCAGGTCTGACCTCCGTCAGCGTCACCAATGCCGATGCGCCCGCCAAACAAAGAGCTGACACGGCTGTCCCGCTAAGAAATCCGGCAAAACTGCTTCGCATGGCTGCCTAACCTCATTTTTATAAGCGCGGCATCGGCGCGCGCATCTGTTTTTTATCTATTCTGCGCCTCTTGACGCTGGCGCGCAAGCCCGGGCACATATATCGGATTAAATCTGCCGGACGCGCGGCTTGAAAGCCATACCGCCCGAAACCGACACACTCAGGTACCCATGCTGCTACTGATCGATAACTATGACAGCTTCACCTACAATCTCGTGCATTATGTCGGCGAGTTGGGGGCCGATGTGGTTGTTCGGCGCAACGACGCGCTGGATGTGCAAGACGCGATGGGGATGAACCCCTCCGGCATCCTGTTGTCGCCCGGGCCTTGCGATCCCGATCAGGCGGGTATCTGTCTGGCCCTCGTCGAAGCGGCGGCTGAGACCCGGACGCCGCTGATGGGGGTCTGCCTTGGACATCAGGCCATCGGACAGGCCTTTGGCGGGGATGTGGTGCGCCACAAGGACATCGTGCACGGCAAGATCGGCAAGATGCACCACCGCGGCATTGGCGTATTTGAGGGCCTGCCCTCGCCGTTCGATGCGACGCGTTATCACTCTCTCGTCGTAGCGCGCGAGAGCTGCCCGGACGACCTCGAAATCACAGCCGAGCTCGAAGATGGCACAATCATGGGGCTGCAGCATCGCAGCCTGCCGATCCACGGGGTTCAGTTTCATCCCGAATCCATTGCCTCCGAACACGGCCATGCTCTGCTCAGGAATTTCCTCGATCTGCTGCCGGTCGGAGAGCCCGCGTGACCGCTGAGTTCAAGCCACTGATCGGGGCTGCGGCGGAAAGACCGCTGACCCGGGCAGAGGCAGAACTGGCTTTTACCACGCTCTTTGAGGGCAACGCCTCCCCCGCGCAGATCGGCGGATTTCTGATGGCGCTGCGCACGCGCGGGGAAACCGTCGATGAATACGCCGCCGCCGCCGCTGTGATGCGCGCCAAATGCAAGAAGGTCACGGCACCTGACGGCGCCATGGATATCGTGGGAACCGGAGGCGACGGGAAGGGCACGCTGAACATCTCTACCGCGACAGCCTTCGTGGTCGCAGGCTGCGGTGTCCCCGTGGCCAAGCATGGCAACCGCAACCTGAGCTCCAAATCCGGAGCCGCGGATGCGCTCGGCCAGATGGGCGTTGAGGTGATGGTGGGCCCCGAGGTGGTGGAACGCGCCCTCGAAGAAGCCGGTATCGCCTTCATGATGGCCCCCATGCATCACCCGGCCATGGCCCATGTCGGCCCCGTGCGGGCCGAGCTTGCCACGCGCACGATCTTCAACATTCTGGGCCCGCTGACCAATCCGGCTGGCGTCAAACGGCAATTGACCGGCGCGTTCACCCGCGATCTCATCCGCCCCATGGCCGAAACCCTGGGGGCGCTCGGATCAGAGGCCGCTTGGCTCGTCCATGGCGGGGACGGAACGGACGAACTCAGCGTCTCCGGCGTGAGCTACGTCGCCGAACTGGCCACCGACGGCACGATCCGGGAATTTGAACTGCACCCCGAAGAGGCCGGGCTGCCGACGCATCCTTTCGAGGACCTTCTCGGCGGGACACCAGAGCAAAACGGCCGCGCTTTCAGTGCCTTGCTGGACGGCGCGGGCGGGGCCTATCGCGATGCCGTTCTTCTGAACGCCGCAGCGGCTCTTGTGGTCGCAGAAAAGGTGCCTGATCTGAAGGACGGCGTGACACTGGCCGTCCAGAGCATTGATAGTGGTGCGGCCCGGAACCGTCTGGCCACCCTGTCCCGGATTACCCAGGAAGCTTCATGAACACGCCATCCATTCTTGAGACGATCAAGGCTTACAAAATGGAAGAGATCGCGACAGCTAAAGCCGCGATTTCTTTCGAAGACCTGAGCCGGGAGGCGGCGACGGCGCCAGCGGTGCGCCCGTTCGCCGAGGCGTTGCTGCAGGCCAGCAAGACCGGCTATGGCCTGATCGCGGAAATCAAGAAGGCGAGCCCGTCCAAGGGCCTGATCCGGGCCGATTTTGATCCCCCGGCGCTGGCCCGTGCCTATGCCGATGGGGGCGCGGCCTGCCTGTCTGTCCTGACAGATACGCCGAGTTTTCAGGGTGCGCCGGAATTCTTGATCGCCGCGCGCGAGGCCTGCGATTTGCCCGTTCTGCGCAAGGACTTTCTCTATGATCCCTATCAGGTGGTCGAGGCGCGATCCTGGGGGGCCGATTGCATCCTGATCATCATGGCCTCCGTCAGTGACGCGCAGGCCGAAGAGCTGGAGGCCGCCGCGGGCGAATGGGGAATGGACGCCTTGCTCGAAGTGCACAACGAGGCCGAACTGGAACGTGCGGCACGCCTGTCCTCGGTGATGATCGGGATCAACAACCGTGATCTGAATACGTTCGAGACCTCACTGGATGTCAGCCGCCATCTGTCGCGCCTTGTGCCGGAAGGCCGGATGATCGTTGCGGAAAGCGGTCTGCACACGGCCGACGACCTGGCGGACCTCGCACGCTACGGTGCGCGCTCATTTCTGATTGGGGAATCTCTGATGCGCGCCGAAGATGTCACCGCCGCCACGCGCGAGATCCTGTCGCCAATCGGGACGATGACAGGTGGTTTTTGATTTACTGGATGTGATTTGACAGCAAAACCAACAAATTCCGATCCAAAGCTCACGCATTTTGATGCTGCCGGACAGGCGCATATGGTCGATGTCTCCCAGAAGGCCGCGACCTCTCGCATCGCAGTTGCGCAGGCGCAGGTGCGCATGTCCGAGGAATCCTTTGCCCTGATGACCGATGGACGCGCGGGAAAGGGCGACGTGTTGGGTGTTGCCCGACTCGCGGGGATCATGGGGGCCAAGAAGACCGCCGATCTGATTCCGCTCTGTCATCCCCTCGCCCTGTCCAAGGTGTCGGTGGATCTGACACCGGACGCGGGCCTGCCGGGAGTCCGCATTGAAGCAAAGGTCAAGACGACCGGCCCGACAGGCGTGGAGATGGAAGCCCTGACGGCCGCCTCGACCGCAGCTCTGACCGTGTATGACATGCTCAAAGCCGTCGATCGCGGGATGGAAATCAGCGGTCTGCGCGTGATCCTGAAGGACGGAGGCAAATCCGGCCGCTACGAGGCGCCATGATTTCGGTCGAGGCCGCACTTGGCCATCTGTTCAACCTCGTCGCACCGCTGGAGACCGAACACGTCTCTCTCCTGAATGCGGGGGGTCGGGTTCTGGCCTCACCTGTGACAGCCTCACGGGACCAGCCGCCCTTTGCGGCCTCGGCCATGGACGGTTACGCCGCTCGGGCTGCGGACGCGTTTTCCGGCGCAACACTTCATGTGGTCGGAGAAGCTGCGGCCGGACATGCTTTCGAGGGCCCGGTCGGAGCGGGCCAAGCGGTGCGCATCTTCACAGGTGCCCCCGTACCGGAGGGGGCAGACACAATCCTCCTGCAAGAAGATGTCGACGCGGCGGGAACGCGCATCACAATCACCGACCGGCATCGCGCGGAAAACTGGATCCGGCCTGCCGCCGGGGATTTTCGCGCAGGCTCACAGATCGCGGCCCCACGGCGCCTTAGTTCAGCCGATGTCGCGCTATTGGCGGCGATGAATGTTCCCGAGGTACCCGTCCATCGCGCTCCTGACGTCGCCCTCATCGCCACCGGGGACGAACTTGTGATGCCCGGCGACACGCCCGGACCGGATCAGATCATCGCATCCAACAGTTTCGGCCTCGCCACGCTCCTGCGCGATCTGGGGGCTACCCCCCGCCTCCTGCCCATTGCGCGGGACAGTAAGGCTGCGCTCAACACAGTTCTGGATCTGGCGGAGGGCGCAGATCTGATCGTGACAATCGGCGGGGCGTCTGTGGGCGATCACGATCTCGTCGGCGCCGTGGCCGCCGAGCGCGGGCTGGAGCGGTCCTTTTACAAGGTGGCCATGCGCCCCGGAAAACCCTTGATGGCGGGTCGTATGGGGGAGACGGTGCTTGTGGGCCTGCCCGGCAACCCGGTTTCAGCCATGGTCTGCGGTCATGTCTTTCTGGCCCCAGTGATCCGGCGTCTGCAGGGCTTGAAGGCTGCGCCAATGCCAAGATCGACGGCGCCCCTCGCGGTTTCCCTCGAAAAGAACGGGCCGCGTGAGCATTACATGCGCGCCACACTGAACGCGGGACATCTGTCGCCCGACCCCCGACAGGACAGCAGCCTGCTCAGCGTTCTGGGTCAGGCCAATGCTCTGCTGATCCGCCCGCCGCATGATCCGGCCCGGACAGCCGGCACGCCTGTGGATTACTTGCCGATTTGAACAGGCGTTCAGTGGTCGCGGCCGGTTTTCCCAACTTATCCCCAAGCAACTTGACACAAAACGGTAACATGAGTAGAACAAAGCGCAAATAATGCTGAGGCAGGAGGCAGAGATGCTGACGAGAAAGCAACTGGATTTGCTCGAATTTATCCACACACGCATGCAGCGCGACGGCGTTCCCCCCAGTTTTGACGAAATGAAGGACGCGCTCGATCTGCGGTCAAAATCGGGTATCCATCGCCTGATCACAGCGCTTGAAGAACGCGGATTTATCAGACGGCTGGCCCACCGCGCCCGGGCGTTGGAGATCATCAAACTGCCCGATGGTATGGCGGAACGGCTTGAGACAGTGCAAAGCGCGCCAGCCAGAGAGATGCAGCGCGGCTTCAACCCGCGTGTGATTGACGGCGATGCGGCGGGTCCTGCGAATACGCCTCCCGCTCCGGGACTTCCGGTCGAGGCGGTCCATGTCATGGAGTTGCCGGTCATGGGGCGGATCGCCGCCGGTGTCCCGATCGAGGCGATTGCCCATGCCAGCCACAACATCACGGTGCCGGGCGACATGGTCAGCGGTGCCGGTCAGCACTACGCACTGGAAGTCAAAGGCGACTCGATGATCGAGGCAGGCATCAACGAGGGCGATGTGGTGGTCATCCGCGAAACCAGCACGGCGCATAATGGCGATATCGTTGTGGCGCTGGTCGAGGATCATGAGGCCACGCTCAAGAAATTCTATCGGCGCGGCAATGCCATTGCCCTCGAAGCGGCCAATCCGGCCTACGAGACCCGTGTTCTGCCCGAGGACAAAGTGAAAATTCAGGGCAAACTTGTGGGCCTGATCCGCACCTACTGATATCCAAGACTGCGACGGACTGCTCTGTCGTTCCACAGACGCGCGCCGCTGATCTGGCGCGCGCTTATTATGTCGGCTCCGTCTTCTGTCAGGGATAGCGCCAGAGCCCCGGTCTTGCGAAGAGTTTCGGGGTGAAACACACGGCAGGGCAGATCCTTGACCTCCGGCACGGTGTTCAAAACCACGATGGCATCCGGTGTGCACTCCGTCAGTTGCGATGCGGCGCGCTTTCCCCTCAGGGCAAGAACCGGCATATCGTCAACGTTCCAGCGCATGGCGGCCTGTTCCTGATCGCTGGCATCACCGTCATTTTCCAGCCAGTTGCGTGCAACAAATCCGCTGCCCTTTGAGGCGGACAAAGCACGCCCCTCAGGGGTCATGACCCCGACCAGCCCTCCTGTATCGGCAATCAGGATGTCCGGCCGCTCGGTTTGCGACCAGAGCATGAAGGCCAGAACAACAGGCACAACACCCATCCAGCGCCCGCGCCCCTGCCAGAGGATGATGAACAGCATCCCAAGCGCCATGATCGGCAAGACGAAAGACTGAGGCCGGGGCACGGTGCCCCGC
>ERZ1740060.463-NODE-463-length-22481-cov-5.286944_pt1 | contig 22481 bp, 22 predicted proteins | sample MGYA00581743_ERZ1740060 | MGnify/ENA primary metagenome ERZ1740060 (study PRJEB43018, sample SAMN04849235) | marine metagenome | isolation source: floating plastic debris | place: Pacific Ocean | collected 2008-08-27 | study: EMG produced TPA metagenomics assembly...
GAAGGTGGAAGGCGCGTTCCCGGACGGCTCCATCCGCGCCGTTAAGATGGGCACTACGGTCGCCACCTACGCCCTTTTGGATAGAAAGTGAGAGCGCGTTCTTCTGCTGATTACCAAGGGCTTTCGCGATCTGTTGATGATCGGCTACCAGACACGGCCCCGGCTTTTTGATCTCCATATCCGGCGTCCCGACTTGCTGTACGAGGATGTCGTTGAAATGGATGAGCGCCTGGACGCCGATGGCGCTGTCTTGCGCCCGCTGGAGACGACCGTCCTGCACGCCCAGCTGCAAGCGGCCTTCGACAAGGGGTTCAGAGCCGTCGCCATTGCCGGACTTCATGCGTATCTGAACCCGGAACATGAGACCGAAGCAGCTGGGATCGCACGAGAGATCGGCTTCACACAGATCTCGACGAGTGCGGATGTCTCACGTCTGGCCAAGCTTGTCGGTCGTGGGGATACAACGGTTGTCGATGCCTATCTGTCCCCCATTCTGCGCCGTTACGTGAATCAGGTGGCCGGAGCTCTCGATCTCGGACGGGCCTGCGAACGGCTCCTGTTTATGCAGTCCAACGGTGGGCTCACCGAGGCACGGAAATTTCAGGGCAAGGATGCCATTTTATCCGGCCCCGCGGGCGGAATTGTCGGGATGGCGCAAACCGGCGAAGAGGCCGGTTTTGATAAACTGATCGGCTTCGACATGGGCGGAACGTCCACCGATGTCAGCCATTACGGCGGAAGCTATGAACGCAGCTTCGAAACCGAGGTCGCCGGGGTGCGGATGCGCGCGCCGATGATGGATATCCATACGGTCGCGGCCGGGGGCGGCAGTATCTGCAAGTTCGAAAACGGACGCTTTCAGGTTGGCCCCGAAAGTGCGGGCGCAGATCCCGGTCCGGCCTGCTATCGGCGTGGCGGCCCGCTTGCGGTGACAGATTGCAACGTCCTACTCGGGAAGTTGAACCCGGATCATTTTCCCAAGGTCTTTGGCCCCAATGGCACAGACCCGTTGGACACCAAAGCGGTCCGACGTGGTTTTGAAACTCTCGCCGCCTCCGTCGCGACAGAGGTTCAAAACGCACCGACATCCCTGGAGGAGATGGCCGAGGGATTCCTGCGGATCGCAGTGGACAACATGGCCAATGCGATCAAGAAAATCAGCGTTCAGCGCGGTCATGACGTCACACGCTACACGCTCCAGTGTTTTGGCGGCGCGGGCGGACAGCATGCCTGCCTCGTCGCGGATGCTCTGGGCATGACGCGGGTTTTGATTCATCCGTACGCAGGCGTCTTGTCTGCCTATGGTATGGGACTGGCCCAGATCAGCGTCATGAAAGAAACGCAGATCGATGCGCCTCTGTCGACGCTGGAAGAACACCGCGCGACAGCCGACGCATTGGCCGCAGCGGCCCGGGCGGAGGTGATCGAACAGGGCGCGCGAGCCGTGAACGCCGAAATCTCGCTCCACCTTCGATATGACGGGGCGCAGGAGGCGCTTAAAACAAATGCAGACTCGGTGGACGCAGCGCGCAAGGAATTCGAAGAACGACATTTGTCGCGCTATGGTTTCACGTCGCCGGAACGCGATATCCTGATCGAAATGCTGAGCGTCGAAGTACAAGGCGAAAGCGGCGCCCCGGCGCGCGCGCAGCCCGGGACAGGCGATGGCGCACCACTCGCATTTGTTCCGATGTATACCGAGGGGAACTGGCGAGACGTGCCGATACATGATCGCAACGCGCTCGATCCAGAAACATCAGTCCTTGGTCCCGCCATCATCAAGGAGGCCACGGGTACGAATGTGGTCGAACCGGGGTGGGGCGCTCGGCTCGACAAACTGGGCAACCTGATCCTTGAACGGATCGCCGCGCCTTCGCGTTCATACGCCGCGGGAACCGAGGCTGCCCCGATTTTGCTGGAGGTGTTCAACACCCTTTTCGTCTCGGTGGACGACCAGAAGTGAGCAACATTGGCGAACACCTCCTGGTCGGTGAACATCAAGGAAAGATACGATTTTTCCTGTGCCATCTTCGACGAGCGGGGAGACCTCGTTGCGAATGCCCCGCATGTCCCGGTCCATCTGGGATCCATGTCCGAAGCGATCAAGACCGTGATGAACCAGAATAACGACATCGCGCCGGGCGATGCGTTCATGCTGAACTCACCTTACAATGGCGGCACACATTTGCCGGATGTCACGGTCGTCACCCCGGTTTTCGTGGACGAAACCATCGTGTTCTGGCTCGGCAGCCGTGGGCATCACGCCGATATTGGCGGGCGCACACCAGGAAGCGCGCCGCCTGACAGCACCCATATCGACGAAGAGGGCGTTCTGATCGACAATGTCCGTCTGGTCGCGGGCGGCGCATTTCTGGAAGAGACCACAATCGGCATCCTGCATTCCGGCCGATATCCCTGTCGGAATGTGGCGCAAAACCTTGCTGATCTAAAGGCGCAGGTCGCCGCCAATGAAACCGGGCGGCAGGAGTTGCTCAAGGTCGTTGATCAGTTCGGGTTGCCGGTCGTCCAGGCCTATATGGGTCATGTTCAGGACAACGCCGAAGAAAGCGTCAGGCGTGTGATTGATCGTCTGCGTGACGGGGCGTTCACCTATCCAATGGACCACGGCGCGAAGATTGAGGTTGCGGTTCAGGTGGACCGCGATGCACGGGAAGCCGTGATCGACTTCACAGGCACGAGCGCGCAGCACGCGGGAAACTACAATGCCCCCAAAGCCGTGTGCCGCGCCGTTGTTCTCTATGTTTTTCGGACGATGGTCGGGGCGGACATTCCTTTGAACGAAGGGTGTCTGAAGCCGTTAAAGGTGATCGTGCCGGAAGGCAGTATGCTCAATCCGGTCTATCCGGCGGCTGTGATTTCAGGCAACACCGAGGTCAGCCAAGCCACGTGCAATGCGCTTTACGGAGCGCTTGGAGTCCTCGCGGGCAGTCAGGCGACGATGAACAATTTCGTCTGGGGCAATGCGGACTTCCAGAATTATGAGACGATTGCAGGCGGAACAGGCGCGGGTCCGGGCTTTGATGGCTGCGACGCGGTGCAAAGCCATATGACGAATACGCGAAGTACCGATCCCGAGATCCTTGAGAAACGCTTTCCTGTCCGCCTCGAAGAGTTTGGCGTCCGTCCGGACTCCGGAGGGGACGGCACCTGGCGGGGCGGGCACGGCGCAGTCAGGCGCGTGAGGTTCCTGACGCCTGTGACGGTGACCACGCTCAGCAATCACCGGATTATCCCACCTTTTGGTGTAGAGGGCGGCAATCCGGGTGCCCTCGGGCGCAACTGGGTGGAAATGCCGAACGGAGACACGCGCAACATGGCCGGCAATGACTATCTTCCCCTGCCGGATGACGCGATTTACGGGAGGGAACCGCCGGGGGGTGGGGGCTGGGCCACACCCTGAACTAGGCTTTACATCAACCCTGGGCGCTCAAGAGGTTGGTTCAATGCAAGTGTTGCGTTGCTTGCTGTTCCCCCCAATCCAAAGTCTGGGGTAAGCTTCTAACCGACAACACCGCACACCCGGTAACCAGGGAGACACGTTTTGGCGCTGGCGAGTTACACTATGACGCGGGATATCCTTCGCTTTGAAGGAACAGACCGCCGTGCCTATTGGAAGCGCTTTGCGATGCTGCTCGGATTATCGGTCGTGATTTCAACGATGGGGCTCGTGCGAAATTCCGGCGCCGTCGTGATTGCCGCCATGCTGATCGCCCCGCTCATGAGCCCGATCCTGGGCATCGCTGCCTCGATGGTTGTGGGGCGTAATCATCGGGTTCTCAACCTGTTGATGGCAGTCGTTCTGGCAGCTCTGTTCAGCGTTGGTTTGGCTTGGTTGATCGTTTATATCGCAGACGTTCCTAAAGGAATTGTTCTGCCGGACCAGATTGTAGCTCGCACAGACCCGGGCACGGAGGACTTGATCATTGCTCTCGCGGCTGGGGTCGCCGGGGCCTACGTACAGATCAACCGCGCCGAAGTCAGCCTTTTACCAGGTGCTGCCATTGGCGTGTCACTGGTGCCGCCGCTATCGGCTGCCGGGGTCCTGCTCTATTTTGGCGACTATGCGGATGCGTATGAAGCGGGGCTGCTATTTTGTACCAACCTTGCCGCGATCGTGCTATCCGCCTGCGCCGTTTACATCTTTTCAGGCGGCCAAAGCATCCTGCTAGCCAAGGGCAAACGGCGAACGCAATTCACGATGAGTTTCGTCGCAACGATGGCCGTGCTGGGCGTGATCGTCGTGCAATTGATTTCGGCCACCTATAGCAGGTACACGGAAACCCGCGCTGAGACAGATTTGGCCCGCATCATTCAGGAATGGTCCGGCGACATCTCAGTTGAAATTGTGCGGATCGACGTGAACAGCGCGCGCAAGAGAGCGGATCTATGGATCATTGTTGACCTCCCCCTTGAAGCGCAAAAAAGGATCGCATCCAGTGCCGACCTCATTCCCGAGGAACTGAAGAACAAGGCCCTGCCAGATAAGATGCGAGGCGTTCTGGGACCCGATTATGCCGTCGCTTTCCGCTATCAGACCAGGTTTGCCGGTCTCGTGTTTCTGGGAACGGAATTGGTGATCGATGCTCCCAAAACCGAAGAAACCCTCGACGAATAACCGTCCTATTGTGTCCTCAAAGGCCACACAAGATCCCCGGCTCCTAAGGCTGAAGCTGCCACAGATTTGGGCCAACTTGAACGAGACCGCGCCTTTCCGAGGCGGGCAAACCAAGATTGAAAAGCTGGTCAAGGTCACGCCCGACTTCTTCATTATGAATATGGTACAAGTGGCCGTTGGGGGACATGGTGGGCAAATCGCTCGTGTCAATCACCTCAAGACCTTTCAACGCCGCGATGTCGTTTCCGCTTAGACCCAACCGCGGATAGCCATGTAACTGAGAAGAAACACTCAGCGCCCTGTCTGCGTCAGAGGTATAGAGAGAGATCCGGTTAGAAACCTTTTGAATACGCGACAGCAGCTTTGTGAAAATCTCGAAATCCATATCCGGGGCCAGTAAGACCACGTTATCGAGTTTTATATCTGGACGGGTCCATGAAATCTCGTGAAGCGCGAGAACCACACCGCGCGCTCCCAGACTGTGTCCGGCGAGATTGAGGGTTTGATCTCCGGAAAGGTCATGCATCTCGATGATCAGTCGAACAATCTCGGATACACTCCAAAACAGGTTCACCTCATCGTGCGCGTAATTTAGCAACGTGCCATCCGAAGGCCAGCTGAACCACAAAAAACGCTGGTCGAGTCCTGCACCCTCTTTCAGAAGAGTTGCGCGGCGGCAGCCTTTGTCAAAATCGATGTAATATCCATGGACATAGAGAACCGGTGCCGCCCCCAGCTCCCCCAGCACGGTTGCGAGCGGTTTTTCACGAACCGTGTCAACGCGCAGAATTTCCTCCGGGACGTAAAATGGAGCGAGTTTTGCGGCTTGAGACAGAAAATCGAGATTGGTTTGCTCAAGGATACAGTGACCTGCTTTTAGGGTGCTGCGGTCGTCTCCGTACACCACACCGCGGTCGGTCTCTTCGAGTCTATCGCGCAGGGTTACATATGGCACACCCCGCGCAAAGTCTTCTGCATGTGCAGAAGAAGTCGACCAAAGACCAGCGATGACCGCAAGCGACAGCAACCACACGAAACTCTTGGGACGAAGAACAGCGAGAACTGTTACCATCGGCCCCGTCAGGCGGCGGACAGACCAGCGTCAAGCGCCGCAATCAACCGGTCGACTTCCGCTTCTGTAATCGTGAGCGGCGGCGACATCAGCAAATTGTTCATTCCGATGCGAACCATGACCCCTGCTTCATACGCTGCCGTATGTACCCTCTTTACCGTCGCGGCATCGGCTGGCGTCTTTGCGCTTCTGTCACTGACCAACTCGACACCGCACATCAGGCCGTGACCCCCACGCACATCACCGACGATATCGTGTTTTTCCATCAAGCCACATACGCCATCGTACAGTTGAGTGCCTCGCGCGGCCGCGTTCGTCTTGGTATCAAGCCGCTTGGTCTCTTCAAGACACGCAACAACAGCCGCCGCGCCAACCGGGTGAGCCGAATAGGTGTAGCCGGTAAACAACGCGCCATCTGGTCCTGCAGACTCAAAGACATCCGCCACCATATCAGACACGAGGACACCGCCCACAGGGAAGTAGGCGCTGGTGATCCCCTTGGCGACGGTCATCATGTCAGGTTTCACGCCCCAATGGCGAGACCCGGTCCAATGACCCGTTCGCCCAAATCCACAGATCACTTCGTCGGCAATCATCAAGATCCCGTATCGTGAGCAGACCTCGCGCATCATGGGCATCAGTGTCTCATGAGGCACAATCACGCCGCCAGCGCCCAGAATGGGCTCCATGATGAAGGCTGCGATTGTGTGAGGGCCCTGAAATTCAATCTCATCGACCGCCGCCGACACAATGCGTTGCGCCAGCTTCTCCGGGTCCGTTTCATCGAACGGGTTCCTGTAGAGATATGGGGCAGGCAAGTGAAAGCAGCCTGGAAGCAGAGGCTCGTAATTCATGCGGAACCGGTTATTGCCGTTCACGCTCGCCCCGCCCCAGTGAGTCCCGTGATAGCCCTTCTTCAGACTGAGAAACTTCGTGCGACCAAGGTCGCCGCGGATCTTGTGATACTGCCGCGCCATGCGCAGTGCCGTATCGACAGCGTCTGACCCGCCGGATGTGAAAAACACCCGGGCCATGCCATCCTCGGCAAAGAATTCCTGCACGGCGTAAGACGCCTCAATCGCAGAAGGGTTCGAAGTACCTGCAAATGCGGAATAATAGGGCAGGGTCCCTAGCTGATCGGCAATCGCTTTCTTGATGGCGTCGTTGGAATATCCCAGGTTGACACACCAAAGGCCGCCGACCGCATCGATCGCCGTATGGCCGTCGAGATCCGTTATCTCGACACCATGCGCTTCCTTGATGATGGTTGGCGCATTGACCTGCATGTCGCCCGGATGCCCCATCGGGTGCCACAGGTGACGGGCATTCATTTCGCGCAGGAAATTATCGTCTTTCATCGGGCGGGCCTCCGGTTAACAGCGGTTTGGGCAAACAGTGACACCTTGGCAGACGCAATGTCCAGTGCCTAGGACGGCGCGTGTCGATTAGCCCCGCTGAGTCCAGCGTTCGAGCGCGTCTTCGTCATGCTCGCGCGCATCGACCCATTGCCCTCCGGCGGCCGTGACCTCTTTCTTCCAGAACGGCGCCCGGGACTTCAGATAATCCATCAGGAACTCCGCCGCGGCGAAGGCGTCTGCGCGGTGTGGCGCCGCCGTGGCCACCATCATGATGGGTTCGTCCGCTTTCATTGCACCATGCCGGTGCAGGACAAGCGCATCCCCCAGTTTCCATCGCGTACATGCCGTTTCGGCGATCTCGGTCAGAGCAGCTTCCGTCATACCGGGATAGTGTTCTATCTCCATGGCTTGCAAACCGCCCGCAACATCCCGAACGATCCCCGAGAAGGTCACAATGGCGCCCATACCGGTCTGACGCGCGGTGAACGCGTTCAGTTCGGCGCCGGGGTCAAACGCCGCGCTCTGCACTCGGATATCCATCAGGTCAACCGCCCGTCATCGGGGGGAAGAACGCCACTTCCTGTACGCCGCTCAACGGCGCATCGAAATCGCTCAGCTTCTGATCCACGGCAACACGGATTGCGGCCGGATCGGAAAACGCAGCGGCATATCGGTCTTCGCGCGCCGACAATTCATCGACCAGCTCGCGGACGGTCGTCGCTTCCGTATCGATTTCTTCGCTCGGTTGCCCGATCCGCTCGCGAAGCCAGGCAAAGTACAATACATTCATGATCCCTTTGCTCCCATCATTCCCGCAGATAGGGCACCGCTTTTCTAAAGTAATCGATCCCGGTCAGCAATGTCATCGCGGCCGCCAGCCACAGCAGCCAAAGACCCACGTGACCCGAAATGATCATACCCTCAAATTTCCAACGCAAGCCCAATGAGTCTTCACGTCGCCCTTCCAGGATATCCGACAAGATCGCTTCGTCCATACCGATCGAAGACATGCCGAAATAGTGCTCGAACACGCCCTGAGCGAAAAGTACAGCAATCGCGACCATCTGGGTCGTCGTCTTCCACTTCGCAAGCGTCGTGACCTTGAGCGTTCCGGCTGTATCGCCCAGATACTCGCGCAAGCCGGATACAAATACCTCTCTGAAAAGAATGACTGTGGCGGGGAGAACCAGCCAAGGCGACATCGACGAGTATCCAAGAATAACAGCGAGAGCGATCACAACCATCGCCTTGTCCGCAACAGGGTCGAGCATGGTGCCCAGCTTGGTGGTCTGTTTCCACGCGCGGGCCAGATACCCGTCGAACCAATCAGTGATCGCTGCGCTGATGAACAGCATCAATGCAAACCAATCGGCCCAGGGTCGGTTGAAGTACAGGAACATGATGGCGACTGCCGGCGCAGCTAGAAGCCGCAATATTGTCAGTACGTTGGGCAGTGTCCAAGTCATAGAACGGTTGTAGCGGGTTGGACGACCGTCCGAAAGCCCGTCGCGACTCCCGAAAGACCCTGCCGTTCTTGGTGCAAGACAGCCGTGGAACACCGTCCGATGCTTCAACCCTTCTCGTGGAAGTGATCATAGACCTTTTGCGCCAGGGCATCTGACACGCCCTCCACGGCTTTCAAATCAGCCAGATTGGCGCGTCCCACAGCTTTTGCCGATCCAAAATGAGCCAATAGTGCACGCTTTCGGGCCGCCCCTACCCCCGCGATCTCATCCAATGGCGACGCCGTCACGGCTTTGGCGCGTTTTGCACGGTGCGTACCAATTGCAAAACGGTGCGCCTCGTCCCGCAGTCGCTGGATGAAGTAGAGCACAGGGTCGTTGTGGCGCAACGCTTTGGGTGGCAGACCCATGCGGTGGAATTCTTCTTTGCCAAGATCGCGATCGATGCCCTTGGCAACGCCCACCATCGGAAGATCTGTAACCTCCAGTTGGCGCATGATCTCGTCGACCGCGCTCACCTGCCCGGCTCCGCCATCGATCAGCAACAGATCCGGCCAGAGCCCCTTGCTCCGGTCCGGGTCATCTTTCATCAAGCGTTTCAATCGACGGGTGAGTACCTCTTTCATCATGCCAAAATCGTCGCCGGGCGTTATCTCGTCGCCTCGAATGTTGAACTTGCGGTAGTGGTTCTTCATGAAACCTTCGGGTCCGGCCACGATCATCGCGCCGACGGCAAACGCGCCCTGAATGTGAGAGTTGTCGTAGACCTCTATGCGCTCTGGTGTTTTTGGCAAATCGAACGCCTCTGCCACACCTCGTAGAAGCTTCGCCTGCGTCGCGCTTTCACTCATTTTGCGGGCCAGGCTTTCCCGGGCATTTCGAAGAGCGGCGTCCACCAGTTCCGCTTTCTCACCGCGTTGGGGCACGAGGATCTCGACCTTGCGGCCGATCTTGGACCCAAGCGCGTCGGCCATCAGATCAGGCTCGTCGAGAGGATGCGAGAGGATCAGGCGCTTGGCCGGATCCTTGCTGTCATAAAACTGACCGATGAAGGCCTCCAGAACTTCCGGCGCGTCCACATCGGGGCCGACGCGCGGATAGAAATCCTTGTTTCCCCAATTCTGACCCGCTCGGATGAAGAAGACCTGCACACAGGCCTGGCCCTTTTCCATATGCAACGCGATCAGGTCCGCTTCATCGACGGTTCTCGGATTGATACCCTGATTGGTCTGCACCATCGTAAGCGCTTTGATCCGATCACGCAGCGCCGCCGCGCGTTCGAATTCCATCGCCTCTGACGCTTGCATCATCTCCGCACCGAGACGCTCCTGCACTTCCGTCGACCTGCCGGAAAGAAAATCGTCAGCCGATCGGACAAGTTTGGCATAATCGGCCTTGGTCACTTTGCCGCCGCACGGACCGGCGCACCGTTTCAGGTGATAGTTCAGACACGGACGATCGCCTGCTTCGACTTCCCGGTCTGAGCATGACCGCAGCAAAATGACTTTCTGGAGCGTGTTTAACGTGCGGTTCACAGCGCCTGCACTGGCAAACGGACCGTAATAGCGACCTTTGCGTGTCTTGGCGCCGCGGTGTTTTTCCAGGCGGGGAAAATCATGTTCTGTTGAGATAAAAATGTAGGGAAAGCTCTTATCATCGCGCAGAAGCACATTGTAGCGCGGCTTCAGCTGCTTGATCAGGTTCTGTTCCAGCAGCAACGCTTCCGTTTCTGTTGCGGTGGTCAGAAACATCATGGACGCGGTTTCTGAAATCATACGCGCGATACGACGGGTATGGCCGGTCGGGCGAGCATAGCTGGATACGCGCGCTTTGAGATTGCGGGCTTTGCCGACATAGAGAACCTGACTTTGCGCTCCCAGCATCCGATACACGCCAGGAGATCCGTCCAGCGTCTTCAAATAGGATTGAATCACCCGGTGGCCGGTTGGGATATCAGCGTCTTGGTCTATGGTCTGGCCGTGTTCCATGCGTCTTAATTATGATTCTGAAAGGTCGCTGCAATCCTGTTTCAGGAAGAGCAACCCGAAACATGTCCACCAAAGCTGTGGATAACTTGGGAGATAACTTTTGGGCAGCTGGATTTTTCTGTTGTGTGGGAGGGTTTTCGTCGAAATGCGCATAATTTAGGCAAATTTCTAACACGCTGAAAAATCAGCGAAATTGATTTGAGACGACCCAAAATATTGAAAACATTAAAAATTTTGTAACACTTTGTTTACCGTTCGGTAACCCGTGTACAACATCTCCTTCCATCACACATCAACGCCGAGGACATCCGGGGTTTGCCAGGCCAGATGTTGACCGCCATCCACACACAGAAGCTGGCCGGTGACGGCAGGCGCATCGAGGAAAAAACCGAGCGCGCCCAGAATATCGCTCGGGCTTGCACCACGCTTCAGCGGGGTTCGCCCGCGTTGCGCCGCAAATTGCTCGTCGCTTTGGTGAATGGATTGCAGGGTCGGGCCGGGTCCGATCGCGTTCACACGCACCTTTGGCGCCAGACCCTGCGCAGCGGTACGCGTCATGGCCCAAAGCCCCATTTTCGCGATTGTGTAACTCGGAAAGTCGGGCGTCACCTTACGCACGCGTTGATCGATCATGTTCACCACTAGTCCCTGTGCCAAGGGCTCTCCCTCGGCGTCGGTAAGCGGCACCGGAACCTGACCTGCAAACGCCTGAAGCAGGACAAAGGGGGCACGCAGGTTGGACTCGATATGCCGGTCCCAACTCTCGCGTGTCGCCGTCTCATAGCTTTCCTCTTCGAAGATCGAAGCATTGTTGACCAACACCGTCAAAGGCCTGCCGAGAGCATCAAGGGTTGCGGGAACAATGCTCTGAACCTCGTGCTCTTGCAAAAGGTCCGCCTGAATTGAAACCGCGTTTCGACCCATTGCTTTCAACTCAGCCACAACATCCTCCGCGGCGGCGCGGGAGGTGGAGTAATGCACGGCGACATCGTAGCCGCGTCCTCCGAGGTAGAGCGCCATAGCGCGACCAAGGCGCTTCCCGGCGCCGGTGACAAGTGCAGCACCTTGAGTTTCTGGTGACATGGGTGACCTCCGTCAGGTCAGAACAATACAAATGTACGCCACGTATAGCGCGGTCAGAGATGCACCCCAAACTCGGGTAATGTCCATTTTCAGAAAGACGAAAGGCGCCAGCAAAAGCGTGGCTCCCAGCATGACCCAAAGATCGAAGCGGAGAAACGCCTGATCGACGGGGATAGTGCCGACAAGGCTTGTCACGCCTATAATCGCCAGAAGGTTGAACATGTTCGAGCCGATCACGTTCCCCAGCGCGACATCGGCTTGCTGGCGGAGCGCAGCCATCACCGTTGTGGCAAGTTCCGGCAGCGAGGTGCCAATCGCAACAAGTGTCAGACCAATCACAGCGTCGCTGACGCCATACCGTTTAGCGATAATAGACGCGTTATCCACGAGCAGGTCTGCCCCCAAGGGCAGGCCGATGAGGCCCAGTGTCAGAAACACAGCAATCTGCCACCATGGCATGTCGGGGTCGGCACCTTCGACGTCTTCGTCAAATCCATCTGTAGAAATATCTTCGGGCATCGATGCCAAAGCCGCCCTGTGTGCGCGCGCCTCCAGCAGCGCGTCTCCCAGCATGATGGCCAACCCACCCAACAGAACGCCGCCAGCCAGAATGTCGAACTGACCCCGGAAGGCCAGAGCAATGAAAAGGCAAGACGCCATGACCATCATCACGTAGCTTTTCCGGGTCTGCGACCGTGACGTGTGCATCGTTGCCAAAAGCGCCGGAACCCCAAGAACAAGCAAAATGTTGGCGGTGTTTGATCCCACGACGTTGCCGAGTGCGAGGCCAGGCTTGCCTTCTAGTAACGCACTGACAGCAATCAAGAGTTCCGGAGCAGACGTGCCGAAGGCGACGATTGTCAAACTGACGATCAAAGCAGGAACGCCCAGCCTCAGGCTGAGATTGACGGCCCCCTTGACCAATGCATCACCGGCCAGAAGCAGGATCAAAAGCCCCAGCCCGGACAGCAACCATGCGATCATCCGCGGCGGTCCTGACCACATCGGCAGGGACCCTTGCCGATGCGAAAACGTCTGCAGTTCGGGCAGCGCTTGGAGGCGAGACGATCCTGCCCCGGAAATCGCAAGCGCCCGAACATCGCCAAGACGGCCATAAAGACCAGAAACAATATGACGATCTTGGACAGCATCCTAGAGGCCGAACCGGGCGTAGGCGGCACGCTCTTCCACGAGGCCAAGCGCCTCATCAGCCAATTGCGCGCCAACCCGCTGGAACAGGCGTTTTTTGCGACCGTAGTTGGCGAAGCGCACCTTGTCGCCGTAAAGCTCTTTCATCTTGGGAACGAGGTGCCCGATCCCGTCGACAAGCCCAAGTTCCAAACCTTGCTCCGCCCGCCAGAACTCGCCCGTGAACAGGTCGGTTTCAGTGGTGAGTCTGTCGCCGCGACGTGCTTTCACATGAGCGATGAATGACGCATGCATGCCCTCTAGTATGGTCTTGAGCCGAGCCACGTCCTCTTTCTTTTCGGGTTTGAACGGATCAAGCGTGCTCTTGGATTTTCCCGCGGTATAGACACGTCGTTCTATCCCCTGACGTTCCAGCAGGACCTGCGCGCCAAAGCCTGCGGAGATCACGCCAATCGAGCCGACAATCGAATTTTCATCAGCCCAGATATCATCGGCCGCGGTGGCCAGCCAATACCCACCCGACGCCGCGACATCCTCGACAAAGGCATGCACAGGAAGCTCTTTATCATCAGCCAGACGTCGAATTCGAGCGGCGATCAGCGCGGATTGGACAGGCGAACCGCCCGGAGAATTCAGGACCAGCGCGACGGCTTTGGGTTTGCCTTTACGAAAAGCGCGCTCAATCGCCGGAGCCATCGACTCGTCGTTGAGCGGCAAACGGCCACCGGCGCCGATGGCGCCGGAGAGCCGGATTACAGAAACGAGCGGGTCTTTGTTGAAGAAGGGCAGTCGGAAACTCATGGCGTGGGATGTAGATTGCCACTGCTGCACAAACAAGGTGGCCCGCCCCGTCGATCGCGGACTGGGACAAAAAAACCGCGCAAATTTGTCAGGTCCGGATACGATACCCGGTGCGGAAGATGAGCCAGACGAGAAACAGGCAGAGACCTGTGAAGGCCGTTATCGCCAGCAGGCTCAGCCCGATGGCCACATCGGCCTGACCATAAAACGACCATCTGAAACCGGAAATCAGATAAACAACCGGGTTGAAAAGCGTCACGGTCTGCCAAAACGGCGGCAACATCGAGATCGAGTAAAACGACCCGCCCAGAAACACCAACGGCGTCACGATCAGGATCGGGACCAACTGGAGTTGCTCGAAGTTATCCGCCCAGATCCCGATGATAAAGCCATACAGCGCGAAACTGACACAGGTCATCACGAGAAACCCCAGCATCGCAAGCGGGTACTGAATCTGCAGATCGACAAAAAGGGCCGATGTGGCGAGGATCACCACACCGATGAACAGCGCCTTGGTTGCTGCCGCGCCGACATAGCCCAAAACGATTTCCAGAAACGTGACCGGGGCAGACAGCAATTCATAGATCGTGCCAATAAACTTAGGAAAATAGATCCCGAAGGAGGCCGACGCGATCGATTGGGTCATCACCGATAACATGATCAGGCCGGGTACGATAAAGGCGCCATAGCTCACGCCATCTATCTGGTCAAAGCGCGACCCAATGGCGGCACCGAAGACTATGAAGTAAAGAGACGTGGATAAAACCGGCGAGACAAAGCTTTGAAGCAAAGTGCGGAAGAACCGCGCCATCTCGAAGGCAAAAATCGCCCGAATAGCGCGAAAGTTCATTGTGCCGCCTCCTCTGACGTCGTCTCGTTTACCAGCGTGACAAAAATCTCTTCCAGACTGGATTGCCGGGTTTGCAAATCGGCAAGTGAAATTCCTGCTGCGGCCAGCGACTGCAACAGCCGCGTGATACCGGTACGCTCGGCTCCCGGCTCGTAGGTATAGGTCAGACTTCCACCATCTGGAGCCAGGTCGAGGTCAAAACTCAGCAGAGTTGAGGGGATCTCAGAGAGAGGTTGGGACAGCTCTATGCGAAGTGTCTTGCGTCCCATCTGGTGCATCAGCTTGTCTTTGTCTTCAACCAGAAGAATTTCACCTCGATTGATCACAGCAATCCGATCCGCGATCGCTTCGGCTTCTTCGATATAATGCGTGGTCAGAATAATCGTCACACCGTCGCCGCGCAGGTCCTCAACCACCGCCCACATGTCTCGGCGCAACTCGACATCGACCCCAGCGGTCGGCTCGTCAAGAAACAACACACGCGGTTCGTGGCAGAGCGCTTTGGCAATCAGCACACGGCGCTTCATACCTCCGGACAGTTCCTTGATCCTCGACTCGCGTTTGTCCCAGAGCGACAGGCGCGTCAGAAGCTTCTCAATCAGCGCATCGTCACGTCCCTTGCCGAACAGACCGCGGGAGAATTGTACCGTGTTGATCACCTTTTCAAATGGCTCGATCGCCACTTCCTGCGGCACAAGGCCAATCATCGCGCGCGCCTCACGAAAGTCGCGCTGCACATCGAAGCCACCGACCCGGGCCGATCCGCCCGTCGGGGTCGTGATCCCGCATAGCGCAGAGATCAGCGTTGTTTTCCCTGCCCCGTTCGGCCCCAGCAAGGCGAGTATCTCACCCGGCTCTATCGACAGATCGACGCCCCGCAAGGCCTGAAAGCCATCGGCATAGGTCTTTTCCAACTGTTGAACGTCGACGATTGGTGCCATGCTCTGCCTTTCCTGCGTTGGCCCAACCTAATCTGACCGCAGAGATGTGCAATCGGGCAGTTTGGCAGAGCGCTCTGTGCAGTTGGGAACGAAGCGAAACCCCACGATGGCGCCCGCAATGTCGCAGACAGCCCTGTGCCACGTGTGCATTGACTGCTACACCGGCGTCAGTGACCGCAGCTCCCGCACCGCCTCCTGCAGGTTGCGGGCCCGGCCCGAAAGGAGACATCATGAACGCGCAAGGCCAAAGCCCATCCTCTCTGGTGGGAATTGCCTTTATGTGCGCGGGCATTGTTGCCGTGTCTTTCAACGACATGATGTTCAAGTTCTTGTCGGGCGAATACGCTCTGCATCAACTGGTCTTCATCCGGTCTGCAATCGCCATATCCTTCAGCCTTGCACTTGTGCGCTTCGAGGGTGGGTTTCACCTGCTGAAAACGGGACAGCCGGGACTTCACGCGCTGCGATGCCTCCTGATCGTTCTGGCGAACATGACGTTCTACGCCGCCCTGGCGAGCCTGCCGCTGGGAGAGGCAACCGCGCTATTCTTTTTGGCTCCGTTGATCATCACCCTGCTGTCCATCCCGATTCTCGGCGAAAAGGTGGGGCCCTTCCGGCTTGGCGCCGTCTTCGTGGGATTTATCGGCGTGTTGATCATGACCCGGCCCTGGGCCGAAGCGGACGCCCGAGACGCGCCTTTCATCATCTATCTGGCGCCTTTGCTGGCCGCGACATTCTATGGCACGTTCCAGATTCTGACCCGAAAACTTGGCGGCAGCACCCGAGCCTCCGTGCTTGCCGTGTACATCCAGTCCGGATTTCTGCTTGTGTCGCTTTGCTTCTTTCTCGTGGCGGGCGATGGCCGTTTCGCTGATCAAACGACCAATGATAGTATCCGGTTTCTGCTGCGCGCCTGGACCTGGCCACCCCAGGAGGACTTGCTGTTTTTGGCTGGATTAGGCGGCTGCACGGCTATCGTGGGATATTCCTTTTCACAGGCCTACCGCCTTTCGGACGCGGCGCTGGTGGCTCCGTTTGAATATCTGGGGCTCCCGCTCGCTCTGCTCTGGGGTTGGGTGATTTTCCACGAATGGCCGGATCCGGTGGCCTTTGGCGGGATCGCCCTGATCCTCGGGTCAGGCCTCTTCATTTTTCTCAGAGAACGTGCGTTGCGCCGCCGCATCTCTCGAACGCGCGGCCTGCATGGTCGCTAGCCAGGGTTGGAAGACTCGCTTGGACAGGATATGACCCCCATCCTAATCACAGAGCACCTGCATCATGGCCAAGCCGAAAGACACTCCAAACTACAAGGTCGTCGCCGAAAACCGGCGTGCGCGCTATGATTATGCGATCGAGGATGATCTTGAATGCGGCATCATGCTAGAAGGATCGGAGGTAAAATCACTTAGGGAAAACACCTCCAATATCGCTGAAAGCTACGCCGCCGTGGAGGACGGGGAGTTGTGGTTGGTCAACTCCTACATTGCGCCTTATGAGCAAGCCAAAACCTTTGGTCATGAAGAACGCCGTCGCCGCAAAATGCTGGTCTCAAAACGCGAACTTGCGCGGCTTTGGAATGAAACGCAGCGCAAGGGGATGACGCTGGTGCCGCTGGTGCTCTATTTCAATCATCGCGGCAAAGCGAAAATCAAAATCGGAATCGCCAAAGGTAAGAAATCTGCGGATAAACGCGCCACAGAGGCCAAACGTGACTGGGCGCGGCAAAAGCAGCGGCTTCTGCGTCATGGGGAGTGAATGGACTTTCTGTTAAGTCTTCTGTGCGGCGCTCTGGGAGGGTTGGCACTTGGCGATTCCCGATCCCGCAAACGCCTTAGCCAGTTCCTCGCAGCGGCCCTTGGGCTTGCAGGCGGCTGGTTCGCCGCCGAGGCGCTTGACGCGCTCGGCCTTGGCCTGGCACACAGCCCCGCACCCGGCGGCGCACTTGATCCAACGGCACTGGCCGTGCAGGCAATTGCAACTGCTGGCACGGGTGCGGGCGCAGTCTGGATCTTCAGCCAAGTTCGACGCGTGATGCGCCGCTAGGCGACCTTGCCCTTGGTGACGTCTCACGCTAGCAAGAACCGCGTTGAAAAGAGGGCTGGCATGACCAAAGCCGCTCCAAAAACACTGGTCTCGACGAGTTGGCTGTCTGACCATCTGAAAGACCCGGATCTTCGCATATTGGATGCCACGTGGTATCTACCGGGTTCTGACAAAGACGCGAAGGCAGACTACGAGGCGGGTCACATACCCGGCGCACGTTTTTTCGACATTGAAGATATCTCGGACGCGCGATCAGAGTTGCCGCATATGGCACCGCCGGTAGAAAAGTTCATGTCCCGGCTTCGCGCGATGGGCGTTGGGGACGGTCATCAGATCGTTGTCTATGACGGCGCGGGGTTGTTTTCGGCCGCCCGGGTCTGGTGGCTTTTTCGCCTGATGGGCCAGCACAATATTGCGGTTCTCGATGGCGGATTGCCGAAATGGATCGCAGAGAACCGACCGTTGGAAGACTTGCCCCCGATCATTCGAGACCGGCACATGACAGTGCGACGCGAGGCGCATCGCGTAAAGGATGTCACGCAGGTTGCCGCCGCTTCCAAGCTTGGCGATCATGAGATTTTAGATGCTCGCGGCCCCGACCGGTTCAACGGATCGGCACCCGAGCCCCGCCCCGGAATGCGGGCTGGCCATATTCCGGGCGCGAAGAACGTGCCGTATAGCACTCTTTTGAACGCCGATAGCACGATGAAATCCGCGGACGAGTTACGCGCTGTCTTTGAGGCCGCCGGTGTTGATCTCTCAAAACCGGCGATTACAAGTTGCGGGTCCGGTGTAACTGCCGCGATCCTGAGCCTTGCGCTTGAACGGATGGGCAAGCGCGATCATGCGCTCTACGATGGTTCGTGGTCGGAATGGGGCGCGTCCACGACCTTGCCGATCAGCAACGGAGGCACGTGATGCTGGAGCATCTGAAAGAACAACCGGCAGACAAGATCCTCGCTCTGGTCCAGGCCTTTCGCGAGGATCCGCGCGAGGAGAAAATTGACCTCGGTGTCGGCGTGTATCGCAATCCGGACGGCATCACGCCGATCATGCGGGCCATCAAAGCCGCAGAGCAGCGCTGGTGGAACGAGGAAGATACCAAAGCCTACACAGGGCTGGCCGGCGATCCGGCCTTCGCAGACGCGATGATTGGTCTGGTGCTTGGCAACACGATACCCCGGGAGAGCGTTGCAGCGGTCGCCACACCTGGGGGCACCGGTGCTGTTCGACAGGGTTTTGACCTGATTAAACTGGCCAGCCCGGCGGGTCGCGTCTTTGTGTCAGACCCGACCTGGCCCAATCACCTAAGTATTCTCAAGCACATGCAGATGCCTGCGATTTCCTACCGTTACTTCGATGACGAAACTGGGGGCGTTAACTTTGCCGGGATGATGGAAGACATCTCGAAGGCAAAAGCGGGTGATGTCGTTTTGCTGCATGGCTGCTGTCACAACCCCACCGGAGCCAACCTCAACATAACCCAGTGGCAAGACGTCATCGCCGTACTGCAAAAGACCGGCGCGACACCGATGATCGATCTGGCCTATCAGGGCTTCGGAGATGGGCTCGCACCGGATGCAGAGGCCACGCGCGCCGTGGCACAGGGCTGTCCGGAAACGATCATTGCCGCCAGTTGTTCAAAGAACTTTGGGATTTACCGCGAACGAACCGGTCTACTGGCCGTGGTCACGCAGGATCCGGGACAACGGGTCGTCACGCAAGGAAACCTTGCCTATCTGAACCGGCAAAACTACTCTTTCCCGCCCGATCACGGAGCGCGGATGGTCACGCTGGTTCTTAATTCGCCGGAATTGCGTGCCGATTGGGAAACAGAACTCGAGGACGTGCGGCGCAGTATGCTGGATCTGCGGTCACACTTGTCACACGAATTGCAGCGCCTGTCCGGATCTGACAGGTTTGGCTTCATCGGGCAGCATCGGGGCATGTTCTCGCGACTTGGTCTTAGCCCGGAGCAGGTTGGCGCGCTTCGAGAGGATCACGCAATTTACATGGTCGGCGATAGTCGGATCAACATCGCGGGCCTGAATGAGAAGACTGTCCCGGTTCTGGCCGAAGCGATAACTGCTGTCGGGGGATAACCGCGCGATCAGGTGCGGTATCGAGCCAGAAACATGTCGACCGCACCGTTTGCAACGCGGGCAATGCGGATGTCGTCGAACTCTGTTTCGACGCCGCACAATGCGCGCATGAAGAGGTCGGTCTTGCAAAGCTCATTGAATTGACCGGCCGCAAGGTCGAGATCGTCGATTGTGAGGTCACCTCTCGCCACAAAGGGTCGAAGCACTTCTGTCAAACGTTCGCGCGCAAGCTGCGGCCCTGAAACATAGAACGATTTTCCCAATTCCGGGAACCGGTCTGCTTCGGCCACGCAGATCCGATAGACCTGCTTGCCGAATTCGGACAGGAAGAAACGAACCAGAAGGTTGGCCGCTTCGTGGAGCGCATCCTCCACCGTGTCGTGAGCGCCGATCTTGTCAATCGCCGCCTCTGCCTGACGATTGCATTCGATCCGAGCCACTTCGGAAAACAGCAGGCGCTTGTCGTTGAAATAGCTGTAAAGCGTCGCTTTGGACACGCTGGCCGCACGCGCGATATCGTCCACGCTGGCCCCTTCATATCCATCTCTCATAAAAATTTCGCGCGCTCCATCAATCACCTGGGAATACTTTCGGCCCCTTTTTATCTCGGCGGCAAAAGCCGTCATGGCCAACTCCCAGTCGATTGATCGCAACACTCCGACAGCAACGTACAGGAGAAAAACATCGCTTCGCAAGACCACGCAACATCAGTCCTGCGGGCTCTCGGGCTTCAGGCACCGCTGGATTGACGCGCCGCGCCGAGATGTTAGGAGCAATTCATGCTTGCCGTCTTTCTCCAGACCCTTCCGTTCTTTCTGATTATCGGTCTTGGGTATGGAGCGGGCCGCACAGGCTTTTTCAGTGCCGAGGCGACGGCCTATCTCACGAAGTTCGTCTTCTACTTTGCCTTGTCTGCAATGCTGTTTCGCTTTTCGGCCAACCTGACCCTGGGCGATATCTTCGATTGGAGCTTCGTGAAGGCGTATCTGGGGGCAACGGCGCTTGTCTACGCCCTGGTCACGCTTGTGGCCCTCCTGCGCAAGCTGAAACCAGAGGAAGCGGCCTTCGAGGCGCAGTGCGGTGTGATCGGGAATGTTGGGTTTCTGGGCGTGCCTATGCTGACACTGCTGATGGGCGAGGCGGCGATCGGACCGGTTATGCTGGTGCTTGCGGTCGATCTCCTGGTTTTTGGCTCGCTTATCGTGATCTTGGTCACCGGTTCCCGGGATGGCCGGATGAGTCTCGGTATCCTGAAGACGGTCGGAACAGGCTTGCTCAAAAACCCGATGATTGTCTCGATTGCGCTTGGTTTTGGATGGTCCGCCACAAACCTGCCGATTCCCGAAGTGATGAACGATTTTCTTGCAATTCTCGGCGGTGCTGCAACGCCCGGAGCTCTGTTTGCCATCGGGGCATCGTTGGCTACAAAAACAGCGGACCGACCCGTGATCGCGGGTTGGCTCAGCTTTAGCAAACTCATTCTTCACCCTTTGGCCGTCGCGGTTTTCGCCATCCTTCTCTTTCCCGTCGAACCCTATTCCGCCGCTGTTATGATCGCGGCGGCCGCTCTTCCGGTTGCTGGCAACGTCTACATCCTCGCAGAACACTACGGTGTTGCACCGCAGCGCGTCTCTGCGTCCATTCTGGTGTCGACATCGCTTGCGGTTGTGACAGTCTCTCTGGTGATTGGCTGGGCAAACGGGCTTTATCAATGACAACCCTACTACACCGTGTGCAAAGGAGACGCACTCATGGAAACCGTATCTGAAAATGCCTGTTTCGGCGGGGTGCAGGGCGTTTACACACACGCCTCAGACGCTTGTGGCTGCGATATGACATTCGGACTTTTCCTGCCGGCGGAAGCGAAAGACGGACCCGTGCCGGTGCTGTGGTATCTCTCTGGTCTGACCTGCACGCATGAAAACGCGATGGTGAAGGCCGGGGCGCAGCAATGGGCGGCGGAGTTTGGTCTGGCGCTCGTCTTTCCGGATACCTCGCCGCGCGGCGCAGACATCGCCGATGACGATGCTTTTGATCTTGGGCAAGGTGCCGGGTTTTACGTCAACGCCACTCAAACGCCGTGGGCGCCGCATTTCCGGATGTGGGACTATGTGAGCGAGGAACTGCCCTCTCTCCTGCAGAACGACTTCGCGGTTGATCTTGGGAGGCAGGCCATAACCGGTCATTCCATGGGCGGGCATGGCGCGCTAACGATTGCGATGACGCAACCGGATCGTTTTTGCTCGGTTTCGGCCTTTGCGCCGATTTCCAATCCCACGCAAAGCGATTGGGGGCGCAAACAGTTTGCCGCCTATCTGGGTGAGGATGAAACCCTCTGGCAGGCGCATGATGCGACGATCCTGATGCAGAACAAGGGATTTGGCGGCCCTGTTCTGGTCGACACGGGTACAGAAGATCAGTTTCTTGATCTGCTGATGCCCGAAAGTCTTGCCGCCGCATCCGCCAAACGTCGGCAGCAAGGCGCACTTCGCATGCAGCCTGGCTACGATCACAGCTATTTTTTCGTGGCGAGCTTCATCGAAGAACATGTGGCGTTTCACGCCGAGGCCATGTTCGGCTAAGCCTCATGCCGGTTTACGTCGATGCCGATGCCTGTCCTGTACGCAGCGAGGTGGAGCGCGTGGCACTGCGCCACGGGGCGTCCGTCTTTGTGGTGTCGAACGGCGGTATCCGACCGTCCGCCGCGCCTCTGGTGGAAACGGTAATCGTACCAGAGGGTCCGGATGTTGCAGACCAGTGGATCGCAGACCGCGCGTCCGCTGGTGATCTCGTCATCACCTCGGATATGCCGCTCGCCGCGCGCGTGATCGCCTCCGGCGCGCGGGTCATTCGGCCGGATGGCGAGGTATTCGACGAACGCAATATCGGCGCAGCCCTGGCGATGCGCGATCTGCTGGGGGCTCTGCGCGCCGCCGATCCCTATCGTCAGGGGCGCAACAAGAGCTTCGGAAACCGCGGTCGGAGCCGGGTTCTG
>ERZ1740060.464-NODE-464-length-22416-cov-4.222217_pt1 | contig 22416 bp, 17 predicted proteins | sample MGYA00581743_ERZ1740060 | MGnify/ENA primary metagenome ERZ1740060 (study PRJEB43018, sample SAMN04849235) | marine metagenome | isolation source: floating plastic debris | place: Pacific Ocean | collected 2008-08-27 | study: EMG produced TPA metagenomics assembly...
GGGTACGATTTTTAAAGTAGAATGCAAGCTCTTCCCGACGAACTTCAACAGGATCTAAACCAGGATTTTCTTATAACCTAGAGATAATAGCTTCTTCTACCTCTGATGGATTTGCCTTTTTCTGTTGTATTGCTTCAGCTACTAATTTATTAATTCTCTGTGTATATGCTTGAGAATTGTATGCTATGTTCCCGGAAGTAGTACTTGCAGAATTCTTTGTGTTATCTTGGGAAATTTTTTCAATGCTTTTGTCTTCATTCGGTTTATTATCTGGTACAAATAAATCTACAAAAACATCACCTTTTTTTTTCGGGTCGTTAATTCGACCATTGCTTACATTTCCACCAACGATAATTTTGCTATTTTCTGCTTGGTAAAAACATGAATTTTGGTTACTAACTTGATAAATTTTAATTGGGTTGTAAGTTCTAGCTACCACAAAATTACTATTAGTAAAAATCCTGCCATTTATATCAAGTCCACCACCAGGAGTTATTTCTAAATCGTCTTCATAAACTACCGCATTATTATTAATTGGAATCCGTTCTTGGTCTTGCTGAAACTCGACAGCAGAGAAACCTCTATTTCCTAGATATGCTTCAAAGTCACTATTCTTAAGGTTTTCTGCCTTAATTTGCGTATCATCAATAGGTATAGTAGTAGCATAAACGAAAAAGCTTTTCTTGATATTAGCTCCTGATTTATACCAACCAGAATCGCCAATCAAGCTAAAACTTGTACCTTTTGCTGCTGCACATTCTCCACCTAATGAACCATTATCCATTGGCGGAGTCCTAGCATCTAAAGGACTGCGAGGACGGTTAAACTTACCATCAGTATCGCTACGAGTGGGACTCCGGAAGTAAACTCCGTATAGTGTAAAACTATCGTATTTACCGTTATTATCTGTATCAACGGGAAATCTCCAAGCACTTTTGATAGTTTCTCTTTCTTCTAGTAACTCGTCATCTTCCCGGTTAATACTTTTTGTATCATCAAGGTTGTATCGTACTTCTAAAGGAGTTTCATCACCGAATGTATACTTACCAAGGTCTTTTAGAAATGCGTTGTAAAGAGCATTATCTGATGGAGTTGTACGTGGTAACGAAGGGTCATCAAATAACTTATCAATCTTAGCCCTAGCCCTATCAATCGCAGGCATCGCAGCATTCAAAACTACCAGAATAACCCTCACATTACTCGCATTCTTAGACCGCTCAAACGACCTAAACATAATCGCAATAGTCAACAACACAACTACTAGCGAAACCATCGCTACTGTTGGTAACACAAAACCACTATTTAATGAATTTTGTCGCTTGTTAGTAACTCTGAAACTTCGTAAAAGCCATAAACTTTGTTTCTTTACAGTAGAGGAAGATTTACGGATAAATTTTTGATAAAACTTTTTAATTGCCCTGACTAACCTACGCTTTTTTGACATAGCTACTTTCCTATCAAGAGTTGTGATACGAGTTTTGAAATTAATTACTTTTAAAGTTGTTGGGAATAATGTCTATCGTTTTTGTAGAGAAAAATAATGGTATTGTTTTCCTCTAATACGGTTTTAATTTTTAATCTTCTAAGGCTTTTATGAGAAAAAACGATATGTAAATATAGCCAACCTAAACGTCTTTTGGTTGGCAGCGACCAGTATCAAAATGTTTCACAAATCAAACAAGAATGCTATTTTGTTTTTGAATTTTTTTTGTGTTTTTCCGGTCAAAAAAAATATTGTCTGAATTATTTAATTTATACCCGACGAAGAAAAATAAAGCCATAGCTTCATAAGATATTTGCGGTTTTTTTACGGAATTTAGTATTAGCTCAAGACAACTTTATGAAGTTGTTATTAGTGGACTAAAGTTATAGTACCCAGGTGGAATGGTAAAGTTATCAGTCAGAGAAAAAATATTGTGGTTTTGTTCTGGAGCGGTATGTTGAAGTTTTAACGCTGAATGCTTTGAGAAATAATATTTAGCGCTCATATAACAGTTTTGAGTTGGATAGAATACACCCTTCTCCTTAATAAGGAGAGGGGCTGGGGGTGAGGTTTATCAAAATGTATTGCACTCAACCGAAAAGCGCTATATTCTTTTGAATTTATTCGCAACATCTAATTTTTTGCTGTTGCAGATTACAGAGTAACTATACAAGCACAATGAACCAACAACTCAAGCTTTCTTGGTGTCAGCAAATAGCTTTAGGAAAAGCCTTATGGAATATAGAAGCATCGAATAATACTAATAATTATCTTTATTCAACTCGAATGAAATGGTTGTTATTACGTGCTTTTACAATTTACAAGCGTCGTCAGCATTTATCATCTGTTGAATTATCAAAATATCAACAAGCTTTACAACAACGTTTACAAGTTTGTCTAGAGCTACAATCTGAAAAAAATATTGAAATACCTTATTATCTATTTAGCTTTTGGAATGAAGTTTTTAAATCAGTCGATAATACAAATCAAAAACCAACTATCAAAACAAAATTAGTTTCTAAAAATAATAATAGTAAGAAAATAGAAAAGAAAAGTCAAAAGATAGCTTTATCTGACTATCGAACATTTTGGGTAATGTTGATTAAATCAGGTTTAGATATCACTAACAAAAGTCCTAAAATTATTAATTTGAAGAAAACTTTAGGTTGTATTAGTCTAATTCCCATAAAAATAGGTAACGAGCATATTCAAGTTAAAGGTGTTTGCATTCACTACCATGATTTATATCACTTTGAAGTAGCGCAATTAGAACGTATCCGAATGGGAAAGCATATGGTCAGCGGAATACATGGACTTAAAGTATCGCTTTTTCATAGTTCTTTAAAACCAGAAGAATACGACGGTTTTCTAGATGAAGCGCGAATTGCTATCCATGAGGGATTAACAAGACCTACAGCATTTAGTATTATCAAATCATTATGTTGGATGACATTATTAGCACTTCAAGGAATCAACTCTTTTGCAGTTTTAATCCGTCACATTAAAAGTATGAAAAACAAGCAAAAGGAATTTCGTAGAAATTACATGGATTATAGTCCTCAACATGTTCTGATTGAAAACCCTTAAAACCTATATTCAAAATCTAAACCCGGCGTTTCAATATAAACCGGGTGTCTCAAAATTTCAAAAAAGCGAAAAACTACCACCATTTAAGTTGTAAATAACCACGCTGGGATAGAGCAATTTCTTTCTCACCCATCCATTCTTCAACGGGTTTATAAGTACCAAAAACATGGTCCCACCAATCTACAGCTAAGCCAAAATTATGCTCCCACATGCCATATTTATGATGTACGTAATGTACTGGCATTTTCATCCAGAAGCATTTGCTGGGGTTTTCATGCTGTAATTGATGAGCGTAAGCTGAAAAAGCTGCGTAGCTTAAACTTCCGAACAACCAGCCAAAACCAGCATCCCAAGAAAAGAAAAACATAACTGGTAAGACAACCAAGCTACCGACCACGTAATCGCGGAATTCCCAAATCACACCTTGTCCTTCATTACGACGATGATGGTCGCGATGACGTTTACCAATCTTGCGGTTAACATGCATCAATCGATGCAGCCAGTATTCAACTAAACTCGCTAGTGTGAAAGCAATGAGGAAACAAATTATTGCTGTCGAAGCACTTAATAACACAGGATTCATATAAACTTTTGAAGGAATATTTCTCTCGTAATTTATCGTAACAATTTATCGACATGATAATTGCATACAAAATTACTTTGTCAAAGACGTTAGATGAATTTAATAAGTTGCATTGACAGACTAAATTTAATACTAAATCTCTGATTGTAACTCTGTAGTAATTTCCTGCAATACTTGAGGTGCAGAGCGAGGTTCCCAGCCGAGCTTTTCGCGAGCTTTTGTTGCATCAACCCGCACGCAGCGGTCGTACAGATAATGCACTCGTTCTTTGCTTATAGGTGGATTCCAGGATAATAACTTTCCTATAGGGTCAATAATATTACCAGCTAGTCTAATAATTGCTGGGGGAAGTTCCGCAGGTGTGGAAATTCCAGTCTGTTCGCTCATGATTTCAAACATTTCCCGTAAAGGAAGCTCTCCAGCAGAGATTATATAGTGTTCTCCTCGTTCGCCTTTTTCTGCTGCTAATATCATGGCGTTTACAAGGTCATCTACATGAACTATACCCGTGATCCGGTCACCTCCGACCGTGAGTTTTAATTTACCTTGTAAAAATAGTTTAAATACGGGACCGAAATGAGGGTCATCGACACCAAATATACCTGATGGCATGACGCTAACTACGGGAAATCCGATTACGGCATAATTGTCAACTAGTTGCTGGGCTTCATACTTAGTACTGTCGTAAGCAGATGAAAAATCTTCTTGTGTTCTTTCAAAGGTTTCATCTACTACTTTGCCTTTTGTATCCCCGTAAATACCAATAGTGCTGCAATAAACCATTTTAGAAATTTCCATCTCTTTAGCAATTTCTAAAACGGCTTGGGTTCCTTCAACGTTTACCCGTTCCATTTTTGCAGCATCAACTAAACCTAATTCCACAAAAGCCGCAGTATGAAAGACTCTATCAACATCCTTCATAGCTTGACGTAAGGCTTTACGGTCGGTAATCTCGCCAGTAACTAACTGTATTTCGGTGTCTTTTAATCTTGTTAAATCGCTGGTTTCTCGCACTAGCCCAACAACCGAATCGCCACGCTGCTGTAGCGCTTTTACTAAGTGCGAACCCGTGAAACCATTGGCACCTGTGACTAAAGCTTTCATAACGCTTTTTCGTAAATTCGGTAGGTCTTATAAATCTTGCCACCTGCTGCTTCAACTAACTTTCGAGAGGGTGAATTATCTTCCCAAACAAAAGAAAGTTCTGCTCTTTTATATGGTTTACCTTTCTTGATTCCTCCCTGCATTCCCAAATAAATTAATCCTAAAGGTACCATTTTACGACGATATTCTGGCAAGCTAGCAATAACAATTACTCTTCCTTGGTCGATTTGCCGACGATACCAAAGAAATTTGAGAATTCCTAAAAAATTTAGCTTACCATTGACATGTTTTAAAGCAATATTATAATCAGGTAAACCCATCCAGCAGCCTATCATCTTACCGTTATCTTCAGCAATAGGAAATACATCGGGATCTACTAATGATTGTAACTCTTTTGCTTCATCCATAAATTCCTCTTCGGCACGAGGAGTAGCACTATAATTGTTAGCAAAAGCGGTATTAAACAGTTCGTAAAGGCTGCGACAATCTTTTTCAAAACCTTCACCTTTAGTATGGAGAGGGCGAAAATTAATTCCAGATTTACAAGCGATTTTATAACCTTTTTCAAATTTGGGTTCTAAAGCAATATCAAGAGGAAAATCATAAGCATAAGCATCATTTCCCTTGTAATAACCAGCCTTTTCCATAAATTCAGGATAATAAGGCGGATTATAGGGTGTCATCATCATAGGTGGCTCATCAAATTTATCTACTAAAAATAAACAGCTATTGTGAGTAGATAAATTTATCGGTCCTCTGACAAAATTCATTCCTTTACCGCGCAGCCAATCAGAAGCATTTTCTAACAAGCTTTGAGCAACTTCAAAGTCTTCGACGCATTCAAAATAGCCGAAAAGACCGACGTTCTTACCTTCGCTTTCAATTAACCTACGGTTGATAACCGCGACAATTCTTCCTAATGGTTCACCGTTTTTCTGAGAAATAGCAATAAACTGCTGGAAATCACCATACTCTAAAATAGGATTTTCCTTAATTGCTAATTGTTTCGCGATACTGCTACGAATCGGTGGAACCCAATTAGGATAGTTTTTATATACTTTAAAAGGCACGTCAAGAAACATTTCTCTTTGTGCGTCTGTAGTTACAAGCGATACTTGAAAATTTTGGACTTGAGTAACCATATCCGCTAATAAAGTATTACGTTTAATGTAAAAAAGTTACAGTGTAACTGTTAATTATGATAATTTTATTGGGTTATTTTAATTATTTGGAAGAGGTAATAGGGAATTAACTACATACCACTTTCGTTTGAGTGTTACATCAAAATAGAAACCGCTACAGAAAAATTCAGAAACCCGGTTCGTCAAAAAACCGGGTTTCTAAAATCTTGACAATCCCTACAAACCAAGAAGAGCTATAACTCCTAGGGGGTAAATCTCTTTACCTGTGATAGAGCATATACTTACTTCTAAGCGCTGGCAACTGTTGCGGGCTTATATAGAAGCTCTCTGGTTTCCACTAGTGCATCAACCAACTTATCCATATCTTCTTTGGTATGAAGCGCGTTTGCGGTAATTCTTAAGCGAGGTTTAGCAATAAACCAAATTGCAGATACCCAAATACCGTGATGCTCCATCAAATGACGACAGAATTGCTTGGGATTGATTTCAGGAGGTACCAATACCGGAATTACGTTGGTTTCACCAATCGCAGCAAAATCATTCTCGATTAAACGCGCTCTCAAATAACGAGCATTAGCTTGAAGAGTTTCGACAAGTTCTGGCTTTTGTCTTACCTGACGAATACTTTCTAATGCTGCTGCTGTAGTTGGTGCAGGAAGTGAAATTGTACCGATGGAAGTTGGTGATACGTCCAGCAAATCAATCATTTCTGGTAAATGAGAACTGATTGCTGCACCTGCGGAAGCTGCAAATTTAGAGAAGGTGGTCATAATTAATGGCACCATTCCTCTATCAAGTACTTCCTGGGGTGTAATACCAAAGTGGTCGTAGATACCGCCACCTTTAGGACCAATTGCACCACTCGCATGAGCTTCATCCATAACGATGACGCTACCAGGGTAGTTTTCTAAAACGTCCAGCATTTCAGGTAATGGAGCGATATCGCCATCCATTGAGAACACTGCATCGGAAACTACAAGGATACGGTCATTTGGCTTTGCGTAGCGTCGTAATTTTCGGGCTAAGTCATTTACATCGCAGTGACGGTAAGCTTTTACGCGAACGTCAGGACTATGACTAAACATCTTCCCAGAACGATTGCTGGCATTAGTTACGGCAGAAAGTATACAGCCGTGGTTGAGAAGGTCAGTCAAAATCAAGGTTTCTCTAGTGTTCCGAAACCCAGGAAGATTAATCGCTAGGTGACAGTAACCATCTATTTATGCTTGCATTGCCATCCAAGCATTAAGGAATAGATGAGTGTGAGGTAAATGTTTGAAAGCTGAAATTTCTTGTTCTAGCTGACGATGCAAATCAATTCTACCGCTTAGCACGGAACAGGAACTATTGGAAGTACCATATTGCACAATTGAATCAATCGCCGCTTGTCTTACAGCTTCTGACTGAACTAACCCCAATACATCGTTAGTGCAAAATGTCAAAAGGTTATATCGCTTACCGTCAGCAGGGTCTTCAACTTCGACAAAATTACCTTGCTTTTGATGACAAATAAACTTATCCGGATAGAGACCACTTTGATAGAGTCCCTGCATATACTCTTCTACAACTTCCACAAATAACTCCTCTCACCTAAAATTTGCCTAAGGGCTTTTAATATATGTTTGCAGTTGAAAATTTACTTTTTACCATCAATCCGTCTGTTATATCAGATGGTTTACTACTTTTCTAAGTAGGGGTTAAATTTGATTTGATTTCACCAGCCGGAGATGCGTAATTATCATTATTACCATTGGATAGTTTTTTAGATTGTTGCACAAATTTCTCATATTGACCCACAATAACCCGTTGTAGGGCAATAATTGCTGGATTAATTTCTACATAACGTCTTCGGGGATTAGCTTGGTAGGTTCGTTGCTCGCTTTCAATCATCTCGGTGTCTTGGTCAAGAAAACTTTTCAAGAAAAACCGCCAAATGATTTTTGTTATCGGTTTTTGCAATGGTTTTACAAACCACTGGGGAAGGCGAATTTTGATAAATAACAGAGAAAAAGATTTTGTTAATTGTGCCCCCACTGGTTGACGCATCAAATAAAGGGAAGACATTCCTTCCAAAGAACTATGATAATGAGGATAGTTATATTTAATTGAGACAGTACGAGTGGTAACTTCGTTCCCTTGTTCGCTGAATCCGAAAAACTTTGTCAACCAACCTTGATAGGATACTCGATACTGAGCGAATACGGATGATTCGGAAGCTTTTAAACTTAGTAGTTTTGGGTCAAACCAGCCCTGTAAGTTTTCATGTAAGTAGCCGTGGAACACATCCATAGTGTTTTCGTTACAGATGGAGAAATGAGCTTTAAACTCTCCTGGTATGGGAATAGCCAACCAGTTTGGGTCGTCATACTCCGGAACTGAAGGAAAATCTGCTGTTTCTGAATCTTCAACCGCTCCGGGGAAAATCCAGACAATATTGTATTTTTCTCTTACCGCATAGCTACGTGCTTTTGCACAGGGTAACTTTTGGTCTTTAGGAAAATAAGGAATATTTTGACATACCCCATCACCGTCAAATTCCCAACCATGATAGGGACAGGCGATATTCTCCCCAGTGACTTTTCCTTTATGCAAGGCTACACCCTTGTGCGGACAAGCATTTTCTATCGCATAAACTTGACCATCTTCCGAACGATAAAGTGCAATTGACAAATTCCAGATTACTACGGGCAATACTTGACCTGGTTTAAGTTCCAAAGCCCAAGTTGCGGGATACCAGTAATTTGGGTTTATACCAACTTCGCGCACCTGATTTTGAACGGTTTGGCTCCTCAGTATTGGAGCTATTTCCATTACAGTACTCCCTAATAAGTAATTAACTATATGAGCAATTACGACAGAAAGTTAGCGTATCTTTCTCAAGGACCTGCAAACAATCTTATTAGAAATTTACAAAGTTCTTAGAAATTAAGCAAGAACTTATGGCAAAACAAACCGTTAGGTCTCTGAAAAATGGTGATTGTAGGCATTTTTATTTTTAATTGCCTAATTGCCGCTTTTATTCAATAGTTTTATCAGATTTTTGGCAAATGTCGAGTGTCTTATGACACTTTTATCTTCGTGCCTATCTATATTTTTATTATTCACACTTGTAGCCACTAATATAGTTTAATACTCCTGAATAAGTTAAATTACTTAACTAGCAACAAACGATTTGCTACTTGTTATTCTCATATATATATACAAATCTTATATTTAGGAATTAGGGATATAACCCAAGCGCGGGTAATGAAATCCGTAATATCCTGAAAAAGCAAACCTATATGATGTATTTTTTTATATAAATTTTACTTTATCAAGTATTCGAGCCTACAAAATCTAAAAGCTAAAGCCATATAACAATATCCAAATTTAGGTAATATAAATAACTATTTTAACTTATGAAGTAGAATACCCTACGGTGCGAGAAACCTGTTACTCAAATTCGCATTGTAAATAAAATTGCCTTCAATATTGTAAGAATTGCGATATATTAATAAAAATTCAATTAACAAGCTGATATTCGCGCTATTAGTTTCCAGGAAACATAAAGTAAAAAATTGCATCAATAAGATTACAACAACAAAGATTAAAAAAAGTTGAAATTGATAATTTTTTTTTGCGCTTTAGCGTAGCTCTTTGCTAAATTTATTTTTCGGAATTGCAGCATCATTGATTTTTAAAAAGCCAATTCTAGGACAAAGCATAGACTTAATGCCATTTAACGCTTTCACGAACGAATGCTGCGTGCTAACCACCATAGCAAGCAATTAAGTTTTGGTTTTGAGCAAGTATCAAAGATGGAAAAATTCAATCCAGCGTAAAGCAAAAAACTTCATGACTAGCAATTTATCTCAAGCATCTTTATCTCAATTGAATCCACCTTCGCCTCGTTTGAAGGTGATTATTTTTACGATTGTGCTGCATTTAGCAGTACTATTAGCATTTCTACCTAATACCTTTAGCTGGTCTGCTGTGGGGGTTGCAGTTTTATTACACTGGATGACCATCGGTCTAGGAATTACTTTTGGTTTTCACCGTTTGGCTACCCATCGCAGTGTGGAAGTTCCCAAATGGCTAGAATATTTTCTGATTCTTTGCGGGACTTTGGCTCTTCAAGGAGGAGTATTTGGCTGGGTTGGTTATCACCGATTGCATCATATCTATTCAGACCAAGACGGAGACCCTCATAATTCCCGCGAAGGTTTCTGGTGGAGTCATATAAGTTGGTTGATGCACACTGTTCCGACTCTAAGCGAACGTCCACGCTATACCAAAGATATTGCTGACGATAAATTCTATCAATTTTGTCACCGCTACTACATTGAATTGCAAGTAGCTTTAGGAGTTCTCCTATATTTATTCGGAGGCTGGTCTTTTGTGATTTGGGGAATTTTTGTCCGCTTATTTGTCGGAATCCACTCTACTATGTTCGTCAATAGTGCTTGTCATATGATTGGCTATCGTAGCCATGAGACAAAAGACTGCTCAACTAACTGTTGGTGGGTAGCTTTGTTAACTTTCGGTGAAGGTTGGCATAATAACCATCATGCTTTTCAGTATTCAGCCCGTCATGGTTTGAGATGGTGGGAAGTTGACATGATTTGGACAACCATTCAATTACTAGAATTCGTCGGATTGGCAAAAAATGTCAAAGTTCCACGCAAGTAATACCAATACCTAAGATTATTACTAAATACTTGTAGAGACGCGATCACAAAGTGTCTCTATTTTGTTATTGGGAGAAACAAGACGATTGATACTAATCCAATTAACTACTAGAAAATAAATAACAGTTACTATATATTGAACGATACAATCGTAAGTTTGATAACTACCTAAATACCCCTATTTCATTTTTTATCTAAAATGCCAGGAGCGCTATATGACACAAACCGAAGCACGAAATTTAAAAGAAACACAACAAGTAATCTCTCCTTACAGCCAGAATTGGGATAATATAATTTCCAAACTACCCAGTGGAGAACGCTATTTATATCAGCTTTTCACTTTAATAAAACAAGGTAATCTGACAGTTATTAATCCAGATGGTAAAACTTTCCATTTTGGTGAAGAATCTTCCGAAGCTTTTTACCTAAAAATTTATAATCCCGATACTTATGACCGCGCTTTAGCATTTGGCGCACTTGGCTTTTGTGAAGCTTACATGGAAGGCTGGTGGGACGAGGAAAACGATAAACTCGCCGAAATGATTGGCTTGCTGTTTCGTAATAATGTTTACTCGAAAGCCAGTCAAAGGGTAACAATTCCACTTTTAATAAAAGTAATAACTCAACGCTTACAAACAGTTCCTACCAATATTCAAAACAGTCGTAAAAACGTACAGCATCATTATGATGTTGGAAACGATTTCTATCAGTATTTTCTCGACTCAACAATGACCTATTCCTGCGGTTATCAGCGTAAAGAAACTGATACCCTCGAACAGATGCAGATGCAAAAGTACGAATTAATTTGTAAAAAGCTGGCTTTACAACCGGGAGAATCTTTAATTGATATTGGCTGTGGATGGGGTGGAATGCTGATTTATGCAGCAGAAAACTATGGAGTTTCTGGAACCGGTATTACTCTGAGCGTAGAACAAGCAGCATTAGCTAAAAAAAGGATTGAACAAAAAGGTCTGAAAGATAAAATCAAAATCGAGATAGCTGATTATCGAGAAATAAAAGGACAATACGATAAATTTGTCAGCATCGGAATGTTTGAACACGTCGGTAAAGACAGTTTTACAACATTCATGCAAAAAGCGTCAGAACTTTTAGCTCCCTCTGGAGTAGGTTTGCTGCACACAATCTCCACCCAAGCAAAAAAAGAAAGACTTGGTCCGTGGGTTGCTAAATACATTTTTCCTGGTGGATATTTACCACAACTTCACGAATTAACCCAAGAACTTTGGGCTGCAAAGTTAACGGTTGCTCATTGCGAGAATCTGAAACCTCACTATGCAGAAACCTTGAAGCGGTGGGCTGAAAACTTTAATGAAAACCGAGAAGAAATTGCATCATTGGGAACAAAATATGACGAGCGATTTCGCCGTATGTGGTACCTTTACCTGCAATCTTCCGAGACTTCTTTCCGATACGGTAGTTTAGGAGTTCATCAACTGCTATTTTTTAAAGGAAAAGAGTGGAAGTTGGATATTCCTTTAAATTTCTCTTGGAATTAACAGTAAAAATATAAAGCGGAACAGTTGAGGCTTAAAATAATTCTAAATACATAACACTATTTCCCTTCCACCTATTAACTCGGAGGGGATTTTGTTATCAGATTTGCCTATTCAAGATGAATAAATTAGTTTATTCTACTTGTTATGCTTAAATGTTATTGTCTTAACATCTTCTTTAAGAAAACAATATTAAATCACAGAAGAATACCGAAATCAGCAAAAATTTAAGTAATAAGTTTTACAGCCTTTTTATACCAAACAAATAATCCTTGTAAGGAAATCTTTTACATGTCAACATCGCTTCTAACCAGAGAAACTCGCAAACAAATTCCCATACTATTGGTGTTACTGGCTTGTGGTAGCTTAACCACTATGACGGGAAGCGTTGTTGCTCCAGTAATGCCAGAAGTCAAAGATCAACTTCTAATTGACCCTCGATGGTCAGGAATGCTAGTGAGTATGCATTGTCTGACAATATTTTTATTTAGTCCAATTTTTGGAATACTCGCTGACCGTATCGGTAAAGCAAGAGTATTAATTCCATCACTTATTTGCTACGCAATTTTTGGTACTGCTGGCGCTTTTGCAAACGGCTTTACACCTTTGTTAATATCCCGAGCATTGTTAGGGGCTGCAAGCGGAGGAATCGCGGCTGCGAGCATTGGTATTCTCAGCAGCATGTACGAAGGAGAGAAACGGACTCGCATTCTCGGTTACACTACTAGCGCATTGGCAATTGCTAGCATTATCTTCCCTATAGTTGGTGGTTTAATTGGTAAATACAATTGGCGATTTACCTTTGGTATGTATAGTTTAGCTTTACCAGCAGCGCTACTTGCGTACCTACTATTACCAAAACGCAAACGTCAAGGTGGTTCATCAATAAGTTTAGGTCAGAAAGATAAATTAATTGAAAGCTTGAAAGCTAGTAGCACCATAACTTTATTTACTGCTTTAGCTTTGACATCTGCCATCTTTTATGTAGTGATAATCTACGCTCCCCTACATTTTAAAGAAACTATCGGAGCCGATACTGCTACTAATGGAGCAATCTTAGCATCACGAGCCATTGGTGCTGCTGTTATTTCTGCTGTAGGTGCGAGTAAGTTAGCGAAGCGTTTGGGCAGCGCTAAAGCCATCGGTTTGGGATTTGTTTTGATGGCATTAACGTTAATGACTATACCTTTTGTCGAGCAGCTTTATTTTATTTTACCTACAGCAATTATTTTCGGAATGGGATTTGGTATAGTAATGCCCAATTTGTACGATGCATTATCTAAATCAACTCCTAAAGAAGTACGTTCGAGCATTTTAGCTATTGGTACGGGAGCAAGCAATTTAGGACAATTTTTCTCTCCTATATTTTTAGGCCCAGTTTGGAAGAATGCTGGAATTGGAGTATTTTTTGTCGGAGCAGGAGTTGCTTTAATAACTGCTTTATTGAGCATTCAACAAGGTAAAGCGCTTGAAAAAGCTAAATATGATAAATAAATAAATAGATAAATAGATAAATAAATCAATCGGTTTCTGCTGACAGCCCCGTTTCCAAATAAAGGTTGGGGCTTTAGAAGTCAGATAAAATTTTTAACTACTAAATTTATCGCGAAATAAAGCATCATTCTGAATAAATTGGCTTTTTAAAACACCTTTGATAGCGATATAGCGTTTCCGCAATCAGAGTCCGGTACAGTGATTACCTCAACCCCATAAAATTATGCTTTATCTCCTCTCTCCTTAATAAGAATAGGAGTTGGGGGTGAGGTTTTAAGATGTACTCCAATAGACTGGTAAACGCGGTAAGAATATTATTTTACTGTTTATTTGAGCATTTTATCAGTTGCAATATTTATCTCACAAATAGATAGTAAAAATGCTCATAGTTAAACTTTAGCGCTTATAGCGTTTTTCAATGTGGTAAGGTACATCTTTAAAGCTGCTTGTCTTGATATAAAAGCTTAGTTTATACTTAATTTGCCTAGGAAACGCTATAAAGCATTATTTTGGCTAAAAACTACAAACTAAGAAACTAATTTTTTCGATGTACTCTCAGCTTCAAACTTGTTTTCCCAAGCTTTATGACTAGCTTTAGCATCCTTAACAATAGGAGTTGCTGTAATAAATTTATTAGCTAGCGAACTGACTACATTAAGTGGAAATTTTAAAGGACGAGCAATATCGAGAAATAAAACTACACGATAACCATCTGTATTATTCCAAACTTCATGATAAAAAGTATCATCAAAAATTAGACTTTTACCTTCTTCCCAATATCTAATTTCATCTGCTATTTGAATTTTACAATTTTCTTTTGGTTGTGGAACAATTAAACCCAAATGATAGCGAATCAAAGTTTTAAGTTTACCTCGATGTTTGGGAATATGTTTACCAGGGGCAAGGATAGAGAAAAATGCTACTTTTAGTCCAGGGATTTGTTCTAATAATTTAGTAGTTTCGGGACATCTTTCACAATTTTTAGTAGCCTTAAAACCGAATGCATAGAAAAAATAAGTTTTCCAGCGATTATCATTAGCAATTCGATATTGACGCTTGGAAATATCTTGAAAGTTTGGTAGATCATCCACTCTTTCAAGCACACTATCTAATTCTTTACGAATCACTATCCAATCAGCTTCTAAATTTTTGCTCCAGGGAAACTGTTCGTTCTCAAAAAAAACCGAATCACCAACCAAAGAATGTTTAGCGACTAACCTTTCCAACCAACCATCTTTAGTTAGTAATTTTTCTAATTGTTTAGCTAGGGTTCCTAAAATATTTGCCATTTTTATTGTTTTCTTTATGTAAATGCAGGAATTTTCACTTCTTGTTCAACATTTAATCCAGCCAAAAATTGTCTATCATCATTTACATGAGGGAATTTTAACTGCGAAGCCGGAACACCTCTTTCTAAAAGCCTTTGACGCACAGTAGCGAAACTTCCAGAAGCCATTATTCGCAACCGAGGAGGTGGTACTTGAGTAGCCCTTTTAGCCGCGTAAGAAGCATGAATATCTTGTAAAATACGGTCAAATTCAGCTATAAATTTCTCAGGATTATCCAGAGTATGACCCGCTAGCAATTCAATATTGACTAGATAATGAGGGGGGATTTCATCCTCTGATAAAGTAATACAGAAATTTTCTAAGGGTAAATTAAATTTCTTTTGCAACTGCTGCATTACCTGAGTCGCATGAAATTCAGTGGTTTTTTCTGTTGTAGAAGATAGCAAACCTCCTAGACGATGCCGGAAAACAATTACAGGTGCTTTTTCATACCAACCTACTACTTCAACAACATCTCCTATATCGTAGCGATAAAAACCACTGTAGTTGGACATCAAAATACGGTAAAACTCTCCCACTTTCAACTCTTCTGCTAAAAGTGTATTAGGCTGTGAAACACCCCATTCTTCTTGGGGAATAAATTCAAAAAACCCAGTCTCAATAGCTAAAATTACCCCATCATTATTCAAATCATGATAAACACCAAAAGTACCTTCAGCAGAAGCATAAATTCCACCAAATATTGGGGTATCGCCAAAATATTCAGGAAACCTTTGCAGGTAAAAATTTGATGTGCCACCAAGAGCAGTAGTAATTAACGAAAGATTTGGCCAAATTGATTTCGGTGTCAGCTTTCCCGAATCTTGTAATATCTGTCGCAGTTGAGCAGCTCTGTTGGGGGATGGTGATAATTTACTTTCTAGTTTTATCCGTAATTCTGGTTCCAGTTTCAGCCAAGAAGCGATGGTTCCTTTTTCGATATCATCAATCATTTGTTCTTGATTGGATTCCAGATATTGGCATAACTGTAAGGTCAAAACTGGAAAATTAGAAGCGATTATCTTCAAAGAAGGATTTCTCATCGCAAAAAGCAAGCAAGTGTAATTACGCGCTAAACTATCTTCTAGCATTAAAGCTTCATAAGGAAATGCAAATACTTGTTTATAAAGAAAACTGTTTAAACGTATATCGCTAACGCTGGCCGGACCATAATCAATTCCTGCATCAGTACGCCCATATAGTTTAACTGAACTTGTCAAAAATATTTTGCCAATAGCTAAATTTCGTTTTCGTGCAGCTTCAGCGATAAAGCCCATACTAACTCTATTGACACGATTTAAAATTTTTCTAGATTGGCGAGTTACTGGAATTAATTTTTGTTTTCCGGTAGAACCGCTTGTTAAATTCAGAAAAACAACCGGGTCTGGTGTAAGAATGTTTTGTTCGCCGTTGGCAATACGCTTTAAGTAGGGTTCGTAACTACTGTAAGTTACAATTGGGATTCGCTCTCGAAATTGGTCAACGCTGTTTATTTGTTTAAACTGATACTTTTGACCTAACTCTGTATCTTGATACGATTTGAGCAACGAAAGCAAAAATTTCTCTTGAACAATCGCAGTTTCACGGGTTTTCCTGACAAAATTGGTCTTAGATAACCTCGCTGCGCTAGTTAATAAATCTAAAGTGAAATTTACCATTTAATCCTCGGATGAATTATTAAGAAAACGTGAACAATCCTTGAAGCGTCTTTACAAAACTATTTAAAACTAACTAAAGTTAGAGAAATACAACTATAAAAGCCTTAGAGTGAAGAAAATACTACTACTCCTGTTAGGGTCTGTCGAGACAAGTAACTTACAAAAGAAGTATTTATGGTGTTTTAAGTACCAATTCAAAAACATGTGCATATGTGTTAACAGAAATCGGCTTAAACAATCAAATACTGTTTTATCTGGAAGTTATGAAGTATTTGAAATTTAATTAATACTTTCGGGGCAACTCAGATGTAGGGATTTGAGATTGACATTAAGTATAAGAGAATGGAATATTTGATTCGGTAGACTTTACCGAACTTTGAAAAGTTCCAAATTTGCAACAGTAGAGATTCACACCATAACAGGGAATATAATATTTTGATGACCATTTTACTTGCTAGTTATGATAGGCAATCAATTGACTATTTGTCTATCTTTGCCTGCTGATTTATCTTAGAGCAATTAATATACCACTCATTAAAAATCGTTTTTCAACTTGTTTTCAGTTCTTTCCGTATTTTTTCAAAAAATCACATTTAATATAAAACGCTGTGAAATATCTGCAAAAAAGAGCGAATGTATCATCTAACTGTTGACCACATTTTTCAGTCTGAGAATATCAATTGAGAATCATAAATAGTTGATTCCTGCGGTCGAGCTATCAGATGATTTTAGATGAAAGCTGTACAAGGCAAATTGACAGACATTTAATCTAACCCCGTTCATATGTTCTTACATAAAAACTGGTTCTAACCCCTAAATATATAGGGAAAACAAAGGAACGATTTATTACTGTTTTTGCGTCAATTAGCTGGGAAAGGTAAATCTTTCTCTATGAAAGTAAATCTTAATGGTTGTGAATTCAAATGGTTTCCATAGCTCGCAAAAACCTGTTTGAAGATATCCCTCGCTTTTTGGTGGCTCAAGCGGGAATAATGTTTGCTGTCAGCTTAGTGACCATTCAAACTGGTGTATTCAATGGGGTGATTCGTTCTACTGCAAGTTTAGTGGAAAAATCGCGAGCCGATATCTGGTTAGCATCAGATAAGATGGTACAGCTCGAACTCACACAACCATTAATTTTCGACTATGCGGTTAGAGCAAGAAAAATTGATGGTGTAAAACGAGCCGAAGCTTTACTTCAAGGTTCCGCTAGATGGAATGTTCAAAACGGAAAATTAAATGTAGTTAAAGTATACGGTTTTCCGCCCACCGGAAGACTATTTGTTCCCGGAGATATTGTCAAGGGAAACGTAAAATCTCTTAGAAAACCCTATACAGCAATTATTGATAAAAGCAATTTAAAGTCTCTCAAAGCCGAAAAAATTGGAGACACTGCTCGAATTGGCTCATTACCAGTAGAGGTAGTGGGCTTAACTCAAAACACTCAATCAGTTGTCTCCAGTTCCTTTATATTTACTTCTTTAGAAACTGCAAATGCCTATGCTAACGCTAGCGTTACTACCAATGTCAACTGTACCTGGGTAGGAGAAGAACTCCAGTGTCGCAACGTTTATCAGAAAGATGCTGATGCTAAGAAAAGACAATCAGCTAGCGAACCACCACCCAAGCTCAGCTTGAATACTCCGATATCTTACGTACTGATCCAAGCGGAACCAGGTCAAAATATCCGACAGCTAAAGAAACGCTTGGAAGCTACCTTCCCAGAAACAAAAGCATATACAACTCCTGAATTATCAAAAAAGGTAAAAGGATTTTGGCAACAGTCAACAGGTATAGGCTTTATTTTGGGTTTAGGTGCAGGAGTAGGAGTAGTTGTGGGAGTAGTGATTGTGGGTCAAATTCTATACTCTGCCGTCGCAGATCACATAAAAGAATTTGGAACACTCAAAGCGATGGGAGCGTCAAATAGGGTGATATATGGGGTAATAATCGAACAAGCTTTGTGGATGGCCATTCTTGGTTATATTCCTGGAATGTTACTTTGCTGGGGGCTTGGTGCTTGGACTTCGGCTACTCAAGGAATTGTCATTTTAATTACTCCATTAACAGCCGCTGGAGTATTTGGCATAACCGTGCTGATGTGTGTTGGCTCTGCCTTATTTGCAATTCAGAAAGTCAGCAAAGTAGATCCAGCAATAGTATTTAAAGCATAGTTAGTTTAATAGCTAGAGTTCTCTATCTTTCGAGTGAATTGAGTGAATCCTGTTCGTTAAGTAATTTATTTACATACAGAAAATCTATAAGTAAATTTGCGCTTCCCTTTGCACAAAGCCTGAAAATCAATATCCTGACCCTAAAGAAATGACTATTTCTCAAAATCGATGTATAGTGACTTCCAGAATTGATAGTTGGAATGATTCAAAGTCTACCGATCTAAGCAAATTGAAAACTTCAGCTATTTCTGCCAGAGGAGTAGAAATGGTGTATCAATCAGGGAAGCAGCGTTATGTAGCACTCAAAGGAATTGATTTAGATGTTCCGAAGGGTACTATTCAGTTGCTTATGGGACATTCCGGTTCTGGTAAAACCACTTTACTATCAATCTTGGCAGGCATTTTAACCCCCACTTCTGGTGAAATAAATCTTTTGGGGGAAGAAATTACGCGAATGTCCAGTAAGAAATTATCCCGTTTTAGGAGAGATAGTATTGGTTTTATTTTTCAAGGTTTCAATCTTTTCGGTGCTTTGAATGCAGTCGAAAATGTTCAAGTTGCTTTAGAAATTAAAGGTATCAAGGGGAAATCGGCTACTAACCAGGCTTTAGAATTATTGGATATGGTTGGACTAGCGAATAAAGCCAATTTGCTTCCTCGTGACTTATCCGGTGGACAGAAGCAACGTATAGCGATTGCACGTGCTTTAGCAGGAAATCCCCAGTTGATTATGGCAGACGAACCAACAGCAGCATTAGATTCACACAACGGACAAGCTGTAATTGAGTTACTGTGCAATTTAGCTAGAGAAGGTGGAAGTACCGTTGTTATGGTGACTCACGATTCCCGTATTCAAAGTTTCGCCGACAACGTAGCATTCTTAGAAGATGGTGAAATTACAGAAAATTATTTGTAATTAGTAATTGGTAATTGGTAATTGGTTCCTTTCCGCTCTAAAACTAATTACCTGTTTTTGTATCTTCACGATTTTTATCGTTAATCTTCTCCCAAGAAGAAAAAATTTTTTGTAAACAAAGTTGAGAACCGTGGGGTGTGTTATCGCAGAGCTTGACGCACCATATTTTATTGTTTTAGGTACATTTGAACTCAATCATAAGTCACCTGATAATTCAACAATGAAAATAGATTACCAACAACTAACTACTAACTTCTAAAAAAGGTTTAAACACCGGAATTAATCCGGAACGACTTACAGCTAAGGTAGGTAGAGACTTAGAACTATAATCTTCACCTACTGTTAGCGGAAAAGGTTCGGATTTTAAAGATACCCAACTTCCTCCAGCAGCTTGTAAAATTACCCAAGCACCAGCAATATCCCAGACCTTGGGTGTCGCTTCAACAGCACCCAATACCGCTCCTGTAGCTACAGTAAGAAAATTATAGCTAGCAACACCCAGCATTCTGATTTTAGAGGGAAAATCTTGACTAATAATTGACGTACTGCGAGAACATACGTTGAAAAAATGATTTCTACTAATTTTATCCCCACTAGTTTTAATCGGAAGATTGTTCCGAAAGGCTCCCTGTGGTAAATCTAGTCCAGAGTCACCTTGCCAATATCCGTGAAAAGCTTCATTAGTAGGTGGAGCAAAAACATAGCCGAATACAGGTGTGCCCTTGTAAAGTAAGCCTAGAGAAATACACCAAACAGGAATTCCTCTAGTAAAGTTAGTCGTACCATCTAACGGGTCAACAATCCAGCACCATTCGTTGTCAGGAAAAACCTTATCATTTTCCTCACTTAAAACACCATGATTGGGAAATTGAGATTTTATAGCTTTTCTAATTTCATTATCAGCCCATTTATCGGCTTTTGTGACCAAACTACCATCAGCTTTACTATCAGCTTGTACCCTACCAAAATCTTCCATTAACTGTTTTCCGATTCTAGTAGTAGTAGTTTGAGAAAATTCTAAAATTTGATTCCAAAAATCTTTCGTCATTTAAGAATGGGGGATTGGAAATTGGGCATCGGAGATTAAATCAAGATTATTTTCTCATAAAATCTTTGAATGATAGAAGTATTTATTGATTCGATTATTAATTTGGCTTTTTTAATCACTATAATTTTTACAAGCTCTTTTTTGATAAGCAAAATACAGTCATCAATCCATTATCATAGAGCCGATATACCTCCACTTTTAATTATATTTATATTTATTTTAGGGAGTTTACTATCTTCCTTTCTCAGCGGCTGCTTGTTGTTAGCAAAATATTATTTAACTGATATTCCTTCACCACCTGAATTATCTACTTGGCAAACAGGTAATAGGGAGCATCCCAATTATGCAAAAAACCCGCAGACTAGAAGTCTGGGGCTAATAGTACAAAGCCCCTGAGCCGCACTTTGTGAACGGGTTCGCTAGTTTCGTCGCGAAACCGACACCCCTTTCCTTGTCTCACCACCGTAAGGTGGGCTAAGCATCTTAATAGCCCACGCAGGTGGGCTTTGTTTATATAGCCACACCCTTACAGGGTGTTGGGTAAAATATTTTTTCAAAATCGGGATGCTCCCGGTAATATTGGTTTAGTTACTTATAGAAATAGTTTAAATATCGGCATCACAGAAGAAGGACTTTATCTGTCATTTATTTTTATAATGCGTCTTTTTCATCCACCTTTATTAATCCCTTGGGAAAAAATAAGCAAAGCTGGTATTAATAGTTTTGATGAATACGATATTTACGTTGATATTCCAATATTCCCTAACAGCCCAACCATTATTAGACTACCCAAAGAAACTTTAGAAAAAGCAGAATATATATTAAAAGATAAAAGTAATAATTAGCATTAATCAACTACCAATTACCAATTAACAATTACCAATTACCAACCACCAATCCCCAATCCTCAATTACTAATCCAACTCATTTTCTAAAATTGAACTAATTGCAACTTTCGCATTATTCTGAAACTCCTTAACGCTAATTCTACCTAATAATAAAATCGCAAAAATCATCCCAATTGCTTGTAGAAAAAACACCAATCCATAAGCCATTCCAGGTGATTCAAACACCGCTTTACCTAAGTTTAAAAAACCTCCACCAAGCACCGTAGCAGAACCTCTAGCCATTGCTTGAGCTAATCCCCACGCACCAATAAACGTACCCGCAGTTTCCGCAGCAGTCAAATCTAACATTAAAGTTGTAGCTCCTGCTGTCAGCATTCCAGATGATAAACCAAAAAATAGTAAACTACCCATCAGCATACTTTTGCTAGCAGTAAATCCCGCCATAATTATAAAAAGATTGCTGATTGCTGCGCTAATACATCCGAATTTAGTAGTATTCTTCTTTCCTAAACGGGGTACTACAAAAAAACCGGTGGAAGCAATTCCAATTAAAGTCCCGATTCCATAAGGAACGTTTAATCTTGTGGTTTCGGCAATACACATACCAAAAACTTCACCACCGAATGGCTCTAATACCGAATCTTGCATAAAAAGACTAATGCTTAACATTAATAAGAATCCGAAAAACAAACCTGTTTGACGGTTAGCAGTCAGAATTTTTAATGCTTGTTTTAAAGTTATTTCGTCTTCTCTTTCAACAGCTTGAGAGCGTAAAGAATAACGAGAATATTTTTTTTCTACCCCAAAGGTTGCTAAAATACACAATCCGAAAACTATGGCTGGCTTAATTTTAAATACCGGATTTATTGT
>ERZ1740060.465-NODE-465-length-22339-cov-26.116586_pt1 | contig 22339 bp, 12 predicted proteins | sample MGYA00581743_ERZ1740060 | MGnify/ENA primary metagenome ERZ1740060 (study PRJEB43018, sample SAMN04849235) | marine metagenome | isolation source: floating plastic debris | place: Pacific Ocean | collected 2008-08-27 | study: EMG produced TPA metagenomics...
TCGATGCGTCTGATATGAATCATCCTATCGGTTCAATTTCCGATAAGGTCTACTGTACTGCTGGCCGCCGCCGGATCAATGGTGTAGTCGCCAACGCCGGTAATACTGCTCTGGTCTGCGGCGGCAATCTGATCAGCGGTGACCAGCGAAAACAGCGCATCGACTCGGCCATCAAACGTCGTTGGTAAAAAGGTGTCGGGCTCAGCATTATTAAACACGTTCAGCGTTACCGTGGCAAAGGTAGAGCCTGCGGTAATCTCGACGGCCAGACCCGAATTATCAAAGTTGGTTTGAGTGGCCAACAGGTTAAGGTTTTCGACCTGCGGATCGGTGATCGCACCCGGCAAATCCAGCCGATTCAAAATTTGCTCAACTGCGCTATCGATATAGACCTTCAGCCCGCCTTCGGGCGCTGGCTCATCCAGGTCAAAGCGGACGGTCAGGGCAGTGCCTAAATCTTCGACCAAGGCGTTGAGGTCGCTGACAAAGGTAGTGGTGGTAGAGAGACTAACTTGCACCATTATCAAAACTCCGTATGGGTTGTGGCCTCACGGCAATGCGACAAGATTTCAATAGCATGCAAAACAGCCCTAAGGGATGAAAAGTAGGTTGGCTGGCTAACGCCACCTTTCTGCACGCCCCCTTAGGCAAGCCACTATCGCACTTTCAGATCTCCGACTTCTGTCACTTGAGCCAGAGACTCTGTGCATCACTAATGAGATAAGTTCTCAGCAATCTTACGGAATTTATGAAATTATTTTTTGCCTTAAACCGATTATTTTTTGCCTTAAACCGATTATTTGCCTGATGCCGTGCATCACGTTGCAGATTAATTAATATTTGCTTTATCTTTTCGACTTGATGTGCCAAGCTTTTTCTGAGAAGGCCCACTGGCTTCTCTACGGCTAGAACAGCTTCAGTCCGCAGTAGTCAGCAAAGACCGAAGTGAACAGCGTCCACTCTTGCCGTCTGTTGAGTCTTTGCTGACTACCTATCACCTACCGACAGGCTTTCTGATATGCCTTTGGCCCAATCCCAATTTTTTTCTTAAAAGCCCGAGAGAAATAGCTCATGCTGGTATAGCCGACCTGCTGAGCAACTTCGGAAACACTCATGTCCTGCTCGGATAAGAGCTGCTTGGCAATATCTAAGCGATAGGTCTGCAACTGACCAAATACCGTAGTGCCAAACGCCTGACGAAAGCCTTGCCGCAGCATAAAGTCGTTTAAACCTACCTGCTGAGCCAGCTCGGCCAAAGAAGGCGGATTACCCATGTCGCGCAGCAAAATTTCCTTAGCATAGTGAATCCGCTCTAGCTGCTCGGGCTTGAGCGCGCCTCGTTTAACCTCTCCCTGCTGAATAGTGACCTCATGGTCTAGCACCAGCGCTACTAGCTCAATTGCTTTGCTTTCCAGATAGGCTCGCTTGATCGTGCCCAGATAAGGGCAATGCAAAATCTGCTCTAGTACCGTCGCCATCATTGGCTGAATGTCTCCAGATCGAACATAAGCCTCTTCGCTAGAGGATTTAACTAGATGCTGAAGGCTTTTGGGTAATTTTCCGTCCATAGCAGGCACAAAAGCATAAAGTACTGAAGGACGAAAATGAACTGCAAGGAAAGAATAAGATCTTGTATCTAAGTAATCACCACGTATCTGAGGCAGCAGACCATAACCTGTAACGCGATATTTTCCAGTAATACAAGGAGACAAAGCTTCATTTGAGTTGAGGGCAAAGAGTTCCTGTCCCTGCCCTGACAGCCAAAATCCCAAACGAATGCCGTTAATCACTCGTTTGGGACAGTTTACTCTGAGACAATCTCGAAGCTGATGAATATCGATTTCTAAGCCTAAGCCCTCTCTTAGCCAAATGAATCGACTCTGTCCATGAGAGATTCGAGTATCAAACCTCTGAGTGACGTCTAGCTTATCTGATGGATCCCGTTGGATCTCTTCATCGGCTTCCTGAAACTGTTCGTTGAATTCTTTTTCTGTTAATCGGATGGTCATGGCAAATTCAGGTAGCCGGTCGCAGATGGCCGGAGCGCTTTCTAGAGCGGTCCAAAATTTTGCAAATTTTGCAAATCCAGCCCTATCATTGCGACACTCCTCCCTGATTTTACAAGATGCCCCACAAAGCCCTCACCCTCAGCACTGCCCCCGCAGCGGACCAAACCACCCTCTACGACTACCTCCTCTCCGTCAGCCTGCGCGAGCCCGAAGTCTTCCACCAGCTTCGGCAAGAAACCGCTGAACATCCCGATGGCGATATGCAGATTGCGCCGGATCAGGGGCAGTTTATGGCGCTGCTGCTCCAGCTCATTAGCGCCCGCAAAGTGTTAGAAATCGGCACCTTCACCGGCTACAGCACCCTCTGGCTGGCCTCTGCCTTGCCCAACGACGGCATCGTCATCACCTGCGACGTGGATGAAGAAGCCACCGACATTGCCCGTCGCTATTGGCAAAAAGCGGCGATGGACGAAAAAATAAACCTGCGCCTCGCCCCCGCTACCGAAACCCTGGACCAGCTGCTGGCAGCGGGGCAGGCGGACACCTTTGATTTCATCTTCATTGATGCGGATAAGGTCAACTACGACTACTACTACGAAAAGGCGCTACAGCTGCTGCGTGTTGGGGGGCTAGTGGCGATCGATAACACCCTTTGGTTTGGCCGCGTGATTGATCGAGATAATCAAGAAGAGACGACGATCGCCATTCGATCGCTGAATCAAAAGATGCATCAGGATCAGCGCGTTGATGTGAGTATGGTGGCGATCGCCGACGGACTGACCCTAGCTATTAAACGGGGGGATAGCTGAAAAGCTCACCCACTAGTAGCTGTGGGGACTATTGGCGATGGGTTGTTAGCGGTCTGTTTTTTCTAACTCGCGCAGTGCCGGCAGCCGCCAGCTCAAGACCCCGACTAGAAAACAGAAGACGGCACTCAACATAAACAACAGTCCCATGCCTGATCCGGGTCCCGTGCCGACGATGGGCCCAAATACGGTCGGTAATAGCCCTGACGCCTGCATTGCCGGTTCAAAGACGCGATCGCTCAGGGGACCAGCCATGAGCGCGATCGGGGTGGTGACCAGCTCATAGGTCAAAAAATGGGCGGCAAACACCCGCCCTTGCACCGCTGCGGGCGTTGCCAGGGTCCACAGCGCCATCTCAGAACCCAAAATCAACGGAAAGCTCATGGATGAGAAAAACTGCGATGGCAGCCACACTCGCAGGCTTTGACCCAAGCCAAAGACAATCTTGGCGAAACCGGCACTCATAAACCCCGTCAACATGCCGCTGACTCGCCGCTGGGGGCCACCCCACAGGCTAATGAGTACGGCACTGGTAACACCGCCAATGCCGGCGATCGATGAAACGGCGGCCAGCGCGTCTGAACTGCCATCGGTGCGGGCCAGGATCATCGGGTCATAGATCAGATCGGTAAGCAGTAGGGTGGCATGAAACAGCGTCGTCACGAGCAGCAGGGCGCGCAAACCGCGATGGCCCAGTAGGTAGCGATAGCCAAAGGAGACTTCTTGCCACACGGCGGCCAGCCCCTTAACGGCTTTTGCTGAGGGGCGCTCCTCACGAGGCGGTTGGGGGATTTTGAGCAGCGCGATGACGGTAATAACGACGGCAAAGGTCGCCAGGTTAATCGGCCAGATGCCGCCGAGCCCAATGATCGGATACAGGAGGCCCGCGATCGCTGGGGCCACAATGCTGGAAGCGTAGCCAATGGCGGTATCCATGCTGTTAGCCCGGACATATTGCTCGGGCTTCACGAGTAGTGTGAGCGAGGCCCGATAAGCCAACTGCGAGAATTTCTCAAAGCCGCCGTTGAGGCAAAACGCGACGTATAGATGCCAGATCGCAAGCTGTCCCGTCAAGTGCAGCCCCAACATTGCCAGGGTAGTGGTAGCGGCCACTGCCTCACTCAGGATCATCAAATACTTGCGGCTGGTGCGATCGACCAGAATCCCGGCAAACAACGAGGTAAACAGGCGTGGCAATTGGTAGAAAAAGCCCCACAGCGTCAGGGCAGTGGCTGAGCCGGTTTGCTCCCAGACCCAAAGGGTAATGGCAAAATCGGCCATGCGAGTACCGATCGCAGAAATCAAGTAAGCGAGCCACAGAATCGTAAATTTACGCAAGCCGGTGATATCGATGACGACATTGCGATGGATAATACCTCATCAGCTCTAGGAAAAGCGACTAGCCCCCAGCGAAGCTGACTGATGATGTGCCCTAGGTGTCAGCAACGGTGGCTAACGAGCCATCGGGGAAAAGCTGCAGCGTCACTCGTTCAATTTGCACCACATACGGCAGCGTATGTCCCATCACTGTTTTAATCCGCACTGGCATGACGCCCTGGGGCGGAAACGCCCACCATTCTCCATCGCGGCAAAACGGGTCACTATAGCCATGGGTCTGACACCAGGTTTGGCAGACGCCCTGCATGGCCGCACCCAGGTTGGGATAGTGAGAAATGGTCATCCGGCAATTTTCCGTCATCCGTCATGCGATGGCAGAGCCACTCCTACGGAGTATCGCGCTTCCCCCCTACAATCGCCCATACCGGCCAACCTGATCAAGCCATCCCCTGACGGCGCTGGGTTATAAAAAATCCGACTGCCTCAGATGAGTACAGTCGGATGGATGGTTCAAGTTAGTTTGAGGGAACAGGTGACAGGGAACAGGTGACAGGCAAGATTCACTCCCTATTCCCTATTCCCTAATTACGCAAACACACTGCTATCAAGACCGGTAACGCCCTGCACAACACCAATCAGCTCGTTGCTCGCGGTCAGCACCAGGGTGTCGCTGCTTAGCTCAAAGAACTTGACACCCTCAGGAGTCAGCCCGCCGAGGCTAATCTGGTCAGTGCTGACTTCGAAGTCGGTGATGGTATCGACGCCTTGGGCAAGGGCCAAGACAAACTGGTCAGCGCCCTCTCCACCCGTATAAATGTCGTCACCCAACAGCCCATTGATGATGTTGTCACCGGCATCGCCAACCAGCGTATCAGCCGCGTCGGTGCCGGTGAGATCACCGGTGGGCGGCGGCGTGTCGCCCTCATTGAGGGTGGCGGTTAGTTCGTAGGGGCCAAAGAACACGCCGACCTCTGGGAACGTCCAGCCGCTACCGCTTCTGGCTACATTGGGATCGTAGTTGCGGTTGCCGAGTTGGCTGACACCGATATAGTAGGTGCCTGCTGTACCAGCGGTGTATTCAATGAATGGATCGCGAGAGAAGTCTTCACCAGGGGCTGCGCCATCATTATTAGCAGCAAGTTCGTTGCCATCTGCATCGAACAACCGCAGTTCGGTATCTGGGCGCTGCACATCATTAAGCCCTGGATACACAATTGGTATTCCACGGAGATCCAAGGTGTCCCAATCGCTTGAATCTACATCTAAACTGACTGTTTCTCCTGCATCTAAGTCGAAGGAGTAGAAATCAACATCCTCGGGAAGATCGAGAAAGCTCAACCCCGTAAACCCGCTAATAGAGACAGAAGGACTATTAGCGCTTAGGCTCAAGGCGTTGGCTTCAAGTAGAGTGTTGTTATCCTCACTTTCTTCAGGAACGCTAGCTTGATCTAAGGTATCTGCTAGCGTAAAGGTGGCTTCCATCGCCGCCTGGTTTATTTCATAAGCGTCACTGGGTTCTAACATGAACGCCACGGTTTCACTACCCTCAGAGACACCATCATCCGCAATTGGCAAACGAATAATTGATTCACGCTCGGTAATCGTAAAATCAAATCCATCGTCACGAACAGCAGCAATAGTACCACCTTGAACCTCAATCGCATCCAGATTAAAATCGCTTAAAGACGGCGCACTAACGCTGACAGTTAAGCCTTCTGCGGGTGGTGGCGCACTGAGGCTAAAGGTGTGAACACCAACTGTATTTTCTGACTCAATCAAAGTGGTGCTATCTTCGTCATCTTCGACTGAAGCGATTAGGCTTACTTGAATTTGGGAGTTAGGATTATCAACAATCGTGAAATTAATTGAGCTTGAGGTGGGGTCGATGGTGTAACCCGCTTGTGGCTGTAAAGCGAAGGTGAGATCAACTAGACCTTCTTGCAGACTCAACGGATCGAATCCTGGAACAGTTAGCTCATTAAAGACAGGCAGCGTGATTGAAGCAGTTTGCTCGGTAATGGTAAAGAAAAATCCGCTCGAATCTCCATTAGGAACCGGAAAATTGCCGCCGCTGATTTCTGCCTCTAGTACTTGAAACTGACCGAGTACGCTACCGACAATAACTTCATCACTACTGTCTAAGAAAACGGTGACGCCCTCTGGCGGAGGTGGTTCTGAAAGGGTGAAAGTCAGTGTCGTTTCGGTTTCTTCTGTCTCAATTAAAGTTGTTTCACTGGCAGTAATGCTAACTTCTGGAATAATATCTGTGCCAACGGAGGGAGGCACGTCTGCTAAAGAATCGTAGTAGGTGACTTCTGTTGTTGCTGCTTCTGGATTAATCTCGTAGCCCTCTCCAGGCTGTAAAAAGAAAGTAACATCTTCTGCGCCATCAGTTTCTAAGGTTTCAAAAGCATCAACGTCATCTCCAAAGTAGCCTGAAAAACCAGCTTGATTATTAGCTGATTCGTAGCTGACGGTCATTGTGGGTTCTTCGATGCGCAACCGAATGCCCGTTGGAATACCGTCTTCATTGTAAAAAGCGCCTAGAGACTGTCCTCCTAGCGTACTGGGAAGATCATCTGCGGCTAAATATGAAACGTAGTCAAATAAATTAGCATTGCTGTTAAGAACAAATTCAATGCCCTCTTCTGGAATCTCGCCTTCTGCCCTAATCGTAAAGCTCACGCCAGAAAGTCCACCGGTTTCTACGAATTCTACGACTGCACTCGTAAAATTCCCCTCACTGTCTGAAGTAGTCGGGTTTGCCGTTAAGGAGAACGTCGGTGGATTTGTGATGTTGGGATTGCTCACGGGTGGCGTGGGCGTGCCCGTTTTACGAGGGTTATCTGCCGTCAGCAGGTCGATATTAATATCGTAGTTGCCATAGACTACCCGATTGCCATTACTTGAACCTGGTATTTGCGGATCGCTAAGGGCATTGTTAAAAGGATCGAAGGCATCTTCACCCAGCGCCCCTACGTAGTAAATTCCATCTTCTGGCGCTGTAAATTCTAAATAGGAATCTGTTTCATTCTCATCAAAGGGGCTAATTCCACCAAACAGCTTGTCAGGTGCTGCTGGAAAGAAACCGCCCTTAGCCGGACTCCCTAAGTCGTCTTGGACTAGATTGCCGTTAGCGTCATAGACGCCTAGTAATATTACATTTCCATTCGTAAAAGAGTTCAGATTGCTGTCGAAATCAAAGGTTTCGATGGCTATCGTATTTCCCTCACTTAGCTCTACTTTGTAGTAGTCGTCATCCTCACTGTAGTCAATATATGTGTAGGTTCCGTCTGCATTGAGATAGCGATTACCAATATCGAAATAGATATAGGCACTACCAGAAAATGACGGGTTTTCAGCCGTTATTTTTGTATCTGTTGCCACCGCAATGACATCGTTAGGTTCAGTGATAACGTTCTGTGGAATATTACCTCGGGTATCAACTAATTCAAAGCTGCTGCCACTGTAGTCTTCAACAATCTCATAGCCTTCGCCTGCCACTAAACTAAAGCTCGCAGTTTCTCCTGATTCCGTTTCGTCATCACTGGCAACAGCCAAATTCACCAGCGCCGTATACTCCGTCATCAGCAGGTCAAACCCACCCTCACGCACCGCCGCAATTTCACCCCCTTCAACCGACACACTCTCCAAATCAAACTCACTCAGGTTGGGCGCATCTACCGAAACAACTACCCCCCCTTTGGGGATCACCCCATTAGTCGCCAGAAAAGCATGAGCCGATACCGTCCCCTCATACTCAATCAGGTAGTCCGGCCCGGTAAACAAACTCACCTGAAGCGCATCCGATGCTGATGGCTCGGGCGTCGGCGGCTCGGGCGCATCGGTAAGCTGGCTGGTATCATCAGCGAAAATCACTGTGCTGCTGGCCGCAGCCGGGTCGATAGTGTAGTCACCGACGCCGGTAATGCTGCTCTGGTCTGCCACAGCAATCTGGTCAGCGGTGACCAGCGAAAACAGCGCATCCACTCGGCCATCAAACGTTGCTGGCAAAAAGGTGTCAGGCTCAGCGTTATCAAACACGTTCAGCGTCACCGTGGCAAAGGTGGAGCCCTCGATAATTTCAACCGCCAGTCCTGAGTTGTCGAAGTTAGTTTGAGTTCCCAAGAGGTTGAGGTTTTCAGTTTGGGGATTGGCGATCGCGGCGGGCAAATCCAGCCGATTCAAAATTTGCTCAACATCGCTGTCGATATAGACCTTTAGCCCCCCTTCGGGTGCCGGTTCATCGAGGTCAAAGCGAACGGTCAGAGCGGTGTCTAAATCTTCAACGAGGGCATTCAGATCACCGTCAAAGCTGGTGGTAGTAGATAAGCTAGCTTGCACCATTTTCAAAACTCCGTATGGATAGTAATTCTGCAGCGATGCAAACTGATGTCAATTAGGAGTGACGTTCATCCCCTGAACGAGCGCGACAGACATGATCCCTCTGCCTTCGGCAACTCCCCTTAGTAAGGGGGCTGGGTGAGGCTAGGTTCGCAGTCAGGACTTAGATAGGGAATCTTGTTTTATCGAGAGCGTTGGGGATGTTGAGCTGCGCAGGTTTAATCCTCACCTCTCCAGTCGAGCATCGTTGGTATCGCTAATGAGATAATTTCTCAGCAATCATACGGAATTTGAGATTTCGTTTTCAGGCTGAAACGGATTATTTTCAGGCTGAAACGGATTATGTTTTATCGACAAGCCTTTTGATACTCCTTGGGGTTTGTCCCAAATTTATGCTTGAAGGCTCTAGCAAACGCTCTCAAATCCGCATAACCTACCCGCTGTGCAACTTCAGAAACGGTCATGTCCTGTTCCGCCAAAAGTTGCTTGGCCAGATCCAAACGGTGCGATCGCAGTTCACCAAACACCGTCATACCAAATGCCTGGCGGAAGCCTTTTTTGAGAAGAAAATCGTTTAGCCCCGCTTGACGAGCCAATTCTTCTAGCGAAGGCGGATTGTTCAAGTCGCGTAGCAAGATCTCTCTGGCATAGTAAATCCGCTCTATCTGTTCGGGTTTGAGAGCGTTCTTTTTTGCTTTTCCCTGCTGAATAACGACTTCATGGTCAAGCATCAGCGCCATCAGCTCAATAACTTTGCTTTCCAGGTAAGCTCGCTTAATCAAACCTTGGTACGGACAACGCAGAATCTGCTGCAGCACAGTTATCATCGCTGGTTGAGCATCTCCAGTCCGTTGATAAACTTCTTGGCTCAAAGGTCGGACTAGATGACGAAGATATTTAGGCAATTCACCCTCTGGCGAAGCCACGAAGGAACAGAGGACTGATGGAGGAATTTCAATCTGCAGAAAGGAATAAAGTTGTGCATCAGAGTGGTTACCAGTATCCCGAGGGTGTAAACCGTTACTTCTCAGAGAGTACTTTCCACCAATAATTGGCACTATAGTTTCGTTCGGCTTAGAAGCTATTGCTATTTGCCCTTGTCCTGAAATAGTAAACGAAAGTCGAACGTTGCGACATCCTTGCTCAGGGCAATTTATGATTAAGCGATCCGTGAGCTGATGGCGATCGACACGCAACCAAATGCTTTCTCTCAGCGAAATATCTCGTCGCCAACCGTGTGAAACTCGAGCATCAAACTTCCTTACAACATCTAGTTCGTCTGATGTATCCCACTGCAGTTTCTCTTCATTAACTTCTTGAAATTGCTCTTCAAACTCGTCTTCTGTCAGCTCAATAGTCATGGCGATGCTCGGATAACGGGTGACAAGTGGCGAGAGATGAGGGAGTAGGGTGATGGAGAGAGTGTTTCAATAAAGTGTGCGAAAGATTTGCAAAATTTGCAAGTTTGGCAAGGGTCGGTGTCAGTCATCAGTTGAGGGCGATTTTGGTTGGTTAGCGTGGGGAGGGGCGATGGCGAAGCCACTCCTTTGGAGTATCGCTCCATTTCAAGCTGCCAAAAAAATCCGACTGCCTCAAGCAAGCACAGTCGGATGAATGGTTTAAGTCGATCTTAGGTGACAGGGAATAGGGAACAGGCGAGACTATTCTCTATCGCTCTATTCCTTAACTAGGCAAACACGCTGCTGTCAAGTCCCGTCACCCCTTGCATAACGCCGATTAGCTCGTTGCTGTTGGTTAGCACCAGGGTGTCGTTGCTCAGCTCAAAGAACTTCACGCCCTCAGGGGTGAGGCCGCCGAGGCTCACCTGATCGACGCCCACCTCAAAGTCGGTGATGGTGTCCACGCCTTGGGCCAAGGCAAAGACAAACTGGTCGGCCCCGGCCCCGCCGGTGTAGGTATCGTCACCGGCCAGGCCATCAATGAGGTCATCGCCGTCGGTACCCGTCAGCATATCGGCTCCGTCAGTCCCCGTTAAAGCAGGCGCTTCGGCACCAAAATTGCCCCCATCAACCGAGTCAGCCTGCACATTCTGCAAGATGGCCAGCACATCTTCAGTACCGGTGAGAGCGATGACGGTATCGTCACCTGCCTGGGCAATGGTCACATCGCTGAAGCCAATAGAGCCGGACAGATCGGCGTTGAAGCCAACCAGCTCAAAGCGATCGCTGTCATCAAAATTGGTAATGGTGACAACGCCCTCGCCCGCCCCCAGAATAAACGTGTCACTGCCGCTGCCGGTGGTCACCGTGGTTTGACCAACCGATACCAGAAAGTTGCTTTGGTTCAAAATGGTATTGACGGTGTTATCGCCCTCTCCCAACACAATCGTGTTGTTACCAGCACCTGCGTGAACGATGTCATCGCCGGCCCCAGCAATAATGGTGTCATCGCCAGCTCCCGAGGTGGCGTGATTATCGCCCTCACCCAAGGTAGCAATCAAGTTGCCCTGCACCAAGTTGACGGTGTCGTTGCCGCTACCCGCCGTGACCACCATCGAGCCATCGCTAGCGGCGACAAAGTTAGTGCCTTCACCCAGGTCAACTACGCCGCTGCCAATGCTGAGAATGTCGTCGCCACCACCGGCTACGATAGTCTGATTCAGGCCCCGCGCGGTGACGGTATTGTTGCCTTCACCCAGCAAGAAGGTATTGTTATCGCCGCTAACGACGTAAAGGTCGTCCTCCGCTGTGCCTTCAAAGGTCTGGTCGCCCCCTGGGTCGGGGATATCCACATCGGCGGCAACTTCTACCTTGCCAAAGACCCCATCGCCGGCCCCATCGCCGAGATCATTGCCCGCCGCAAAGTAGAGGTCGTTGGTTTCGCCGAGGCTGCCGCCGTTGCCAAAGGTCAAGCCCCAAAGGCCGTCGATCGCGATCGCATCCCCGTTGCCATCCCGCAGGTAATCGACCGCGGTGCGCGTCTCCGGGTCAAAGGCCACAATGGTGCCATCACCAAAGTTGGAGACCAGCAGCATATTGCTGTACTCACCAAAGTTGTCGGGAGCCATCACAAATCCCCACGGAGCATCGAGCAGGTCACCGCCGTCCCAGGTGGTGATCAGGTTGCCGTCGAGGTCGAACTCGGCAATGCCCCCCAGTCCCGCTTCGACGATTTCATCTCCCGGTATCTCAGGATTCGGCGCGGCATAGGCGACCAGTAACGAATCGTCAATCAGCTGAATGTTGTATTCGGCGTAGCCTTCCTCTAAGAAGGGATTGTCAAAGGCAAAGTCGCTGGTAATTTCATTGAAGTCACCGTCATAGACTTCAATGTCGGGCGTAGTGCCAAAATCGGCTACGTAGAGGCGATTGTCGCTCTCAAAGTTGGTGATGGCGACCCCGTAGTAGATCGAGTCGCCAAACTTATCGACCATGACTTCTGAGACCAGCGGGCGATCGACGGTGTCATCGTCAATACGGCGTTCAGTCCAGCCCGAAATGCTGCCATCGGTAGCGACAAAGATAAACTTACTGGGAGCCGTAATGTCGCCGTTGGGATGCTGCTGAGTAATGACAAAATCGCTGGTGCCGTTGAACACCTGTCCCGTCGGGCCAGAAATGCCAAAGGGATTGAACTCAGCCGGGGTAACCTCAACAATCTTGAGATCGTCTTGATAGATCGGCACCCCGCCAACATCACCCACGTATTCGGTGCTGACGCCAGTGCCGCTAGCGCTCAGCCAAAAGTGGCCGCCCAGACCCGCAGGGCGAATGGCAATACCCCAACCCAGGCTGAGATAGGGGTCGAGCAGCTGTGGACTGTAGGCAGCCTCGTTTGCTGCCAGGTTGGTTACAACGTAGCCTGTGGTTTCCTCTGAGGGGGTGGAGAAGGTGGCCTGGTAGGCACCGGGTTCGGCCACACCCTCAATAGTCCAGCCACTGCCACTACCAATGACGGTGGGGTTATAGTCGTCGTTGCCCAAAACGCTTATACCCGCGTAGTAGGTACCGGCCTCTTCAGCTCTGAATGTAGTTGAGGCTTGGCCTGCACCGGGGGTCAGTTGTTCAAGATCATTGATTTGTCCGGTGAGGTCTAGCTCATTGCCATCAGCATCAAAAATTCGCAGCACGGGCTGCAGTAAAGACTCGGAGCCATCTGCTCCTATGGCCTCAACCTGGATTGAAATGGGTTCACCCTGTTCCAACTCAAAGGAATAGAGATCCACATCTTCGGAAGAATCGAGAATTGGGTCAGTGCCAAAGAAATCGTAGATGTAGTTGGCCTCGCCCGTCACCACCGCTGGATTATCGGGCATCAGGTTAAGGGCGATCGCAGTTTCTAGCGAGTCATTCAGCTCGGTCTCTGTCGGCGGTGGCGGAACCTCGGCGGGCGTATCGACAATTTGGAAACTCCCAGCGGCGGCTGACTCCGCAATTTGATACGCGTCACTGGGATTGAGGGTAAAGGTGGCCGTCTCTAGCCCCTCAGACATCCCATCGTCGGCAACGGGCAGGCTAATGGTGGCCGTCGAATCGGTCATGGTAAAGACGAGTTGGGGTGGCTCACTTTCTGCGATCGCCATCTCTCCGGTGATGCCCGTGGTTTCGACACTGGCCAGGTCAAAGTCCTCTAACCCGGTCACGGTCACCGAAACCGTAACCCCATCCGCTGGGGGGAAATCGCTGAGGTTAAAGGTGTGAACTGAAACAGTGCCCTCTGATTCCACTAGCACCGCTGGCGCTGTACTCAGGCTCAGCTGTGGCAAAGACTCAGCTGTGTCGCCGATGGTCACTGTGACGGCGCTGGCTGCCGGGTCAACCTGGTAGTCCCGGCTCTCTCCCAGTGCCACGCTAAAGGCTTGCACCCCTTCGACCACATCATCGGGAAAGGCTGCCGTGGTAATGGTGGCGGTCTGTTCGGTGACTTGAAAATAAAACCCGCTCGATGAGAAATTGGGGATAGGGAAGGCTCCCCCAGTGACTTCGATGCCAAAAACATTAAATTGCCCCAAAAGGCCAAAGACCGATCCCCCAAAATCATCGCCAATGCCTGCTGGTGCAGTGGCGTTGATGTAGACTAAGAGGCCCTCTGGCGGCGGTGGCTCACTCAGAGTAAAGGTAAAGGTGGTGGTATCGCCTGCCGCTTCAGTGATGGCGCTATTTTCTACGGTTAGGCCAACTGTGAGATCGGTTGCTGACACCGGGACATCCGCTACCGTGTCGTAAACCGTAACGGTAGACGTGGCTGCCGCCGGACTAATATTGACGTCGCCGCTGTCTAGGGTAAACGTGAGCTGTTCTGAGCCATCGGTTTCGGGTTCGGGTTTGTCTGTCAGCAGCAGGTTGAGCAAGGCAGTGTTTTGGGTCAGGTTGAGACGAATACCCGCCGGATTACCCTCCGCATCTAGAACCGGCCCCAAGATTTCGGCCCCGCGAATGAAGGGCTCGTAGATAAACAGGTACTCGGCCAGGTTAGCGTCCGTATTGAGGGTGACTTCTACCCCACCGGCAGGGATCGCCCCCTCGGTGGTCAGCAGCACGTTGATGGCGGCTCCGCCCAGGCCGTTGAGGGGGTCAAAGCCTAAGTCGCTGACAGTTTCGACCACGGCTGGCGCGACGACTTCGCCCTCTAGGCCGTAGGTGCCCACGATAGTTTGTAGCGAAACCGTGGGCGCGTCTGCGGGTGGTGTTTCTCCACTGGGGGGCTGAGTCGGCGGTGGCGGCTCCGGGGTAGAGTCATTCACCAGCTCAAACTCCAGTGTGTAGTCTCCTAGACTGTTCAGGTCAAATTCGTCAAGGGATAAGCCGCTACCGGAGCCAGCCGTAAACGGATCGTAAGCAACGTTGAAGTAAGCGCTAACTCCAGCGTAGTAGGTTCCGGCCTCGGTTGCCGTGTACTCCAGGTAGGGTAGAAAAGAGACAAAGGCATCGTCAGGACCGGGGTCAGCAAAGCTAGCCTGGGCTAAGTTGTTGCCTTCACTGTCAAACAGGATGAGCTCCGCAAACTCCAGGGGTAAGGTCTCGCCAGCCGCATCAACATCCAGGCGAATGGTGTCGCCAGCGGCTAGGTCAAAGGTGTAAAGGTCAACGTCTTCGGTCGCGTCGACGTCAGGATTGTTGTCAAAGTCAAAGTTGATGCTGCCACTGGCGATCGCCTGGGGCATTTCAGCCGTGAGCACAACGGGGGACGCGGTATCAATCGTGTCATTGGCCTCAGTTTCGATGAGGTCAGCAGCGGTTGAGTTGAGGCTATTCGTGGCGGTCGGGGTAGATTCCATCAAACGGATCGTCCTTAAATTGAAGAGGGGGCAAATAGTCAGCCAGACAACAGCACCGGACACCCCAGCGATCGCTGTCCTACCCGAAGTGATCTGGCAGGTGTGAGCGATCGCTGGTGGATGTCAGCGTCCAATGCCACCCAGCCAAAGCAGAGCTAGCGTCTCCCAGGCGACCATTGCGCGCTGGCAGAAACTGGGCATGAGTCATGAAGATGGGGGTAAACCTGGGTGGCCGGATGGCGATCTGCCACCCGACCCCACTGGCAACCAGTGATGTTGTCTGATCTAAAAGGATTGTCAGCTTCGGGAAGCTGCAGATCCTTCTGTAAATGGCAAAGATACCTTTAGTGGCAGCTAACTACCTGACTGCTGGCACGAATAGTACCTCGCTTTGAAAACCAGAAGGATCGCGATCGCGGCTTTTTTGATCACTCTAGCGACAGTTTTGCTTCCTTTGGATGATCAGCGATCGTTGCTCCGTTTTTTTGGGCTGGCTCTTAAGGAGAAAGTCTTAAAGCTGCACAAAAAATCCGACTGCCTCAAGTGAGCACAGCCGGATGGATGGTTCAAGTCAGTTTGAGGGAACAGATGACAGGTGACAGGCAAGACTAATTCCCTGTTCCCTACTCCCTATTTCCTATTTCCTAATTACGCAAACACGCTGTTGTCCAACCCTGTCACACCTTGTACGACACCAATCAGCTCGTTGCTGTTGGTCAGCACCAGGGTGTCACTGCTCAGCTCAAAGAACTTCACCCCGTCGGGGGTAAGGCCACCGAGGCTGATTTGGTCAGTGCCCACCTCGAAGTCGGTGATGGTGTCGATGCCTTGGGCGATGCCGAGGACGAACTGGTCAGTGCCCGCGCCGCCGGTGTAGGTGTCATCACCGAGGAGACCGTCGAGGAGGTCATCGCCGGCGGTGCCAGTGAGGGTGTCAGTATCGTCGGTGCCAGTGAGGCCACCGCCGGTACCGCCTTCAGTGAGGGTGGCCGTTAACTCGTAGCCGCCAAAGAGGACGCCCACTTCTGGGAAGATCCAACCGCTACCGCTGCCCTCTACATTGGGGTCGTAGTTGCGGTTGCCTAGCTGACTGACACCGATGTAGTAGGTGCCCGCTGAGTCGGCGGTGAACTCCAGATAGGGGTCGCGAGAGAACTCCTCACCGGGGGCAGCGCCGTCGTTGTTGGCCGCCAGTTCGCTGCCTGCAGCGTCAAACAAGCGCAGTTCGTGGTCACCTCGCTGAGGTACTTCCTGTGTCGCAGGGAACTCTGTTACTTCATCAGCGGGAATTGCCTCCTCACCATCAATATCTATCGTCAGTGTTTGTCCGGCTGCTAAAGTAACCGAATATAAATCCACATCTTCGGACCCAGGTGCGTCCGGAGGTAGCGCTCCGCTAATGGAAACGGTCGGATTCTCCGCACTTAAACCCAAGACATTCGCTTCGGATAAAACGTCATTGCTCTCAATTTCTTCTGAAAAACCTTGACCTAAATCATCGGCTAGCTGAAAGCTCACCTCACTTACGGCTGGAGCAATTTCATAGCCGTCTCCAGGTTCTACCGTAAATGTTGCCGTCTCGCTGCCCTCGGCTACGCCATCAGAGAGCACAGGTAAGTTTATAGTCGCTTGCCGTTCGGTGAGGGTGACATCGAACCCGTTCTCCCGCACAGCCGCAAGCGTGCCACCCGCTACTTCAATCGTCTCTGTGTCAAACTCGGCTAGAGCATTGGTGCTGACGCTGACGGTCAAGCCTGTTTCCGGTGGTGGCGCACCCAGGCTTAGGGTCAGCACGCCCACGGTGCCTTGTGACTCAATCAGGGAGGTGCTGTCTGCATCATCAACGGTGGCAGCGGTAGGCAGAACCAAAATCTGAGAGTCGGGATTATCTAAAATCGAAAGGTTAATTTCACTGGCGTCGGGATCGATGGTGTAATTGGACTGGGGCTGTAGGGCAAAGGTGAGGTCGAGGATGCCTTCTTGAAAGGTGCCTGGATCGAACCCTGGAACCGTTAGCTCGTCAAACGCCGAAAGATTGATGGTGGCCGTTTGTTCGGTGATGTTAAAGAAAAAACCAGACCGATCGCCATTGGCAAGGGGAAAATCACCGCCGCTAATCTCGGCCTCAAGCACATCAAACTGACTGAGGACACTACCGACAACAACAGCATTATCACTGTCAAGCAGTATGTTTACGCCTGTGGCTGGGGGCGGTTCGGATAAGGTGAAGGTGAGGGTGGTTTCGGTTTGTTCCGACTCAATCAGTTCGGTTTCGCTGATGGTGATGCCAACTTCAGGAACAGTGTCGCTACCTCCAGTTAGAGGAGGAACATCTGCCAAGGTGTCGTAGTAGGTTACTTCCGAGGTTCCGGCATCGGTGGCAACGTTATAGCCTTCGCCTGACTGAATAAAGAAGGTGACGTCTTCTGCGCCATCAGTTTCTAACCCTTCAAACTGCTCGTAGAGAGGTCCAAAGCTACTAAATTCTCTGGCACCAGATGATGGGGCCGCTCTTTGCAACGTGACCGTCATCAGCGGCTCTTCCATTAACAGCCGAATCCCGGTGGGAATGCCCTCCTCGTTGTAGAACGCGCCTAGCGATTGTCCGCCAATGCTAGCGGGAAGAGTGGCCTGTTGATTGAATGAAACGTAATCAAACAGATCGACATTGCTATTGAGAACCAGTTCAATGCCTGCTTCTGGAATTTCGCCTTCAGCTTCGAACGTGAAGGTAACACTGGAAATGCCGTCGTCCTCAATGAATTCTACGACTGCGGGAGTAAAGTTGCCCTCACTATCTGTAGTAATGGGACTAGCGCTTAATGAAAGAGTCGGTGGATTGGTGACGTCGGGATTGCTAACAGGCGGAGTCGGTGTTCCCGTCAGGATAGGATTGTCTGGCGTCAGCAAATTGATCTCGATTTCATAGTCGCGAAACGCATTGAAGCTATTAGTTGGTAAACCTGGAATTTCAACGCTGTAAGCAAAATCTTCTCCTCCATCACGAAACGGCCTAGATGCAATCTCAGCTGCAACACCAAAGTAGTAGATACCGTTTTCTGGCGCGACAAGCTCCAAGTAGTCATCGGCGCGGTTCTCGTTTACTGTGCCGTCTTCGTTAAATGGAGGAAGCTGAGTACCGCCAAGAAATAACCTGTCACGCGCAGCAGTATCACCACCAACGGTGTAGGCTAGCCGATTACCGTCAGCGTCAAAGGCGCCTAGACTCAGAAAATTTGTGAAGTTTGGATTATTGCTTTTAACCTGAAGGATCTCAACCGCAACGGTATCATCTGCATCCAATTCCACCTGATAGAGATCGACATCCTCGAAGGAGTCGATGTAGGTGTAGGTGCCGTCTTCATTGAGATAGCGATTGCCAATGTCAAACTGTAAAGAACCAGCAGCAGAAAAGGAAGGGTTTTCAAGGGTAATCTCCGTATCGGTGACGACGGATGAAATAATGTCATTGGGTTCGGTAACAACCCCTCGCGCAATATCCGCCTCCGTATCCACTAGGTTGAACGTCCCGCTACTGTAGTCGGAGATAATTTCGTATCCTTCTGCCTCAGCCAAACTAAAGGTCGCCGTTTCCCCTTCCTCGGTTTCTCCATCAGCAGCTATGGGCAAGTTCACCAGCGTTGTGTATTCGGTCATCCGCAGGTCAAACCCGCTGTCACGTACTGCTACGACTTCGCCGCCTTCGACGGAAACGCCCGCTAGGTCGAACTCGCTCAGGTTCGGCGCATCTACCGAGACGATTAGCCCTCCTTCGGGAATCACCCCGTTCGTCGCCAAAAATGCATGGGCGCTAACCGTGCCTTCATCCTCAATTAGATAATCCGGCCCGGTAAACAGGCTTACCTGCAGCCCGTCAGGCGTGGGCGGAGTTGGCGGAGTCGGTGGCCCGGGCGTATCCGTCAGCTGGCTGGCCTCATCGGCAAAAATTACCGTGCTGCTAGCCGCAGCCGGGTCAATGATATAGTCGCCCAGTCCCGTAATATCGTTCTGGTCTGCTGAGTCTACTTCAGCCTGCGTTCGCAGCGACAGCGCCGCCTCGACTAACCCATCGAACGTCTCAGGCAAAAAGGTATCCGGCTCTGGATTGTCAAACACGTTAATCGTAAAGCTACCAAAGGTGGCCCCTTCATCAATCGTGACGGCAAAGCCCGAGTTGTCGAAGTTGGTCGCCAGACTGTCGAGGGCGATATTCTCAAGGGTCGGACTCGCTACAAACCCTGGCAGGTCGAGGCGGTTGATGATTTGCTCAACCTCACTATCGACATACACCCGCAGCCCACCCTCCGGTGCAGGTTCATCGAGGTCAAAGCGAACAGTCAGGGACGTGCTCTGGTCTTCGACTAGCGCGTTCAGGTCGCCGTCAAAGTTAGTCGAAGTAGACAAACTGACTTGGGGCATGGTTATGAAATTCCGTAAAGATCTGTTGTCCCATCACGGCAGAAAGCGATTGCACAATCGCAAGTTCTTCGCGCCGCTATTGGGAGTTATTCTCAGCAATAGTACGGAGTTTCCCGATCTCACAGTTATCCCAAACCGATTATTTTTTATCCCAAACCGAGGATTTGCCATTCTTAAGGATTGGTTTATCTATCGGCACGCTTTCTGATAAGTCTTTGGCGTGATCTCAAACTTGCGCTTAAACGCTTTTACAAAAGACGGTACGCTAGCGTAGCCCACCCGTTGAGCCACCTCCATCACGCTAATATCCTGCTCGGCCAGTAGCTGCTTGGCAATTTCCAAACGATGGGCCTGAAGCTGACCAAACACCGTCGTACCAAACGCCTGCCGAAAACCCTGTCTCAGCATAAAGTCGTTTAAGCCCACCTGCTGAGCCAGCGCCTCCAAGGAGGGCGGATTATCCAAATCGCGCAGCAAGATCTCTCTGGCGTAGTGGACTCGTTCAATCTGTTCTGGCTTGAGCGTCGTCTTTTTGACTTCTCCCTGCTGAATCGCGATTTCATGATCTAGCACTAGCGCCGCTAGCTCGACGACCTTACCTTCTAGGTAAGCTCGCTTCGTTATGCCCTGATAGGAGCAGTGCAAAATCTGTTGCAGGACTGCGGCCATCGCTAACTGAGTATTTCCAGAACGTGCGTAACCTTCTCGCTCAGGCGGTCTAATTAAATGCCTAAGATGTTTAGGTAGCTCCCCATTTCCGGACGCGGTGAACGAATAAAGTATTTCAGGTTCAACTACTATAGTGATTGAAGAATAAAACCGTGTGTCAGGATCATCGCGATAATCCTCAGTTTGTTTTGGCGATGTACCGCTACCTAATAAAAGATACTGTCCGGAAGTGCGACTCAATGAGATTTCGCTAAGTTTGGAAATACTTGTTCTTTGATATCTCCCCAAGAGCAAAAATCTAAGATATATGTAATGAGCTTCGTATGCCGTTGAATCGACCAATATGCGGTCAACAGACCTAGTTTGATCGATGCTTAGGCAAATGCCCTCTCTTAAATCAATTTCTCGTCGCCATCCTTGAGAAAAGCGAGCATCGTACTTCAGAGTAATATCTAGCCCATCGGTAGGGTCAAATTGTAGCTCTTCTTCGTTGGCCTCTTGGAATTGTTCTTCAACGTCGGCTTCGGTGAGTCTGATGGTCATGGCGAGTTTGGGTAACGGGTAACAGGGGCTAGGGGAGTAGGAGGGATTTGCAAAATTTGCAAGTTTGATGGAGCCCTGGCAATCGTTTTACTTTGAGAGTGATTCCCATCAACAACTCTAAACTGAGGCGCGATATCTCGGCTAGGGCCGCGACACCAACGCGATGCTGTTCCTGATATAAAAGGGCGATCGCAGCGGCAGTAGTAAGGCGCGTAGGTGTGCGATCGCGGTGGTAATGGCTCAGGAGTAGGGTTGTGCGATTCTCTATGGAAGAGGCTCCGCCATCGCCGCCTCACATACAGCGGTAGCCATCTCATAGGTTTGGGTTAACATATCAGAGTAACTACTGCAACTTGCTGGTCCGCATTCTTTCTGCTTCTTAGTCGCTCATGCTCCAAGTCTCCATCAGCCCCAGCGCTCTACTCGATGAAGGCATCTGTGTTGAAAACATCGACGGGTTTCGCCTGTTCAAATTCACCGAAGCCCTTCAGAGCAAGCTAGAAACGCTCTTGAAGAAAAATGAGTTAAATACCCTGTCCTCTGCTGAGCAAAAAGAACTTGATAGTCTTAACGAACTTGAGCGCTTTTTTACCTATCTGAACGCTCGCTTACTTGCTCAAACATGACAATTAGCAACCGACTGCGCGAGCAGGTTCGAAAAAGAGCTAACAGCTTGTGCGAATATTGCCATTCCTCAGAAAGGATCAGTTCAGTTCGGTTTACCATCGACCACATACACCCTCAATCTCTGGGCGGCGCAGACGACTTCGATAATTTGGCACTAGCTTGCAGCCGATGCAACCAGCGGCGTTACAACTTCATGAATGGGAAGGATACACAAACTGATTTAATCGCTGCTCTTTTTAATCCTCGTCAGCAGGTCTGGGGCGAGCATTTTGCTTGGTCTGCCGACAAAGTGCGACTGCTCGGAACAACACCAACTGGTCGGGCTACGTGCGATCGCCTTGATGTTAATGACGATCGCTACAAAGGCGAACACCCGATCACTGAAGCCAGAGCGCTTTGGCTAAGCGTCGGATGGCACCCACCCAAGGACGATCCCATTCAAACAGCCGCTTAGTTGTGTTACGCGAGTCGGGCCATCCGGCTCAACGTTCTCGTCTAGGTGAAAACGAATCTGCTCACTCACCCTGCAAAGCCGCTAACCTTTGCCTCAACTTAGATGGATTATCGCGCTGAAAAGCCTCTACAAACGCTTCATCCGCCTGAATTTGGCAATCAATATTGGCTTTGTGTTCGTAATAAAATGCGATCGCGGCATAGACTGCAGCTAGCGACAGTTGGTATTTGCCAGCGATTTCTTCCAATGATTACCCCATTCACAAATACATCATCGCGACATCCGCGACGGTTATTCTCGCTCCGGCTAAGCGCGGTTTGCCACCACAGACTCCTGGCGTAATTTCAATATGTCGATTTAGGGTAACTTCCACAGCCGTACCGCATTACAACACCACAGTGATTTTAACGGAGAACCGTGATCGCTAGAAGATAAGTACACATGCGACGACAGTGAAAGAGGGTCGAGAGGCGCTCTGAATTAATCGGGAGCGACCACAAAGCGATTGAGGCGATAACCCTCCACTTTTTTGCGAATCAGCCAGGGAGCCCACTGGGCAAACAAGCGCATTTGCCAGGGTACGTGTTTCATCAAATCCGGGCTAGCATCGAGAAACGTGCGCGATTCGACCAGTTGTAAATTGCCCCACGCTTCGATCTCGTGGGGGTCGTCGCAGGCCCAGCGAAACCAGCTCTCCTGCGACAGGTAGCGCATGGCATCGTGGGTGGCTTGGCTATCGACCATGGTTTGCGCGGTGGTGTCGATGAGTAACCAAGCACCAGGAAAGCGATCGGCGATTTGGGTAATGGCCTGCCGAGCCTGGGCTGCTTCTAGATAAATAGACTTTATCGGAAATAAGAGAGGGGTCGATTTAACCCACCATTTCCCCTGA
>ERZ1740060.466-NODE-466-length-22307-cov-3.681107_pt1 | contig 22307 bp, 26 predicted proteins | sample MGYA00581743_ERZ1740060 | MGnify/ENA primary metagenome ERZ1740060 (study PRJEB43018, sample SAMN04849235) | marine metagenome | isolation source: floating plastic debris | place: Pacific Ocean | collected 2008-08-27 | study: EMG produced TPA metagenomics assembly...
CGGCCACGAGAATCAAGAACGGCTTCTCGGACTCTGGTCGCCCACAAAGAATGATCAGGAATATCATCGAGTTTGGGGTGTGAACTAAAGTCGCGAGACCAGCATTGTGGCAGGCGGCGATCAGCATGCCCGTCGCAATGCCAACGCTCTCGTGAATATAATAGTTTTTCTTATCGTCGCCGTCTCGAACACCGCCGCGGCGCTGCGCGAAGATACAAACCAGCCATGGCGCGATTTCCATATAAGGCTTGTCAGCATCTGTTCCGATTGGCGCCTATGCATCAATCCATTCTTGCGCAGCACGACCTGAATAGAACTCGCGCTCTTCGGCTTCTGCCGCCGCCCGGATCTCAGATTTCTTCTCCGATGACCCTACACAGGCAAAATACCAAGGCTGGTGGTTGGCGCCGCTTGGAGCAGTTCCTGCGGTTAGCACGCAGTGTTCGATAATCTCTTGCGGGACGGGCTGGTCCGAAAAAGCCCTGACCGAGCGGCGTGATTGCATTTGCGCATGAAAGGCCGCGGCACGGGCCTGCATCTCTGCTTCTGGGTAGTGCGGGAAATCTGCGCCTAGCGCGACATGGGTTTCAGGGGACGTTTTCATAAGCGCTCCAATTCTCGCCCGAGATAACGCTCCCGCCTGCAAACGCGCAAGGGAGAGGCGCATTGGAAGAAACGCAAAGAATCGATTTGACAGACCCAGTTTATAGGTGTACTACCTTAGTTATACACCAAGGAGGTCATTATGACGAACGTACTTAGCCAACCCTACACCGAAACCGCAAAAGTTGCTGCTCCTCTCATTGAGATCACTCCAGCTGACACAATTGCTCCTGCTCCAAAGCTCGAAGCGCAGAATGATAACCAAATTCTCTCGCCGGAGAGCGCTTTGGTGCGTCGGCGCCGCCGCACCCGCAGCCGCCTTGCTCGATAGTGGATTGACGGATGGAACGCGCTAGCGCCGACCCGCATCGGCGCCTAAGCGATAGGCTTTGTCGATCCAGGTCTTAATCTTGGCATCTGACGCGGTCTTTACCGTCCCAACCTGCAGGACCCGCACAGGCTTTATACCAGAGAATTCCATGACCAACCGTTTGGCCTGCTTCACAGCCGGGCGGTCATATAAGATCTGATCGAACCAGGCCGGCGCATCTGACGTCATTACGATATCGCCGCTGCGCCCCTTAAGCAGCTTATCCCACCAAGGATCATTCTCGTGATAATTCATCGCGAACCCTGGCAGAAAAGAGCGGTCCAGGACGCCCTTCATCTTGGCCGGCATGCCGCCCCACCATTGTGGATAAGCCCAACAGGTATGGTTGCACCATAAGAGGTTCTCTCGCCACTCGGTGAGACAAGGCTCGTGATCTTTACGTTGCTGATAGCCATAGGTGAGATCCGGATCGAACTGCATATCATGCAGGTTCATCCGGCGAACTTCTGCCCCTTGCGACTCCGCTCCGCGCGTATAGGCGTCGGCCATGCCGTGGCTCAGCGAGTTTTCTCGCGGATGTCCAACCCAGACGAAAACTTTCGCAGCCATATCAGCCCTCTTCCGGAAGGTCCGGAACGCCGACGGCGTGGAAGCCTGCATCGACATGCAAAACTTCACCGGCGATAGAATGACCAAGCGAGGACAGTAGGTAGAGTGCACACCCGGCGACGCCTTCCATACGCGTATCTTCTTTGAGCAGCGACCAGTCCTTACCGGTCCCCATCAAAGACTTCCCGCCGCGAATGCCCGCCAAAGAGAGCGTCCGCATCGCACCTGCTGAGATCGCATTCACGCGAATACCTTGAGTTCCGAGGTCGCGTGCCGCGTATCGGGTTGAGGCTTCGAGCGCGGCTTTCGCAACACCCATAACATTATAGCTCGGGACAGTGCGCTCAGCGCCGAGATAGGTCATGCAAATGATCGCGCCGCCATCCGGCATCAGTTCAGAGGCGCGGCGAGAGGCGTCGATGAAGCTGTACACGGAAATGTCCATGGCTCGGCGAAACCCCTCGCGGGACGTGTTCGCAACCATAGAGCCCATAAGCTCGTCTTTGCCTGCAAACGCAATGGAGTGAACGAGGAAGTCAATCTTTCCCCACTTCTCTTTTACGGCGGCGAAGGCGGCATCCATGCTCGCATCATCGGTCACGTCGGCAGGCACCATGAAATCCATACCGATGCTTTCGACCAGCGGGCGAACGCGACGCTCGAGGGTTTCGCCCTGATAGGTGAAGCAGATATCGGCGCCTTGCGCGGCGAGTTGTTGGGCAATGCCCCAGGCGATCGAGTTCTTGTTCGCCACGCCCATGATGATGCCGCGTTTTCCCGCCATCAGATTTCCGGTTGGCATGTCTCCATATTCAGCCATGTGCACGCGCTCCTTGCCTGTCTTGCTTTATGTTTTGAGGGCTATTCGGGCGCGCCTGTGCCGTCAAGCAATGTGACTGCTGGCCGCGCGTCGAATCTGCCGCCTTTTCCACGGCATAGATCGTTCACCGCGAATCATAGTCTTAGTGCGATTCAAACAAACTCTGGTGGAACTTGGTATTGCGTCGCTCCGGCACTCTCATAATCTTGTCGATCCTCATAGGGCTCGGCGCGGCAGCAGATACAGTTCATCACGTCCGGTTTTCACAAACCGCGAAAGTGCTCGTATGGGCCGAAGGCAACTTTCTAGGACAAGGCCCGGAAGTTCGAATCGCGACGCAGCTTGACCCCATCGAGCCACCCTTGGGTTCTGGTCAATTAGACCCCTTGGACACACCAACCCACGCAGCCGAAGACGTTCTGACACTCCAAATTGCAAGCAATACTGGCTTTGTAATCGAGACTCGCGACCCCGCAGTCGCAAACTCAATATCAGCGCGCGTGATCGCGCAAGGACCGAATGCGCAGCTTCGTCAAAACCTCTTAGATCCGGGTTCAGGTCTGATCTTTGAGCAGACCGCGCGAACCGCCGCTCGTCCGGGCGCCGCCGACACGCAAACCCTCACGCTAGAACTGATATCTGATCACGGACGGCTGGAGGAACTCATCATTCGTACGGCAGAGTTTTAGGCCAATACAGCAACTTAATCCCTTCTTAGCCCTCATATGCCACTACTGATGGCTTGAGGCGGACATTCGTAAGATTTACTCCATTCATTGGAGCGATTGCGCATGCAATCCTAATCCCTGGTTTGGCGTCTGCCGAGCTGGCGGACCGTCCGCATTTCCGACTTGAAGGCTTGGTGATTGTTTGGGCCGCCGATTCAGCAGGCGGAACACCGCTCGCTTCGGATATGATCATTGATAACGGAACCGGAGGATCAGCGGCAACGTCCGGAGACGATGATTTAATTACAGGCGACGTCCACGCTGTTGTGACAGGTTCGCTTGTCCCGACCCAGGACGGTCTCGCAAGCGCCACCGGTGGCATGCCCTTTCTGTTGACCAATACTGATCGCGGGACAATCAACACGGATACGAATGGCGACGGGATTGTCAGCGGCGACGATGCGTTCACAGCTTTCGGTTTACGCAACATCACTGACGCGCGCGTCGATGCGGTACGACAGTCTTCGAGTTTTTATGTAGCATCGAATGTCCCGTTTGCGATTGATGCTCAGGCATTCACACCGACAACATTTACCGAGTTCATCCTGCTGCAAATCACTCGGGTCAGCCTGTCTATGACCCAGTCCGGCGATGATGGCCTTGCCTTTGGCGCGAGCGCGCAATTGCCACATACAGGCGGCGCAAATGCCGGGTTCGCACCGAGCCTTCGGCTCTGGGATCTGCGTAATCCAAGAAATGTATTCACCGGCAATCAGCGCACGGCAGCTCAGCCAGGCTCAATCGCTGATCAGTCAGTACGCTTCGATGCGGAATACTCAATCGCCGCCGCGAACCTAAACGGCTACGACCTCTCGCTCGGAACCTTCGATTTCCAAGTTGAAGTCGTTTATACAGTCTACGTGCCTTAGTCTTTCAGACCGAGCTTATCGACCAAGCCAACGCGCATATCTTTGGCGGTGTAGATCTTTTCATCATCCGCAAAGACACGGCCATCCGCGATGCCGAGGATGAGCCGGCCGCGCCGGACTCGCTTCATGTCGATCTCATAGCGCACCAGTTTTGTGTCTGGTGTGATCTCGCCGGTGAAGCGAACATCGCCGACGCCAAGCGCGCGGCCGTTGCCATAAGATCCTGACCAACCGAGCCAGTAGCCAACAGCTTGCCACATAGCGTCGAGACCGAGACAGCCAGGCATTACCGGATCGCCAGGAAAGTGACACTCAAAGAACCAAAGGTCAGGATGAATATCGAACTCGCCGATCACGTGGCCTTTGCCATACTCGCCGCCATCCTCGGAGATTTCCGTGATCCGGTCCATCATCAACATTGGCGGCGTTGGCAGCTGCGCATTTCCTGGGCCGAACAGTTCGCCCGCACCAGATTTAAGCAGGTCTTCCTTGCTGTAAGACGGTTGCGGGGTGTGAAACTCGTGCGGTCCCTTCATAGAACTGGCCTCGCTCTCTTGGTTTTATGATATCTGCATCTGATGCAAACAGGGTAGCCCGGCCCCTTAAACGCTAGGCGCGTGCGCCGCAAGGCTCTGTCGATTACAGATTGCCGGTCTCGATCTCCGTTCCCCAAAGCGCGGACTGCGGGAGATAGCCTGACTTACGCTCGATCTCGACTTTGCACCAACCTTGCTCACACGCTTCAAGTTCAGCAATCACGCCAGGTTTCAGCCGCGCCTTAGACCGGGCTGCATCATCGGGGTCACGTTTCAATTCGGTTTCAACCGTAATCAAAGCCGTTCGCTGCGCCGATAACATGCGTGCCTGCATCCAGACTTCATCGCCATCGGGATCGCGGACACGGCGCCAGCCATGGGTTTCGCGCACAACCAACATGGGCAAACCTTCCCGCTCATAGCGCCACATAATCTGGTGATCCAAATTGGGTCCTTGGCGGCCATGCACTGCGGAATATCGTAGGGACTCAAAGCGCGGCAGCGGCTTGCCCGAGAAGCGGCTGACTTTAACGGTTTCGGCTGTTTGGCGCGCCTCTACGCCAAGGGCGCTGACCCCCGTGAAGAGAGCCGCGCAAAGCAGAAACCGTCCAAATAGCGCTGTCATGACTGCTTTTTTACCCATTGAGGTGAATCGTCCGTAAAACAGCGCATTGGCGATGTGCTTTTGCTCTGCTAAGCGCGGGGCAGAAAGCGAGGAAGAATGTCAGATACGCGCTTGAAGGTCATTGTCACCCGCCGTCTGCCCGACGCGGTCGAGCTACGCCTTAAGGAACTGTTTGATACCGAGCTGAATGCCTCTGATGAAGCTTTCACCGAGGCTCAACTAATCGACGCAGTCGGCCGCGCTGATGTTTTGGTTTCAACGGTGACTGACCAAGTTGACGGGCAAGTTCTCAGCAAATCTGGGGATCAATTCAAAATGGTCGCTCAGTTTGGGGCAGGCGTGGACAATATCGATGTTCAAACCGCGAATGAGCGAGGCATCACCGTTACAAATACGCCGGGCGTCCTGACAGACGACACGGCCGATGTCACAATGGCGCTCATTCTCGCCGTTCCGCGCCGCCTGCATGAAGGCATAGAGCTTATGGAAGCCGGCAAGTTTGATGGCTGGGCCCCGACCTGGATGATGGGACGCCGACTGGCCGGAAAGCGCCTCGGGATTATCGGTATGGGCCGGATCGGTCAGGCCGTCGCGCGGCGCGCAAAAGCCTTCGGCCTGCAGATTCACTATCATAACCGAAAGAAAGTCTCGCACCTGATCGAAGAAGAGCTGGATGCGACCTATTGGGATAGTCTCGACCAAATGCTGTCACGCATGGATATTGTTTCTGTGAACTGCCCGCACACACCAGCCACATTTCACCTGCTCAATTCGCGGCGCCTCGAACTGATGAAACCCGATGCTTTCATCGTGAACACGGCGCGCGGCGAAGTTATTGATGAAGCCGCTCTCGCAGAAGCCTTGAAGAGCAGCAAACTCGCTGGCGCCGGGCTGGACGTTTTCGAGCGGGAGCCCGCAGTGAATCCCGATCTGGTCGGTCTACCCAATGTCATCCTGCTCCCGCATATGGGTTCAGCGACAGTAGAGGGGCGCAATGAGATGGGCGAGAAGGTGATCATCAATATCAAAACCTTCGCCGATGGGCATCGCCCACCTGATCGCGTTATCCCAGCTATATTGTAGAGGCTGACTTCGCTTTAGTGCACGCTGACGGCATGAAGCTTATAGGCTTCTGCAGCAGCTTCCGCGGCTTCGAGCCCTTCGATGATGGCGAGCTTTTGGCCATCGCCATTGGTCACAACGACGAGTTCATCGACATCATCGACGCCGCTTAAAGCATCGGCTGGCAATTCAGCGAGCTCGCGCTCATTGATGTTTCGGAAATAGACAAACCGGCTGAAGTCATTCTCGCCGGTGGTCGGCTTTTCTAGGTCATTCATGGTCTACTCCTTCCGTTCCAGACAGGACCAGGACACACGACACTCACAAGGCCCCATCTTGGCAGCCCCGCCACAAGAGGATCGGTGTTAGCCTGAATCTAGGAAGCCACCTTGTCATCATCAAGGCGCATGCGTTCACATTGAGTTGTTAAGCCTCGACCTGCCCGAGAAGCGTGCATGGTGCCGAGATTTGGGTATTGCGCCGCGATTATCGCGATCCTTAAGAGGCGCGTTCCAAACTCGCTGCCTCGAAGTTCAGGTTCAGGCATTGCGCGGCTGACAAGGGGCGAGAGAAGTAAAACCCTTGCACATGACGACAGCCAAGCCCGCGCACGATGTCGAGCTGTGACTCCTGCTCAACCCCCTCAACGACCAAGTTAAGGCCCAGACTACGCGCCAATCCGACGATCGATTTCAAGATCTTCAAGTTTGAATCGCTACCGCAGTGCTGCACGAATGTGCGGTCAATTTTGAGCGCGTTGACGGGTAGGGTTGAGAGATAACTAAGCGACGAAAATCCCGTGCCGAAATCATCTAAAGTGATCGAGACGCCGAGATCCTTGAGTTGGTGGCAGATCTCCACCGCCGACCCTTCATTCTCGATAATCTCCGTTTCTGTGATCTCGATTTGGATTTGGTCACTGGCAAGCGTTGACCCCTGAACGATCTCTCGCACAAAAGCGACAAAACCATCACTCAAGAGCGTGCGACCAGAGACATTGACGGCAATCTTCTGTGACTTGAGTAGCCAGGTCTCGGCCAATGAAATAGCCTTTCGAAACACTGATTGATCCAATTGAGCGATCAAGTTTGCGCGTTCTGCCAAGGGAACAAACTCTCCGGGGGAGACTCGGCCGAACTCGTCAATTGTCCAGCGCGCGAGCGCCTCAAATCCGATGATCTGGCGAGAATGAATGTCATATAGTGGCTGGAAATCGACATATAGATCATTGGCATCTAAAGCACGCTTCAACAGCTCGGTCAGGCGATTGTTCCGGTCCGCCAGCGCGCCCAGCCCTTCGCAATAAGCTGTCCATCCGGTCCCGGGTTTGCGCTTCGACTCGTACAGTGCGGTGTCCGCCTCGCGAAACATCTGATTCAAACAAGGCGTGCCAAACCTCGGCGCGGCGACACCAACAGATATTCCGACTGGCAACGCCCCCGCTTTCGTCAAAATAGGGCCACTGCAAGCTTTGCAGAGTTCGGCGCCAAGGTCTTCACAGTCTAAAAAGTTCTGGTCTGCGACAAAAACAAACTCGTCACCGCCAAGTCTATAGACTTTGGAACGACCCAGAAGGACCGATGAAAGCCGATCCGCAATTTGCAGCAAGACCTCGTCACCGACTTCGTGACCATATGTATCGTTGATAGCCTTGAACCCATCCAAATCGATCACAGCAAGCGCCGACACTTGGTCCAAGCCAGAGTCGCTTTCGATTGCGTCTTTAAAGGCCCGGCGATTGGCAATCCCAGTTAGCGGGTCCGCGTAAGCTATTGCGGCAATCTCTTTGGCTTGTTGCTGCACTTTTCGTGTCGCACGCTCGGTTGTGTAAGCATAGGCCGTGGTTGAGAGGCCGACGCCCAAAGCCGCAAGCCCGCAGGCAATCACATTTAGAATGAAGGCGGCCTCGACGCCCGTATCGAGCGAATACCAGAGCGCGAGCGTGAGATAGAAACCCAACAGGCAAGACGTGTAGATGAGGCATTTCTGCCACCGCACGATCAAACCAAAATACACCGGAGTTGCCGCCAGAAAGATCAGCGGAATAAGGGTTTGCTGCCGGTCGATCCAGGCGCTGCCGCCTAGTCCAATCACGGCACTGACAACAAAAATCGAGCTTGCTTCTTCTAAGTTTTGCGTGGTTCGCAAGCGATAAATCGCCAGAAACATGCCACTCGCGCCCAACAGCACACTTAAGGCGCCAGGAGACGCTAGATCGAAGCCTTGCGCGTATAGAATCAGGACTGCGCCCAATGGGACAGCTAACACTGTCCAAATGACGAGCGCCCGCGCCCGCGCGCGTTTGGCTGAAGATGCGCCAGGTTCTATCCGTGCAATCCGATCTACAAGCTTGAATATAGAAGTCGCGATGCCAGCCATGACACCGTGCTAACCGAACATGATGAATACTGCTCAAAATCGGACCGAGTATTTTCGATCAAATTCAACCTAAAGCTGCAATAAGCATTGCAGGAGCAGCCCAATCGCAATGATATGCTCTGCGGCCTATCCTAGACCAGATGAACGCCGCATCTTATCAACGCCAGGCGAGGAAACCTGAATGCCCCTGACTTGGCTACCAAATGCGCTCACCATTGCCCGTTGCTGTCTGGCGGCTTTTGTCGCTTGGCTAATTCTGTCTGAGCCAGCGCAATCGCTTTGGCCATTGATCGCATTCATCCTGGTGGCACTGACGGATTTCGTGGATGGCTTAGCCGCACGGCGACTAAACGCTGTCAGCGCATTTGGCGCTTTTCTTGATCCGGTTGCAGACAAACTGCTCGTCGGCTTCAGTCTTATCGCTTTGAGCGCGCTCTCCGGCTGGCCTTGGATCCTCATAATCCCGACAGGACTGATCATTTTGCGGGACGTGATTGCGACGATCCTGCGCCTCTTCCCAAAGATCGAGATGCCAGTGTCACGCCTCGCCAAATGGAAAACAGCGATTGAGATGATCGGGATCAGTGCGCTCTTGGTCGCCGGGCCCGCTCAAAGCACGATCATATGGCAGAGTGGGATCGTAATTGTCTGGGCCGCAGCCGCGCTTTCAATCTACACACTCGGTCTCTATCTCGGCAGCAGTCTCGCAAAAGAAGAACGGCCGCACTAGGTAAATAGCACGGCCGCCTCATTCCATTTCAGCATCATCAGGGGGAGTGGGACGATGTGCCGTTTTTCCTGCGCGCGCTGCTCAGACGAGGCCGCCTGATGCGCACAATCTTCCTCGCATAGAGGCCTTAAGGGCTACTTAATATTCCCGTCAAAATTGTGCCGCGATGTGATCCGCAATCACGCCGTGTTTGTCCTGTCTAACCAGACTGATGAAGAAGCTGTGGAAACGATTTGGACCGATGCTGCTCTTGCTGGCGGCGATGATCTTTATGGCGATCCCTGCGGTATTTGCGTTCGCCGAGCACTAAGGCTCACCAGTGCTGCGCTGGCGGTGAGTTCGCGATCATCTCGGTTAGGCGGCGGCGTGTGCCGGGGGTTGTATCGCTCGGCGGGTCGGCTGGATTACACCAGACTAGCTCCGAAATCTCAGCGCCAATAGGGTCGCGAACCGTTTCCCATCGCTCGACGCCAATCCGGTAAAGCAAGACATGATCATTACGCATGTGGCGGTGGTTCGAGAAGATTCCGATCAGGTCGGCCTCGCCCGTCACTCGAATGCCGCCCTCTTCTTCCAGCTCGCGGATCATCGACTCATAGGCGGTCTCGCCTCGCTCGATCCCGCCGCCTGGGAAATAGAGACCCTTTGTATATGTGTGGCGGACGAGAAGAACTTGCCCAGCAGCGTTTTCAACCACAACGCGCGCACCGAGCGTCATCGGCCGCGACAAGCGAAACCAGATCCGGAAGAGTTGCGTTCGAATGTCTGCAAATGCAGGATTCCTTATGTTGTGGCAAATAGGGCTCGCCAAATCGCGAAAGAGCGTTTAACACGGCGCCAGATTTTCAAAGGGCTGTCACCATGATCCATGCATCTGTCTGGGCCATTCTCGCAACTGTCGCAGTATTCGCAATCTTGAATCTGATCGATTTCCGCCGGATCGACTAAGACCAGTATTTAAGCGCGGCGCCTTTAAGACCCGGCGCATTGCTTATGTCCGGCGCGATTTGAGCGGAGAGGACACCTATGGCCATTCGCGTTTCTGAAGGACCAAAGCGCGCGCTTGTAACCGGCGCGGGCGCCAGGCTAGGCAAAGCCATGGCCGAGGCTCTTGGCGAGGATGGCTGGTCCGTCGCGGTCCATTATCGCGGCTCGAAGACAGGCGCCGAGGCCACTGCCGCAACGATTAAGGCAGCTGGTGGCCGCGCGGAACTGGTGCAGGCGGACCTTTCCAGCGAAGAACAAACCGCAACACTCGAACGCGCCGCCCACGAAGCGCTTGGCGGACCACTCACCCTCCTGGTCAATTCCGCATCGACATTCGAAGACGATACTGCAATTGAACACACGCGGGACAATTGGGACTTCCATATGGGCCCAAATTTCCGCGCGCCGATTTTGTTGGCCCAGCATTTCGCACGAGCGCTCCCGCAAGATGAGGCAGGCCTGATCGTCAACATGGTGGATATGCGAGTTTTGAAACTCAATCCGCTCTTCTTCACCTATACATTATCAAAGTCGGCACTTTGGACGGCGACGCGAACCATGGCGCAATCCTTTGCCCCGAATATACGCGTGAACGGTATTGGGCCCGGCCCAACACTTGAAAATGTGCACCAAGCGCCAGGAGAGTTTGCAGCGGAAGCGCAAGCCACCCTGACCCAACAAGGCTCGAATCCAGGCGAGATCGTCAAGACACTCCGCTATCTGATCGAGGCCGACAGCATCACTGGTCAGCTGATTGCCAGCGATGGCGGGCAGCACTTGATGTGGCAGACCCCCGACGTGATGCTCTAAACCGTGGATTTTGCTTCCGATACGACAGGGCCTGCTCATCCAAGCGTGATTGAAGCCCTCGCGGCTACCAATACAGGCAGCGCTTCAAGCTATGGCGCCGATGATGTGACCGCGCGGGTTCGCGGATTGCTGACGGAAACATTCGAGACAAACGATTTAGACTTCAGGATCTGCACCAGCGGGACAGCATCTAAAGCCTTAGCACTGTCAGTCATGTGTTCGCCGATAGGCGCGATCGCCTGTCACGAAGAAGCGCATATCGAGCGCGATGAACGCGGCGCACCAGAATTCTTTAGCGGCGGCGCGAAACTACGTCTTTTACCCGGGCAGGGGGCACAAATCGATGAAAGCGCTCTACGAGACGCACTCGCGAACAATGATCCAAGTTTCGTCCATGAAACTCCTATTGAGACACTCTCCCTGACCAATCTGACCGAGTGCGGCACGGCCTATTCCGTGGATACGATCACGCACTACGCTGCCCTGGCGAAGGCTGAAGGCCTGAATACGCATCTTGATGGCGCACGGTTAGCGAATGCACTGGCTCATATGGGTGCATCGCCAGCGGAGATGACCTGGAAAGCTGGCATCGATGTCTTGACGCTAGGCCTCACCAAAACCGGCGCGATTGGCTGCGAGATCATTATTCTGTTTGGACGCATGCGCTCGCAGTTCGATACTTTGAAAGCGCGCGCCAAACGGTCAGGCCACATGCCCCCGAAAATGCGTTTTCTAGCCGCACAAGCAGAAGCCATGCTGACAGATGGGCTTTGGTTGGAGCTCGCGGCAAAGGCCAACCAATCCGCAAAAGTGCTTGCGAACATGCTTTGAGCGCGGGCAGGTGTGTCGCTCGCTTATCCCACGGATGGGAACGAGGTCTTCGCAATGCTGACGCCTGACGTTGAAGCGAAAGTGATACAAGCCGGCGTGAAGTGCTATCCCTGGCCCGGCGGATCATATCGCTTTGTTTGTAGTTGGGCGACGCCGCAATCTGATCTCGATGCGCTGCGGGACCTATTGGCTGAGGCCTGAGGCCAACCAACCCTGCATGAGTTTCAAAAAGCCTTGAGAATCAACAGGCGAGGCCTCTTTCCCGCCAAGTAGCTGTTGATGCAATGTCATGACCAAAATCGGTGACAGCATCATGAAAGCAGAGGCCCGACGTTCATCATCAGACTCTGGCTTACCAGGCGTCGCATCCATCTTGTCGGCAACGGCCTTTAGGGCGGGATCGAGCAAAAACTCCAAATAGGCCTGACCAACCTTTTCATCGGCCATGCCCTCAATGATGCCGAACGCATGAGCACGCGCAAACCCGCCATGCGTGAGCCCGGCTTCAGTCACTCGGAAATACTCTTGGACGGCAGTCGCCGTATCGGTGGCTCCAGTCGCGATCACCTCCCAGAGCGGAATGGCGCGCAAGTGGATATGTTGCAGAATAGCAATCACCAGACCTTGGCGATCTTTGAAATAGTGGCGCAGGGTCGGTTCAGACGCTTTCGCCGCGATCGCAAATTGGCGAAGAGATGGACGACGCAAATCATCATTCAGCGCAAACTCAGACAACGCATCGAGCAGCGCCGTCTTCTTGGCTTCAAAATCATGATTACGAACACCGGCCGGGCGCGGCATACTCTCTCCCAAACCCCAAGAATTCCACGGCCTTTTGTTGTAGACCCGCAAATATCAGTTTTGCAACTGTAGGTGCTGTATTGAAATAGCGGCTACAGATTGCCCGCAGCGCGGCGACTTTTCACACGCTCCATAAAATCGAGCGCCGGTCCCAAGACTTTGCCGCCCGCTTGACCAAGCTTCATCGCCTCTTGAAGACGCGTCATGATAAACCGCTCAACCCGTTCTGGATCACGCTGTTCGAGCCAATACATAACAACTCTAGGGATCACAGCGCTAAGCAATGCGCGCTTTGTCTGGCGGTTATAGTCCGTCGCTGTGTCACCCGCGGCTTCCCAAATTGCATCCGCGACCGACCAGACGCGCTTCGCAGCCGCCCCTGCGCCCCATGGCAAGAGTCCATGACCCGCGGCTTTGCGAACAGCTTCGCGGTGCGGTTCGAGCGCGTCTAACCAAGCTTTTAATCCTGCTGCGACCCGCTCATGAACCCGCAATGTGGCAAGTGTTTCTGAGGACAGGCCGACCAAGGCCTCGTCGACGGCTCGGTCGATGAAGCGATCGATCAAATCAGAAATGCCGTTCGGTGCGGCCAGGGCTTGCTCACCCGTGGTTAGCTCAATCTCCCGTGCCGCCTGCTTGGCAGCAACCATGGTCCATCCTGTTTCAGGCACGCGCGGCAGGAGTGCTTCGAGCCAGCGATCGAGTAGGATTTGTGAAGGTATGGACATATCTGACTCCGGGGATAGGCAAGGCGATATCCACATGTTATAGGCGCGGCTTGATCACGGCCCTATAGGCCACAACCGCACATCTGCAGCCTTGCTGCCCCGACCCATTATGGAGAGTTGACCATTATTCAGATTACCGTTCGCGACAACAATGTCGAACAAGCCCTACGCGCCCTTAAGAAAAAGATGCAGCGCGAAGGTCTGTTCCGTGAAATGAAATCTCGCACTTATTTTGAGAAGCCATCTGAAAAGAAGGCTCGTCAAAAGGCAGAAGCTGTGCGCCGCGCTCGCAAACTTGCTCGGAAGCGCGCCCAGCGTGAGGGCCTCGTTTAGGCGGTACGCTTAGATGACTGAAATAAACCCCCGTGCTTATGGCGCGGGGGTTTTTTCTTTTGGGCGCTGCTCGGATTAGTTGGAAACCCGAACCATCTTGAAAGCGGCGAACAGCAGCGCGCTTCCGGCTGTGCGGTTGAGCGTCTTCACGATCCACGGTTTCACACCGCTTTGGGTGATGGTTTGGCCGAGCAAGGCGTACGCGGAATAGACCACGACATCCATGACTAGCGTGGTGAGGCCCATAATTGCGATCTGCGGCGCAATCGGTGCGGACGGGTCCAGAAACTGCGGGAGAATGGCCGCGAAATATAAGAGCGCTTTTGGGTTGGCGAACTCGACAATAAAGCCCCTTGCGAACAGGGTTCTGCGCGTGTCTTTTGTTCCTGGCTCAACTTTGAGCGCGCCAGTTTTGCTGAAGATGGCGTTCAGCCCGAGATAGGCGAGATAGGCCACGCCCACCCATTTAATGATCGTGAACAGCGTATTTGAGGCGATGATCAACGACGCGATGCCGGTTGCGGAAAGCGCAAAGTATATAACGTTCGCGCTGGCGATCCCAATGATTCCGAACTGCGCTCTGCCAACGCCATTGCCAGAGCCTTGCGCGGTAACGGTAATCGCCGCTGGACCTGGCGAGAAGACGACTACGAATGTTGTAATCGCGAATAGGATAAACGTCCCAAATTCCATAATGACCTCCATCAAAAGAGGCGTATAAATAGTGCAGAATAAAACGGCTTCGCCACCCGCATTATGCCGACTATTCCGGAAATTATCCGGTTCGCGCCAAATCGAGAGGACGCAGATTGATGAGGGACAATTTGGACGAGAAAGACCGCCTCCTGGTGCGTTCTTTAAAACGCAATGCTCGGGCGAGCCTCGTCTCTCTCGCGAGAGATATCGATCTCTCCCGCAGCGCCACCCATGACCGGGTTCTAAAATTGGAAGAGCGCGGCGTGATCCAGCGCTATACAATCCAAATCGACCGCGCAGCCCTGCCAAACACACGCGCTTTTCTAAGCATTCAGTTCACGAATGAAGCCGCGCAAAAAGAGCTCGCCGACGAGATCCATGCTTTGGACGGCGTGGAAGCCGCTTATTGCCTGTCCGGCGATATCGACATGCTCGCCTACTGCGAGTGCGATTCAGATCATGAGCTCTCTTTAGTGCGTGACCTAGTTTCTATATTTGAGGGCGTCACATCCGTGCGTACACGGCACGTACTCGCCACCTCAAAATCGTAGCACCGCTTAGTACTTCACCGGGTAACGCTTCACCTCGGTCACTTCGCCATCTTTGTAGTGGACTTGCAGTGACACAAAGCCCGTCTCGGGCGGGACTTTCACAATGGAATCAACGGTCCAGGTTGAGTTGAGCGGCTTCAAAGGATCGCACGGCGCAAACGTTAGTGGCTGGTCCGGTGTGTCGCTGTCGATCGCGAAATACGCTTTCTCGACCACGCATGGATAATCGAGGACCGGGAAGATCACATTCACATAAGCGGGCTCATCCTCGTCAGCGCCCCAATATTGGAAGTGAACCCATTGGCGCTCATTCGCCGCCATGTAGGTGTTTTTGATCGAATCGTAGAGCGCCGTGACTGGATCGAAACTGATCGGATACGGCCCCTGCTCCACGCCCTTGGCGTCCAAATATTTCTCGTCGAAGTCCATGGCCTCGGCCTCCATCGGAAGCTCGAAATACATGGTCGGCATCAAAGCGCCTGTCATTGGATTTCGGTATGTGGTCATCCCCAGCGACTCAAAGTCTGCGCCGGGGCGGCGGATAAAGATCTCGCCATGTGAGATGTCGGCGATCATAAGGGTCAGCATAAACCCGCCGCCGCCAATCATGCTTGTCATCGAGACTGGGTTCTGCATCGCCGCAGTCGCCATCACAGAAAGCGCGGCCAAACGCTCTTCGGCGTCTTGGATCTCAGTTTCTGCCGCCGGCTTATCGATGAAGTATTTCACATACTGGCCGTCTTGATGCAGCGCCATGAAATCATTCAGGAGTTCGCGCTCGCGGCGTTTGTCGGCTGTGGTCTGCGACCCCAATCGGCGCTGCGAGAAATCGAGGCTGAGCGCATAAAGGGCAGGCGCAAAATCAGGATGTTCCGCCACAAAGGTTTCCAACTGTGCCTTGCGCTGCGTGGGCGTTTGCAACAAGGCGGCTGCGAATTGCAGGATGCGATCATCCGGGCGATCAAACTTCATTTCATTGTAGATTTCGCGTGCCGCCATCCGGCCTTCGGTGGCGCGCAAGTAACGCTGATATTGATAATGCGGATCGACATATTCAGGCGAGAAAGTCAGATATTTCTCATACATCCGAACCGCGTTTGCCGCGTCGCCGCGCAGCTCATAAACACGCGCATTTGCGTAATATTCGTAGGGCTCTTCCGGCGCGTCGGTCACGACACCATAGGCGACTTGGCGATTGATCGCGTCCGCAACCGGATCCCCTGATTGCTGAGCCTCGCGTTCTAAGCCTCGAATCCGCGCCTCGGCGGATGGCGCAAAAGGACTATTTGGGAATTGCGTAACAAACGACCGCAGAACATCGACTGAGCTAGACCGTTTCGCATCGTTCCACACCTGAAGCTGGACCTGCGAATCACTAAGCTCCAGACCCTGAATGGCGGCAGCATCGGTGTCCACACCTTCGGCGGGCGGGATTAAGAAGACATCGCCCGTCAGCGAAGAATGATCCCAAGGCACTTGGCGGCTGTCCGTCGCCGAAATGACTTCACCCCGCACCCGGCGCAGCATTTGCTGAATCTCAAGCCCCGGCTGATTGGCATATTTCAAGAAGGCGCTCGTGAAGGGACTGTTACGCCCAACACCATCATCCGCCACGGCGCCAGGCTGTGTCGAATAGACGATGAGTGATCCGACAGATCGGGGTTCCATCGGGGCGAGACCTCGGGCCAAAGAACGTGTCATGGATTGGGCGAATGGATTATCCCGGCAGGCATCCAGCATGATGATATTCACCCGCGGATCCCGCTCCATATGCGCGAGGACGAGGTTCATATCTATGGCTTGGAGTTGCAGATCCGCTTCAGATCGCAGCACCATATCTGTCGGGATCATATAGTTGCGGCCATCAACCTGTAGACCGTGGCCTGCATAAAAGAAAAGCCCAGTGGAGGCGCCCTCTAGCTGATCTACAAACTCTCGAATGGTCGAGGTCATTTCGTTGCGTGTAAGGTCCAGGCCTTCGATCACTTCAAAGCCTGCGAGCGTCAGCGCCTCGGTCAAATCCGTCGCATCATTGCGAGGATTGGCGAGTGGAGCGACGCTTTGATAAGCGGAGTTTCCGATCACCAGGGCCACGCGTCGATCGTCCGCATGCGCCGCCGACATCAAACTGAGTCCGAAAACCAATGAGCAGAATAATTGAAATATACGCAGGAGCCTTTTCGGCATCACGATCTCCCCTTTAGATCGGCTATCTAAGTGACTTCCGACTAGGGCAGCAATAGGGCCTAAAATCTACGAGGCGCTGGAAATGCGAGATACCCTGCATTTGATGCGGAAATGGGTTTGACTCTGTGGATTGTTTGGTGTTTATCCGCGCCTTCATGTCCGCGCCGGATTCGGCGGCGGCCAAAGTTTCATTTTTTCAGTTCTGAGAAGGACGAGCGCCATGTTCGCGGTCATTAAGACAGGTGGCAAACAATATAAAGTTGCCGAAGGCGATAAGATCGTCATTGAAAAACTCGCCGCAGACGCAGGTGAGAACGTTACATTTGATGACGTTCTGATGCTCGGCGACGACAAGAAAGTCACCATTGGCGAGCCACTCGTTGCGGGGGCCAGCGTTGTTGGCACTGTCGATGAGCAGCGCAAAGGCGCCAAAGTGCTGATCATGAAAAAGCGTCAGCGCAACACATACCGTCGCAAGAAAGGTCATCGCCAGCTGGAAACAGTTGTGACGATCGACTCAATCCTCGCAGACGGCAAGAAAGCGCCAGCGAAGAAGAAAGCTGCGCCGAAGAAGGAAGAGGCTCCTAAAGCAGAGGCCGCTCCAAAGGCAGAAGCCAAAAAGCCAGCAGCGAAAAAGGCAGAGGCTGAAAAGCCAGCCGCTAAGAAAGCTGCAGCGCCTAAGAAGGCCGCTGCACCAGCAGCCGCTGACGACCTGACCAAAATGAAGGGTCTCGGCAAAGTCTTCGCAGGTAAGCTGGAAGCTGAAGGCATCACCACTTACGCGCAAATCGCGAAGATGAAGAAAGCAGACATCGATGCTCTCGAAGAGAAAATCGGCGCTGCAGGTAAGTTTGAGAGCAATGACTGGGTCGCCCAGGCGAAAGAGCTCGCGAAAGGCTAACTAATCGGCTATAAGCTGATTTAGAGATTGGAGACCGGTTATGGCTCATAAGAAATCAGGCGGCTCGTCGAAGAACGGACGCGATTCAAATCCTAAGTATCTTGGCACCAAGAAATATGGTGGCGAGCACGTGATTCCTGGAAACATTATCATCCGCCAGCGCGGCACCAAGACATATCCAGGTCGCGGCGTCGGTATGGGCAAAGACCACACACTCTACGCACTCGTAGAAGGCAAAGTGGAATTTACCCGTAAGCGCGGCAACCGCCAGTATGTGTCAGTGGCACCGCTCGCGGACGCAGCAGAATAGCGCGGTCACGATAGGGCCGCCGAGGAGGTGGCCAAAGAATTCCAAGGGGAGGCAGGCCACTGCCTCCCTTTTTCTTTGCCTTCCTGTTGGAGATCTCAAATGGGTGGATCATTCGAGTTCAAATCGGAGCGGTTCTTAATGCGACCGCCAGAAGAAGAAGACGCGCGCCAGATTGCCTGCTGCGTGAATGACAAAGACATGGCGCGCAATCTCGCGCGCTTGCCGCATCCTTATGCCCCTAAAGATGCACTCGATTGGGTCGCCTATGCAGATAAAGCTCGCAAGCAGGGCACCGAATACGCCTTCGTGATCACCCACGAAGAGGCCGGTGTTATTGGCTCCGTTGGCTTCAATCGCAGCAGCGGCGAGGCCTGGGAGATCGGATACTGGGTTGATAAAGCTGTGCAAGGCAAAGGCGTCGCCACCGAAGCCGCCGCTGCGCTGATGAAATGGGGTGCCGCCAAGTTTGGCGTCACTCAATTCGTGGCCGGTCACTTTCAAGATAACCCCGCTTCCGGGCGCGTTCTGGAAAAGTTGGGCTTTGAGCGCATGGGCGAGAAACAGCTCTTCTCACTGGCGCGCGGCGGAAAAGATGCGGCTTGGAGATACGCCCTGCACGCAGAATCGACCACCGCTCTGTCAGAGGCACATTGAGAAGAGGGCGACCCTTCGCTAAATGGAGACAGCGATGGCTGATCCTGTAATCATCAGAACTGAGCGCCTGGTTCTTCGCCCGCCGCTGCCGCAAGATGCCCCTCACATCGTTGAGCGTCTTGGAGCAAAGGACGTGGCCTGGAATTTGGGGCGTGTTCCGCATCCGTATCAGATGGCGGATGCTGAGGCTTGGCTTGAGAAAATACCGAAAAGCTGGGCGGAAGACTCAAGTTATTCCTTCGCGATCACCCACCCCATAGATGGCATGATTGGCTGCGGCAGCTTGCGGCTGCTTCCCTTCGAAGTCTGGGAAGTCGGGTACTGGCTGGGCGAAGAATGGTGGGGGCTCGGTTACATGACAGAGGCGGCTGCAGCCCTGCTTCATTGGGCCGAGAATGAGCGCAAGATTGAACGTTTCTCGTCAGGGCACTTCACAGACAATCCAGCCTCAGGTGCAATCTTGCGCAAATTGGGCTTCGAGCCGGTGGGAGAAGCCTCACTGTTTGGATTGGCGCGCGGAACAGACAGCCCGTGCATACGCTATACCAAAGGCGCTGATCCTGATCTCGCTCATGGGCATCGTGATCTTCGCGATCATGTCCCTGATCTCCCACCTCAGCATGCAGCCGGCCCAGCGCCGCTCGCATAGCGAGCCGATATGCGGATGCATCTCCAGTTGGGTCAGACGCAAGATAAGCCGCACCAACGCGCAAACGGGCCATCTCATCCCGCCAGTTTTGTGGCTGTTCCAAATACGCGTCGCACGCCGCTATATCCAAAGACCGAATATAAGCGGCAAGGTCTTCAATCGCCAGACCATTTGGCGCTGCACCAGAAAACTCTTCAGTGACTTGGGCAGCTAGAAACGCTTCGAGTGCGCCGCTGCCATCACGGTCCACTAAGACATGGCCTTCTGGAGCCGCGAGGTCTGGAATTGCCACGGGATTGAAAACTTGATCCGCGCGGACCTTTGAGAATAGACCGCTGGTTACGTCAGCGGTGCCGGGCGCGCCGGAAATTCCAGCAAACACAAAATCAGGATTACCGCGCCCATTTCGATGACACGAGGCGCAGCTTAGGCCCGCTTTTGCCGCCTGTCCGCCTAAGAGAAGCGGGCTGTTGAATAGCAATTCACCGCGTTGAACCGCCGGGTCCTTTGGTGCGATCAGGCAAGTTGCGGGTTGTGACATCAGGTGGGCGACTGGATCGACACCGTCACTCACCCATTTCAGGGCCTTGAACTCAGACTGTGTCTGCGGGGCAGAAGACTCGGTTCCCTGACAAGCTACGATCGCGGCAAGAGCCGCCGCGATCGCAAACTCCAGCCTCATGCGTCTGCTTCAGCAATCCATTTCGCGAGCTCTTCGGTCTGTGCACATCCAAACGGGCACAGCGCGTTGAGCTTATCCAATTGCGCCTGGGCCCGCTCCATATCGCCCAGCTCGACATAGTATTCGCCGAGATACTCATTCGCGCTGAGATGGTCCGGTGCAATGGCGAGGGCCGCATTATAGTAAGCGAACGCCGTATCTTTTTCGCCCTTCTTACGGTTCGCAAACCCGATATAGGTGAGGACGTCCGGATGCGGTCCCAGGACAGCGCCAGCATCACGAAGCTCAGCGATCGCGGCATCATACTGCTCAAGATTGATAAGGCGAAGCGCTTCGGAATAGAGCACATCACCGGTCTCTAGGCTGACCTGCTGTACCAATGGCGCAAGGCTGGAGGTCTCGATCGGCTCGGCAGCGCCTTTCGCGGCCTCAATCTCGGCGATCGCAGCGACAATCTTATCCGCTTCAGGGCACGCGCTTGCGCAAGCTTCTTCTGCGCCCCGCAAGGTCGATAGAACTGCGTCGGCTTTCTCCGCTTTGTCGATCTTCAGGTAAGACACGCCAAGCTTGCCATGCGCTTGATAGAGCGCGGCATCATACTTTACAGCGCGCTCCAATGATTTCGCGGCCGCCTTATAGTCTTCCTGCCCATAGTGCGCGAGGCCGAGCATATACCGCGTATTCGCATCTTTTTTTGCGACTTTCGTAACCCGCTTAAAGGCGCGTTCTGCTTTCGCGTATTCACCGGCTTGGAGGTGCTCTACACCCTTTTGGTATTCTTCGACCGGATCATAACTTGGCCCTGAGCTGCTTGGCGATGACGATCCGGAGCTGCCGCCACCTCCGCCTGCCAATGCTGGTGCACCGCTTAGCGCGAGGGTTGCGACTGCAATCAAGAGAGCCCGTTTCATAGCCTGTCCTCCATAGGGTTATGCTTTAGATCTATACTCACGCGCTAAAATGGCGAGAGTCTAGGCATCTCTTTTCAAGTCTACGTGAGTTAGATTGCGATGATCGTGCAGGCTTCGCTCGCTTTTGCTGTCATGATCGCCTATGAGGGCGCGATGAAATTCCTCGACCAGACCAAGATCTATGTAAAAGCCGGACATGGCGGAAATGGGTGCGCCTCTTTCCGGCGGGAAGCCTATGTCGAATTTGGCGGCCCCGATGGCGGTGATGGCGGACGCGGCGGGCATGTCTATGTCGAAGCTGTCGAAGGTTTGAACACGCTCATCGACTATCGTTACCAGCAGCACCACAAAGCTGAGCGTGGTGGCCACGGCATGGGAAAACAGCGCCATGGGCGAGGCGGCGCTGATAAAACCATCGCTGTTCCAGTTGGTACGCAGATCTATGAAGAAGATCAGGAAACCCTGATCGCCGACCTCACCGAAATTGGCCAACGCATTATGGTCGCCAAAGGCGGTAATGGCGGGTGGGGCAATTTGCGCTTCAAAACCTCCACCAATCAGGCACCACGCCGCTCTAATCCCGGTGATCCAGGCGAAGAATTTGTGCTTTGGTTACGACTGAAGCTGATTGCCGATGCTGGTCTGTTGGGCCTGCCCAATGCTGGAAAATCGACCTTTCTGAGCCGTGCCACTGCGGCCAAGCCCAAGATCGCTGACTATCCCTTCACCACCCTGCACCCCGGTCTCGGCATCGTCGATCTGGGTGTTGGCTCTCGCTTTGTGCTCGCCGATATTCCAGGACTGGTCGAAGGCGCTGCAGATGGCGTGGGGCTTGGTCATCGCTTCCTGGGGCATGTTGAACGCTGCAAAGTGCTTCTGCACCTGGTCGACTGCACACAAGACGATCCTGATCAGGCTTACCTCACCATTCGCGAGGAGCTTGAGGCCTATGCTCCAGCGCTCGCGGCTAGGCCAGAAATAGTT
>ERZ1740060.467-NODE-467-length-22257-cov-5.688136_pt1 | contig 22257 bp, 23 predicted proteins | sample MGYA00581743_ERZ1740060 | MGnify/ENA primary metagenome ERZ1740060 (study PRJEB43018, sample SAMN04849235) | marine metagenome | isolation source: floating plastic debris | place: Pacific Ocean | collected 2008-08-27 | study: EMG produced TPA metagenomics assembly...
CTACGACCAATTGATTAACAGTCAACTGCTCTACCGCTGAGCTACGCCGGAACACCGAACGGGCGTATAGCAATCACGCCGGGGCCCGTCCAGAGGCATTGGCGGGAAATTTTCGACCCTTTGCCGGTCCCCACAATGCGCCTCAGCAGAGCGCAAAGCGCGAGGTCGCTGTCAGGGGGGTGTCGGGGGTCACGCGCGCCTTGCCCGTCAGGTCGATCAGATGCGCCAGCACATTGCGTTGCGCGGCGGGCAGAAGGGGCTCGGGCGTCTCTTTATAGATGCGCCGGGTCAGCGTCTGGGCCGTGGCGGGGCCGGTTTGCAGCGCTTTGAGGATCGCGGCTTCGCGGGCGGTGCGGTGCCCGATCAACCAGTCGATACGGCCGCGCGGGTCCTCAATGGGCGCACCGTGCCCGGCGTGCAGCACCGACGCCTCAAGCGCGCGCAGGCGTCGACAGGAGCGCATGAAGTCGGTCAGATCCCCATCCGGCGGGGCCACAAGGGAACTGGACCACCCCATCACCAGATCGCCGCAAAAGATCGTGTCGGCCCACTGAAAACACATGTGATTGCCCAGATGTCCCGGCGTCCAATGGGCCACGATCCGCCATTCGGCGCTTTCTGTCACGGCGCCATCTGTCACGCAGACATCCGGCCTGAAATCGGGATCAATGCCTTCGCCCGCATCTTCAAGTCCTGCCGCGGCAAGCTGCTCCATCACCGCGCTGCGGCCTGCATGGGACGCCCCGTAGGCCAGAACCGGCGCACCGGTGATTTCCGACAATCGTGCGGCCAGCGGGCTATGGTCGAGATGGCTGTGCGTGACAAAAATATGGGTCACGCGCTGCTGCGGTTCCAGAGCGGCGAGGATCGCGCGCAGATGCCCGTCCTGCGCGGGACCGGGGTCAATCACGGCAATGTCTCGGTGCCCGAGCAGATAGGTGTTCGTCCCCCAAAAGGTCATGGGAGAGGGATTGGGCGCAATGATCCTGCGCAGCCCTGGGGCCAGCGGTTCCGGCTGTCCTGCAGGAGGCGGGGTATGTTTTGCCCCAAGGCTCTTTTCGTCGCCGTCACCCATGGCTACGTTTATTTCATGAACTTCGACTGGCTGAAACCATACATGCCGCGCGGGCTTTACGGACGCACGACGCTGATCCTCCTTCTGCCGGTGATCTCTGTGATGCTCGTCGTCTCGGTGGTGTTTATCCAGCGCCACTTTGCAGGGGTCACCAAACAGATGACCCTGACGGCCAGCCGGGAGGTCCAGTTGCTCCTCGAAAGCGGTGACGACGCGGCACAGATTGCCGCCACAAGCGTGGCAGAGACATTGCAGGTTGCGCTGCAGGACGTGCCGATCGGCGCGGCGCCGTCGGGCGATGAACGACTCTGGTATGATTTCACAGGCCGCTTCGTGACGCGGGAGTTTCGCCTTCTTTTGCCGGAACTGGAGGCGGTGAGCCTGCTCGACAAGGGCGTGGTGCATCTTTACTTTCCAACCGGGGAGGATCTGTTGCGGATCACCTTCGACCGGCGGCGCGTGTCGGCCTCGAACCCTCACCAGTTGCTTGTGAACATGGTCGCGTTTGCGCTGATCATGACGGTGATTGCCTACTTCTATTTGCGCAACCAGTTGCGGCCCATCACCCGGTTGGCCGAGGTGGCCGAGGCGTTCGGACGCGGGCGCCATCTGGAGTACCGGCCCGCCGGCGCAATAGAGGTTCGCGCCGCAGGAAGCGCGTTTGTCGATATGAGGGCGCGGATCGAACGTCAGATCGAACAGCGCACCCTGATGTTGTCGGGCGTGAGCCATGATTTGCGCACCCCGCTCACCCGACTGAAACTGGCCTTATCCATGCTCGACGCCCCGGAGGCCGATCGCGCGGCCATAGAGCAGGATGTCAGCGATATGGAGCGTCTGATTTCGGAGTTTCTGGCCTTTGCCCGCGGTGCGCAGGAAGGCGAGCCGGAGCCGACCGATCCGATTGAACTCTGCCGGGGCATTGTCGAGGATTTCCAACGCATGGGAAAAGCGGTTCGGTTGCGGGATGTGGACGGGCAGGGGCCGGTTGTTCTGCGTGCCGTGGCCGTCAAGCGGGCGGGCGAAAACCTTGTTGGCAATGCCGTGCGCTATGGGAACCGGGCGGATGTTTCGGTCCATCTCACGCCGCGCAGTCTGCGGATCCGGGTAGAAGATGACGGCCCGGGTATTCCGGAGGCCCAGAGGAAAGAGGCGATCAAGCCCTTTGCCCGTCTCGACGAAGCACGCAACCAGAACCTCGGCACTGGCGTCGGGTTGGGATTATCGATTGCCTTGGATATCGCGCGGGCGCATGGCGGGACGCTTCGCCTGGGAGAAAGTGACGCCCTGGGTGGATTGCAGGCTGATATCGTCATAGGTCGATAATAGTCAATTAAGAATGAGTTTATCCTGGGTATTTCGCCAGCTATTTACGAATATGTGAAAGTAAGTTAGGAACCGGCAGATTGGATCGGGCTGACAAATCCCCTTGGTTTGATCGCGAGTACCGGGCTCTGCAAGCTGTTGATGATAGTTTCGGCCGTATTGCCGATAAAGAAACCTTTTAGCCCGGTTCGCGCAACGGTTCCCATGACGACGAGATCAACACTGCCCGAAACAATCTGAGCATGGATCGCGGCTTCGGGTGTGCCCCGTGAAAGACAGGGTCGAAGCTGTATTTTCGGATGCCGCTTCTGGCTTTCCCGAAGAAAACGGGTCATCGCGGTCTGTCGGCTCTCAAGGATCGCATTCACATAAAGATCTGCGGCATTCGGGACTGTGTTGGTGTCAGAAAAGGCCCAGACCAGCCCCTCGCCCGGCGCGTCCCAGGCGTGCAGAAGGGTGACGAGTGCGTCCTCCCGGTCCGCGACGGCGCAGGCCGCGTCAAGAACTGCGTGATTGAGCGCGTTCAGCGTTTCGGGCTCCGCTGCATCCTCAAGGTCGAGATCAACGGCAGCCAGTATATGGTGAGGGGGGTGCTGCGCATCCGGGGTCAGCAGCCAGACCGGCGCGGGGCATTTGCGCAAAAGGTGTTGATCCGTACTGGCCAGAAACAATCGAGAGGGCCCGCACCGGGGCTCGGCCATTTTCAGGATCAGGTCGCAGTTCAGAGCATCTGCCCTGCGGATGATCTCGATGAAGGTCTGGCCAATTGTCACGTAAGGCACAGGCCTTTGGTCTGGTGGACAGGCCTTCAGATACGCCTCCATCTGACTGTGAAATCGTGCCGTACGATCCGCGATGAGCGCATCCGGTGTCTGTTTGGTGAGCTGTGCCAGAACCGCCAGGTTTGGCGGTGGAGACAGGCACGCCATCACCTCCAGCGCTGCGCCTTTGTGTCTGGCGTAGGCGGCGGCGTGTTGAAGGGCGGTTTGCGGACCGCTTTCCGTCAGGACAGCGAGCACTCTGCTTGGTGTGGCGAGCGGGGATCCGGTCATGTTAACAGCTCTTTTTGTCCTTCCGGGTCTCCATCGGTGCCAAGGGAGACCCGTCGTGGTGTCGGGCTGTCGCCGGTGATCATCCGCGCGGCAGCGAAGGCGGCATCGCGGTAGGGCATCAAGACCAGATCTGCGTTGACTTTGCGCAAGGCGGTGGCGGTGGGTTCGCGATGGGCGGCCACCGCCACCTTTCCGGAAAATCCAAGATCGCGCGCCGCTTTCAGGAGCGCATAGCGGGGATCTTCGTGACTGACGCCTGTATCGTGTTCAGGCACCGCCATGACAAGCCATTCGGCCTTCGATAGCGGCAGGTGGGCCAGAAATTCCGGATCGGTGGCATCGCCAAATACCACGTCGTAGCCTCGGGCGCGCGCATGCCGTACCGCTTGCGGGCTGAAATCCACGCCCAGAATATGTTTGCCGCTGTCTCGCAGGGCGGTCGCAATGCCCAGCCCATAGCGCCCGAGGCCAAAGAGGATGACGTCATGGGGCCGCGATGCCAGGGGATCATTCCCACCTTCGGCAAAGGGACGCCGCCGTTCGAAGACACCCAGTGCCGGCTCGAAGACAGAATAAAGTTGATGCGAGAACGTGATCATATAGGTCGAAGCGGCGATGGTCACGAGGCCCACAAGGGTGACAAGGCCCAGTGCCTCTTCGGTCACATGTCCGATCGCCACGCCCATAGCCATGAAAATGAGGGAAAATTCACTGATCTGAGCGACTGTGAGACCGGCAAGAAATCCGGTGCGTTTGCGGTATCCCATCGCCCCCATGATGGCCAGGACGATCAGCGGATTACCAATCAGAACAAAGATCGACAGGATCAGCGCAGGGCCCACGCTGGCCCCAAGAACCGACAGGTCCAGCGAAGCGCCAAGCGCGATGAAGAAGAACAGAAGAAGGAAGTCGCGCAGACTGGCCAGCCGGGCGGCGATCGCCTCGCGAAAGGGGGTAGAGGCAAGAGACACACCCGCCAGAAGCCCCCCCAGTTCCTTTCCAAAGCCCAGATAGTGGCCAATCGCGGCCAGCAGCGCGGCCCAACCGATGGCGAAGGACACCAGCAGTTCGGGTGCCCGGGACAGCCGTTCGACCAGTGCATTGGCGATGTAGCGCACAAAGAAAAGAACAAACGCGAGCATCGCCACGCCGTAAGCCAGAACCTGCAGGACATCCCCCACGGCGTTGGCGTCTCGGGCTGCGGCGCCGACACCGACAGCCGACAGCGTGATCATCGCCAGCACAACGACAACGTCCTGAACAATCAGGAATCCAAGGGCGATCCGTCCGTGCAGGGCATCAATCTCACGTTTGTCCGACAGCAGTTTCACAATGATTATGGTCGAGGAAAACGTGAGCGCGATGGCCATGTAGAGCGCTGTACGCGCCTCAAAACCGAGCGTCAGCGCAATCAGAAAGCCGAAAATCGTCGTAAACAGCACCTGGCCCAGACCCGTTACCAGAGCCACAGGACCCAGCGTGCGCACAAGGTTGAAATCCAGTTTCAAGCCAACCAGAAACAGCAGCACCGCGATGCCAAGCTCGGCCAGCAAATCGATCTGATCGTCTGACTGCGCGATGCCAAGCACGGAGGGGCCGGCCAGAATACCCACTGCTATGAAGCTTACAATCAAAGGCTGGCGCAGGAGCAAGCCGACGAAACCGACGCCCGCCGACAGAACGAGAAGGGCGGCGATTTCGTAAAAAATGTAGCCTTCGATTGCGTCGCTCATGGTGACTTGCAACCGCTCCTACATCTGCATCACGACGCGACCGTCGATCCGGCCCTGATCCATCTGCTCGAAAATGGCGTTGATATTCTCAAGGTGATCGGTGCTGTAATGGCTGGCGACCAGCCCTTCGGCAGCGAAGGTCAGGCTTTCGGAGAGGTCGGCGCGGGTGCCCACGATGGAGCCGCGGATCGTTTTGCGATTGAGCACGATGTCGAAGATGTTGAGCGGGAAATCACCCGGGGGAAGCCCGACAAGGCTCATGGTGCCGCCGGGGGCGAGCATGCCCACGCCCTGAGTGAAAGCGTCGTTGGATACGGCGGTGACCAGAACGCCGTCCGCGCCGCCTTGGCCACCCACTTCCGAGACGGCATCCTGCTTTGCAGCATTGATCGTCTCCTGAGCGCCCAGCTTGCTTGCCAGCGCCAGCTTGTCCTCGGCAATATCCACCGCGATGACATGCAGGCCCATGGCCCGGGCATATTGCACGGCCAGATGTCCCAGGCCTCCGATCCCGGAAATGACCACCGTCTGGCCGGGACGCAGGTCGCATTCCTTCAGCCCCTTGTACACGGTCAGCCCGGCACTCAGGATCGGTGCGGCAGGCGCAAAATCCAGCCCCGATGGGAGATGGCCGACATAGGCCGGATCGGCCTCGACGAAATCGGCAAACCCGCCATTTACCGTATAGCCAGTGTATTGAGGCTCCGCACGGCACAGCGTTTCCCAGCCGGTGATGCAGGACCGGCAATGGCCGCAGGCATGGTGGAGCCAGGGCACGCCCACGCGGTCGCCCTCCTTGACCGATGTGACGCCGCGTCCGACTTCGGCCACCACGCCCACCCCTTCGTGACCGGGAATGAAGGGTGGATTGGGTTTTACTGGCCAGTCGCCTCTCGCGGCGTGCAGGTCGGAATGGCAAACACCCGAAGCATCGACCATGACCACGATCTTGCCTTCGCTGGCTGTGGGTTTTTCGACGTCGCGGATGTCCAACGGTTGGTTGAAATCGGTGACAACGGCGGCTTTCATCATTTGCATGGGACGTGAGTTCCTGTCTGATGTGCACAAGGTATCTGTCGCGCCAAGGCGCGTGTGATCGATCTTTGAATGTGTGCGAACTCCCGTGGTGAAACAGTCGGCCATCCGGGCCGGAAAAGCAATCCCGGATTGTGGGATAGGTGATTTTCTCAAGCCCGTTCAGAGAAAGACCTGACGCCTTGTCCAATCGCTGGACTGGCCAATATGCCGCATGGATTTGACACTTGCATTTGCTGATATACGTTAATTTCAGAAAAAACTGAAATTTGCGAAATGATCCACCTATGCAGCTTACGTCACTTCAGCAGGAATTCGTGCTTCACTTCGGCGAAATGGGCAGCCGATGGGGTATCAATCGGACTGTCGGGCAAATCTATGCCTTGCTCTTTTTGTCGCCGAAGCCTCTGAACGCGGAGACGGTGACCGATGCGCTCGGCATTTCGCGGTCCAATACCTCAATGGGTCTGAAAGAGCTTCAGGCGTGGCGATTGGTTCGGCTGCGACACGTGCCCGGCGACCGCCGGGATTACTTCACCACGCCCGATGACATCTGGGAGATCGTGCGCACGCTTGTTGCGGAACGCAAAAAACGCGAGATCGATCCGACGCTGACAAAGCTTCGCGAACTGGAAATGCAGGGCGGGGCGGGTACGGATTACGCCGAGGCACGGATCGCGGAACTTCGCGAACTGATCGAGATGATGACCGGTTTTTACGATGAGGTGGAGAAACTGGAAACAGAACGTCTCGTCAAACTCATGACCTTTGGCGGAAAAATCGCCGGGTTGATCGACAAGGCAGGCGGGGTTTTGCCCAGCCTTGGAAAGAAAACGTAAGGACAATGCCAGATGGAAGCGCTCGATACACTTCTGCTCAGCCGGATCCAGTTCGCTGCTAACATTTCGTTTCACATTCTCTTCCCGACGATCACGATCGCTCTGGGATGGGTGCTGTTCTTCTTTCGCGTTCGCTATGCGCAGACAGGCGACGACAAGTGGATGGCGGCCTATCGTTTCTGGGTGAAGATCTTTGCGCTCAGCTTTGCCATGGGGGTGGTGTCTGGCATCACCATGTCCTTTCAGTTCGGCACCAACTGGCCGGGCTTCATGGAAACGGTCGGCAATGTGGCCGGTCCGCTGCTGGCCTACGAAGTGCTCACAGCGTTTTTTCTGGAAGCGGTCTTTGTGGGCATCATGCTCTTTGGGTTTTCGCGCGTGCCGGGCTGGGTGCACATGATGGCGACGGGGCTGGTGGCGTTCGGGACAACGGTATCGGCCTTTTGGATCATCGTGCTCAACAGCTGGATGCATACACCGCAGGGGTTTGAGATGATCGACGGTGTGGCCCACGCCACGAACTGGTTTGAGATCATCTTCAACCCGTCGATGCCGTATCGCTTCATCCATATGATGCTGGCCAGCTTTCTCACCGTGAGCTTTCTGGTTGCCGGTGTGTCCGCCTTCCGCTGGCTTCTGGGGGACCGCTCGCGCGACGTGCGCACAATGCTCAAGACCGGGCTGGTGCTGGCGGCGCTGTTGATCCCTGTGCAGATCCTGATGGGGGACAAACACGGTCTCAACACGCTGAAGTATCAGCCCGCCAAGGTCGCGGCGATGGAAGGCAACTGGGAGACACAATCCAACGTGCCGCTCTTGCTTTTTGCGCTGCCGGACGAGGAAAAGCGTGAAAATGACTATGAAGTGGCGATACCCGGCGTGGCCTCTCTGATCCTCACGCATTCGTTGGACGGAGAAGTGCCGGGACTGAATGATTTCGTGGCGGATGACGGGACCGTTATGCACCCGCCGGTTAGCCACGTTTTCTGGTCATTCCTCGTGATGGTGGGCCTGGGCGTCCTTATGCTCGTGATCAGCTGGAGTTCGGTCTGGTTCATGTATCGTCGCCGCCATATGCACGAGGGGCCGACTGCAGGACACAAACTGGCCGTGGAAGGTTTGCCCAAACTCTGGGTCTGGAGCATCGCGGGAATGACGTTTTCCGGCTGGGTGGCGACGCTCGCAGGCTGGTACACGACCGAGATCGGGCGTCAGCCCTGGCTGGTTCATGGCGTCATGACAACAGACATGGCCGTGGCGGATGTGCCGGCGCCGATGGTTCTCGGGACGCTGATCACCTATCTGGCTGTCTATGCCGCGCTGCTCTTAGCCTATATTGGCGTGATCCTTTACCTGGCGCGCAAGGCCGCGAAGGGCGACGGCGATGACGCCGCGCAACCCGGTGCCGCCTTTCCCGATATGACACCGGCGGAGTAGGGCGGATGTTACCTGACTTTTCGAACCCCGCCGACTGGCTGCCCTGGGCGTTCGCCTCGCTTATGGGGCTGTCGATCCTGATCTATGTGGTGCTCGATGGCTTTGACCTCGGGGTCGGCCTGTTGTTCCCGCTGGCAGACAAAGAAGAAAAAGAGCGCATGATCGGCTCCATCGGGCCATTCTGGGACGCGAACGAGACGTGGCTCGTGCTCGCCGTTGGGCTTCTGCTGGTTGCGTTTCCGGTCGCGCATGGGGTCATCCTGTCCACCCTTTATCTGCCGGTCTTTGTCATGCTGATCGGGCTCATCCTGCGTGGCGTGGCGTTCGAATTTCGCGCCAAGGCCCGGGATCACCACAAGGCGCTTTGGAACAATCTGTTCTTCACCGGCTCCCTGATGACCTCTCTGTCACAGGGCTTCATGCTCGGGCTTTACATCATGGGGCTGGAACAGACGGGGTCGACCTATGCCTTTGCCGCGCTGACGGGCGTCTTTCTGACCGTCGGCTACAGCTTCATCGGGGCAACGTGGCTTGTGCACAAATCCGAAGGGCTTTTGCAGCTCAAGGCGCTTGACTGGGCGCGCGGTGGATTGTGGGGGGTTGTTCTGGGGATCGGTGCGGTATCGCTGGCCACGCCCTTTGTGTCCCCCCGGATTTTTGACAAGTGGTTTACCTTTCCGGAAATCATCTATATCGCGCCGCTGCCGCTGATTTCCGGCCTTCTGGTGCTGGCGCTCTGGCGGATGCTGCGCCGGATGCCGTATACCAGCGACCGATCCAGCTGGCTGCCGTTTGCCACGGCAACGGGGCTTTTCAGCCTGGCCTATATCGGGCTGGCCTACAGCTTTTACCCCTATGTCGTTCCTGAGAAAATGACGATCTACGAGGCGGCGGCGGCGCCGGAAAGTCTGATGATCATTCTGATCGGTGCCTGCGTCGTTGTGCCCGTCATCATGTGCTACACGGTGCTCGCCTATTTCATTTTCCGCGGCAAAGCGACGGCGCTGAGCTATGAATAGCGCGTCGCGTCTTCATCACCTGTGTGATTGCCGGAGCCCTGAAGCCTCCCAAATCATCTGATCAGGCCTTCGGTGCGCCTATAGCAACACCCGACAGTACGGGCGCCCTCTATTGACCCTGATGGCAGGGCGTCCGCCGCAAACCGGTCCGGTTCGGGTCCTGATCCGGCGGGCCCTGAAGCGGGGTCAGGCCTGCGTTTCCAGAGCCCGGGCCAGATCCCCGTAGCCGGTGAAGCGGTATTCGTATTCCAGTTCAAGCCGTTCGGCGCAGGCTCGCGCCTTGGCTTCCAGTGCCGGATCCTCAATCTGCGCCTGATAGACCAGCTTTGTATAATGCCCGAAATACATGTCGCGCAGCTCTGGGTGCCGGTCGAGTCCCATCGGTTTCCAGACAAACGCATCGAATTGGCGGACCAGAAAATCCGTCAGGTAGAACGCGGTGATTTCATCGCGTGCGCCGAAGACCTCGTTGCCTTCGAAGAACGAGTAGCAATGCGGCCCGGCGATCATCTCGACCCCCATCTCGTCACAGGCCGTCTGCAGTTGGCCGCCGGTTCCGCAATCGGCATAGACCACGAAAATTCTGTCGAATGCCTCACGCTTGGCCTCTACGGTTTGGCGAACGGCGTCCGTGATCTTATCAGGATAGAGGTGGTATTGCGCGGGCAGGCATTGCAGCACCATGTGATCCCAGCCGTTCAGACGTTTGAGCGCCTCGATCTCGCGCGCCAGAGCGCCACAGGCGATGAGCAGCACGCGGCCTTCGTCGTCAGGATAGGATGGTTGTGTCAACGCCATTTGATCGAACATCCCATCGAGGGCGTTTGGTCCTCAGGACCGTGACCGGTCTCTCCCACCTGGCGCATCGCATTGAGCAACTCGGGGTTTCGCTGGCTGGCATCGCCCATTTTCGCGTCATCGAGACGCCCCCGGTACTGCAATCCGCCCGCTGCATCCAGTCCGAAAAAGTCCGGCGTGCAGACCGCGCCATACGCCCGCGCGACAGCTTGGTCTTCGTCAATCAGATAGGGGAAGCCAAACCCGTGCTGACGCGCAAATGCAGTCATTTTCGCAGGCGCATCGTCCGGATAGGACTGGTAGTCGTTCGACATGACGGCAAGGACGCCGAAACCCTCTGACTTCAGATCTGCGGCATCAGCGCTGAGCCGGTCCGCGATCGCTTTGACATACGGACAATGGTTGCAGATGAAAGCGATCAAAAGGCCCTTTTCGCCAAGATGATCGCGCATAGTGTGTGTGTCACCGTCGGGCGTGGCCAGCGTGAAATCCGGCGCTGGCCAGCCGAAATCGCAAATCGGTGTATCGAGCAGCATAGGCGCCTCCTTAACCGGGCCCCGGCTAACCGCTCAGGCGCAGATTAGCCCGCCATTTGGTTGTGCTTGCGGCCCACCAGCGCCTTGGCGGTTTCCACAGCCACGGCGGCGTCGCGGCAATAGGCATCCGCACCGATGGCCTTGCCGAATTCCTCGTTCAGGGGCGCGCCGCCAACCAGCACGATATAGTCGTCGCGGATGCCCTGTTCGACCAGCGTGTCGATCACCACCTTCATGTAAGGCATGGTCGTTGTCAGCAGCGCGGACATGCCCAGTATGTCGGGCTGTTCTGTCTCGATGGCTTCCAGGTAGTTTTCGACCGGATTGTTGATCCCCAGATCGACCACTTCAAAACCTGCGCCTTCCATCATCATGGACACCAGGTTCTTTCCGATGTCGTGGATGTCGCCTTTGACAGTACCGATCACCATTTTGCCCACACGGGGCGCACCGGTTTCGGCAAGCAGAGGCTTCAGGATCGCCATGCCCGACTTCATCGCGTTCGCGGCCAGCAGCACCTCCGGAACAAAGAGAATGCCGTCGCGGAAATCCTTTCCGACGATGGTCATCCCTTCAACAAGGGCTTTGGTCAGAACCTCGTAGGGCTGCCAGCCCCGCTCAAGCAGGATGTTCACGCCCTCTTCTATCTCTTCCTTGAGACCGTCATAGAGGTCGTCCCACATCTGCTGGGTCAGCTCCTCGTCGTCCAGTTCCGACAGGATGATGTCGTCTTCTTCGTCGGACATTGGCCGTACTCCTTGCAGGCGGCGCAAACTGCACCGGTGTGGGTTTACTCACCTTTCGTCGCTAGATGTAAATCGCTCTTTGCGAATTGCGACATCCGCCAGATCATTGCCGACCTGCGCGTGAAAATCCATGCCTTACAGCTTGAAAAATCCTAATGATCCGGATGAGTTCGTTGCTATTGTTCCCTATTTGTTCTAAATTTCCCTGATGCAGCGTGAAGATCATTCCATTGCACCGCATGTCCGGCGTCCGGGCAGGGCGGCGCAAAGCAACGAGGCCGGACGCTATGAGCGCCACAGTCGCGCGTATGTCTCGGATGGCTGGGACCTGCGCGAAGACGCGCAACTTCTGCGTACAGATGTCAGTCTGGAACGCCCGCGCAAGATGATCACCTATAACCGTTCGCCAGATCTTCCGTTTGATCGGTCGATCAATCCCTATCGCGGCTGCGAACATGGGTGCATCTATTGTTTCGCGCGCCCGAGCCATGCCTGGCTGGGTCTGTCGGCAGGTCTGGATTTCGAAACGAAGCTGGTTGCGCGACCGGATGCGCCGCAGGTTCTCGCCCAGGAACTGGCCAGGCCCAACTACAAGGTGGCGCCGATCGCAATCGGGACGAATACGGACCCCTATCAGCCGATCGAGCAAACCCACGGCATCATGCGCGCGTGCCTGCAGGTGCTGTCGGACTTCAATCACCCGGTGGCAATCGTGACCAAGGGCAGCCTGATCGAACGGGATCTCGACATTCTGGGGGACATGGCTGCGCGGGGTCTGGCGCGGGTGGGCGTGTCTGTGACAACCCTCGACCGCGACCTTTCGCGCCGAATGGAGCCTCGCGTGCCGGAGCCCGCACGGCGTTTGGGCACAATTGCCGCGCTGGCAGAGGCCGGTGTGCCGGTGCGGATCATGACCTCCCCGATCATTCCCGGCCTGACATGCCATGAAATCGAGGCGCTGCTGAGCGCCGGTAAGGCCGCCGGGGCACAGGCCGCCACCTGGGTCATGCTGCGTTTGCCATTGGAAGTGTCACCGCTCTTCCGGGAATGGCTGGCGGCGCATTACCCGGATCGCGCGGGCCGCGTCATGGGGCTTGTGCGCGATATGCATGGCGGGCGCGACTACGCCTCTGACTGGGGGCGTCGCATGCGGGGCAGTGGGCGCTATGCGGAGATGATCGCGCAACGGTTTCGTTTGGCCGTGCGGCGCCTCGGGTTGGATCAGCCGCAACCCGATTTGCGGTGCGATCTCTTTGCGCCGCCGCCGCGCGCCGGAGATCAGTTATCGCTGTTCGGATAAGCCCTGCATCTGCTAAAGCGTTCAGATGGCGCGCGCCTTTCGCCTTTAGCGGCTGTCTCAGGTTAAAGGTGAAAGGCTTTAGCTTGGTGTTCTGAGCCGCAGCTGTGTGCATCCAAATGACTGGGAGGATAAGCCATGAAACTACGAGGGTTGATATCAGTTTGCGTCTTCGCGCCACTCACGCATGGATCTCTGGCGCACGCGTCCTCGTCCGAGACATCACAGTCGCTGATCGCAAATCCGGCTGCGACGTTTTGTGAGGAGGAGGGCGGTACATACCGAATTGTGTCCGAAGAAACCGGCGAGCGGGGTGTTTGCGTCCTGCCCGATGGTGAGGAGGTCGACGCCTGGGAATTTTTCCGCGCAGAGAACGAAGCCGAAACCCAGAACTGATCGAACGCTGGTTTTCCAACAGACAGGCTGACCGGCGTTTCAGTCTACGCGACAGGGGACACTACGTCCTTTGGCATGCATGGGCAGAAACAGGAAGCGGACTAACGGTGCAAACTGGATTAAATCGTACCCGAGAGGCCCTGTTGCCAGCCGACGATCCTAATCCTCATCCCGATCAGCCGGTTTTTCCGGTGCAGTTGGCGAGCGCATCGGCTCCCCACCGACAAGAAAGGCCAGCAAAAACGGGATCGTGGCCACAAATCCCGGTATAATCACCATGTAGGACGCTTGCTGAAAGCTGAGCTCCCACGGCAGGATGAAGGCGCAATTCTCTGGCGACCTGCCATCAGCGGCACAATCGCCCCGCAGAAAAGACTTGTAGGCAAAGTACCAGACCACCAACCCCGCAACGCCAATCCAGAAAAATACTCTTCGGATTGTGTTGCGCATGGTTGAGCCTCAGGCCCGGCGACGGCGACTGCGTCGCGCGGGTTTGGCGGCAGCACCGTCTTCGGTTCCGTCCGCATCTGAGGAAAACCCACCAAGCGCTTCACTGATCTGTTCCAGCGTCGGGCGTTCCCCGCGCGGGCGCGTCTCCAGCGCCTCGCGCATCTTACGCAGATGATCGCCCTGGGTTCCACAGCACCCGCCGATGATGGTTGCGCCAGAATCCCGGGCCATCACCGCGTAATCTGCCATCAGATCCGGTGTGCCGTCATAATGAATATGTCCGTCCACATATTTCGGAATCCCGGCATTGCCTTTGGCGATAATCGGTCGCGTCCCTCCCTGCGCCGCAAACCCGAGCACCGTGCGCAACAGGTCGGAGGCACCGACGCCGCAATTCGCCCCATAAGCCAGCGGTGGATTGCTCAGCTTCTCCACCATTTTGGCCATATCCGCCGAGGTGACGCCCATCATCGTGCGACCCGCCGTGTCAAAGCTCATCGTGCCGCACCACGGCATGTCTGCAAGAGCAAAGGCCTCTGCAGCGGCGGCGTATTCTTCTGGCGCCGAAATGGTCTCGAGCCAGAGCACATCGGCCCCGCCCGCCTTTAGCCCTTCGGCCTGTTCATGAAACATCTCCACGGCAATCTCGTGGGTGAGACTGCCCATAGGGGCCATGATTTCACCTGTGGGTCCCACCGAGCCTGCCACGACAATCGGGCGATCGCGCTTGTCGGCCACGTCCCGACCGATTTCAGCAGAGATCCGGCTCAGTTCATGGGCGCGCTTGGCCGCGTCATGCAGCTTCAGCCGCGACGCATTGCCCCCGAAGGAATTCGTCAGAAAGAGGTCACTGCCGGCATCGACGGCAATCGTGTAGAGCGCTTCTATCTTTTCCGGATGATCGGCGTTCCAAAGCTCGGGCGCATCACCGGAACTCAGCCCCATATTGAACAGGTTCGTCCCCGTTGCGCCGTCGGCGAGAATCCAGTCCCGTTCAGCGATCAGGGTTTGCAGGGCATTGGACATGGGCGCTCCGGTTCATCACTTCCTCGCGCCCACGTGGCACATCTGCGAAATCAAATCAAATTCATAATCTTCATCATTTAGATGAACGTCTTTGATAGTCCCGCGCGACTGGTCAGCTCAGACCTCGTTCATCAACTGATCTTTTGCAACAGCCATCATCTCGTCAAGCTTGGCGCGCACCGTGTCGGCATCGGACAGATCACCCAGATCGCCGGCCACCTTGCGCACCACGTCTTCTGACCCGGCTTCTTCGAAATCAGACAGGACAACCTCTTTGGCATAGGCTTCCGCCGCCTCGCCGGTCTTGCCCAGCAAATCCGCGGCCCAGAGGCCCACCAGCTTGTTGCGCCGCGCCTCTGCCTTGAACTGCATTTCTTCGTCATGGGCATACTTGTTTTCGAAGGCGTTTTCGCGATCGTCGAAGGTGGTCATCTTGCTCTCCTGTTTGCGGGCGCCCGCCGCCTTGATACCTGCTAAAATATGGCCTCGTGAAAAGGCATCCGCAAGGGCCAACCTCGGGTGCGACGCGCTCTGCTTGCTCCAATGCATCCCATGCACTAAGAGGGGCGCAAGTCGCGTGATCTGCCCCGCGATCCCCAGCATCGGAGAGCCCATGGCGCGGCGCAAGAAAATCTACGAAGGCAAGGCGAAGACATTGTTCGAAGGGCCCGAGCCCGGAACGATTGTGCAGTATTTCAAGGACGATGCCACGGCCTTCAACGCCCAGAAGAAAGACATCATCGAGGGCAAGGGCGTGCTGAACAACATGCTCAGCGAGTATTTCATGACGGGGCTGACAAATATCGGCATCCCCAATCACTTCATCAAGCGGCTGAACATGCGAGAGCAGCTTGTGCGGGCCTGCGAAATTGTGCCGCTGGAAGTGATCGTGCGCAACTATGCTGCCGGCACGATGGCTGAGCGTCTGGGAATTGATGAGGGTACGCAATTGCCCCGGCCCGTGGTTGAGTATTGCCTGAAAGACGACAATCTCGGCGACCCGCTGGTCACAGAGGAACATATCGCCGCCTTTGGCTGGGCCAGCCAGCAGGATATGGACGATATTCTCAGCCTCGCATTGCGCGTGAACGACTTTCTCTCGGGTGTGATGTATGGCGTCGGCATCCGGCTGGTCGATTTCAAGATCGAGGTCGGGCGCATATTTGAGGGTGATTACCAGCGGCTGATCGTCGCTGACGAGATCAGCCCGGATTCGTGCCGGTTGTGGGATATCGAGACCGGCGAAAAGCTGGACAAGGACGTCTTCCGGCGCGATCTGGGGTCTTTGACGGACGCCTATACCGAAGTGGCGAAGAGACTGGGCGTGATGCCCAAGAGTGCGACGCAGATGACCAAGCCGCACCTGATCAACTGATAAGTCAGAGGGTCTGGCTTGTAGATACTAGGACCTGACTGGAACGGTAAGGCTTCAACGGGATCCATGAGAGTACCGACGAGAGAAACCAGGAAAACTCTTTCGCGTTTTTTCTCTCTGTGTTGCCTGCTGACCCTTGGCTCAGCGACACTTGCAACCGAAGATGTTTTGGAAACCAAAGTTATACAGATCTGTCATCACGGCAGATTTTTTGAAATTCCGGCGGATCCAGTTCCATTCATTGATGGCAAGTATGTTGTCACGAATGAAAGAGACAAAAATGAGCGAGTCACGTTTTGGCATTCTGGGATGCCGCCACTCGTGACCAACAGAGTTGACATCCGCAATGCGAACAATGGTCGTGAATATCGAGGACGAAAACAGCGCCCGATATTTGATGAAATTCTGGGTGAAACGAGTGAGTATCACGTTTGGAGCCTCAGGCTATCTGCGCCGACATACGATGATTTCTGGAACCTAAAATTACAAGATGTTCAAGATAGTGTCTTTGACGGCTTTTGGCGCCTTTCACGCCATCACACAAAAAACCCAGCGAATGCCGGCTTTATGCTTAAGGACTATGAAATGAATGGGTATCCAGTTCTGGTATCTTGCAGTGGTGAGGGGCTACCCGCTTGGAGCAAAGACAGGTCTTCGCAGACTTGTAGTGTTCGATCTGTTGGTCCAACAGGCATTCTTTCAGTTGTCAGAGTCGCAACTGGGACTGATCTCGAAGGGCCCTGGCCCCGACTGGCTGATGATCGCGAAGCCTGGATAACCGCCTTGAAAGTGTTGGAACGGGCCTTCAACCGGATTTCGGAAGTTGATAGAAATCAGGGGGCGTTATGCGATTGAGAGGCAAGGTATGAAGGCAAGAGTGCATGTGATGCTCAAAGAGGGCGTTCTGGATCCCCAGGGGGAGGCGGTGCGCCATGCACTGGGGCAACTGGGTTTCGATGGCGTCGAAAGTGTCCGACAGGGCAAGGTCATCGAGCTTGATCTGAACGAGACGGACGCCGCCACAGCCGAGGCGCGCGTGACCGAAATGTGCGAAAAGCTGCTGGCGAACACCGTGATCGAAAGCTACCGCGTCGAGATCGCGGCCTGAGGCCGTCATGATGATCTGGCTGGAGGCGCTGAGCTACATCGTCACCATCCTGGGCTTTCCTGCCGCGATCTGGGTCATCTGGCGCGAAGAACGCCTGCGCCGCGCCAATGAAACAGCGGAACTTCACCGCCAACTCTCTGAAGAATATGACAATTTCCTGCGTCTCGCGATGGAGAACGCCGACTTGCTGTTGTTGAGCAAGCGCTCGCTGCCAACCCCGGCCAGCGAAGAGCAGGCAGAACGTATGGAGGCGATCCTTCGCATCCTGATTTCACTGTTCGAAAAGGCCTACATCATTCTCTTTCGCGACGAAATGGATGATGAAGCGCGCCGGCGTTGGATGTCATGGGAGGATGACATGATGGAGTGGTGCGATCGCGACGAATTCCGTGCGGCTCTGCCACATCTTCTGGATGGAGAGGATGCCGCGTTCAGTCGGTACATTACTGCGCTGGCCGCGCGCCGGGTTAAACCAGCGGAGCTTTGACTTTGGGCTGGTGTGATCAAAGGGAATCTGGCAAGGAAACCGCATGCACGTAGCTGTCATCGTCTTCCCCGGATCCAATTGCGACCGGGACATGCGCGTGGCCTTCGAAGGGGCCGGCGCCCGGGTCAGCATGGTCTGGCACAAAGAGACATCGCTACCCCCGGATGTGGACCTCGTGGGGGTGCCTGGCGGCTTTTCCTTCGGCGATTATCTGCGATGCGGCGCGATTGCGGCGAATTCACCGGTGTTTCGCTCTGTGCGCGACCATGCCGGTCGTGGCGGCTATGTTCTGGGTGTATGCAACGGGTTTCAGATCCTGACGGAAACCGGGCTTTTGCCTGGTGCCTTGCTGCGCAATGCGGGCCTGAAGTTCATTTCAAAAAACGTTAATTTAAAAGTAGAAACGTCAAATAGCGATTATACGCGCGGGTATAATGCGGGCAGCGTCATCACGGTCCCCGTCGCGCATCACGAAGGCAACTACACCGCTGATCCGGAAACACTGGCGCGATTGCAGGGCGAAGATCTTGTGGCGTTTCGCTACACCGACAATCCGAATGGCGCGCAGGACGATATCGCCGGGCTTTTGTCCGAGAACCGCCGCGTGCTGGGGATGATGCCTCATCCTGAGCGTGTGGCCGATCCGATACATGGCGGCACGGATGGTGCGATCTTGTTTCGCGCTGTCGTCGATTCAATGGCGGCAGTCTAGCGCGCCCTCTTGAGCGCGCGTGATGCGCAACGTAGACTTCCGACATGGCAGTGAGGCACAGATCATCCCGGTCGCGGGGCCAGCGCACGTTGGGCTGGCGGGCGCGTTTTGCATTGCTGTCCTTGCTGATGATCGCCGTCGGGGTTGTCGCCGTGACCAACGTTTTGCTCACGGATCGATTTACCGAAACGACACGCAACCGTGCCGAACTCCGCCTGGCGCTCTATAGCGGTAACATTCTGTCGGAGCTGCGCCAGAACGCGATCGTCCCGCAGTTGCTGGGGCGCGACCCGACACTGATCACCGCGCTCAACAGCGGCGATTTTACCCAATCGTCGCAACGACTGATTACCTTCAACGAAGAATTGAGCGCAGCATCGCTCATCCTGATGGACGCGGACGGGCGGATTGTGGCCGCGACCGACCGGGCCCGGATCGGGGAGAGCGCGCGCGCTGCGCCTTATTTTGTGGACACGCTGCGGTCGCGCGACAACGTTTTTACCATCGTTCCCGAGGATACCGGCGTATTTCGGTTCTTTTACAGTCGACGGATCGACAGCAATGGCGCGCTTGCCGGGATGATCGTGGTCGAGGTCGATCTGCAGAAGTTCGAAAACGCCTGGGCCGGGATATCGGACGCAGTGCTGGTCACCAACAGCGAAGGCACGATCATCATGACGACCGAGCCGCGCTGGCGGGGGCTGTCGGAAGAAGAAGCTTTGCAGCGTGAGCCGCCGAATTCCTCAATTCTGCGTGCCCTGCAAGCCACAACAGACTGGTCCAGCGTTCCAGGGGACGCCTATCTTGCCGGTGAGGCGGTGATGCGCGCCGACGGACGCATTCCCTTCCAGGGATGGCGCATCGCAAGTTTCACCACCTATGCCAGCGTCCGCGACAAGGTGAACGGGGTTTTGGCGCTCGAAATCATGGTGTTCGCGATTCTTCTGGCTGCCGCGTTCTATTTTCTCAATCGCAAGACCGCGGTCCGCATGGCGCTCTTTCAACGGGAATCGGCAGAGCTTCGCGCATTGAACGCGCGGCTGCAGCGGGAAATTGCCGAGCGTCTGAGGGTTCAGGAGAACCTCGCAGTGGCCGAGCAAACCATCCAGCAAAGCTCCAAACTCGCCGTTCTGGGAGAGATGTCTGCTGCGGTCAGTCACGAGCTGAACCAGCCGCTGGCCGCGATGAAGACCTACCTGGCCGGCGCACGCCTGTTGCTCAGCCGGAACCGGCCTGATGAGGCGCTCTCTTCCTTCCAGCGGATCGATGATCTGATTGAGCGGATGGGCGCGATTACAAAGCAGCTCAAGTCCTATGCGCGTCAGGACGGGCGCGACTTTCAGCCCGTAAATATGGGCGATGCGGTGAATTCTGCGCTGGCGCTGATGGAGCCGCAACTGCGCCAGCGCAAGATTGATATCACCCGGACGTTGCCCGAAGACGACGTCTGGGTGATGGGAGACCGGATCCGTATCGAACAGGTGGTCATCAATCTGCTGCGTAACGCGGTGGATGCCACGCAGACCGCCGATGATCCCGTGATTGAAGTCCTGCTCGCGGCGGGGGAAACGGCCATCCTCACGGTGCGCGATAACGGGACAGGGATTGTTGATATCGATAACCTCTTTGAGCCGTTTTACACGACCAAACAACCCGGCGATGGGGTTGGTCTGGGGCTTGCCATCTCGTCTGGTATCGTCAACGACTTGGGCGGGCGTCTGACCGCAAGAAATGCAGCAGACGGTGGAGCAGTTTTTGAAATGCAACTGCCGGTCCTGTCGGATGACGAGCGGCCAGCAGGAACACAAGCGGCGGAGTAGTGCGATGCCGGCGGCAATGAAAATAGCGATCGTCGATGACGAAAAAGACATGCGGCAATCGATCAGCCAGTGGCTGGCATTATCGGGCTATGACACGGAGGCGTTTCCTTCGGCGGAAGAGGCGCTGAAGGTGCTCGGCCCGGATTATCCCGGGATCGTTGTCACCGATATCCGCATGCCCGGTATGGACGGTATGCAGTTTCTCAAGAAGCTGATGGGGTCGGACAGCGCGCTGCCGGTGATCATGATCACGGGGCATGGCGATGTTCCGATGGCTGTCGAGGCGATGCGCGTGGGCGCCTATGATTTCCTCGAAAAACCGTTCAACCCCGACCGGATGAACGAACTGGCCAAAAAGGCCACGAATGCCCGGCGCATGGTGCTGGATGGTCGCGCGTTGCGCCGTGAACTGGCAGATGGCGGGCAGCTGATGAAAAAGCTGATCGGGGTATCCCCGGTTATGGAGCGCCTGAAAGAGGACATTCTTGATCTGGGCCAGGCGGACGGTCATGTGCTGATCGAGGGCGAAACCGGGACAGGTAAGACGCTCGTGGCCCATGCGCTTCATGCTGTCGGGGCGCGGGCCGGTCGCAAGTTTATTCTGGTCTCGTGCTCGGCCTTTGAGGAAGACGCCTTGCTGCGCCGCCTCTTCGGACCTGTTCAGCCTGAGGACACACAGCTTCCTGCGGTTGAGGAGGCGCGCGGCGGCACTCTCGTTCTCGAAGATATCGAGGCTCTGTCTGATACAGCGCAGTCCCGGCTTCTGACCTTCATCAACGAAGAAGGCACGCCGCCGGAGACCCGTGTGGTTGCCATCTCCAACATGCAGCAGCAGGATCGCACCTGTGAGGATGCGCTGCGCGCGGACTTGTTCTATCGACTGGCCTCTCTGCGCATGATGGTGCCGCCCTTACGGCAGCGAGGCGAGGACATCCTGACCCTCTTCACCCGCTTTTCCGAAGCCTTCGCCGATGATTACGGATGTCCGGCACCGCCCGTCAGTGCCCAGGAGGCCGCGCAGCTCTTGCAGGCGCCATGGCCGGGCAATGTGCGCCAGCTGATCAACATTGCAGAACGGGCCGTACTTCAATCGCGCCGTGGCTCGGGCACCATCGCGTCGCTCCTGATGTCCGATCATCAGGAAATGCAGCCGGTGATGACCACCGAGGGCAAGCCTCTCAAGGAATATGTGGAGGCTTTCGAGAGAATGCTGATCGACAATACGATGAGGCGCCACAAGGGCTCTATCGCGTCGGTGATGGACGAGCTTTGCCTGCCGCGCCGCACGCTGAACGAGAAGATGGCCAAGTATGGTCTGCAGCGATCCGATTACCTCTGAAGGAAAGCAGAGCAAGCACATCCTGCTCTTTTTCATCACGCGGCTTTTGCAGTGAAACAACGGCGCTGATCACGTTTGAACGCCGCTCCTTGTTGAAAGGGCGGGGTGCCCAATCCGCACATCACCGTACCGTTCTGTCGTTTGATGTCGGTTTTTCATTGTGTTTCGGCAAGCCATAGCCTTAGGGTGCAGTCAGCGGCGACTTCGGGTCGCGGCAACAGTTTCGCTGTTTCAGGCTGGCGCCGGATGCCGTTTCAGACGTGTCCCCGGGCAACACCTTAACAGGACGATCTGGCCTCTTGAGAGAGGCCGCTTGAATCTCCGACCGTATAGTTTTTCGCGGTCGGCTGGAAATTGGCCGATAGAGGCCGGAGAGTAAGAACCGCGATGACGCGCGCGCAACAGCAAGTGACACTGGGAGTGACCCGTATTGCGGGACCCCGGACGCGCAGCATCGCCTCAAGACGATGTCCGCCCCGTTTGTCCCTGCGCCCACCCGGCACAGGCCGAAAGACGTGGCGGTCCGAATGGATAAAATGCCAAAGAAAATGCTTATTGACGCCACCCACGCGGAGGAAACTCGCGTCGTGGTGGTGGACGGAAACAAGGTCGAGGAGTTCGACTTTGAATCCGAAAACAAACGCCAGCTTG
>ERZ1740060.468-NODE-468-length-22196-cov-4.461542_pt1 | contig 22196 bp, 17 predicted proteins | sample MGYA00581743_ERZ1740060 | MGnify/ENA primary metagenome ERZ1740060 (study PRJEB43018, sample SAMN04849235) | marine metagenome | isolation source: floating plastic debris | place: Pacific Ocean | collected 2008-08-27 | study: EMG produced TPA metagenomics assembly...
CACAGACGCCACCTGACCGCACGCTTATTTGCACGAAACGAACGCCCAAATACCCCATATTAGAGTTACTCCGTAGTTACTTGGCGCATTCTCGCGCCAAGCCGAATATCAGAAAAACTTGTTTGTTTTTTGGATGGTGCGGCCGAGATGCATGGGTATTCTTTTTTTACCTAACCATTTCAACACTTTGACTGAGTCTGCATGAAAATTGTATCACAATTTGTAGCACGTTTTGTGGCACGAATCTGACCCCGCACCCTATAGCGCGGCCGGTTTCTGTGTAGTGTTTTGAATGTAGACTTGTAAGGGTGATTTCGTTTCGGGTGAAGGTGCCCCAAGTGGATCCGAGTGCGGGTGTTGAAGAACTGAAAGCGTTGTTTCGTAATTCGCTTGCATTTGCGCAGCGGATCCAAGAGATGCAGCGCGATCGTGACTACACTAAAGCGGTTTTTATCACTGTTTTTAAATCACTTTTTCCGTCGATGCGTCCTCCGGCAGCTTCGATCAAATAAGCAGATCTTGTCGATCGAATACGTAGAGAGCGCCGACGAGCTGAAAACCTTGCAACCGCATAGCACAGACGCTGCATTTAACATGCGATAAATACAACGCTTCAAGCGGAACTAGATCGATTCAAATTCTACCGCCACTTTTCCCACTTTAACGCGACTGACCTTCCCTGGATCTGCCAGACTCGGATCAAACAGCGCAAGATTTACGCCTTTGCTGACCGAACTAGCATATACGACGCCGTCCTTTCCGGACTTTTTGATGAACTCACACAGATATTGACTAGGTATATAATCCACGGATGCAGCGTTTGGCAGAACGGGAGTTGTAAGTTCCGCGCCAAGGCGTTCCAGGAAGTCGATATCTCCACGTAAACCTGCAATCTCTTCGATACTTTCCGCCTTGAACGGTGTGATCAGTTTGCGTGGATCTCGAAGGTCAATCAACTGAAGTTCCACATTCAGGTTAAACTCAGCAATACTGAGTGTTTCTCCCGGATGGGGGCGAACTTCCGTGATTGCGGTTTCGCGAGTTGAGCCGACATACAAGTATGGTATTCCAGCTGGGTTAGCTCGCCCTGCGGCAGCTTTCTTGGCCGGCGGCGCTCCCATTTTGTCTTTTGGGATTGGACCTTCTTCTTCGATACGAGCACGGTACCATTCTTGGGGGATTTCTTCCGGCTTCATCGTCAGATTCTCGAGTAGCAATGCAAACCGAACCTCGTCCAACTCTGTAGAGGGGAAAAACCGGTTCTCCGTTAGGAGTTCCGCTCTCAAACGGTTCCACGTATCGAGACGGTCCGTCAAACATAATGCTGAAGGCTTGAACAAGTGCCGTGCTCGTTCGCCATCGTCCAAGATTTCCACCAACAATTGCTGAGCTCGAGCCTCGTCCAACTGGAACACCTGCCAATCCTTGATAAGCCAATTCACTAAGCGCTGACCTTCTTCGGACGGTTCATATATCGAGCATACTGAATCAAATTTGTCCCAGAGCTTCGAGGCGTCCAGGAGCTTTGTGTTTTTGGAACCACATATCCGACAATTGCCAGTTTCTGAAGAATCCTTGTCGACGATGAAGCGCAACTCGCTATCCAAGAAACACGCCTCACAGCACTTCATTCGCCTCAGTCTCCGCGTTTTGCAAAAAAGTCGGCGAGAGTTTCGATATGATGGATCATTGAGAGCTTTTTGACTGAGCCTAATCCTGGGTAGTGCTGGCGATCGTAAAGGTCTCGAAACTCTCGCACAGCGCTTGTTTCGAGAATTTTTGAGTCTTCCGCTTCAACGGCTCGAATGAGTTTACCCAGCGCTTCGCCAAACTTTCCGCCTGGGTTCTTGGGAGTGTCGCGGCTATCAGACAAGAAGTGCCGAATGTACATCGCCTCATCTTGATCCGGGTCAATGAAAGTGAGGTGGATTGCCACCGTGTAAGCTGGTCCGCCACTTTCGGAATAATCGTCACCCACGATAAGAAAATCACCGATTCCGGTCATCGGCGCTTCCATCCCCAATGAGAAGGTAACATGCAAATCTGAAAAGAACTCAATTTCTGGATGGGCACGATTCGGGCGTCGTTCGCATCCGTCCTGCACCAAGACCAAATTCGCATGATTTTGAAACTTTGCCTGGTAAAGTTTCCCGCACTCATCATCCAGGAATACGCTCGTCGAAATATTGGGGAAATCAGTCATCCTGGGTACGAAGGCTGACGCATCTTTAAATCCTGCATGGATCAACGCGATCGTTCTTTCACCAGCGGCGGCGCACAAATCGATGGCTGCGTCGCTAGTTAACTCCGCATGCAGTCTTATTCCCACCATTAGATTGTCGTGAGCTTCGAATTCCTCTTCCAAGAGCTCTCCGATTTTGGTGACATCTTCCGCTAATTCACCGTGTTGGGGATTGATGATGACTATCGCTTCGGCACCTACATCGCACAAAGCTGAAAGGGCTTTGTGTAGACCGCGGATTTGCTCCCTCACGGGTTCAATTATGGGTACGAAGCCACTTTCTGCAAAAACGTGAGCAGTTTCTCGAATTGCGATCAACTCGAACTGCTTTCCGCGAAAGTATGGATAGTACATTCTATCAACCCCAGGTCATGGCTTCGCGGATCGGTGTATTGAGAGCGTTCACCAGCTTGATTTGATCCTTCTGCCGCTACGACGCGCTGATTGTAGCGGCAAACAGAGAAGAGGGAATTTGATCAAGTAATTCTTTGAGCGGTCTGAGGTGGCGTGTTTTCTTTAGCGTTTCTACCATGTGACAGTGTGCTGTTGTCGCATCCAGCTCTTTGAAGAGTTCTCTCATCACGCCAAATCTTTGAATGTTGGGTCCATCCGGCACATCGATTCCAGCTTTCTTCAAAATTCGCGCTGCCTCATTTTGATTCACCGCATCGAAGATCGCATCGGGCTTTGTCCGCCCTGGGTCATCGATTGCCGTCCTGATGGTCCTAACGCGATACCGGTCCGTTAAAACCAGAATACCTACGTGATCCGGTAATGCGTTCTTCAGCCCATTGAGATGGTTCTCACCCACGATGACATTCACGGTGGCAAATACTTTGCTGTACGCATCAATCTGCCGCGACAGCCGACTTAAGCTGTCGCGTTCTGATTTAATCTCGTAAACAGTTCCCGTTCCATTCAAAATAACGACATCGGCCTTGCATGGACCGACCCGAAACTCAGTAATCATTGACGCCGTGTTCAAAGAGTGGATGCCCAGAAGCACCTTCTCGGTCAACGCCGCTTTGTAGATATATTCATGGCGATGCGCGCGAAGACGAAATCGGTCGAATGCTTGGTCAAACACGCTTCCTATTCGTAGATCTGACTGGTGGTCGATTTCGAGCCCGCACTCGCGAATGAGCCGTGCCAACGCCGGAGATCTGCCGCGCGTGGCCAACTCTTTCAGCACCGACGCTGAAAAAATTCGAGCTAATGCTGATGCTTGGATTTCGTGGTTTGTCGCCATGTCCATTTCTTCGCTGCTCGTATTGGAGCACACTATTCTTGCATGAATCTAAAGGATTCTGCCCCGCAAGTGAACAAAAAAGGATCTACGCTGACGCGGTCCTTTGCACGCTAGGTTTCCCAATTCAAATCCGCATCGAAAACTCAGGGACTGTGCTTCCACTCAATCTATATGCTTACGTCCGGTTTTAGGAATCAACAGTCACAACCTACACAGGGTTGCGACTTTGAGGTCTTATCCGAGCGACAGAGAGGATGTGAGAATAATCGACGTTTATGCCTTTTCCAGGCGCAAAAAATTCTCTTCAAAGGCGAAAAAGGCGCACCTGCAAGGTCGGTTAATCGCGAACATCATGCCTCGATCCACCGTTGAATCTGTCACCCCTAATAACCACAGGATTCTATTGTTGAGCGAGTGTCCGCCTCGATTGCCGCGATCTTGCCCGCACGACCTTGGTCTTCCGGAGCGCTTGCGATATCGTGCCATTGCGCGTCAGTCATTTTCTCGTCCATACATGCGCAAGTTAGCTTGATTTTCGCTTCAGGAAAATCTGCTCGTTCTTCTTCTGCGATCCCAACGAGGCAAGCCGAGTACCAATCTTCAGATTCGCTTTCTGAGCACCCAGTTAGTACCGTCAACAATGACACTACGAGCAAAGCTATTTTGACGCTATTTATCATTCCACAAAGGCCTTTGATTTCGAGTTGATATGCTTTCAGGTTACACTACGATAACACCCTCACCATCATCATTATTGTCTGTCAGCGCCATGCTGTATGTAAACGAGTGCAACTGGAGCAACGCGGTTTTTAGTCCTGTGCGTAAAGGGAGTTGACGAATTATTCTGCCGTCAGCCGGATAAGAAGTTCTTTTGCGTCGACGTCGTCGCCCGGTTGGACCAATACGACTTCAACTATACCATTCGACGCTGATTGAAGTGTCGTTTCCATCTTCATGGCTTCCATTGCGATCAATACATCTCCCTTCTTAATTTTGTCGCCGCTTTGCACGGCAACCGTTACAATTCGACCCGGCATAGGGGCGCCCACTTGATTGACATCCTGAGGGTCGGCCAGCGGACGTGATGAAGAAGCGTCGGCAGCCACATCTTCTTGAACTTTGATTGTTCGCGGTTGCCCATTCAACTCGAAGAATACGCTACGCCATCCGGCTTCAGACTGTTCGGAAACACTGACAAGTGTTATTTCCAACGTCTTGCCTTTTTCAAGCTCAATTGAAACGGATTCCCCTGGATTCATACCGTAGAAAAAGACCGGCGTCGGTAGGGCACACACAGGACCATATTGATTCAAGTGTGCGAGGTAAGCTCCGACAGTTTCTGGGTACAGAGTCGCACTGATCGTTTCTTTATCGCTTGGTTTACGAGCGCCGTCACAATTCGCAAGGGCCGCTCCTGTGGACGCGAAATTGGCTGGCTCTAATCTCGCCCCGGGTCGCTCAGTGAGTGGTTCGCGACCATTAAGCGCTTTCTTTTGAAGCGTCTTGGGCCACCCTCCTTTGGTTTGACCAAGCTCACCGCGTAGCATGGAAACAGTCGAAGCTGGAAAAGCAATGTCCTTCGTTGGATCCTCGACATCTTTTCGGCTGAGGCCTTGGGATACCATCATTAATGCCAAGTCACCGACGACTTTCGAAGATGGTGTGACTTTGACGATGTCCCCAAACATCATATTTACCTGGGCATAAGCTTCTGCAATTTCGGCCCACCGGTCGAGCAATCCAAGACTCGCAGCTTGGGCTTGTAAGTTGGTGAACTGCCCGCCCGGCATCTCGTGCAGATAAACTTCAGATGCCGGGGCCTTATTCTCGGTTTCAAACGCTGCATATTGCGACCGAACTGTTTGCCAATATCTAGAGACCTCTCGCACCGCGTATGAATCCAAGCCGGTGTCCCTGGACGAGAACTTCATTGCTTCCACCAGCGAGCCTAGGCAGGGTTGAGAAGTGGTCCCGGACAAAGCGTCCATTGCTGTGTCCACAATATCAACGCCAGCTTCGCTCGCGGCAAACAGTGTCGCAGCTGAAATTCCACTTGTATCGTGTGTATGCAAATGAACCGGTAACCCAGTCGCGACCTTGAGTTCTCGGACGAGTAGTCGAGCGGCGTCGGGTTTCAATAACCCGGCCATATCTTTTAAGCCCAATATGTGAATGCCCTGCGATTTAAGATCGAGCGCTAGCTCCACATAGTAATCAAGGTCATATTTCGATCGCGCCGGGTTAAGGATATCTCCAGTATAGCAAATCGTGCCCTCGCAAATACGTTCGTTTTCGAGTACGGCAGCAATCGCGATCTTCATATTCTCGGCCCAATTGAGACTGTCAAAAACACGAAACAAATCGACGCCAGTCTCTGATGCACGCGCGACGAAAGCCTGCACCACATTGTCTGGATAATTTTTATAGCCAACCGCGTTTGAGCCACGAAGTAGCATTTGCAAAAGTATATTGGGTACACTTTCGCGGATCCCAGAAAGCCGCTGCCAGTGGTCTTCCTTCAAAAAGCGGTACGCCACGTCAAATGTTGCTCCCCCCCAGCATTCGAGGGAAAATAGGTTATGCAGTCTTTCGGCATAAACAGGCGCAATCTTGAACATATCATAGCTGCGCATCCGGGTTGCCAATAGAGACTGGTGCGCATCGCGCATCGTCGTATCAGTGACTAAAAGCCGACTTTCCCCCAGAACGTAATCGGCGACGGCTTGAGGCCCGTTCGTTTCAAGCAGAGTCTTTATTCCTGAAGGAAATGGCGACTGGCGCGGTTTCGGCACGTTCGGTAAGCGACGAGCTTCCGGGCGCGGGCGACTTTTGACGTCCGGGTGACCGCGTACCGTGGTTTCTGCGATATAGGTGAGAAGCTTGGTTGCTCGATCCTTACGCTCAGAAAAATTAAGTAAATCAGGCGTCGTATCGATGAATTTTGTGGTGTACTTTTCATCCAAAAAGCTAGGATGCCTTAGTAAGTTCTCGACAAAATTGATGTTCGTACTGACCCCGCGCACGCGAAATTCGCGCAATGAACGATCGAGACGTGCCAGCGCAACTTGAGAGGTCTGTCCCCAGGCTGTGACTTTGGCGAGCAAGCTGTCGTAGAAACGCGTTATAACGGCTCCAGCGTACGCTGTGCCACCATCCAAGCGAATTCCCATACCGTTTGCGGGACGATAGGCCGTAATACGGCCATAGTCGGGAATGAAATTGTTTCGAGGGTCTTCGGTCGTCACCCGACATTGTATGGCATGTCCATTCAATGGCACGTCGGCTTGAGTGCTGATACCGGTCGCCTCAGCTAGCGGTATCCCGTCTGCGATCAGAATCTGAGCACGTACAATATCAATGCCTGTTACTTGTTCGGTCACGGTGTGCTCGACCTGCACGCGCGGATTTACTTCGATAAAAAAGAACTCACCAGAATCCATATCCATCAGGAACTCCACGGTTCCAGCGTTGCAGTACTTCACCTGGTTGCCGATTTTTTTCGCGAGAGAACATACGTATTCTCTCTGCGTTTGGCTCAAATACGGTGCCGGCGCTCGTTCCACGACTTTCTGGTTTCGGCGCTGGATGGAGCAGTCGCGCTCCCACAGATGAAAAAGGTCCGCGTTAGCGTCGCCTAAGATTTGGACCTCAACATGCCGCGCCCGCTCAATCAGCTTCTCGAGAAATCCTTCTCCGTTTCCAAACGCTGTTTCAGCTTCCCGTCTTCCTTCGAGAATTTTGTGTTCCAGCTCTTGGGGACCAGAGATAGTGCGCATGCCCCGGCCACCTCCGCCCCACGACGCTTTCAGCATGAGCGGATATCCAATCGATGCTGCTTGTTGTCTTATCTGATCAAAATCACCTCCCAGAACACCGCTGGCGGGAATGACAGGCACGCCAGCTTCAATCGCAACTCGCCGAGCCGAAGCTTTGTCCCCAAGCTGACGCATGGTCTCCGATCCTGGTCCAATAAAGACCAGACCTGCAGCGTCGCACGCATCTACAAAGTCGGGGTTTTCGGAGAGAAATCCATAACCGGGGTGGATCGCATCTGCGTTGGCGTTTTTTGCCGCGCGAATGATTTCATCAACTGCTAGATAAGCTTTTACCGGCCCCAGATGTTCACCAATCAGATAGGATTCATCAGCTTTGAATCTATGCAGTGAGAGCCGGTCCTCTTTAGAATAGACAGCGACCGTTTGCAGCCCCAACTCATTAGCTGCGCGCATGACTCGGATAGCGATTTCACTTCGATTAGCAACCAGTATTTTTTTAATGGGCATCTATCAGTTTTCAAACTTTAAGGAATGTTGGAATTTCTCAACCACGTTTGACTCTTTTGTTGACGAAGTAGACGTAGAAAGAGTGCTTACGGGAAGGTCTCGCCGCGCCAGTTTCGGGCGAAACATATCGGTTGGCCCTGTTAATCTGGCGCATTACCGGTTCTGCCTATTCTCAGTCAGGTCAACGACCACTTCCGGTTCCGCCAGCGTCGAGGTGTCGCCGAGATTGTCGAACTGGTTTTCCGCAATCTTGCGCAGGATGCGGCGCATGATCTTGCCGGACCGTGTCTTGGGCAGACCGCTTGCAAACTGGATCAGGTCAGGACTGGCGATCGGCCCGATCTCGGTACGAACGTGCTGGACGAGGGCTTTTTTCAGCTCATCATTGCCCTCGATGCCTGCCACGGGCGTGACATAGGCATAGATGCCCTGGCCCTTGATGTCGTGCGGATAGCCGACCACTGCGGCCTCTGCGACCGCGTCATGCGCGACCAGAGAGCTTTCGACTTCAGCCGTGCCCATGCGGTGACCTGAGACATTGATCACATCGTCGACGCGCCCCGTGATCCAGTAGAAGCCATCCTCATCGCGGCGGCAGCCATCACCGGTGAAATAGGTGCCGGGATAGGTCGAGAAATAGGTGTCGATAAAACGCTGATGGTCGCCATAGACGGTGCGCATCTGCCCCGGCCAGCTATTGGTGATGATCAGATTGCCCTCGGTGGCGCCGGTCAGCTCTGCGCCCTCGGCATCGACAAGCTTCGGCTCCACGCCAAAGAAAGGATGGCTGGCGGCGCCCGGCTTTTGATCGGTCGCACCTGGCAGCGGCACCATCATGCAGGCGCCAGTTTCGGTCTGCCAATAGGTGTCGACGATCGGGCAGCGGCCCTCACCGACGGTATGATAGTACCATTCCCAAGCCTCTGGATTGATCGGCTCGCCAACCGACCCCAGCAGGCGGAGGGTCGAGCGGGATGTCGATTTCACCGGGCCCTCGCCTTCGCGCATCAGCGCACGGATCGCGGTTGGCGCGGTGTAGAAGATGGTCACGCCATGCTTGTCACAGGCCTGCCAGAACCGGCTCGCATCTGGATAGGTTGGCACACCTTCAAACATCATGCTGGTCGCGCCATTCGCGAGCGGGCCATAGACGATATAGCTATGCCCGGTGACCCAGCCGACATCGGCGCTGCACCAGTACACATCGTCTTCTTTGAGATCGAAGACATATTCATGTGTCATCGAGGCCCAGACCAGATAACCGCCAGTCGTATGAAGCACGCCCTTTGGTTTGCCGGTTGAGCCGGACGTATAGAGGATGAAAAGCGGGTCTTCGGCATTCATTGGCTCGGGCGGGCACTCATGACTGAGCTGCGCGCCGGCCTCGTGCAGCCAGATGTCCCGGCCCTCTGCCATGTTTACTGGATTGCCGGTGCGGCGCACGACGAGGACTTTCTCGACCATCCCGCCGGCCAGCTCACACGCCGCATCGGCATTCTTCTTCAGCGGCACAATCCGGCCGCCGCGAATGCCTTCATCGGCGGTGATCATGAACTGGCTATCGCAATCGGTAATCCGGCCTGCCAGCGCCTCTGGGCTAAACCCGCCAAACACAATCGAGTGCACCGCGCCGATCCGGGCGCAGGCGAGCATGGCATAGGCTGCCTCGAGGATCATCGGCATATTGATGGTCACCCGGTCGCCTTTTTGGACGCCCATGTCTTTGAGGACATTAGCGAAACGACAGACCGCGCTGTGCAGCTGTTTATAGGTCACGGTCGCCGCATCAGACGGGTCATCGCCTTCCCAGATCAGCGCGACTTTATCGCCGCGGGTCGCCAAATGCCGGTCGATGCAATTGACCGAGACATTGAGCTCACCATCACTGAACCATTTTACATGCAGGTCCGACTTGTCCCAGGAGACGTCTTTCACCTTGGAATAAGGCTTCGACCAGTCGAGCCGCTTGCCCTGCTCGCCCCAGAACCCTTCAGGATCAGCGATCGAGGCGGCATACATTTCCTTGTACTGTTCAGGGCTGAGATTGGCCTTTGATGCAAAGTCTGAAGGGACGGGATAGATTTGGGTATCGGTGTCAGTCATATGAGTTCATTCAACGAGCCAAGCCTTCAGGCTATCGCCAGTTCTTTCGTTTTGAAGTCTTACCGATTCCAGGATTTAGGCTGTTGGTGGGATCGAGTTCTTTGTAGAATGCCGCGAGATCGGGTTTGGCGAGATACAGATGTCCAACATTGTGCTCGGCAGGACACTGTGCTCCTTCTTGTTCTAGACAAGCAATCAGGTCTGCTTCGAATTCGTGGCCGTCAACGCCTTCATTGACGACGAAATCAAGGTGAAACACGTTGCAGAAAAAATGACCGTAAACGAAAAGCTTCTTGACGTTTTCCATTAGGCGCGGCGGAACCAGTTCATGCCAGTTTTCGTCGTTTCGACGCAAAGCAACATCAATTGCTACTAACCTCGATTGCTCTTTGTATGTTAGCGCATCATACCTGATCGCGGCGCCAGCGGAGACAAAACGGTGCAGAAACACGTCTTCGGCTTCTTTCTCAGAACATTCCAAATACTCAAAATCTTCTGACATGGTTAGCGTTGAGAGCTCGTTTCTCACGAGATCCAGGAGGCGTCGATCAATTTTCAAAAGCTGAGTGTGAGCGTGTTTGGCCCCTTGAGACTTGATGGACTTGCTCAAAGAATAGGGAAAAACTGATGCAAAATATTGCAGAGTTTTGTCGCTAAAATGCGCGACAGGAAGTCTGATCCGGCGGCACCACCGATCCAACGTGCTTTTTAGATTATAGAGAAGCGGAAGACGTTTCGTTCCCATCCACTTTATGGCCAGAAATGTGTCTTTGGCATATGCCATAGCCGCGCAAAATATGGTTTGATCCATATATTCACCCGCGATCGGCACTATACCGTGATCAACGAGTAGGCTTCGCTTTATGCCGGATAACACAGACGGAGCATTGCTACTGATCACGAACACATGGCTCGATTTTGGTTTCTCAAAGCTATCCAGCCGCAATGCAAAGACGATTACCCGACCTGCGCTGCCAGAAGCCTCAAACAAACTTCGTGGATCGGCATTGAAGCGCGCGGGAGTCGCTTCATCCAGCTTGCAAACGTGAGACTGATAGTCGGTAGAAGAGCATTTACGGACTTTCGCGCAGCTTGGATCGATCATGAAAAATCCAGCCTCGAGATTGTTGAGAATCACTACTGGTCTTTTCACGAGATCGATGCCCAGCTGAAAGATGAGATGCAATTCTCCATTTGCATCAACCTGCGCAAATACTGCCGCTTCAGTGTAGGCAGGACCACGTTGAACAAGCGCCCCCCCAGAATTGTTGCAGACTCCTCCAAAAACGGAGGCCCCGATACACGACGACCCGATTTCTGAGTGTGGACTTCGATTGTAAGGGCGAAGTTGGTCCTCGAGTTCATACAACGTTGCGCCCGGCATACACACGACTTGCTTGCCGTTCAAAATTGGGCGAACGCCTTTCAAACGTAGAGTGTTCACAACGACCACGTCACGATCATATTCACCGAAAGGCGTTGAGCCTCCGGTCAAACCTGTATTCGCTGCTTGCATGATTAAGATCTTATCGGCTCTCATGCACGAAAGAGCGATTTGCCAGAGTTGAAAAAGTGATCCGGGCAATACGGCTGCAACCGCGTCGCCCGAACCAGTTCTGTGGCCAACGGTAAACCGGAGGAGAGCGTCACTACCCGTCAGCACATAGCGGCGCCCAACAATGTCGCACAATTGCTCCAAAAATCTTTCGTTTCGCGCGAACTCGGTTTCACTTTCAGCAGACCGCTCAATCACGGCAGATTTTGAGCCAAACTTGCTCATCTGGTCCACGCGCTACGCGTTCGTAGAAGCTTGCTCAAGAGATGCTTCCCAAACTGCTTGAGCAGCCTGCCAAGTTACCAAGGCAAGCGTTTGACCATTTTCTCCATCGACCATGTTCAGCGGACCGAGAAACGTCATGTAAAATTCGCTGGCGACAGGGAAAAATGTTCGGCCGTGATAGGCTTGGCATGGCTCATATCCATAAGCGGGCGCTGTGACGGTCTCACCGCCATCATTTTCGCCGCCGCGGACTTCCATTCGCCCTTTTGTTAAAAAGTACTCGCCTGGTCCAATATGATGGTGACTGGCGAAACTTGATCCCGCTGGACAATCGAAAATTGCGGCCCAAGAACCGAGCTCTGGCGCCACGTTTAAGAGCTTCCATCGAATTCCGCCGTCGCTGAAAGCTTCCGGGAATGGCACCCATGGCAGGTCATCCAATTCCACCGCGCGCCCTTCAACCGGATCGTAATGGTTTGGCATTTTGGACATATCGATTTTTCTCCTTATTGTTTGTTTTGGTGAATTACCGCTGTTCATCGCAGCCGCTCTTTCTTTTCTTTTGAAAAGCCCCATATCTCAGCGCCCTTCATCTTCTTCTGATTGCGGAATTGCGCCGGCATCACGGCAAAGCCTGGTCAGGCTCGAGGCCTCCAAAATTTCGATCCAATAACCGTCCGGGTCTTGAATGAAGGCCAGGCCTTTCATGCTGCCCTCGTCCGGACGCTTTACGAAAGTCACACCTTCCCGTTCAAACCGCTCGCAGGCGCGTTCTACATTCGGAACGGATAGCCCGATATGGCCAAAGCCTCGTGGATCAGTATTTCCATTATGATAGACTTCGCGTTCCTCTGCTTCGGTACCCCAATTGTGTGTCAACTCGAGCATCGCGCGTTGCTTAAACACAAACTCTGTTCGACCGGCCGCTGTCTTTGGAAGTGGACCGTCTTCTGGAGTTAAATAACCCAAGAAAAAAAGCGTGAATTCCATCTCGGGGAAATCGAGCTGCTTGAGCAAGACCATCCCCAGGACATCTTGGTAGAAACGCAATGATCGCTCCGGTTGTTTAACTCGCAGCATCGTTTGATTGAAAACAAACCCGTCAGTTTCATTCTCTTCATTGATTACGCTTGATGCGAGTTCGTAGTTGCTGGGTATCACGAGATCTCCACTCCCTAAGAGACGCCCAGCCATGAATGGCTGAGCGTAGGGTTAGTTAAAATTCAACCTTGACTGACCCGATCACGCGCCGTGGCTGCTCAAGCGTTCCAATAATGATCTGCCCTGGCCCACCAGGGATCAGTCCACCCGCGAAGTTCGGAAATTCTTGCACGTCGATATAGTACTCTTCGTCGAATAGGTTCTCGACATAGAGGTCCACCGAGACATTTCCGAACGAGTATCCGGCGCTCACATCCACGACCGTAAAACTTGGGTTGGTGAATTCGGGGAAGTCATCTCCTGGGGCATCGAAGAACTGTGCGTTGGTCGACGATTCTCCTTTGTAACGGGCTTGCACTCGAGCGAAGAGCTCAGAGTCGTTGCCAACAGGCTTGGAGAAGTCGAGCGCAGCCGAACCACTCCATTCAGTCGCGTTTGGAGGCTGACGCCCCGAAAGATCGAGACCCGTTACCGGAGAAATCGTACCATCATCCCATTCGGCATCAAGATAGCCAAGCCCACCAGAGAATGTGAAATAATCTGAAAGTAGCCACGTCAAATCTGCTTCGAAGCCAATTTGTTGCGAGTCACCGACATTGACGATCCCTTCCACAAAGCCGCCCGTATCAGGATCAGTCGCCTGCAATTCAAACTGACGATCCTTATAATCGATGAGGAACCCAGCGGCCGTGAGGATCATACGCCCATCGAGCAGTTGACCCTTGTAACCCAACTCGAACTGGGTCGCTGTCTCCTTATCGAAACCCAGAAGCGTGGTAGCGTTTGCAAAGTTGTTGAGGCCGAAATCCGCTGGCTCGAAACCTTGCGAGACAGAGCCATACAATAGCGTCGATCCATCGTCGCTCTTCCATGACAAGGCCCCACGACCTAGGATGCCAGTTTCAGAATTCTCACCCGAAGCCCCCGTGTCTAAATTGGCTCGTTTCGTCTCTGTGTCATCAACCCTAATTCCACCACCTATTTCCCAGTTGCCAATCGTGTAGTTAGCGTTTGCGAATAGAGCCTGCTGCGTGCGGCTACGCCTGCTGACCTCGAACGGCACCACTGCCTGGGTCACCGCATCGTCCGTGCCTGGAGGGGGCGCGCAAACACCCGGGTCTAAAAAGCAGAACCCGCCCCGAATATTAAGCACCGAATCTAAGTCTCGAGATAGATCAAGGTAGTACGCGCCAACCTGCCAATCGAGCGGGCCAGTTCCATTGGAGCTAAGTCGGAGCTCTTGCGTAACCGCTTCGAATTCTTCTGGCCGGAACAAGTCGAGCACGTACTCTTGGTCAAGATCCAAATCAGATTGACGAAACGATTCCGTCTCAGTGTATGAAGAAATCGAAGAAATAATTACGTTCGGCAACTCATATGTGAGATTGAGTGTCGCAGCGGTTGTTTCTCGATCGTGGCGAGGGTTAAAACTCGCATCAACAGTGGTCGGATATTCAAATGAACCGTCGAGTTCACGCGACCAAATGTTGTTCGGCGCGTCTAGTTCGTTATATCGCACCGAAGCGAGCGCCGTAAAGTTTTCACTAATGTCGCCCCCAAGAGCAACACGAACTCCCATCTCGTCATAGGCACGAATGTCGGGATCGTTGGTGCCTGCCAAACCATTTGACCGGACCGAGTTAGGGTTCGTCATATAAGAGTCATCGGAAACGGTAAAACCGAACACTCTTAGTGCCCAGCTATCAGATAATGGGATGTTGGTTTCTGCTTCGAGGTCAATGTATCCATTCTCCCCGCCGCGAAGCTTCGCGCGAGCGGTGTATTCACTCGGATCGGGACGAGCACTGACGAATTTTACGGCGCCGCCGATGTTCGAACCGCCATACAAAATGCCTTGCGGGCCTTTCAGGACCTCGACGCGCGCTAAGTCACCAAATCGGGAAGATGCGTCGGAAAATAATTGGACGTCATCCAAGTAGAAACCGACACCTTGTGTGTTACCAAAGCCGCCGAGCCCGCGAATTGTCACGTTTGGAAAACCATCTAGACGCGTACTCAAGAAAAGGTTCGGAACGAGCAGACCAATATCGCTCAAACCGTCAATATTTGCGTTTTCGATGTCATTCTCTGAGAACGTTGTTAGTGACTCCGGCACGTCGAGTTCGGATTCAGCTTTCTTCCGGGCTGTGACGGTTACAACTTCCAAAGTTTTGCGTTCTTGCTCTTCAACTGCTCCGCCGTCAATTTCGGTGTCAGCATCAGGACCCGATTGGGCGATTGCCGGCGAAGCGGCGCATATCATTCCGATCGAAAGCGCTGCGGCTCCTAACAGATGCGTACGGAATTTGTTGCCCGAAGACGTGCGCTCGGAAATAGATGTGTAGCGGCTGATAGACAATGATCCCAACTAAACCTCCCTTGGGTGCAGGCATTTTTGCCTTATTACCTACAGGATGGCGATCCGCGGCTGAAACGGCTTTACTCATAGCGCAAAGCGTCTTGGATATTCGTGCGAATCCGTCCGACAGCGGGCAGTGTGTGGGTCGCTAGGTCTGCCGGGGATGTTGCCATTCGGCGAGATTTGAGAACACGCAAGTATCCTTCGGCAGTCAATGAGCGGAGGCTACCAGTCTGTACATTTGGCGAATAATCTAGCAGTGTACGTGAAAATACGTACTCAAGTTTAGGCGAGTAAGGAGGATATTCGTTGGCTGTTGTTCCAGATGCCCAATCCTGGACTACAACAAATCACGTATCGCATCAGCGATACGATGCATGGGTGCATTTACTCAATGAGACGTTCGGCACTTGGGGTACACAGTCTAATTCAAACCGAGACTTCAACGCTGAAATAAAAGCGACCGATATAGGGTCGCTTAAGGTAGTCGAATGTGTTTGCGACCCGTGCGGTGGTCAACGTACTGCCCGTACAGTTCGGATCGACGATGAAGAGCGGCTCGCCATACAGCTCGTCGTCTCGGGACGTGAGCATATGCGCTTGGGCGATCAAGATGCAGTTCTTGAGGCTGGCGATGTTTTCGTTTGGGATACGACTCAGCCGATGACATTTGAAGTCCAGCAAAGGCTCCACAAAATATCTGCCGTTCTTCCTCTCCAAAGGTTCAAGGAGTGGATGCCAGACACATGGCTTTCCGTTCCAAGACATGTGAAGGCTGGTTCACCCACGTCGTCGCTCGTCGGATCATTTCTATCAAATCTGGCGTTTTCGAACATGGCGGACCGCCCCGTGAATGACACGGCTTTGATCGAAGCTGCGATCGCCTTGTTTGCAACGCGGGGCAACCTAACACCTGCCGATGTCACCCTGAGGTCTTCACAGTTGCGGCTCGTGAAATCTTCGGTGATGCGACGATTGTCCGATCCGTCTCTGTCGGTGGAGAAAATTGCTAAACAGAACGCGATGTCCGTTCGCAATCTTCATTGGCTGTTCGAGGAAAACGACGAAACCGCTTGGCGCTTTGTCGTTTCTGAACGCCTTAAACGGTGTCAACGAGACCTCTCCAATCCAACGATGCGCTCGCGGAGCATAACAGACATTGCTTTCACGTGGGGCTTCTCAGACGCAGCATATTTCAGCCGCGTCTTTAAAGAAAAGTTCGGCGCGAGCCCGTCCCAATTCCGGAACGCAAAACTTAGGCTTTGAATTTCCATTCAAGATTGTAGTTTTATACCGCAAATATCTGAAATGGGTGAAACAGCGGGCATCCTTGGCGTCCAATAACGGGAACTTTTAAATCTCAGCCGGTTGTGGGCAACGCTGTTCGGCTTCGAAACACTAAATTACGCTACGATAGGCTACGATAGGCTACGATAGGCTACGATAGGCTATGCTAAACCTCGTTGGGCGACGTTGTGCTACTTTAAATTCAATGACTTATCTGAAGTCGGAGCGTTGCCAAAGTTGGGGGTGTGCGTTGGATTCTAATGTCCGGTTTAGGAATTATCTGCCGGGCGACTGCGCTCGGCTTTTCGATTATTACCCATCTGTTTTTACCAAATGACCCCACCGACTGTCATTGACTACAAGCCGCGTAACTTGCCCCACAAAGAATTCAAACCTGCGTTCCGCGAGCGCCTGTGCAGCCTCCCGCTCTCCGTCTGGCAACGGATCGGTTCGCGCCAGCCAATAAAAGACAAATTGACCAAACGCCTCCAGTGAAAGAGCGAGATCTCTTTCGACACCACCAAGCCGGTCATCAAAGCGATCCAATCTTTCTATCACATGATCCTCAAGGCGCCGCGTGCATTCGGGATTGAAGTAGCGCTCCATCGCATCTTCAAGAATCGCCGTTTTTGTCAGTCCGTAACACTCGGCGCGACGGCAAAGTTCGGCATGTAGTTTGGTGGACAGGCGCAGGTTCGCGCGAGGTTTAGACATGGGTTCTCACATATTTGGTAGAAGGCCTGGGTCAGTGCGATCCAGCGCTGCTGCTTTTCGAACAGTTTCCAAGTTCTGATCTGAAGACGCATAAGGCCCATCATCTTTTCCCATCTTAGAGACGACCTCCTGCTCTAAAGGACGATCAGGTTCGGCTTGCTTGAATTCGGTGTGGTGCTCCCCATTGGTGCCCTCCGATGCATCAGTGATTGACGCGGATGATTCACGATCAGCTGCTATACCCTGCTCTCCTTTGATTGCGGATCGACTTGATTGGGCCGGCGGGGCCTGAACGCGTTGCTGGAAGTTCCGATCTTGGTAGTATCGAAGTTTCTTGCATTCGATTGGCGGCACGCCTGAGATCATTAGAATCTGGGAGGTCCTTGGCATTTGCATTATCTCGCCCGGCGTCATGAGGGGTCGCTGGGTTTCCTGGCGCGCCACCATCATATGGCTGAGCCATGGTGCCAAGCGATGCCCCGTATAGTTCTTTTGAGATCGAAGCTCTGTTTTTGTGCCCAGTGCATCCGAAAACCGCCGTGCGGTGCGCTCATCATTCGTGCCGAATGCTATCCGAACATGACAATTGTCCAAGATAGAATGGGCCGGGCCGTATGCCTTTTCGATTTGGTTGAGCGATTGGGCGATCAGATAGGCACGCACACCATAGCCAGCCATAAAGGCAAGCGCTTCCTCAAAGAAATCCAAACGGCCGAGCGCTGGGAACTCGTCCAACATTAAGAGGACTTTGCGCGCGCTTTCTCCGGGGAGGCGCTCGGTCAACCGCCGAGCGATTTGATTCAACATAAGCCGAATCAGAGGTTTCGTGCGCGAGATGTCCGAGGGTGGAATAGACAAATAGACGGATATGGGTCGATCAGCGTGCAATAATTCTTCTATGCGCCAATCGCTTTTTGATGTCGCCTGGGCGACGACTGGATCTCGATATAACGTCAAAAGACTGATAGCGGTCGAAAGAACTCCGGAGGCTTCATTGTCTGTTTTCTTGGCCAACTCGCCCGCCGCCTGCAACACACTCGGATGTGTTCCGCCACATGGCAAGTGCGGTGTCGTTTTCATTAAATTGACCGTGTCTTTGATCGTGCGCGATGGATCAGAAAGAAACCGAACGCAGCCTGAAAGTGTTTTGTCCTCTTCGGCATAAAGCACGTGCATGATCACCCCGACAAGCAAGGCATATGCGGTTTTGTCCCAATGGTCTCGAGACTTGAGTGAGCCTTCCGGGTCGATGAGGATGTCGGCAATATTCTGAACGTCTCGTACTTCGGATGCGCCAAGACGAACCTCGGCTAATGGATTAAACCGAGCAGAGTTCAGATCGGTCGGATTAAATTTGTAGCAACGACAAAATTGGCTTCGCCATCCAGAGGTCAGCTCCCAATTCTCGCCTTTGATGTCATGGACAATTGCGCTGCCCGTCCATGAGAGGAGCGTCGGTATGACGAGCCCAACACCCTTTCCAGATCTTGTTGGCGCTATGCCAAGGACATGCTCAGGCCCATCATGCCGTAGATATTTGTTCCGCCATCGACCAAGAAATACACCTTCAGGTATTAGGAGGCCTTCTTTTGCGATATCGCGAGCGTCAGCCCAGCGCGCCGAGCCATAAGTTGTAACGCGTTTCTCCCAGCGCGAGCGCCAAATAGACCCTATGACGGCAGCAATGATGCCGAAAACTCCTCCGCTCGCTGCAATCGCGCCTGAGATTGCGAACACATCTGGTGCGTAAGCCTCGTAGGCATACCACCATTGGAAAATGCGCCACGGTTTGTAGATAGGCACGCCTTGCAGTTCAAACCAAGCGACACCGAGCGCGGGCTGATAATCCAATGAATGAGCCGCCCATTGAGTGGCGCTCCAGATTGAGGTCACAATAATTGAAAGAACAATTATAAACTGACCAACAAGAATTTTGGACGGCGACATCGCATTATTAGCCTCTCAATAAAACGCTGACACTCTGCCGGAGCCGCTTGCTCACCACCATTGTGAATGGCGGCAAAAGCCCGCAACACATTTTTATCGCGACAGCCCGCGGGTTCGCCGCCCAAGCAAAGTCCAGGAAACTTCCTGTTTACGTGCCTCAACAACCAGCGTTTGCCCGCGATAGCGCTCGATCTCTCGCCGCCATGGCGCAAGGGCAAATTCTTTGGCTTTCCCAATGAGAGCAAAACGCCCCTGCCCCACATCAATTGTGCGCTCGAACACACCTTCAAATGAAGAGGAGTTTTCTATCCGTTGAGGTATACGACCGGATCGATTGGCTTCCGTCATTTCGACATTACGTAACTCCTCGGCGTTCATTTGGGTTCGCGTTGCGGCTCTGAGATCAGTTTCATCCAAGTTTAGGCGCCCATTGTCGCGAAGGAATTGAATTCGTTTTACTTTCGCGCTCTGGACTTCGCGATCCTTAAGAGAAGCGAGTTCGCTGGCGTCCACCTGATCCAACCAAGTTTCACCCAGCGCTTGAACCTGCGCCCTTAATGATATCCATGACATCACTTTGATTTGCGCCGCGCCCTGGGCGGCTTCGTGCGCGGCTGCGCGTTCTAAAAAGTCTTGCCCCACCTTCCAACGTCCATCTTTCAGACGCTCTACAATTCCCGCTCGCCGTAGTCTCTCAACGCGACGTTTGTGGGCAAGGCGATAGGCTGCACTTGAGCTGGGCTCATGTGAGACGTGCAAGGCATCTGAGTAGAAGCCGGCTGAACGCTCAGCAATTTCAGCGATTTTTCGGTCTGATTGCCTTGGCTCGTTCATGACAGCCGCAATTTCGACAATGGCCCCGCGTGGAGGCAAAGGACCATTCTTCATCTCACCTGCCGCGACGTGCCACATATGCCCGTCAAAATCGCGCACAAGCAAGAAACGCGTATCACGCAATTCATCGCTCGGCCCCTGCCGGAAAACCACCCCAAGCAAAGGAGCCGCACTCGCCGGTCGTTCCTCTATGAATCTGACACTCTTTGGAACATGTCCCGGCTCCATTCCCGCGGCGATCGCTTTGATGATATCACCGCGTTTTCCCATCGCTTTCAGCGTCTCATCCCAGCCGCGTTGAAGTTGCCACTCAGAGTTGGGTCGCTTTTCGGCTAGCCGCAATTTCTCCAGGTGTTTCAAACGTTGCAATCTCATGTCACGTTCAAAGCGATCTTTGGCTGTCGATGCTGGTCCGATCACGACCAAGCCGTTTTCTTGAATGCCGATAATTTGTCGATCTATACTTGTGAACCGCTCCTGCTGAGTCTCCCGGGCGCGTTGACGCAATATTTCCAAATCGCGGCGCGGTCCGAGCATTTCAGTGGCAAGCATCGAAGCGCGCTTTCTGAACCCACGCCCGATATAATCTGGAGCGATAACGAGATCCTTGCGAGAAGCATCCTTCCCCCGCACCACGATGTGGGTGTGACTGCGCCCCGTATTATGGTGGTCAACCGCCACCCAATCGAGCCGAGTTCCGAGGTCACGCTCCATGATTGTCATAAGCTCGCGCGTATAGGCTTTCAGATCCTGGATCTGCGACGCATCTTCGGGAGAAACAATAAACCGAAATTGATGGCGGTCTTTCTGGCTACGCTCAGCAAACCCTTCAAGGTCCACTTCCCGGCCTTCACGCGTGTAGATCTCACCGCCGCTACCGTCCCGTTCTACTCCGTCACGCTGCAGGTAGTTGATGTGTTTAGAAAACGCTGCGGCACCGACAATTTTTCCAGGCTTGGCAATATGGGTACTGGTCACCACGCGGCGCAGTCTGGCACTGCTATATCGACGGGTTGCAAAATCAGCGTGCGTTGAAGAGGCTTTCCCGCGCCCTAGCCGAGTGCCTGTGAATGACGATTTTTTTCCTGATCGTGCGAGCTGTTTGGCTGTGCTCGTCGCGCGCTTTCGAAGTCGCGTTCCAGCAGCGGCGCCGCGATCTCTGATTTTGCCGAGGCGCGGCGTGAAAAGGTCTTCGGTCGTCATCGGACGACGCCCTCCAATTCGATCGCCATATCGACGCCAAATTCTGTGCACCGCAATTCACTGCAAAATGCACCAAAAAAGAGATGTGCGGACAATAGATTAGGCGCCTATTGGTGCATGAGCTTTTATCTTGCCCGTTCGGATTCGCTGCATGGTTCCCATCATTCCATTGAGATCGCCTTATCGGCGCTATCGCGCCTTGCGAATAGGTCGACCTTATGCGCACGGCCCATAAGGTCGTCTTTTTGAGTTGGACCAAAATACCGCCCATCGAGACTGTCAGGATGCTTATTTAGCAAGAATACCTGATCTGCTTTCAACGCAACGCATCCTGACCAGCGCGGTAACACCCGCCCTGCTTTGTCTCTTAATTTGGCGACGCTCACGCTTTCATCATTGATTGATATCTCTGCCTGATGACGACAAATAGTGTCGCCTGAGACCGCCGAAACGCGCTTGAGAAGCGGCCAATTTCGACCAACATATCCTTGGTTTTCAGCCCATTCAGTATCAGCGCTTGTCGCTGAGACGATGACCCAATCACCCAGTTTATATGACCCATCGCTCAGCCAATATAGTCCAATAGGCGCGCTTTGCGTACGATTCCAAATGAGCTTTTCCTTTGGATTCCAGATCAAGGTCATCAAACAAACGCTAGCTGATGTAACGGCCAGAATCGCAACTCCCGTCCGCATTTTTTTAGTCTTTCAGCTTATTAGATGTAGACGACCACCGCTGACCATTTTGCCATGCAATCAGGTCCGGTTCAGCATAGGCAACACGCCATCCAAATTTGTAGAAAATAGGTCCGCCACCCTGACACCTGTAATGCGCGAGCGTGCTGTAAGACAGGTCTAGATATACTGCTGCCTCGTGCGGCGTTAGCCATTCGGCCGGATTTTTTCTCTTAGATTTGAACTTCCTTTTCGCCATCAGTTTCCTCTTATTCTTAGGTTTCTGACGATGAAGGTGCCAAGCTAGAGTCCTAATTTATAGACGAAAAATCGCTTATCGTAATATTCCTTTTCGGTGCT
>ERZ1740060.469-NODE-469-length-22191-cov-5.355394_pt1 | contig 22191 bp, 22 predicted proteins | sample MGYA00581743_ERZ1740060 | MGnify/ENA primary metagenome ERZ1740060 (study PRJEB43018, sample SAMN04849235) | marine metagenome | isolation source: floating plastic debris | place: Pacific Ocean | collected 2008-08-27 | study: EMG produced TPA metagenomics assembly...
ATGCGCAAGCCGACGGCGTTTTGCTTGCCGTTCAGGGTATTGCGGGCGGAACTGGGGCAACAACGCTTGCCGTCAATCTTGCTTACGAATTGGCGACTGTCGAAAAGGACAACCCGCCTCGCGTCTGTGTTCTCGATCTCAGTCTGCAGACCGGCGCCGTAGCAACATATCTCGATCTTCCGCGACGGGACGTGGTGTACGAGATGTGGGCCGATACCGACAATATGGATGAGGACATCTTCAAGCAGGCGTTGGTGTCCTATGAAGATAAACTGTGGGTGCTGACCGCGCCCAGCGACTTTCTGCCTCTGGATATGATTTCACCTGGAGATGTGAGCAAGGTGCTGGAATTCGCGCGGCAGAAGTTCGACTATGTCATCGTCGACATGCCCGGCACGCTCGTGCAATGGACAGAGACTGTTTTGAGCGCTGCACAAATCTATTTCACAACGCTCGAACTCGATATGCGCTCGGCTCAGAACGCTCTTCGACTGAAACGTGCGCTAAAGTCTGAAGAACTACCCATTGAGAAACTGCGCTTTTGCCTCAACCGCGCCCCGGCATTCACAGATCTCAATGGCAAAAGCCGCGTGAAACGCATGTCGGAAAGCCTTGAAATCAGTATCGAAGTTCAGCTTCCGGATGGCGCGCGCGCTGTCATGCAGGCCGGTGATCATGGCGCACCGCTGGCTGTAGCTGCGCGTAAGAACCCGCTTCGCAAGGAAATCGCGAAGCTGGCGGCGTCCCTTCATGCAATCGGTCAGAGCTTCACCGACGAGGCCGCCTGACACAACAAATTCATTTGAGGACAGTCCATGTTTTCGCGCTACAAAAAGACCACGGACGGAGCCAAACCCGTCAAATCACCATCCCCAACGGATGAGCAAACACCGGAAACGGTCCCCGTTAACGAGGCGCCCAAGGCGTCCTTGCGCAAACCCCTTCAGAAGAAGAGTGCAGCAGAAGCCGCGCCAGCGGACAAAGAGCGCAAGCGCAAGGAACGATTGGCTGAGATCAAAATTGAGCTTCATCGCTCGCTTCTGGACAATCTCAATCTCGGTGCGCTCGAACAGGCCACCGAAGCCGATCTGAAGGCGGAAATCAGTGCCATCGCGGGCGAAGCGCTGGAAGAGCGCAACATCATCCTGAACCGCGAGGACAAAACCACCCTCAATCAGGAACTCTACGATGAGGTGCGTGGTGTAGGGCCGTTGGAACCCCTCCTGAAAGACGACACAGTCAACGATATTCTGGTGAACGGACCTCAACAGGTCTTCGTTGAACGCGCAGGCAAGCTGCAAATTACCGATACGACCTTCAAGGATGAAAAGCACCTCCTGCGGATCATCGATAAAATCGTCTCTGCCGTCGGCCGCCGCGTCGACGAATCCAACCCCTATGTGGACGCCCGGTTGCAGGATGGCTCTCGTTTCAACGCGATGGTGCCGCCGATTGCCGTGGACGGTAGTCTCGTTTCGATTCGTAAGTTCAAAAAAGACAAGCTCGGCATCGATGATCTGGTGCAATTCGGCGCATTTTCTGAAGAAATGGCCGCCTATCTACAAGCCGCCGTGGCCACACGCCTGAATGTCATCGTGTCCGGCGGTACGGGTTCAGGTAAAACGACGACGCTCAATGCTCTGTCATCTTTCATTGATGACAGCGAACGGATCCTGACCATCGAGGATACCGCGGAACTCCAGCTGCAGCAGACCCATGTTGGCCGGATGGAAAGCCGGCCGCCTAACGTGGAAGGCAAAGGTGAGGTTTCTCCTCGCGACTGTCTCAAAAACGCGCTGCGGATGCGCCCGGACCGGATCATCGTGGGTGAGACACGGGGCGAAGAGGTCATCGACATGTTGCAGGCCATGAACACCGGTCACGACGGATCGATGACCACGATCCACGCCAACAACCCGCGCGACGGGATCAGCCGTCTTGAAAACATGGTGGCGATGGCGGGGATCGAAATGCCGCTCAAGGCCGTTCGCAGCCAGATCTCTTCAGCCGTTAACCTTCTGGTTCAGGCCAGCCGTCTGCAGGACGGGTCACGCCGCATGACGTCGATCACAGAAATCACCGGTATGGAAGGCGACGTGATTTCAATGCAGGAGATTTTTCGCTTTCAACGGGTCGGTCTGACCCCGGAGAACAAGATTATCGGTCACTTCACCGGCACAGGCGTCAGGTCCAACTATTCAGAGCGTTTCCGGCTATGGGGCTATGACCTGCCCCCGGCCATCTATGAACCCATCGGGGCGGAGTAACAGTATGACCATCAGTGCGGAACCAATTATCTACGGCCTGATTTTTATTGGGGTCCTCGTTTTGGTCGAGGGCCTCTATCTGACTGTGTTCGGTCGATCGATCAGCCTCAATAACCGCGTTAACCGTCGCCTCGAAATGCTCGATAAAGGCGGCAACCGCGAAGAAGTGATGGAAAAGCTGCGCAAAGAGATGGAACAGCATCTCAAGGCGCGTAACATTCCGATCTATTCGATCCTGTCGACCAAGGCTCAGAAGGCTGCGATCGCGTTTACGCCGAAACAACTGATACTGCTGATGGTGGGGCTCAGCTTTGTGGCTTTCATCGGCTTGTCCGTGGGCACAGCCACCTCAGTGCCGGTGCGCGTCTTCGTGTCTATCGCAATGGGCGTGGGCGGTATCATCACCTGGATCAACATGAAGGCCGGCAAACGCATGGCGCTGCTTGAGGAACAATTGCCTGACGCGATTGAATTGATGGTGCGCAGCTTGCGGGTCGGGCATCCGTTCAGTTCCGCCATCGGTATTGTGGCCAGCGAAGTCGCCGACCCCCTGGCCACCGAATTTGGCGTGATTGCCGACGAATCTGCATATGGCCGAGACATGGGTGAAGCGCTGAAAGACATGGCCGAACGGCTCGACATGCAAGACTTACGCTTTCTGGCAGTCGCGGTGACGATCCAGCAGCAATCCGGTGGTAACCTGGCCGAGATCCTGGATGGTCTTTCCAAAGTGATCCGGGCTCGATTCCGTCTTTTCCGTCGGGTAAAGGCAATCACCGCAGAGGCAAAATGGTCCGGCAAGTTCCTGTCCGGTTTCCCTCTTATGGCGCTTGTCGGCATCCAGCTTCTGAAACCCGATTACTATGATGAGGCAATGGAGCATCCGTACTTCATCCCGGCCTGCCTGATCGTCGGAACATTCCTTGTGGCAAATCTCATCGTGATGCGTGCCCTTGTGAACATCAAAGTGTGACCCGAAAGAGTAACGAGGCCCTGAGCAATGGCATTTATTGAAAACATCTCTCAAATGGTGACTGATCTGCTCGGCCCTTTCGGTCCGCTGATCGCTGTCGGTACTTTGGGGCTGCTTCTGGTTCTGCTGACAATCCCGATCCTTATTCGGGAATCAAACGATCCACTGGATAAGATCAAGAAGCAATCGCGCGCCGGGAATGCACCCGAGGAAAAGTCCAAGGCGCGCCTGCGGAGCGGCCAGCGCAACGAGAAGCTCGACAAATACGCGAACTTTCTTGAACCCCAGAACGAAAAACAACTTAGCCAGATGCGCCTGACACTGATGCAGGCGGGGTATCGCAACCGAGACGCGGTGCGGTACTTCCACTTTGCGCAATTTGCTTTGGGCATTGGCTTTTTGATCCTGGGGCTGCTTTATTATGTCGTCTTTGTCGCCGGCACTGAGGGGACAACGACCCAACAGGCCCTGCTTTACATTCTGGGACCCTGTGTGGTTGGCTATCTGATCCCCAAATACTGGGTGACAAAGCGCCAGCAGCAGCGACAGCAGGAAATCATGGATGGATTTCCTGACAGTCTGGATATGATGCTGACCTGCGTCGAGGCCGGGCAGTCACTGGATCAGTCTATTATTCGCGTCTCTAAAGAGATCCGCGTGTCCTTTCCCGCTTTGGCAGATGAGTTCGAAATCGTTGCGCATCAGATCAAGGCGGGTCGCGACAAGCCTTCCGTTCTGAATGAAATGGGTGACCGTTGCGGGGTGCAGGATATCTCCAGTTTTGTGACGGTTTTGGTACAATCCCAGACCTTCGGCACCTCGATTGCCGATGCGCTGCGGGTCTATGCGAGCGAAATGCGTGACAAACGTGTCATGCGCGCCGAAGAAAAGGCAAACAAACTGCCGACAAAGATGACTTTGGCCACGATGATGCTTACAGTTCCCCCATTGCTGATCATCCTCGTCGGTCCATCCGTCCTTGGCATTATGGAACTCTTCGCCATGGCCGAACGGTAAGACCGACCTGAAAAGAAGGGGCGGCATGGCAGGTACAGGCAAGGCGCAGGCAACGATCTGGGCGACAACACTATTGTTTTGTCTGACGGCATGCGCCGATCAGGCCAAACGTGATCCGGGCACGTCGCTTGCACCGGGTGTTGCAACGCGGGGCGACACCGTGGACCAGATGCTTGTCGCTCACAGAATGATGGCGGCCGGCGAATACGAACTGGCGATTGAGTCTTTTCATCGGGCGACACTGGACGAGGGCATGAATGCCGAAATTCTCGCTGGTCTAGGCAGTGCAAATCTGAAACTCGGACGTCTTGAGACAGCCGAACCACTCTTGCGCCGGTCCCTCGAACAGAGGGAGGAAGCGCCGCAGGTCTGGAACAATCTGGGTGTTTTGTTACTCGAAAGAAACGACGTCGCTCAGGCCGAGCAAGCGTTTCGGCGCGCATACGCCTATGACAATGGCCAAAGCGACTCTATACGCGATAATCTGCGATTGGTTCTCGCAAAATCAGAAGATTATCAGTATGATAACGAACCAAAACAAGATTATAAACTGGTGCGGCGCGGTAGCAGCGATTACCTGATCCGCCCGACATCAGAATGAGGCAGAGGCAGTGAAAGGGACGCAAAAATGCGCCATCCTATTCTAACAGGCATGTGCGTGAGCAGCGCACTTCTTCTATCCGCGTGCGGTGAAGGCAAAGACAGCGACGTTGATCGGGCATTTCTCGAAGATCTCAATGTCGTTGACGAAAACAATCTCAACGATGTGATGCTGAACGTGACCGACCCAAACGAGGCGGTATCCTACTTTCAGCGGACTTTGAAAGACAATCCGGACCGGTTGGACGTCCGTCGCGGTCTGGCTATCTCTCTGACGCGTGCACGCCGAAACACCGAAGCGGTTGCCGCCTGGAGGCAGGTTGTTGCGCACAAAGACTCCACCAACGACGACCAGGTTCAACTGGCAGATGTGCTTATCCGAAACGGGGATTGGGACGAGGCGGATGCCGTGCTCGACGCGATCCCGCCCACTCATGAGACCTTCCACCGCTATAGGCTTGAAGCGATGGTGGCCGACAGCAATAAAGAATGGGCCAAATCGGACAGTTTCTATGAGATTGCCCTCGGGCTGACGACCACACCCGCCGGGGTGATGAACAACTGGGGCTATTCGAAACTGACACGCGGCGATTTTGCAGATGCGGAACGGCTCTTCACAGAAGCCATCCGGCAGGACGACACTCTGTTCACTGCAAAGAACAATCTGATCCTCGCTCGCGGCGCGCAGAAAAAGTACGCTTTGCCTGTGATTAAGACAAGTCAGGTAGAGAGGGCACAATTGCTCTATACTTTGGGATTGTCTGCGATCAAGCAGGGCGACACCACCATCGGAAAGGGGCTTTTGCGAGATGCGATCGACACACATCCTCAGCATTTCGAGGCGGCCTCACGCAGTCTGAGTGCGCTCGAAGGCAATGTGAACTGACAAGAAGGGCCAGCGCGAGAGGCAGATGGAACTGACAGTCACCACCTTTTCCGCAGCTCTGTTTTTGCCATTCGTACTTCCCATTTGCCTCTGGGTGATGTGGAGCGATCTCAACTCTATGAAAATCCCCAACAAAGCGATCCTCGCGCTGGCTGGGGTTTTCGTTGTTGTCGGACTTGTCGCCGTTCCGCTATGGCCGGATTACCCAATGCGACTGGCCGCTCTGGGCCTTATGTTGCTGGTAGGCATCATCGTGAACGCCGCTGGTGTCATGGGCGCCGGCGACGCGAAGTTTATCGCCGCCGCTGCCCCTTTCGTGGCTCCGGGTGATATCGTGTTTTTGTTGTTTGTTTTCAGTGCTAATTTGTTGGCCGCGTTCGCCACCCATAGAATTGCGAAGCACACCTCATTGCGCGCGCTTGCGCCTCATTGGGAGAGTTGGGAGCGCGGCAAGAAATTCCCGATGGGCTTCGCTCTGGGAGCAACGCTCGTGTTCTATCTGATCGCAGGTCTTGCCTTCGGGGCATGATCGCCCTCTCTCCGCCCAGACCCCACCACAATTTCAGCACCTTCTTTCGCTAAAGACAGGTCATCCGCGTGTGCCGCGGTGTGTCGGAAGCAGCAGGATAGGGGCAGGTCCAGATGAATATGCAGGTTCAGGCAGGCGTTCAGCCACCGCCACCACCGGTCGGTATCGAGGAGATGCGGCTGCCCGTCGTGATGATGCGTGACATTCTGCTGAAGACCATGTTTCGCAAGAATGTCGATATGGTCAGCGAAATCGCACAGGCAATTTGCCTTCCCCGCGCTGTGACACAGGAACTTGTCGATATGGCGCGGGAACAGAAATTGCTCGAAGCGACGGGTACGCTCAACGCCAATTCAGGCTCTGAAATGGGCTATCAGTTGACCGATGCGGGAAAGTCTCGTGCGCTGGACGCTCTGTCGCAATCAGAATATTTCGGCGCGATGCCCGTACCTCTTGAAGTGTACCGCGAGCAGGTCAAGCGCCAGTCGATCCGCAACATTCAGGTGACCCGTGACCAACTGACCGGCGCGATGGGCCATCTGGTGCTGCCGCCCGAATTGCTGGGTCATCTTGGACCGGCTGTCTCGGCGGGCCGTTCGATCCTGATGTACGGCCCGCCCGGCAACGGTAAGTCATCGATTTCTAACGGGATTCGGGACGCGATGGGCGACAAGATCTACGTGCCCCGCGCGATTGAATATGCCGGTCAGGTCATCACCGTATACGATCCGATCGTACATTCCGCCGCAGAGGTCGAGGTCGATGACCCGAATTCCCTGCGCCGCAAACGGTCCTTTGATACCCGTTACGTCAAATGCGAGCGACCCACGGTGATCACCGGGGGTGAATTGTCGCTCGATATGCTGGATCTGGTTTACAATCCGACGGCGCGGACTTATCAGGCGCCCCTGCAACTAAAGTCCACCGGCGGAATCTTCATCGTCGACGACCTTGGACGTCAGGCTGAACCGCCTCAGGCGCTGGTCAACCGCTGGATTGTTCCGCTGGAGGAAAGCAAGGATATTCTCGCCTTGCAATCGGGTGAGAAGTTCGAGGTTCCGTTTGACACGCTCGTGATCTTCTCGACCAACTTTCACCCGAACGAAATCTTCGATAAAGCGGCTCTGCGCCGTATCTTCTTCAAAATCAAGATCGACGGGCCGAACCAGCAGGACTTCCTGAAGATCTTTGCCATGGTCGCCAAAAAGCGCGGCGTGCCCCTGGACGAAGAGACCTTGTTGCATCTGCTGAAGGTCAAATACCCGACAATCGACAACATTTATGCCAACTATCAGCCGATCTTCCTGATCGACCAGATGATCGCGATCTGCGAGTTCGAGGGCATCCCCTATCAGATGTCACCTGACCTGATCGACCGCGCCTGGGCGAATATGTTCGTCAAGGACGAAACGATCGTGAAGTAAAAGATCAGGCGCGGGGGGCACCGCCCGCACCTGCCGAAACTCACTGCACTGCACTTGAAAACACTTCAACAATCGTTTAAGTATTTGCTATGGACGTCATCGATCTGCATATCGATCAAACAACAGAGCTGGCCGAAACCTTTGGCCTGCTCTCCGATCCGACGCGGCTTTCTATTGTCATTGCCTGTATGGATGATGAAAAATCCGCGGGCGATATTGCAGAGCATGTTGGCACATCCGCGTCACTGACCAGCCATCACCTTAGATTGCTTCGCTCGGCCCGGATCCTGAAATCCCAGCGGCGCGGCAAGCAGGTATTCTACACCATGGCCGATGCCTGCGTTCTGAGCGTCCTCAAGATCATGATAGAACATCTCGCTCATGATCATCCCGAAACAGTCGAAACTTAGTGGGAGCTATCAAATGCCTGAAGTCACACAACAAAAATGCGCCTGCGACACATGCCTGTGCATCGTCGACATCAATGATGCCGTCAAAAAGAACGACCAGAATTTTTGCAGCAACGCCTGCGCAGAGGGTCATCCCGACGGATCGGGTTGTGGCCATGCCGGATGTGCCTGCGACGCCTGAAGTCGTCGTCAGCGAACACAAGCAAAGCCGGAGACGCGACAGCCGCCGCGTCTCGCGCGGCGTTTCTTACTCTACGATCATGTAGTACTTGCGCAGGGTCTCGGTAATTTCCCAGACCAGCGGCGCACCCTTCGGAATGAAGAACGTGTCGCCCGCACCCAGATGCTCCTGGTGTCCATCAGGATGGGTCAGGGTCAGTTTCCCCGAAATCAACGTCATCATTTCATGAACCGGATAGGCGTCGATCTCTTCACGGGTGGGCGCACATTCCCAGACGCCGCAGAGCACTTTTTCGTCTGATGTCGCGAATTTGAGCGCGTTCAGCTCTGTGTGATCGCTTGTGGTAAACTGCTCTGCCGCCACCATGTCCGACTTTTCCATTCCCGAAGGGTCGGGCACGAGCTTGAATTCCATTTTTGACATTTGGTGTCCCTCTAAGTGTATTGAAAGATGAGTTAGGCCGCTTCCACCAAACAGCAAACAGCGCAACGAGTCCCTCTTTTCCTGTGCTCCATGCAAATGTATCGGTTGGGACTAGTCCCCGAAACGGCATGAACTAAGGTGCGCTTCATGCACGAGTTACCCCAAACGTTCGAAAACTGGTTTCATCGCCGGGGCTGGTCCGTCCATCCGCATCAGGAACAGATGCTCAATCGGTCCAACGCCCCTGCCCTGCTTCTGATCGCACCAACAGGCGGCGGAAAGACACTGGCGGGGTTTTTACCCTCCCTCGTTGATCTGGCAGACGGCGCACATCAGGGGCTGCATACGCTATACATCTCTCCGCTAAAGGCGCTTGCAGCGGATATTCGGCGCAATCTGACAACACCTGTTACCGAGATGGACCTGCCCATCCGGATCGAGGATCGCACGGGCGACACGCCCTATAGCCGCAAACAACGCCAGCGCGCCGATCCGCCGCATATCCTGCTCACCACTCCGGAAAGTCTGGCGTTGTTAGTGTCTTATGAGGACGCACCGCGCATTTTTGCAGGCCTGAAACGCGTGGTTGTGGATGAGATCCACGCGCTCGCAGTATCGAAACGCGGCGATCAGCTGATGCTCGCGCTGTCGCGCCTCCAGGCGCTCTGTCCCGATCTGCGGCGCGTTGGATTGTCTGCGACGGTCGAGGATCCCGCTGCCATCGCGCACCTTCTGGCAAAGCATCCCGACCCTTGCGAAATCCTGATGGCAGACCCGGGACCGGAACCCGACATCGCAATGCTGGAGACCGATGCGCCGCCGCCCTGGGCCGGGGGCGGTGGGGTCTACGCGATCCCTGCGGTGCTGGAGGAGATCCGCCGCCACAGGATCACGCTCATCTTTCACAATACCCGCGCGCAGGCCGAGATTTTCTTCCACCAGCTCTGGCTTGCAAACGAGGACGCGCTGCCGATCGGCATCCATCACGGCAGCCTCGATCGGGTGCAGCGGGAACGGGTTGAGGCCGCGATGCAAAGGGGAGAGTTGCGCGCCGTCGTCTGCACCGGCAGTCTCGATCTGGGGATCGACTGGGGCGATGTGGACCTTGTCATTCAGGTTGGCGCGCCCAAAAACGTCAAACGGCTGGTCCAACGCATCGGCCGGGCCAATCACCGCTACAACGCGCCGTCAAAGGCATTGCTGGTGCCCGCCAACCGATTTGAAGTCATCGAGTGTCGGGCCGCGTTGGAAGCGGCGCGGGATCACGACCTCGACGGGGACCCGCGCGGCACGGGGCCACGCGACGTGTTGTGCCAGCATATTCTGATCCGCGCCTGCGCCGGGCCATTCGATGCGGATGCGTTGTACAACGAGGTCGTCACAACCGGCGCTTATGCCGGATTAGATCGGGTGGCCTTTGAGGCCTGCCTCGATTTTTGTGCAACGGGAGGCTACGCGCTTCGGGCCTATGACCAGTGGCAGCGCCTGATCTGCCGCGACAGGCTTTGGCAGTTGCGCGACCCAAGAGCCGCGCGTCTGATCCGGATGAACATTGGTACGATCCAGGACGCCGACCTGGTAAAGGTCCGCATGCAGCGCCAACGCGGCGGTAAACCTCTGGGCGAGATCGAAGACGCTTTCGCAGCCACTTTGACACCGGGGGACACCTTTCTGATCGGCGGTCAAATTGTGCGCTATGAGGGCCTGCGCGAAATGGTGGTCGAAGTGAGCCGTGACCGCGCCCAAAAGCCCAAAATCGCCACCTTCGCCGGAACGAAGTTTGCGACCTCCACCCAGCTCAGCCAGCGCATTCTGCGCATGTTTGCGAAACGGGATACGGACGCGCTGCCCGATCACACACGGGACTGGATCGCTCTGCAAGAACAGGTCTCACGCCTGCCTCAGGCTAACCGATTGTTGATAGAGAGCTTTCCCCATGACGGTCGAGAAAATGTCTGTGTCTATGGCTTCGCCGGTCGTAATGCACAGCAAACGCTGGGCCTTTTGGTTACAAAACGGATGGAGGAAATGGGGCTCGCGCCGATGGGCTTTGTGTCGACGGACTACGCGACGCTGATCTGGGGTTTGGAGCCTTTGGAGGAGGCCGGGGCTCTGTGTGACCGGGCCGCGCTGAAGCAGGGTTTGGAAATCTGGCTGTCGGGCAACCAGGTCATGAAACGCACCTTCCGCGCGTCCGCCAGCATTGCCGGTTTGATCCAGCGCAACACACCGAGCGCGCGCAAAACCGGACGGCAAGCCACGTTTTCCTCCGATATCCTCTATGACACGCTGGTCAAATACGACCCGGAACACCTTCTGCTCGACATCACGCGCGAAGAGGCGATGCGCGGGTTAATCGATTTCGGCCGGATCGAGGAGATGCTCGACCGGATCGACGGGCGCATAGATTTGGTGCGTCTTTCTCGCGTGACGCCCTTTGCTGCGCCGGTTTTTCTGGAGGCTGGCCGCACGCCGGTCGAAGGCGCCGCGCAGGAACGCTTGCTGGCAGAAGAGACGGAACGTCTTATGTCCGAGGCCGGGCTTTCCGCTTGATCCGTGACACTTCGGCTTGCGCTTTGCGGCCGCACAAGACAAGAACGGAGCATGAACGGATACGATTTCACTCTGGCCGGTGCGCAGTTGACAGCGCTTGGGTCCGGGGCGCTCTATTGGCGCGACAAGAACCTGCTATGCGTATCCGACATGCATCTGGGCAAGACCGAGCGGCGCGCGCGGCTGGGTGAGGCCAATCTGCCCCCATATGAAACCCACGACACGCTCTCCCGGCTGCAGGCCGACCTCGATCAGACCAATGCCGGCACGGTGGTGTGCCTTGGAGATAGCTTTGACGACACCCAGGCCGCACAGAGCCTGCTGGAGGCCGAAAAGCTCTGGATCGCGCGGCTGCAAGCGGGCCGTCGCTGGATCTGGATCGAGGGCAATCACGACCCCGGCCCGGTCGATCTGGGCGGCACGCATCTGCATGAGCTTCCGCTGCCGCCACTGACCTTTCGACATATTGCTCGGCCTGGACAAAGCGGTGAACTCTCCGGGCACTACCACCCAAAGGTCACCCTGCCCGTCAGAGGCCGTGTGATCACGCGACCGGCATTCCTGGTGGATGTCGACCGGGTGATCCTACCCGCCTATGGCACCTATACAGGTGGATTGCGCAGTCACGATTCTGTGCTGAACGATGTGATGCGCCCCGAAGCGCTGGCTATCCTGACGGGCAACGTACCCCGCGCAGCGCCGATGCCACGCGGCGGATAGTCGTACATCGACACCGTATCAGGCGGTCAGACCTTCTGGCTCTGTCAACCCATTCGCGCGACAGCAGGCGGTCACGGTGTTGGCCAGAAGACATGCAATGGTCATCGGTCCCACGCCGCCGGGGACAGGCGTGATGGCCCCCGCTACGGCAGCGCAGCTATCATAGTCCACGTCGCCCACGAGCACGTTCTTTCCATCTCGCTCGATCCGGTTGATGCCCACATCGATCACGGTGGCTCCGGGTCTGATCCAATCACCCGGGACCATCTCGGGCCTGCCGACGGCCGCCACGACGATATCCGCGCCGCGCACCACATCGGGCAAATCCTTCGTTCGGCTATGGGCGATCGTCACGGTGCAGCTGTCACCGATCAGGAGTTGTGCCATCGGTTTGCCGACAATGTTTGACCGGCCAATGACCACGGCATTCATACCGGACAGAGAGCCGTGATGATCGCGCAGCATCATCAGGCAACCAAGAGGCGTGCAAGGCACCATCGCTTTCTGTCCAGTGCCCAACAGCCCCACATTGGAAATGTGAAAACCGTCGACGTCCTTGGCCGGATCAATCGCACCGATAACCAGATCCTCATTCAGGTGACCGGGCAGCGGCAGTTGAACAAGGATCCCGTGCACGTCCGGATCCTTGTTGAGCTTTTCCACCATCGCGAGCAGATCGGCCTCGGACGTGTTTTCATCCATTTTATGCTCAAAGGATTTCATGCCCGCCTCGACGGTCTGCTTTCCCTTGGAGCGGACATAGACCTGACTGGCCGGGTTTTCACCGACAAGCACAACGGCAAGGCCCGGCGTGATGCCGTGCTCTTCTTTCAGTCGCGCGACATGGCCCGCGACTTTTTCGCGAACCTGGGCGGCGAACGCTTTGCCGTCAATTACCGTTGCAGTCATATTCTCTTCTCCCTTTTGCGGCGTCTGCCGGGATCAATCCCGACGGATCACCTGCGCTTCGCGGTCAATCGACCAATCAACCAATTGGCGCCACATGGTTTCGATCTGATCGGGATCGAGACCGTTTTTCTCTGCCAGACGCCGCGCCTGCATCACAACCTCCTCGACCCGGTGCGGAATGCGAGCCGGCAAATCTGTAACCTGCTTCAGCTCGATCGCCCGGTCGATATAGCCTGTCCGCTCAGCCAAAAGCGAGACAAGCTCGGCATCGAGCAGATCAATCTGGTCGCGCAGGGTCTCCATGGTCTGACACTGGTCTGGACTCACTCTGGCTGTCATGGGCATCTCCGGCGGCTCGGGCCTTGCGACCCAAGCCCCCTAAAAGACGATTTTGACGCCTAGAACAATCCTTCGATTTGTCCCACCTCGTTCAGCCGGATGGCTTCGGCGGAGGGCACCCGGGGTAATCCCGGCATCGTCATGATTTCCCCGCAGACCACCACGACGAAACCTGCCCCCGCAGAGAGGCGCGCCTCGCGGACCGGAACAGAGTGACCCGTTGGTGCGCCACGCTTTTCAGGATCGGTTGTAAAGCTGTATTGCGTCTTGGCCATACAGACCGGCAGGTGGCCATAGCCCTGCTCTTCCCACAACGTGAGCTGGTCACGGATTTTCTGATCCGCCAGCACCTCATCGGCGCGGTAAATGCGTTTGGCGATCGTCTCTATCTTTTCAAAGAGCGACATGTCGTCGGGATAGATCGGCGCGAAGTTGGCGCTATCGGCGTCGGCGAGTTCCGCCACCTTCGTGGCCAGATCGGCAGAGCCCTCGGAGCCCAGTTCCCAATGTCTCGACAGAACGGCTTCAGCCCCCTGTTCAGCGACATAAGCTTTCACTGCCTCAATCTCTGCCTCGGTATCCGTTACGAAATGGTTGATCGCCACCACCACCGGCACGCCGAAGGATTTGACGTTCTCGATATGCCGACCCAGATTGGCACATCCGGCCTTCACCGCCGCCACGTTCTCGGCACCCAGATCGGCTTTGGCCACGCCGCCATTCATCTTCATCGCCCGCACGGTGGCCACAACAACCACAACGGATGGCGCGAGCCCCGCCTTGCGACACTTGATGTTCATGAACTTCTCGGCCCCAAGGTCTGCGCCAAAGCCAGCCTCCGTGACCACGTAGTCGGCCAGCTTCAGCGCCGTGGAGGTGGCAATCACCGAATTGCAGCCATGCGCGATATTCGCGAACGGTCCGCCATGAACAAAGGCCGGGTTGTTTTCCAGCGTTTGAACGAGATTGGGCTGCATCGCGTCCTTGAGCAGAACGGTCATCGCACCTTCGGCTTTGATATCGCGACAGAACACCGGTGAACGGTCACGACGGTAGGCGACGATCATATCACCCAGCCGCGTTTCGAGATCTTTCAGGTCTTTGGCCAAGCACAAAATCGCCATGACCTCGGAGGCCACGGTGATATCAAAACCGCCTTCGCGCGGGAAGCCATTGGCCACGCCACCGAGCGACACATTGATCTGACGCAAAGCACGGTCGTTCATGTCAACGACCCGGCGCCACTGCACGCGACGCACATCGATCTCTTGCGCGTTGCCCCAGTAGATGTGGTTGTCGATCATCGCCGACAGCAGCGAATGCGCGGACGTGATTGCGTGGAAATCCCCTGTGAAATGCAGGTTCATATCTTCCATCGGCACAACCTGGGCATAACCGCCTCCGGCCGCTCCGCCTTTCATCCCGAAATTCGGCCCAAGGGACGCTTCGCGGATGCAGATCGTCGCTTTCTTACCGATGCGATTGAGACCATCGCCCAGACCGACAGTCGTGGTTGTCTTCCCTTCACCGGCTGGCGTGGGGTTGATCGCCGTGACAAGTATCAACTTGCCACTTTGGTTGCTTTGCACCGAATTGATGTAGTCTTGGCTAACCTTGGCTTTGTCATGGCCGTAAGGCAGCAGATGCTCTGTCGGGATGCCAAGTTTGTCGCCCACCTCCTGGATCGGCTTTTTCTTGGCCTCGCGGGCGATTTCGATGTCGGAGTTATAGCTCATAATTGGTCCCTCGGGTGGCGGCTGCGCACGTCCATTACGCTACTTTCCTTATCCCCGCCACCTGTTTGGCCGAATTGCGATTCCGACATTTCCGATCACGCTTGCGGCGAGGGGGGATGAAAGCGTTTCATTTCGGAAACGCAATTCAGGAAAAGCGATGCGCTAATGCCATCCAGTGCTCAATCACCACGCGCTGTATCATCCTCACGAAGCAAGATCGACCGATCTTTGGCAGTCACAAAAGTCACGCCAATCGGCTCGGTTTGCAAACGCAAGTTGGTGAACCACGATCGAGGAATGCATGTTTCGACAGAGCGGGGGCCCGCCCGTGCGTTAGGCCCCTTTGAAGTTCACGCGGCTTTCAGCTTCGAGCGCCTCATCTGTTTCCAAGGCCTTTTGACGCTCTTGCGCTTCCGTGTCGGCACGCTGTTTGCGCATCCGTCCAAACTGGCCAATGGCTATGGCGCCCAAGATCACTATCCCGCCGGGGATCAAGCCGGGGCCTGGGTCCTCGCCCAGGAGGATCATCGCAATGACCAATGCCGCCAGGGGTGAAAAGGACGTGGCAAGAGAGACATCCGCGGAACGGGCATTCTTGAGACCAAGGTTCCAAGCGAATTGACCGATGATAATGACGATGATCGCGTACACCCAAACCCATTTCAGCACGACGTTCGAAAAGAGATCCTGGAAGTGATTTGGCCCATAGAGCCAAATCGCCAGCCAGTAATAGATGATTGTTCCCAAATCAGTGCGGTAGATGGAAAAAATTCCGAGCGGGATGCCCTGAAGGCCAACGCGGCTGACCAGAGTGGAGGCGATGAAGGAGATCGTCGCGGCCGCCGCAGCCAATTCGCCCTTGCCAAAGGAGAAGCCCTCTCCGGCGTTCATCAAAACCATGACCACCGCCCCCAAAAGCGCCACGATCCCGGCGGCCATAGCCCAAGGGTCAAGCTGCTCTTTGAGAAAGAAAAACGTGGCCAGCAAGAAGAGCGGCGGCTCAATGCGGCCAATCAGAACCACATTAGTGACCGTCGTATAATCAAGCGCGATAAAAAACAGTGCGGGCGTCAGAGCAGAGGACAACCCCGCCGATACAGTTAAGATCGTCCAGTCTTTTCGGCTGAGTTTGCGTAGGTTTTCGAGCGTCCAGTCACGCCAAAACATGAACACCATGGGCACCAGCGAAATGAGCGAGCCAAGAAACAGCAGGTTGCACAGGGTGATCGCATTGCGCCCCATCACCGGGTGCTCTCGCCCGATATCGGCCAAAAGCGAAACGATAGAGTTTGACGCGGCATAGATGATCACGGCCAGCCAAATCAGGCCTGCCCCCATCACAAACTTGGACGGTGCTATGATGGGTTCAGCTGCTGCATTGCTCATCGCGTGGCCTTTCATTTGCGTCTTCGCTGCCGAGGCGTCTTGCTCTGACAATGGCGAATGGCTTCACTGCAATGTCGGGCAAAAACGGTCTCAAAGACAAGTGTCTTGGCATCAACACCGCATCACGTCGCAGATACCGCGTGAAACAATGTTTCAAAAACATGTGGTTACGTGGCGGAACGATCACAGCGCCACAAGCTGGACTCACATTATCGTGCGAAAGTGGGTTGTGCAGATGCGCCAGACACGCGAAAGGGACATATGGGCTGCGTCTACGCTCAGCCGGAGTTACGAATGATTGAAAACCAAGGCACCCGCGCCCAAAAGATCGTCACCATCTATGACGATATCTATGATCTGCCCGATTGCCGAGCGTATTACCGTGCCATGGACCATGCAGGTTTTCGAACAGCTCATTTTGCGGCGGCCGCGTTCAGAGACGCACTCTTAGCGGTCAAAAAAGAGCGCGGGCTGGACAGAGTGCGCGTCGTGGATTTTGCCAGCGGATGCGGCATTGCGGCGCAATTGATGCGTTTTGACATCGCGCTTGAGGACGTGCGCTCACGCTACCGCGACGCATGGCTTGATGAGGCCGGTACAATCGATGTGGTGAACGCAGACAAGTCCTGGCTGTCCGAGCAGGCGCAGTTTGGCTCGGACCGTTTCTTGGGCATCGACATTGCAGGCAAGGCGCTGGCCTATGGTCGCGACGTGGGCATCTTCGACGAAGTCTTTCCCGAAAATCTCCAAGATACTCCTCCATCTGATGCACTGGCCGCTGAGCTTGCTGAGGTCGACCTGATTGTCGAATGCGGCAGCGTTGCCCATATGCTGCCGGATGCGCTGGACCGACTGCTCTCGGCCTGCACACGCAAACCATGGGTGATCACGTCTCCGATCCGCGGCAATGACACCGATGAGGCGTTGAGCGTTTTGGCCGCGCACGGCCTGTCGGTTGACAGGCACGTCACGGCCGCTTTCCCACATCGTGCATTCTCCGGCCCTGCCGAACAACAACGCGCGATCGAAAACGCGCAACGCCGCGGGTATGACACGACGGGTTTCGAAGCTGAGGGACGGTTTCACGCGCAGATTTTTCTCGCCAAACCCGCCTAAGCGTCTTCACATTTCACTCACGGCAGATCAGGTCGTCTCACAAGACCGTGCAGAGCGGAAATTTTTGGCAGAACTCACATATATTAAGCGCATGACCGACATTCAGCGGAGTGAGCCCATGTGGACGAGACGCAATTTCCTTATCACAGCTGCTGCCCTGCCACTTGCAACGCCTTTGGCAACCCAGGCTGCATCGAATACGAAATCCTCCATCCTGACCTATGGAGGGGCTGCGATCGGCGGATACGATCCGGTGGCCTATTTTCTCACTTCCGGCCCGCAGCTTGGTGAAGAAGCTCACTCAGTCAAATGGAAGGACGGGACATTTTTGTTTTCGTCAGCCGCCAATAAAAAGACGTTTGAGGCAGATCCCGAGAAGTTTGCGCCCAGATATGGGGGCTACTGCTCTTACGCGGCGGCGTTGAATTACGTGGCGCCAACATCGTCGAACGCATGGTCAGTCTATGAAGACCGCCTTTATCTAAATTTCAATCTGCACGTGCGATCCGTCTGGGAACAAGACAAACCGGGCTACATCGCAAAAGCGGACGTGAATTGGCCAGGACCGCTGCAAGCGTAAAGCTTCTACAACTTGGGCGAATTTAGCTTCCCTTGGGCAGGCTTCGCCCTTAGTTTCTTCCCTACGCATTTGTGACTTAGGGAGGAAACAATGCACAAATCCATTATGGCCCTCGCGGCCGCTTTGACGTTAACCGGCGGCTCCGCGCTAGCGGCCGAAAAAATGCGAATTTCCCTCCAGCTACCAATTACAAGCCATCTCGGGGAAAACCTGCAACTCTTTGAAAAAGAAGTGGAAAGCCGCACAGGCGGCGCGATTGACGTGGAAATCTACGACAGCGCCACGCTCTACAAAGACAAAGAAGTGCCCGCCGCCGTAGGATCCGGCGCAATCGAGGCCGGAGTGGCCTCGCTTACCCGCTATGTGGGCGATGCCCCTGTGGTCGATGTCTTCTACATGCCGTTCCTGTTCAACACCGAAGACAAGGTTCGCGCCGCCGTGGCCGAAGGCTCTGCCGTGCGTGGAACATTAGAAGAGGAAATCAGCAAGACCGGCGGGTCAGTGCTTTACTGGCAGGCCTACGGCGGTGCGATCATGCTGTCCAATGAAGGGGCCATTCGCACACCTGCGGATCTTGAAGGCAAGAAAGTCCGCGTATTCGGCAAAACCCTGGGTGATTTTGTGACCGCCGCCGGGGGCGCGCCGACCCTCATCTCCGGATCAGAGCAATACCTTGCCTATCAGCGCGGCACGGTCGATGTGGGCATGACCGGCGTCTCGGGCGTCAAATCCCGCAAGCTCTGGGAAGTGATGGACACGATCACAGTGACCAATCACGCCAATATCGAGTTTGTCGTGGTTGTAAACAATGACTGGTGGTCCGGGCTGTCGCCCAATATCCAAGGACATATCCGGGAGGCCGCATCCGTGGCGCAGGACAATGTCCGCGATCGCATGGCCGAAATTGAAGCAGCTGCCTACGCGGCTGCCGAAGAAAATGGCATGACGGTTGTGAAGCTCTCTGATGATGACATGGCTGCCTGGCAGTCTGTCGCGCAGCCGGTTTATGACGCCTATCTCGACTCAGCGGGGGACGCAGGTAAGGCAATCCTCGATGCAGTTGGGGACGGTTCCTGAACCCCATGACTATGGCGGGCAGCGTAACGGCTGCCCGCTGAAAGACCGATGATTTTCATATCGCAGGTATCTCGCATCGCCGGCCTGTTTGGCGCGGTTCTGATGGCGCTGACCGGGGCCATGCTAACCTTTGAGGTCGTTGCGCGTTACTTCTTCATCAAACCGACGATTTGGGCGGCAGAGCTCAGTCAGCTCTGTCTCATTTGGGGCTGCCTTCTTTCGATGGCATGGCTTCTGAGCCAGCGTCGGCATATCACGGTGAACGCGGTCACATCTCTATTGCCCAAGACCGCGCAGAAGGCATGCGTCGCGCTGGCGCTTCTTTGCATCATTGTTTTTTCCGGCATCGTTACGATCTGGGGGTGGGACATCTTTTACGACAGCTTCTCGCGCGGCCGCACGACGGGCTCGCTCTTGAACCTGCCGACATGGGTCGCGGAATTGTCTGTCCCACTTGGCTTTGGCCTTTTGACATTGCAGGCCGTGGCCGATCTGATCGCGCTGCCCCGCGATGCCACGCACACGCTAGGGGCCAGCCACGAATGACCATCATATTGATCCTGGCGGGGCTCTTTTTTCTGTTGCTTTTGGGCGTCCCGGTGGCCTTCGCGTTGGGCGGCATAGGTCTGGCGATGCTGCTCATTGGCGGCTTTTCCCCGCTTATGGCGCCTCAGGCCATTCTCTCGACGCTCGATGGCTTTATCCTGCTGGCGGTGCCGCTCTTTCTTTTGATGTCCAACGTGCTTTAGAAAGGCGGCGTGGGGCGAGATCTCTTTGCGGCCGTGCAAGCCTGGGTGGGGCATTGGCCCGGCGGGCTGGCGGTCGCGACCATTCTAAGCTGCGGACTTTTTGCCGCAATTTCAGGGTCTTCAGTGGCCACAGCAGCGACGATCGGCACGGTGGCGATCCCCGAAATGATCTCTCGCGGCTACGACAAACGCTTTGTCTACGGTCTTTTGGCAGCAGGCGGCACGCTCGGCATTCTGATCCCGCCATCAATACCGATGATCGTCTATGGCTTCGTCACCGAGCAGTCCGTGATTGCCCTCTTCCTGGCAGGCATCGGGCCGGGCCTGTTGCTTGTGACCTTCTTCGTCATCTTCTCGGTTCTCTATGCAAAGCTCTCCGGTAAATTCGTTCCGGTTGAGAAAGCCCAGATGGAAGAGCGCCTTGTCGCCAGTTGGCGCGCGCTGCCGTCGCTCGTTCTGGCGATCATCGTGATTGCTGGCCTCTACTCCGGTGCCTTCACCCCAACGGAGGCCGCCGCCGTGGGCTTTGCCGCCGCCTTGTTCATCACCATCTTCTGGCTGCGCACCCTGACGTGGGAAAGCTTCTGGGAGGCGGTAAAAGAAAGTGCCATAACCACAACCGCGATCCTGCTCATCGTGGCCGGCGCCAAGGTCTTTGGCAAAGCCATTGCGCTTTATCGCATCCCGCAGGATATCTCTGCCTTCATCGCCGCGAACATTGACGGGCCGCTGATCTTTATTCTGCTGGTCTCCGTGGTGCTCTTGCTCATGGGTTTGGTGTTTGAGGCACTCTCCATGATCTTGATCATGACACCCGTTCTGCTTCCTGCCGCAATGGGCCTCGGATTTGATCCGATCTGGTTTGGCATCTATATGGTGATCATGGTGGAATGCGCGCTAATCACACCGCCGGTGGGCCTCAATCTTTATGTCATTCAAGCTGTGGCGCGGACCACGCTGGCCAATGTGGCGCGGGGGGTGTGGCCATTTCTTCTGCTCATGCTCGGCGCCGTGGGGGTGCTTTACGCATTTCCGGATCTCGCGCTCTACATTCCCTTCAAATGGTGACCGATATGACCCAAGCCGCCAAACTCAGGACGTTACTTGCCCATGATCGCTGCCACATCATGCCGTGCTGTTTTGATGCGCTCTCGGCCAAGCTGATCCAGCAGGAAGGTTATGACCTGACTTTCATGTCCGGTTTTGCGACCTCTGCCAGCCGCATTGGGCAACCTGATCTGGGGCTGATGAGTTACAGCGAAGTGCTTGATTCAGCACGCAATATCACGGACGTGATTGACATCCCGCTTATCGGTGATGGCGACACCGGATATGGCAATGCCATGAATGTGCGCCGCACCGTCACGGGATTTGCCAAGGCAGGATGCGCCGCCATCATGATTGAGGATCAGTTGGCCCCCAAGCGGTGTGGCCACACGCCCGGCAAGGCCGTCGTCTCCCGCGATGAAGCGTTTGATCGCATCCAGGCTGCCGTCGACGCCCGCGAGGCACTGCGCGAAGACGGGGGCGATATCCTCATCATGGGTCGCACGGATGCCCGACACGAACATGGGCTCTCCGAGGCGATTGATCGCGCGGCCAGATATGCCGAGATCGGCGCCGATATCCTCTTTGTCGAAGCGCCGAAAAGCGTGGAGGAAATGCGCACGGTGTGTGAGGCATTGCCCGGGCCAAAGATGGCCAACATCGTCGAGGGCGGCGAAACGCCGGATCTGAGCAATGCCGAACTCCACGACATTGGCTTTTCCATCGCGGCCTATCCGCTGTCATTGATGGCGTCCGCGATGCAGGCAATGGTGCACACGCTGCGCAATATGCGAGATGACAAACGCCCCAGTCAGATGGATTTTGTCGATTTGCGCCGCAGGATTGGGTTTGATGACTACTATGAGGCGTCTGAGCGCTATGCCTCTTCACGGCGGTCCTGAGGTGCCGGTGAGGATTTGTTGATCCGCTCTATGATCTCGCTCAGACGAGACCACTGTTGGAGCGCTTCGGGTAAGTTGAACGCCGCAGCCATAAACTCCCACGAATAGGTCACGATGGCGAAAATCGCACCCGCGCTCGCGGCCATGATTAAGGCGGTAAAGCCGAGGTTGAACACCACGAGCAGCATTAAAACCGCGTAGATCAGCCCATAGACCAGGGCCTCTGTATCCGACAGTCGCACTTCCCAATGCCGCAACATCCTCAGATGACGGCCAAAGGCCGGACCGGTGCGTGTTTCCAGTATCCGAACCTGTTTTTCAGCCCGCGCGTTGATGGCCCGGTTGAGGCGGAAGAATCGGTCGTGAA
>ERZ1740060.470-NODE-470-length-22149-cov-23.043541_pt1 | contig 22149 bp, 23 predicted proteins | sample MGYA00581743_ERZ1740060 | MGnify/ENA primary metagenome ERZ1740060 (study PRJEB43018, sample SAMN04849235) | marine metagenome | isolation source: floating plastic debris | place: Pacific Ocean | collected 2008-08-27 | study: EMG produced TPA metagenomics...
CTTCAATCCCCCTCGCTCCCCATGCCCCCACTTCCTCTCCTCCAAGTCCGCGATCTCCGCAAGCATTTTCCCGTCGGCAAAGACGCTCAACTGCATGCCGTCGATCACGTTTCCTTTGAGATTCAGGCAGGAGAAAGCGTCGGACTAGTAGGGGAGTCCGGCTGCGGCAAGTCCACCCTGATCCGCCTGATTACCCGACTGCTCGACGTCACTGCTGGCACCATCCAATTTGACAACACCGTGTTGAGCACCGTGGCGGTGCGCCAGTTCCCTAAGAGCCCTTACCGCAAAGATATTCAGCTGGTTTTTCAAGATCCAACCGATAGCTTAAATCCTCGGTTTACGGCCTATGACACGATTACCGAACCGATTAAACGGCTGACCCATCAACGGGATAAAGCTCAACTGCAGCAGCGCGCCGCCGAACTCGCTGACCTCGTCGGCCTCCCGCAAGAATTGCTCAATCGCTTTCCCCACCAGCTATCGGGCGGTCAAAAAGCCCGAGTTGGCATTGCCCGCGCGATCGCCCTCAATCCCCAACTACTGGTGCTCGATGAACCCACCTCGGCCCTGGATGTTTCGGTGCAGGCCGTGATTTTGCACCTGCTGGCCGATCTCAAAGAACGCTTGGGCATGAGCTATCTGTTTGTCTCCCATGATCTGAACGTGGTGCGACTGTTGTGCGATCGCATCCTAGTCATGTATCTCGGCAAAATCGTCGAATCTGGCCCGGTGGAGCAAATCTTCAACCAGCCCCGCCATCCCTATACTGAAGCGCTGATCTCCGCAATTCCCAGCTTTGGAGCTAAGCCACAGCCCATTCCCCTCACAGGCGAACCGCGCAGCCCCATCAACCCCGACCCCAACGTTTGCCGTCTCTATGGTCGGTGTCCCAAAGGGGATGACCGATGCCAGCAAACCATGCCGATACTAAAAGAAATCACCCCCAACCACTGGGCCGCCTGCCACTTCTCCCCTTGACCGCCACCAACCCGACATCGCGACAGTCCTAGCCGCGATCTCAATTCTCCCCCCATCCTGCTCCCCTGCTCCTCCCCTCCCCTCCCCTGCCCCGCCACTCCCTCGCCCCCCAGCTCCCTCACCCTCAACTACCATGACGCGAGAAAACTACGACCTAGTCTTAACCGGCGGACGAGTCATCGACCCCAGTCAGTCTTTGGATGGCCCTTACGACATCGCCATTCGAGCGGGAAAAATTGCCGCCATCGCCGCTGAGTTGCCACCCCACACGGCGAAAATCACCCAATCGGTAGCCGGACAGCTGGTGTGCCCTGGGCTGATCGATCTCCACGTGCATGTTTACGAATGGGTCACCGATTTTGGCCTGTGGGCCGATGATGTGGGGGTCAATGCGGGCGTTACCACTATCGTTGACCAAGGCAGCTGCGGTCCGCTGACCTTTTTGGGATTTCAGGCCAACATCGTCCGCTCCGCCCAAACAGATGTGCGTTGTTTTCCATCCGTCAATCTAGCCGGTGCGTTAAAAGGCGGCATGGGCACCCCCGCACTCCACAGCCCTGAGATGGTGGATCTAGCGGCGCTGGCCGCGCTGGCCCGAGAATATCCCGAGGTTGTGCGCGGCTTTAAGGTTCACGGTGAGTCGGGGGCACTTTCGCGCTGGGGGACGCAAGTGCTTGAGTTGGCACGACAGGCTGCCGATGCCGCCCAGCTGCCGCTCTATGTGCATACCGGCGAACTGTTTGCCGTCGTTGAAGAAAATCGCCCGCATCCCGACCAGGTGATCGACTACGTCTTGCCTCACCTCAAACCGGGTGACCTGCTGGCCCACTGCTATAGCTGCCGCCCAGATGGCTTAATGGGCGATCGCCCTACGCCCTCACCGGCCCTGACCCAAGCGATCGCCGAGGGCGTGCGGCTGGATCTGGGCCACGGCATCAACTTTAGTTTCGCGATCGCTCGCCGTTTGATTGCTTTAGGCTTGTTTCCTTACACCATTAGCAGTGACGTGCATGGCGATTTCACCCAGCCCCACAACGATGCCACTCTTGACTACAGCCTGTGTGGAGCGCTCTCTAAATTGATGGCCTTGGGAATGGATTTAACCGCCGCGATCGCTGCCGTCACGCTGCATCCGGCCAGGGTGCTACAGGCAGAAACCGAAATCGGCACCCTGCAAACCGGCTCCCGCGCCGATATCACGGTATTAGCAACCAGCGCCGCCCCGTGGCGCTGCCGCGATGCCCAGGGTGAGCAACTCATTGCCCCGCAGCAGCTTAGCCCTACTTGGGTCGTCAAGTCAGGCCAATTGCTGCAGCCCCACCGCCGCCTGCTCCGCGACCTGGTCACAGCCAGTTAAACGCACTGAAACTTCACGTTGAGGGCGAGACTATTCACGGCCGTCATTTCCTGGACTGTTGGAGGCTCTTCTCATCCCTTCTACAGGGCTACGGAGGCTAAAAACGGTCTGACTTTCTCCGCCACAGCCTCCCCATATTCCTCTGCTTGCCCTAAGGTGCCGGGTAAACGAATGGACTGCACGTCAGGAAGCTCCACCATTGCCTCCATTTCCGCTTTCGAGGCGGGGGGAGCCTGCTCTGCCACAACCACCATCACCGGGCAGGTCAGTGATTCCAGGCTTTGCAGAAAAGCCTCCCGACTTGGCATCGGGTCGAGCCCGCCGGTGACGAAAGCGGCAGGGGCATAGCGGGCTCCGGGCTGCTGGGTGCTCTGGTGGCGCTGCTGAATGTAGTCTGGCGTCAGGCGCTGCTCATCGACAAAAACATGACGGCGATACATCCACTTGAGAAAGGCTGGGTGGGTATTGAGGCCGTAGAGGGCTTGCCCCAGCAGCGGCGTTCTCACCAATTCCTTGACGCCCGATCGCACGGTTGGTGGTGCCCCCATCACGGCCAGCGGCCCGCGCCAGGTGGGCACCACCAGCGCGAGTTTGGCACAGATTGCGGGCTGATGAGCGGCTAAGTTCAGCGCATAGCCCGCAGCATGGCCTGCCGCCACAATCGCGATCGACGTCTCAAAGGTCGCGGTCACAAAGTCCTGCAAAAACTGGGTATAGAGGGCTGGGCCGTAATCCAGAGGGGGGCGATCGGATTCCCCAAAGCCAGGCCAGTCGAGGGCCGTGATTTGAAACTGAGGTGCTAACCCCGCCGCCAAGTCTTTCAGTTCTGCCCGATTCGAGACCGTGCTGAAGGCCGGTAGCAGCAGCACCGGATCGCCCTCACCTACCGTTTCGTAGGTTACCGTCAGGGATTGCCCATGCCATTGCCAGTCATAGGTTTGGGCGGTGCCGCCCAGCTGAGATTGCCGAGGAAATCGGGAGCGATTTCGCGCTACTGTTCTGACCATACTGATCCCTGTTTGCTGGTAGCGTTATCGGTTGCTTCTAAGAGTAGAAAATCTCGGTCATTAATCAAGACTTTCTGAAACGAACACGCTTCCCATTCTCCCTGTAATGCCGCTTGTTTGGCGAGGCGCTGGTAAACCTGCCCCGGCAGTAGACCCAAATAAGCATAAGGCCAGTTAGCCGCAGTAGCGGCTCGGTTGCTTAACAGCCACCCACCCGGTTGAATCACCACAGCCGGATGGGGACGGCTCATAATCCAGGCTTTGGCAGCGGCCTTGAGGCAGGCCTGCAAATCGCTGGAGTTCCACACCGCGCCGCTCAAATGTCGCAGTTGGTAAGTGCCATCCGACAAAGGCAGAATGCAACATTCCAGGAAATTCATAGCGTTGTTCATCGCTCTACCTCCGCAGCCAGGTGGCGACATCCTTAGCAAAGTAAGTCAAAATTACGTCCGCCCCAGCGCGTTTGAGGCCGGTCAGGGTTTCCATCACCACTGCCTGCTCGTCAATCCACCCCTGTTGAGCCGCCGCTTTGATCATGGCGTATTCCCCGCTGACGTTGTAGGCCGCCACGGGCAGGGTGGTGTGCTGCTTAATGCAGTGGATGATATCCATATAGGCCAAGGCGGGTTTCACCATGACGATGTCGGCTCCTTCGGCAATATCAAGAGCCACTTCCTTCACGGCTTCCTGGGCATTGGCCGCATCCATCTGGTAAGTCTTTTTGTCGCCAAACTGGGGGGCCGAGTCTAGCGCATCACGAAAGGGGCCATAGTAGGCAGAAGCGTACTTGGCGGAATAGGCCAGAATGCCCACGTTGATCCACCCTTCGGCGTCTAGGGTGCGCCGGATCGCCCCCACCCGACCATCCATCATGTCGGAAGGGGACACAAAATCCGCCCCAGCTTCAGCATGGCAGAGGGCCTGCTGCACCAGCACCGCGACGGTTTCATCGTTGAGGATTTCGCCGTTTTCCACAATGCCGTCGTGACCCGCGCTGCTGTAGGGGTCCAGAGCGACATCGGTAAACACCAGCAGATTAGGGACAGCCTGCTTAATGGCCCGCACGGCTTGGGGCACCAGTCCTGCAGGGTTATAACTTTCGGTACCGGCGTTGTCTTTGAGGTCAGGCGCAATGAGCGGAAACAGGGCGATACCCGGAATACCGAGTTCATAGACGGCAGCGACTTCGTCGAGCAACAAATCCAGGGTGTAGCGGTAGCACCCCGGCATGGAAGGAATCGCCTCTTTTTGACCGGTGCCTGCCATCACAAACACGGGATAGATCAGGTCATTGGTTGTGAGGTGATGCTCGCGGACCATCCGCCGCAACCCCTCGGTGCGTCGCAGTCGACGGGGACGGCAGGGCATTGCCGGCAAGGTAGAGGCAGCGGCTGCGGTCGCCGCTTGAGGCGTGGGGGCAATTTCAGTAGACGTCATGGCATGAAGCGATAGAATAAGAATGATTATCATTCTCTAATTTACTGCAATGAAGGCCAAACTTACCCGCGGTCAGCAGTGGGTGTATGAACTGCTGAACAGCACATCAACCGAAATCACGGCGCAGGACATCTTTGTCCAGTTGCAGGCCCAGGGGCGATCGCTAGGACTGGCAACGGTGTATCGAGCGATCAAGGTATTGCAGTTGCAGGGCTTGGTGCAGGCGCGATCGCTGACTAATGGTGAATGGGTCTATCGACTAGCGTCGGAGGATTGCCATTACCTGACCTGTTTGAACTGTGGGCGATCGGTGCCGGTGGAGGAGTGTCCGGCCCATGGACTACAAAGCAAATTGGAGGAGAAGCAGCATTTCACGGTGTTTTACCACACGCTGGAGTTCTTCGGTCTCTGTGAACCCTGCGGCGAAACCCTGGATGCTGGAGCAGTTTGACGCATCAACCGAGTCGATAGCCACGGCGATTTGCCGGTCCCTAAAACAGCGATCGCGAACGTAAATAGATTCTAAGCTTTGAGAATGATTATCATTCTTGTCTGTATTATCGAAGCCGAACGACTTTAGCCCTACCTATCGAGGCCATCCGATGTCTTTGAACGTGAGTGCATCTTTAATTCAGCAGGCCGAAGCTGACCGAATTAACCCAGATGCTTTTGTTGACAGTATTCGAGAATCGCTGCCCTATGCCTGGAACATTGTGGACAAGCTGGCCCACAGCATCCATCAAGAGGGCATGGCGTGGGATAACTATGCCGTTGCCCCACCCAGTGAGCAGGCGCGGGGGCAGCTGCTGCGCATGATTGGCGGCGATGCGATTCGCAGCGCTGTCGAGGGTCACTTTGACGTCAAGCTGGCGTTTCAAAACTGCCACAATCTGGCCGCTTTTCGGCGCGATCGCCTCGACTCCCCGGCCTATCGCGAGTTTGTTTCTATCAGAAGCCAAATTCTCAATCAAACCCCCGAAATGAGAGACTGCTAGGCTCTTGCCGGAGAGTTGGCGGTTAATCTCACCAACTCTTCAGCATCAATGTCGCGACACTGCGATTTCTTGGGTGTACAGGCTTCAATCGCATCTGCGTAATCGCAGGCCCCAAGAGACTGTTGGGGCAAGTATAGCAAGCCGCAGTTTGATCAGGTCACCTCAAATGCCTGAAAGCACCATCAAATAGGCTTTTCAATTCTGACTTCCGACTTCTGCATTCCGCCTTCTGCTATAGCAGAGATGGAAAATTATGTAGGCAACCCAACTGCGATCGCCTCAACTCCCCGGCTTACCGCGAATTCGTTGCTATCAGAAGTCAGATCCTCAATCAAACCCCTGAAACGATAAACCTATAACATCACCCGCAGTTTGCTAATGACATCAAACAAAAGCCCCCAGAATGTAGGTCGTTCTGGGGGCTTTTGTTTGATTGAACAGATTATCGAGCTGAAACGGTTTCTCCCTGAGTTTCAGTGGCAGCCATTGACCGCGAAATTCTCTTGGAGTTCCACAATCCGAAGATTACCCAGAAAACTAATAAGCCGCCTGTTAGCAGTAAAACAGGAACTGGGCCAAACTGATTAATAAGCACTGGCGATGCACCGGTAAATAGCCCGCCTCCGACAATCGGTTCGAAAAATAATTGCTTGTAGCCGAAGCTTTCAAACGCCCCCGTACTATCGTCGGAGTCAACCATGCGCATCAATAGAATGCCGGTGGCCGTCACACCCATGGATTGGCCAAAGTCGCCGATGCCTCGCTCGAACCACGCTCTCGGAATCATGCGAGGTGCGAGGAAAATAAAGAACAACACGTTCCAAGCAATACCTGCAATGGAAAGCACCGCGAAGGCACCAAAGTTGCGAGCAATGATTGCCAGACTGATCGTGGCTAAAGCGGAGACAATGGTGGCGTCTAAAGCCACGCCGCCGATGCGAACCATCAGCGGTCGGCTAATCAAGTATTGCCTATCTAGCTTCTTCAAAATCACCTGGACAATGATTCCCCCCACCAATGCCATGGGGAACAGAGGAATTCCGCTTAAGATGGCGACACCTTCTCCTCCTTGATTCCAAGTTAAGGACTCGATGAATGTCAAAAGCCTCAGAATCAGCCAGCCAATCATGATTGCGAGGCCGACAAAACCAAACTGTAGAGATAGCGGGTCAATGAGCAGGCTATCTAGGTGGCGCTGCCGTCTCTCAGTGACTTCAGGTTCTTCCTGTTCGACAGGAGCACGTTCTTGAGCATCCGACGGGATGGCTTCAGCATCGCGTTGACTGGCGACCGTATGCCCCCGATGACGCCCCCAGTTGGATAAAACGACGCCGACTAAAATGCCGCTGATAATACCGACTGTGGCCATCCCAATCGCTAAGTCAGAACCCGCTTCAAAACCAATGTCGTCAAAGACTCCAGCCATTCCAGCCGCAGTGCCGTGTCCGCCTTCAAAGCCAATTTCGATCAGCGCGCCGGCAGCAGGCGGCAACCCAAACACGGGACCGAGGATCAGCAATGCCAACGCAATACCCACAACGTACTGTCCCCAGGCTAAGGATTGACCAAAAGCGACCTGGGGTGAAGCGCGTCGCCAGATTTCACCGGGTGGTGGAATGTATTCTCCTAGAAAGATGGTCGCAAAAACGATGTTGATGAAAACACCTGGAATTGCCGACCAGATATCTAGGATCGGTTCAGAAAAGAGACCATTTGATAGAACGGTTCCGTCTCCTGCTGTTGCGGAAACAATTGCCCCTAAAACGCCCGGTCCTAGTAACAGAGCAACCACTCCGGCTACCACTGAACTCGGCAAGTAAAGGGACTGTAGGATACCGACATGCTGACGTATCCAACGACCGACCAATATTAGAAAGCTCAGAGTAATAAAGGCAAAGAAGACATCACTAAAGTTGTAACCAGGATTGCTATCTTCGCTTTGAGCTGCGGCGATCGCCATCATGATCGCCGGCCCAGTTATCAAAAACAATGTCGTCAGAAAAATCGATATTAAAGGTCGAGATCGACACCATAAAAGCGCTCGATCAAAGAATTTCTGAAAATTTAATCTCAACGGTTCTTTCCCCATAGTTCCAGCTCAGGCTCACATTATTTACTGACTAAAAATAAACTCAAATATCAACATTGCAATGGCCACAAATTAGAATCACTTAGGGATTAATTTAGTATTAAGAACTACAGAACTAAACTTCTAAAGATAGAAATTCTGCCTTTAGAGTTGATTAAATCTACTTCTTTGGTGCTATTGACAGAATGTCTATTATTTTCGCCTGACCGATTTCCTTCGCCAGATATCTAATTTTCTAAATCGCTGTAAGTCTTTTTCTGAAAGGACTGTAAGACTTCTTCAATGCTGCTTCTAGTTCTTTGCCTTGAGCCTAAGAATCGGCATGAATGGTCTTTAAAGCAAGAAAGGTAGAGCGATCGCACTATCGGTGATCTGAAAGGAGTGGGGACGAGGCATGCTGAGAATCAGAGCACTCCCTTCCTGCAGAACAGCTCCGGCTGTAGGCAGTCAGGGAAGCACACCGCTGCCGAAAGTGCTCAATTTTCTAGCGCCATGATAAATTGAGAATGATAATCATTCTGATTTTGGGTTGGTCATGGTTAGTCAAGTCTCCCCTCCGCAGTCTGCAACCGACTCAACGGCTAATGATGCGGAGCAGCTAGCGCGGCTGCGCCATACCTGTGCTCATGTGTTGGCCATGGCGGTACAGACTCTGTTCCCAGAGACGAAAGTCACCATTGGCCCCTACACCGATACGGGGTTTTACTACGACTTTGACCGGGCGGAACCCTTCACGCCTGAGGATCTCAAGCAGATCACCGCAAAAATGCGGCGCATCATTGGGCAAAATCTACCGATCATTCGTGAAACCGTGGCGCGCGATGACATCCGGGTTGAAATTGAGCAGCTGAACGAACCCTACAAGCTGGAAATTCTCGACAGCATCCCCGCCGATGAATCGATTACCCGCTACTACATTGGCTGTCCCGACTCGCTACCCGTCACCGCAGAGCCGTCTCTGTTTAATCCGCCCCCCGCCAATACCCCGAGCCCGGCCACTCATTGCTGGTGGGATTTGTGTGCCGGTCCTCACCTGAGCCAGACGGGTGACCTGCACCCCAAAGCCTTTGCATTAGAAAGTGTGGCGGGAGCTTACTGGCGGGGTGACGAAACTCAGCCGCAGCTCCAACGCATTTACGGCACCGCCTGGGAAACTCCAGAACAACTCAAGGCCTACCTGAAGCAAAAAGAGGAAGCCAAACGCCGCGACCATCGCAAACTGGGGCAGACCTTGAATCTGTTCAGCATTCAAGAGGCGGCTGGGGGCGGGCTGGTGTTCTGGCATCCCAAAGGAGCCCGCATGCGCCTGCTGATCGAAGATTACTGGCGTCAGGCCCATTTGCAGGGTGGATATGAGCTGCTCTATACCCCTCACATTGCCAATCGCGACCTTTGGCAGACCTCTGGGCACCTTGACTTTTATCAGGAGAACATGTTTGAGCAGATCGTTGTGGAAGCGCAGCAATATCAGCTCAAACCCATGAACTGTCCCTTCCATGTGCTGACCTATCAGCATCAGCTTCATTCATATCGGGAGTTACCGATTCGCTGGGCGGAATTGGGTACGGTGTACCGCTATGAGCGCTCCGGGGTGCTCCACGGACTGATGCGCGTGCGCGGGTTTACCCAAGATGATGCGCACATTTTCTGCCTGCCCGATCAGGTAACAGAGGAGATTTTGGGAGTGTTGAATCTGACCGAACAGATTCTGTCGGACTTTGGCTTTACCGACTATGAGGTGAATCTCTCCACTCGTCCCGCCAAGTCGGTAGGCAGCGACGACATTTGGGAGCTGGCGACCTCGGCGTTGAAAAAAGCGCTGGATATTAAAGATTGGGCCTACGTAGTTGATGACGGGGGCGGTGCATTTTACGGTCCCAAAATCGACATCAAAATTAAGGATGCCATTGGTCGGCTGTGGCAGTGCTCCACCATCCAGGTGGACTTTAACCTGCCGGAGCGATTTGACTTGAACTACGTTGCGGCGGACGGCTCTCGGCAGCGGCCAATTATGATTCACCGGGCGATTTTTGGCTCCCTGGAACGATTCTTCGGCATTTTGGTGGAAAATTATGCGGGGGATTTCCCTTTGTGGCTGGCTCCGTTGCAGGTGCGGCTGTTGCCTGTCAGCGATGCGCAGCGAGACTATGCCAATCAGGTCGCTCAGACATTGCAGCAACAAGACTTGCGAGTAGAAGTCGATGCCAGCGGCGATCGCTTGGGTAAGCAAATTCGCACCGCCGAGCTAGAGAAAATTCCGGTGGTTGCGGTCATCGGTCAGCGCGAAGTCGACTCCCAGACGTTGAGTATTCGCACCCGTCAGAGTGGAGATTTGGGGGCGCTGACGGTGCCAGAGGTCGTCGAGAAATTGCAAGGGGCGATCGCGCAAAAGACTCTCTGTTAGTCGTTGTTGCCAGTTTCTAAAAAGTCAAAGGGAACTGGTGAGGTTTCACAAAGCTGTTCAAGCCATGAGGTAAACGTCCATGCCTACCATCCAGCATTACGCCACCAATTATCTAGAAAACGTCAAAGTGACGCTGATTGCTCCGAGTCAAACGCTAGCGTCATCGGCGGTGGAATACTGCATCTCTAGTGGATATGTCAAAATCATGCCCGCTGATGGCCGCACCTTGATTACCCACATCAGTAATGTGGTGATTGAAGTGACCTGATGTGACAAGCGTAATGTCCTCTGAATTTGAGACAGTTTATCTCAACGGATTGGGTCAAGTTAGTGAATCTTTCCGTCATACTGGAATCTGTTTCACGGAAGAACTGGCACGTGGAGTCAATATAGAATTGATTTGGATTCCAGGCGGATCGTTTTTAATGGGTGCCGCTTCTGATGAAATGGGGCATTCCTCAGATGAAATACCTCAACATCCTGTGACAGTTGACGCTTTTTGGATGGGTAAGTTTTTGGTGACACAGGCTCAGTGGAAAGCGATCGTTGATCTTCCTGTAATTCATGATGAACTAGAGCCATTTCCTGCCTGCTACCAGGGAGCGGAGCGCCCCGTTGAGCGAGTCTCCTGGTTTGAAGCGATCGAATTTTGTGAAAGACTAGCAACCCAAACAGGTCGCTCTTATCGATTGCCCAGCGAAGCAGAATGGGAATATGCCTGTCGTGCTGCAACGTCTACCCCATTTCATTTTGGCGATGTCCTCACTCGATCAATAGCAAATTACAACAGTCAAGCCAGCATCGGTAAAACTCAGAAACGCGGAAAGCAGACAACCCCTGTCGGCAGCTTGGGGATTGCCAATGCGTTTGGTTTGTACGATATGCACGGCAATGTTTACGAATGGTGTGCAGATCATTGGCACGTTAATTATTATGGCGCTCCAACCGATGGTACAGCCTGGATTTGGGATGGGGATTCAACTCGGCGAGTCATTCGTGGCGGTTCCTGGAATGATGTGGCGGCAAACTGCCGATCAGCGTTTCGGGCTCCGGACGATGCAGAAGATGGGCATGATGATTTGGGATTTCGAGTTGTTTATCAAGATGTAGGCGTTCTGGAGCGAACGGAACCTGGCAGAAGGCGAACCACGTTGGTGTAATCCTGACGGAACCGGGCGAAAATCACCGGGGAAGTGCATCGTCAAAGATGGGGTTGAACGAGTAACCGTTGGTTGTTTCCCAGACTCATACACCGCATTGAGCAGCAATCCCTCTGATCAGGTCATTACCTTATGAAAAAAATCACACTGACGTCTACTCCTTAACCAATACAACCAGTGAGGTATTGTTATGAACCTCTTTTCTCAGTCTCGACCCCAATCGAATCCAGCCGCTTTGCAACAGCTCAAGACCTGGGTTTATGACCTCCTGAAACTCGATCCAGAGGTGTTGATCTCGGTCAGCCAGCTTCAGTGCAAAGAACCCGACTGCCCGCCGGTTGAAACTGTCATTACTATTTTTAATCAGCCTGCCCAGCAATACAAAATCCATAAAGCATTGGATGACATTGAGCAGATTGATGTCATCCGCCTATTTCAAACGGAGTAAATCCGATGTCTCAGCACACTTTGTTTGTTTGCACTTCCTGCGCCTTTGCCACTGGTCAACGAGAGCACCGGGGCCAGCGGGGTGGATATCACCTGTGGCAGAGTTTGTTGAAATGTCAGCAACAAGGGCAGCTACCGCCGACCTTTAGGGTTCAACCCGTGGAGTGTCTCAGTGCCTGCAATCGATTCTGCGTGTTCGCGATCGCCTCTCCCGAAAAGACGACCCTCATGTTTGGCGATTTGCCCGCTCTCGACAGCGCGACAGCCATCGTCCAGTTGGCGATTCAGTATGCGGCCAGCAGCGATGGGGTGATCCCCCGTAGAGACCGTCCGGCCCTATTGCAGAAGGGCATTCTCGCTCGCATTCCGCCCGTGCTGCCTCCCCAACCCTAAGCCGTTGCAAGCAGGCTTTTACCCGTCTTGTTCGAATTATGACTTTCTGATTGGAGGACAGCATCATGGTTCCATCGCCCGTTATGGCTCACGTTGAAGCGGCTAACCGGTTAACGGCGTTGCTGAATGGGCAGCTGACACCGGTGGCGATCGCCGCCGGAATTGCGATCGCCTATGCTTTCGGAGCCGTACATGCGCTTTCTCCCGGTCATGGCAAAACCCTGGTGGGGGCTTACCTGGTGGGTAGCCGAGGCACACCCCAGGCCGCTCTCTGGCTGGGGCTAACCACCACGGTGACCCATACCCTGGCGGTTTTTATCCTGGGAGTGACCACTCTATTGGCTTCCCATTACATCAATCTCGACCGGATTTATCCGATCTTGGAAGCTGCCAGCGGAGTGGCAATTTGCCTGGTGGGGCTGCGCTTGCTGGCAATGCGTTTGAGGGATGGACATCATCATCACCATCACGCTCATCATCATCACCACGACGACCCACCGAGGGCTGACTGGTCATCAGTTTTGGCCATTGGCATTTCGGGTGGGTTGGTGCCTTGCCCATCGGCCCTGGTGCTGCTATTGAGCGCGATCGCGCTCCACCAAATTGCCTATGGATTAGTGCTCATCGGCGGTTTTAGTCTGGGTCTGGCATCCGTGCTGACCAGCCTGGGATTAGCCGCCGTTTATGGACGAAAGTGGCTGGAAAAATTCCCTTTGGGGTCTGGAGTGATGCAGCGGCTGTCAATCGTCAGCGCTCTGGCAACAGTCTGCATTGGTCTGGGACTGACCACAGTGGCGGTGATGTAAGGCGTAGGAACGGTTGGGGGCGCGGCTACCGACAAGGCAACTCAACTACGAGCGCGGGGGTAATAGCGGCTCAATATCAGTAAGTAACTGCGGCAGGCTGGTTTGCAGCGTCGCCCAGACCCGTTTGATATTAACACTTCCATAGTCGTGAATGAGTTTGTCACGCATCCCAGCGATCGATCGCCAATCAATGGCTGAATGCTGCGCTCTGAACTCTGGTGACAGCCGTTTCACGGCTTCTCCTAAAATAGCGATTTGGTAGAGTACGGCTGACTGAGTTTTAAGATCGGTGGCAAAGTCGTTCAGGGGCAAGCCGTCCACAAACGCTAAGGCTGACTGGCCGGCCTTGGCAATATCGAGCAGCGATGCCTGATCACGCGGATACATAGGTATCAGCGTAAATGACTTGCGAAGTATTGAGAATTTCGTCGCGGCGCAGCCAGTTATCGCTACTTTCAATAGCCTGTTTTTCCACTAGGTCGATATCGCGCCCCGTCAAATCCGTCAGTTCATACTCCATGTTGACGAGATCCAGCAGGGTCCAGGGGGCTTCAGCAGCGAAGGTGACGAGCACATCGATATCGCTGTCTGGGTGGAAGTCGTCTCGCAGAACAGAGCCGAACAATGACAACTCCGTAATTTGCCATTTCTGACAAAAGTGTTGAATGGCGTCGGGGGCTAGGTTAATTGGAAGACTGTTCATGCTGCCATTCTAGGGCCTGTCATCCGGTCGCCGTCAACCCCTTATGGGGAGAAGAATACAGGCCCTAGCTAGTAGTCGTGATACGGGCGCGATAATGCTTGTTCCGCAAAGCTTCTAGATTTGATTGATGACGCGCCCTAGAAAATGATGGTCGCTGCCAGCCATTTAGCTCAACCGTAGCCTTGCATCAGTGAAACGCGATCGCCGGAGGGCAGTTTCTAGCGATCGCCCTACACCAAATTGCCTATGGATTAGTGCTCATCGGCGGTTTTAGTCTGGGTCTGGCATCCGTGCTGACCAGCCTGGGATTAGCCGCCGTTTATGGACAACAGTGGCTGGGAAAATCCCCCTTCGGAGCTGGAGTGATGCAGCGGTTGTCAGTGGTTAGTGCTCTGGCAACAGTCTGCATCGGCTTAGGTCTGACAACGGTGGCATTGATGGCATAAGGCGCAGGCATAGCTAGCAAAGAGGATGCCCCAGGCAATAGCATTCTGAACTTTTCACTTATCATCTGAACGTTCAAGCTCACCTGCATGCGGCGTAGGGCCAAGACTTGCTGCGCAAGACGCAGGATCGAAGGTGCATGTCAGGTGCAGGGTAGCGTTAGCCAGCCTTCGGCGGCGGATCGCCTGCCCTGGATAGCGCCAGTTCTTGAAGTAGCAATTCCCCCCAGGCCACTGCTTTCGCGTGGTGTTCTTTTAGGTCAGAAGGGTCTCCTACAAACATGATGTCTCGCAATTGATCGTATATGGGGTCTGGAAGATCTCGCTGAAGATAACGCATCCCGAAGTCCCAGCGTGTGGAACAATATCGCATGCGAAGCAGTTCCACAAGTGGCTTAAGCGTGTACCCCCAAAACGCGGCAAGGGCTTCCGCCTCTTGGCCGCGATAGATCGCCTTTTGGACAAAACTCTGACTCACGGAAAACCACTCTTCGAGGTCTTGACTGCGCTTGGCCCGGCGAGTTTCCTGCGAGTCCCTCTCTGAAGGCTGAAACCGTAGCCACTCCCCTTTGTCAAAGAGTGGCTGAAATTTCCCGTGGCGTTCAGGGTCGAGATACTTGACGTAGGCTCCTTTTTGGAAAACACACACATCGACTAATAGGAAGTCTCCGCCAGCAGCCAGTTTAAAGTAGCGGCCAGGAGGCTCAGGGTGGCTAGCTACTAAGGGCGACACCTCTTCTAGGGTCGACTGGACAGTGGCGTAAAAGGGTGCTTCTGCGTTTGCCCCATCCAACAGGAAATTTAAGTCGATATCGGAGTACTCATCCACCAGATCGAACGCGGCACTCCCGCCTTCCCAGCCCGCCAGAACAAAAGGCAGGGTGTTTAACGCATTGCTCAAGGCACTGACGATTCGATCACGGAGAGTGTTGCGGTGAATTTCCATGCACTTCCTTGGGTTGGAGTTGTGCGGCGGTCAGTATCTCTAATTTAGTAGATAGGCTTCGCTCTGCTGCACCAACGTAGTGTTAACCATCGCCACTATTTCTAATGTTTCTTGGGCAGCGTCTGCGGGAAGCTCAATTGCACTACCGCCAACGCCTGAGTTCAAGGGTTGTGACGGAATTGTGAAGCTTAGTTCGTATATTTTTAGTATAGTGGCCCCTAAATCCTCCAATGCTGGGGAACTTCCACCTCAGAACCCCCCAAATTGGGGGGGCAGGGGGGCCAAAACAGTCGGCATAAGCTCAGCTGCAAGATCTGATTAATTACAATCTGATTAGAATCGCTTAGCTGGCGGCTGGCATCGGCTTCACATTCTCTTCGGCAAAAATGCCCTTAGGAATGATGCCATGCACGCCCCAATTGCCATCGACTACCTGAGTAATCGCAAAGTCAGTCCCGACCGTAATCAGCGAAAAGGCTTCATCTTCGGTCAGGTTCATGCCATTCATCAAAAAGTCGCGGGCCTTGGCGGAGCTATCCTTGAGCGCCGGATCGAGAGAAGACACCGTATAAATTTCCGCCTGGGCGTCTTCTCCCAAAGCTTCTAAGTAGTTCGGGTAGGTAAAGCCGTGAACAATCCAGGAATCAGGGGTTTCCAGCAGAGGATAGTTGACGCCCTCCAAAATGCTGCCCGCCAGGTCGGCTTGCTTATGCAGAACAAATTGGAATACCCCAGTAATGGAGGTTTCAATGGCGGTGCCATCCAGTTCTGAGTCGCCTTGAGAAGCGTGGGCATCACCCCCGGAGAACAGCGCACCGGGCTCAGCGACCGGCAGGTACAGAGAGGTGCCCACGCCAATGTTGCGGTTATCGATGTTGCCGCCAAAGTAACCAGGCGGAATGGAATCGACCACATCGGCTTCACTAGGAACGACCCCCATCGAGCCCAGGTGCAGCCGCAGGGGGATCTTGACGCCCTCCAGGGTGTCTTCAATCTCGGTAACGGTGTCGTGATCAACCAGGATGCCAGGATAATCAATCGTTTCGTGGGCTTGCCCATCGGGGGTGGTTTGGGGGGTCCACTGGTAGCGGTAGACAGCCTCGGCCCACGATTTCTCGCCCGTAGCATCCATTTCATATAGCGTAATCACCTCACGCGGTTTAGGGTCTTCCTTGTAGTTGTCGTACTGATAGCCCCACCAGGCCGAAGCGTTAGAGCCATAGGTTTTGGTGGGATCCAGGCCGCTGGGACGCAGCTTCAGATCGACAACGCGCACCTCCAGTAGATCGCCGGGTTCGGCACCGCAGACATAGACGGGACCCGTGAGAATGTGGACGCCAGGACCGCGATCGCTGACGACTTTGCCCTCAGCCGTCCAGCTATAAATGTCTTCGATCGCGGGGTCGCCGGCAATCATGCGATCGTAGTCATCACCCGCGTGATGAGTAATGGTTTCCAGGGTGACGTAATCCTGTGAATTGATGGCAATCACCGGCGTCAGATTTTTGCTGTAGTAACCCCAGTGCACCGTTTCAGGGCTGGCAGCCACCTCGTAGTGGCGAGGATTGGTGGCGCCACTGCCACAGCTAGTGGGCATCGTATCTTCAATCGGAGGCACCGCCGCACTTACTGGAGGCAGGCCAACGGACAGAAAACTCGCCATCAAACAGAGAACCAGCGTGGCCACAAACAAAGACGGCCAGGTCTTCAGTCCGCGCATTTTACGATTTTCAGCCATTTTGTCTTTCCTGAAGGGGGTTTGGCCTAAGAATTTCAATCATGTTTCTACAGAATGCCAATAGCGTTTGTTATCTAGATGACACTCCTTCACCGATGGCGGCGATCGCTGCGGCATCGGGCGGGGCGGTTCCTGGCATGAAAGTGGCGTGCATTGGCGACAGGTGAGCTGAATGACGAGAGATGATGCAAGATCAGGTTTATGTCTCGCCTGCTACCGAGCGTTGTCTTTCATCCCCGAATACCATGGCTACAACCGCCTTCATTCCCGTCCCTATCGCCGTTCTCACGGTCTCCGACAGTCGTACCGAAGCTACAGATAAATCGGGCCAACTGTTGGTAGAGCATCTGCAAACCGCAGGCCACACCCTAGCCGAAAAAATGATCGTGCCCGACGACATTTACCAAATTCGGGCGGTGGTCTCCCGCTGGATTGCCGATGCTGGGGTGCAGGCCATCATCACCACTGGGGGCACGGGGGTCACCGGGCGAGACGGCACCCCCGAAGCCATTGCCCCCCTGCTGGACAAAGAACTCCCCGGCTTTGGCGAAATCTTTCGGATGGTGTCTTACCAGGAGATTAAAACGTCCACGGTGCAGTCCCGCGCCCTGGCGGGGGTGGCCAACGGCACTTATATTTTTTGCTTGCCAGGGTCATCGGGGGCTTGCCGCACCGGCTGGGATGCCCTGATTAACGATCAGCTGGATGCCCGCCATCGACCTTGCAACCTGGTAGAGTTGATGCCCCGCCTGCTGGAGCGGTAAGCGGATCACCCCATATCTCATCTAAAACTCTGATAGGGTTGAATTTCAAAGACTTGAACCCTTCTCTCTAACGGTGCGGTTGTGCGATGGTAGATAAATTCAATTCTTACCCGACACCCCCTTTGCCGTCTGCACCAACGAGGTGTTAAGTGGCGGTTAACTGGGAAAGATGTTTTGCCATAAATCTGCGGCAATAAACCTCGACAGATACCCTACATTCGTTGTGGCAACTACCACATATGGGACTTCTAGAGTCTTGGCTTGAGCAATCAGAGTCATATCACCATCAATAGTTTTGTCCCCTGCCGTTGGTTGTCCCTGCTGTCGCGCCTGTGCCCATAATTCAGCCGCTTGCCGTATGGCAGCAGTCGTAATTGGTAGATACTCCAGCCGCTGACAGAAACTATCCAATCGGGCTAATCCCTTCTTCTTATTGGCTCGCAGCAATTCACGACGGACTTCGTAATCGGCAATCTCTGGAACGACTACACGGTTTCCTGCTTTGAGATGAGCCTGAAGCCACTGGTTACAATCAACACTTTGAGAAGAGAGCTTAGGATTGGTGACCAGTCCAATGGGTCCTGTGTCCAATACGATTTCCCGGTCTACCATATGATCCCTTTCATCTCAAGCGGGAATAACTTGCGCTCAGAAAGCCGATCCTCGTCTAGTGCCTGAACTAAATATTCACCTGTTTCTTGTTGGTCTTTAACATCTTTGTCTTCAATCCAAGATTGAAGCATATCGACGGCTTCCGCTTGTTTTTGCCGACGCTGAAGTGATTGTGTCAAAAGCTGTAGGGTCATTGCCTCAACCGACAGTCCTCGTTGCTCCGCTTCCTGCAAAAGGTACTGTTCTAATTCGGGAGGAAGGTTGAGAGTCAGAGCCATAAACCTTTCAAGTTATTTGATCCTAATTTTAGCTCTTTTCCCTTGCCGCGGAATCATGCAGCGGCTGTCAGTAGTAAGCGCTTTGGCAACGGTCTGCATTGACCTCGGCCTGACCACGGTGGAGGTGATGGGATAAGGGGCATTCACCTTGCTCTATCCCCGCTCAAATCCACTGTACTCTAGCCAAAACGCTGCATTGCAGACGTCGTTTCTCCTTAGATACGTTCCCTCAACGGAGTAACGTTTCCGCTGCAGCATGCTGCTTCGTTCGAGGTTTACTATCACACCCTGGAATTCTTTGGCCTTTGTAAACCCCGTGCGGTACGGGAAGTTGAATCTCAAAAACTTTATCCCTTCTCTCTAACCCACTTTCCGTACCTTGAAGTGTCACAATCGAGTATTAACGCCAAAAGACTTGTCCTATGGAGCTTTCAAGCGTTTTAGCTCACTTGAACTAAAAGCGATCTATTCTCAATCATGGTCACTTGTTGAGAACTTTTGCCGCGACGAATCGCTGTGATCTCGATAATTCGTTAGTGTGCCAGTTTTAGGTGCGAAATGTCGGCTCTAACGCTCCAAATCAGCGTTTTAAAGACTCTTCGTATTTAGTAGCATGGTTCAAGAAACTACTGTATTTGAACAGCTAATTCTCCTCAGATGATCACCCGATCTATTAGTAGAAAATCTCAATTATTTTTTCTTTTAGTTTAGGATAGTGAATGTCGAGAGGTTGATCATATTCGTCAGCAATAAGCCATGGATGAGTCAGAAAAGTCTTCACACTAAACTCATCATACGGCTTTAATGTAGCGTACAGGACGAGATATCCATCAAAGTCAATCCAATAAAGTTTTCTTGTCTGATGGCTGTGATTATGGAATGCGATTTTCAACTGTGTTTTTGATTCTATTGAGTACAGTCTAGCTTTTAATTTTGGAGCTAATTCACTGGAATTGACAAGCCATTTCGAATTGTTGAGGTTGTTTTTCACCTTTTCAATATTGCTTTTGGATAGATACGAAGTTTTTATATTGGTATATCCATATCGCATCACATCTTTTGGATCATCTTCCTCGTGATTCAATCCTAGGGTATGTCCAATTTCGTGAACCATACCTCCGACCCAGCGTTCATCCCATTGAGGGGAGTTAGCCCCTACGACGTCCATAAGACCAAGACCAACAAAGTTGGGCTGTCCGTTAGCTCCTCCAATCCCTTCTGCAGACACGTAGACGATGTACCGATACTTGTGATTCTGTTCTCCCCAATACGTTCCACTTTTTTGGAAAACTAACTTAACAGCATTGTGTATGGTGTTCCACTTACCATCGCTCCCATGTTTGATAAACCAGGTTCTTGGCTTTTTACTTCGCAGCACTTCAACAGGATTCGTTCGGATTTCTATACCGGCTGTCTCTTTAAGCCATTCCCAAGATCGATTGATGACCTTATTTATATTTTTCTCTGTAGTAATAGCGTGTTGAACATCACTAGGGATTACCCAAAAAACTCGGTAGCTATAATCTTGAAGCATAGTGACACATCACAAAAATAGGAAACAGGGATCTTATCCGTTTTTTTGCCCGATACGCCCCCCTGTGAGGGAGTTATACAGCATCGATCATGGCCCCCCTCAGGGCGCCACGATCGCTCAATCAAAGAAAACAGATCCAGGCAGACACTGCCCACCGACCCCGTCTGACCTACTTAAAGTCTTTTCCTTTAGCCGTTTCGGCCCATGCCCACAGTTCTCCTTGACTACCGTCAGGGCTGCATAATCCCCAGGGTATGAACTCGCGCTGAGTGCCCTGGCTAGAGAGGGCTGACGCCATGAGGCTGCTCCTGTAACGGTGAGCCAACAGACTCTAGACTGAAATTGCGATAATGATTATCATTCTAATAGTTTCATTATTCGGATAAACCAGCGTGAGCCAACCCCAAACGAATCGCTCCTACGACGTTGTGATCGTGGGTGCCGGAGCCGCAGGCATTGGCTATGGCGTTGTGCTCAAAGAACTGGGGCTAGAGCGTTTCACAATTGTAGACCGACACCAGGTCGGCGCTTCCTTTAGTCGCTGGCCTGAGGAGATGAACCTCATCACCCCGTCATTTCCCAGCCATGGTTTTGGCCTGCTCGACCTGAATGCCGTGACCTTAAAGACCTCGCCTGCGAACAGTCGGTGGGGTTTGTGATAGGACTGATGGCTCGGCAGGCGATCGCCGCGTCGTCATCAAGATGAACAGCTATAATGCGACACGCCACCCACGTCAGAAAACGCACTCGGTCTTAGACGATAGTATTTATCCTCGACGTCTTGCGATTGCTCATCATAGGGATGGCTCAAGACTGCTTGCAGCTCCTTAACCAACCTATAGTCACCCTGCATGGCCTGTTGATAGGCCGGGACAACCAACCACTCTCGCCAGGTGTATTTGGGGTTAGTCCGTTTCATCTTTGTGGATATCTCAGCCAAATTGCCGTCGTTAATGACGAGGTCGCGCCAGCTTTTTAGCCAAGATTGCCATTGGTCCTCAAAGTGTTGTGACGTTTTACCATAGAAGCTCTTTTTCAAGGCTGAGACATCCTCTGGTATGTGGGACAACTCGCGGAAGAAAATGGTGTAATCCACATCTGAGTGGGTCATTAGCTGCATTAATTTCTGAAATAGCTCTGGGTTAAATTCAGCTAAGCCCAGTTTAGCTGCCCACATTTCTTGGACTTGTTGTTGCATGGCTTCTGCAAAGCCACGGCCTACTTGGTCGAATTGTTCTAACGCGTCAGCATTGTCTGCCAGTAGCGGTCTCACCGCTTTCCAAAACATATAATAATTCGCTTCTGCGGCCTTTGGCTGATTGATGAAGGCAAAGTGTTCGCCGCCGCCAGTCCACGGTTGAAACCAAGGGTCAAAAATTTCACAAAACCCAAAGGGACCATAGTCGAGGGTAAAGCCACCTGCGGCGCAGTTATCACTATTAAAATTACCCTGGCAATAACCCACCCGTAGCCAATTAGCCACCAGTGATGTCAGCCGCTGACGAAATAGCTTAGCCAACTCCACCAATTGATCGGCAAACCCAAGGGTTTGATTAATGTCGCGTTTGTATTCTCGCTCAATCAAATGGGACACGATCATGTGCAACTCTTCTGAGGCATTTGGATGAGCATTGCTGCGGGCACGGCGGGCAAATAACTCTAGCTGACCCACGCGCAAAAAGGACGGTGCAACGCGCGTTGAAATAGCTACAGGATTATCCACCAAAACATCAGGGTCAAGAGAGCAAGAGTCTGGAGAATACCAAGGTCGGGTCACGGTCTCAGATTTAGAAACATACAGGGTCAAAGCGCGCGATGTAGGCACCCCTAAAGCGTGCATATAGTCTTGCGCTAGAAACTCACGCACACTTGACCGGAGGACGGCACGCCCTTCGGCACCCCGGCAATAGGGCGTTGGGCCACCCCCTTTTAACTGCATTTCCCAGCGTTGGCCATTGATGATGCCTTCAAACACCGATATCGCCCGACCATCGCCATACCCATTACCCGTACCGAATGGACAATTTTGGATATATTCGGTGCCATAAATCGACA
>ERZ1740060.471-NODE-471-length-22148-cov-5.437922_pt1 | contig 22148 bp, 23 predicted proteins | sample MGYA00581743_ERZ1740060 | MGnify/ENA primary metagenome ERZ1740060 (study PRJEB43018, sample SAMN04849235) | marine metagenome | isolation source: floating plastic debris | place: Pacific Ocean | collected 2008-08-27 | study: EMG produced TPA metagenomics assembly...
TTTCGCTGACCGATGTCGACTATGGGGACGAGGAAGAACTCGACACGCTGGGGGGGCTGGTCTTTATGCTGCTTGGTCGCGTCCCGGCGCGCGGTGAATTGGTGGAGCACCCCAGTGGCGCCGAAATCCAGGTGCTCGATTCTGACCCGCGACGGATCAAACGATTACGGGTGCGCGCGCCCGGTCATACGGATCTTGCCGGGGAATGAACGCGACGCGGGCCTTCGCCCGGCGCTGGCAGACAGCGCGTCGTTGGCAAAGGCTGAGTGGCGTTGCCGTTTTGGGCGGGCTGGCGGCGCTTGGGCATGCGCCCTGGGGGTACTGGCCGCTTAGCCTGATCGCTCTGGCGTTGATCTATGGTGCCTTTCGGCAGACAGCGCGGGCGCGCGACGCCGCGATTCTGGGATGTGCGGCGGGCACGGGCTATTTCGTGATCGCGCTGATCTGGATCGTGGAGCCGTTCCTCGTTGATCCGGTGCGCCATGGGTGGATGGCGCCCTTTGCCGTCGTGCTCTTGAGCTTCTATCTGGCGTGGTATTGGGCGCTGGCCTTCGGACTGGCAAAGCGTCTGGGCGGCGGGGCCGCGGCCTTTCTGGGCGCGGCTCGTCTGGGGGAGACCCTTCGTGCCGTGCTCTTTACAGGCTTTCCCTGGGCGCAGGTCGGGCACATCCTGATCGAAACACCGCTGCTCTACTGGGCGAGCTTGGGTGGCGCGTTGCTCCTCGTTTTGATGATGTGGGGTGCCGCAGTCGCCCTTTGGCATATCGTGATGGGGCAAATATTTTTACCCGGTCTGGTCTTCGGGGGGATGGTTCTGGCTTATGTCAGCGCGCCTTTTCTGACCCCCGACAACATTGCCGCACCCGATGCGCCAGTGATCAGGCTGGTCCAGCCGAATGCGCCACAGCACGAAAAGTGGGACCCCGAGAAAATGTGGGTCTTTTATGACCGGCAGTTAGACTTCACTGCGGCAGCAGGCGAGGCACGACCCGACCTCGTGGTTTGGCCCGAAACAGCCATTCCGTTTTTGCTCGAAGATGCAGAGCCCGCTTTGCAGCGTATCGCCAGTGCCGCAGACCGCGCGCCGGTTGTTCTGGGGTTGCGTCGTTATGAAGGCCGGCGGATCTACAATTCGCTGATCTCAACCGGTCCCGACGGCAAGGTCGAGGCGCTCTATGACAAGCATCATCTTGTCCCGTTCGGTGAATTCGTCCCCTTCGGCGATATCATGGCGCGGTTCGGAATCGCGGGCTTGGCGGCAGAAAACGGTCAAGGGTTCTCGGCCGGGCCGGGGCCACAGGTGATCGACCTTGGGTCCCTCGGCACGGCGGCGCCTTTGATTTGTTACGAAGGGGTCTTTGCGCGGAATTTGCTTCGCCTGCCCGAACGGCCGGATATGATCCTGATGATTACCAATGACGCGTGGTTCGGCGATGTTTCCGGGCCCTATCTGCATTTGGCACAGGGGCTGCTGCGCGCGTTTGAGCAGGGCCTCCCGATGGTGCGCGCGGCCAATACCGGGATCTCTGCCATCATCGACGCGACGGGTCGGGTGACCGCGTCGATTCCCCTGGGCGAGGCGGGATTTGCCGATGTGGCGCTCCCACCGCCCCTGCGGCCCACGCTCTACAGTCGCACCGGCGACTGGCCGATCATGAGCCTGGCGCTCTTGATGATGAGCTATTTTCCGTTAAGGCGCTGGTTACGCCGAAACGAAGGAAAGAATTGACGTCGAGCGCCCGGGTGGTATGGAGGCGGAATTGTCGTCACAACGGCTTCCTGGCGTGGCGATCACACCCTTATTGGAGCATTCAATGTCCCGTCAGAATTATGTTTTTACTTCGGAATCCGTTTCCGAGGGTCACCCGGATAAGGTCTGTGACCGGATTTCCGATGCGGTTCTCGATGCCTTTCTGGCCGAGGAGCCCACGGCGCGCGTGGCCTGCGAAACCTTTGCCACCAGCGGTATGGTCGTTGTCGGGGGCGAGGTGGGGCTGTCCGATCAGGACAAGCTGAAGACCTATATGGGCAGCATCGGCGAGATCGCCCGCGATTGCATCAAGGATATCGGCTATGAGCAGGAACAGTTTCACTGGAACACCTGCCGGGTTCTGAATTTCCTGCACGAACAATCGGCCCACATTGCCCAAGGCGTGGACAAGGATGGCGCGGGCGATCAGGGGATCATGTTCGGCTACGCCACCAATGAGACCGAGGCGCTGATGCCCGCGCCGATTCAGTTTTCGCACGCGATCCTGCGCAAGCTGGCCGAGGCGCGTAAATCCGGGGCCGAACCGACGCTGCGCCCGGATGCGAAAAGCCAGATTTCTTTGCGCTACGAGAATGGCAAACCCGTCGAGGTGACGTCGATTGTGCTGTCCACCCAGCATGAGAGCGAAGACCAGAAAAGCGAGCATATCCGCGCCATTGTCGAGCCCTATATTCGCGAGGTTCTGCCAGCCGACTGGATTTCCGAGGCGACCGAGTGGTGGGTGAACCCGACCGGGACCTTTGTGATCGGTGGACCGGATGGTGACGCCGGATTGACCGGTCGCAAGATCATCGTGGACACCTATGGCGGTGCCGCACCGCATGGGGGTGGTGCGTTTTCTGGCAAGGACCCCACCAAGGTGGACCGTTCCGCCGCTTATGCCGCGCGCTATCTGGCCAAGAATGTGGTCGCGGCGGGCATGGCGGAGCGATGCACGATCCAGCTCAGCTATGCGATTGGTGTGGCCAAGCCTCTTTCGATCTATGCCGATACCCATGGCACCGGAGAGGTCGCCCCGGCAGATATTGAGAAAGCGATTTCACAGGCCATGGACCTCACTCCGCGCGGCATCCGGGAGCATCTGGGTCTCAACCGGCCGATTTATCAGCGCACGGCAGCCTATGGTCATTTCGGGCGCGAGCCCGAGGCCGATGGCGGGTTTAGCTGGGAGAAAACGGATCTGGCCGAGGCACTGAAAAAGGCCGTCTGATGAACCTTTGCGAGACTGTGCCGCGTCCGGATTCCGGGAGCGGTTTTTTTTATTTAACATCGCAAAGTAAGATGACTGATAAAAAGTCAGAAAATCTTTCTCATCCGTCTGGCGCGCCGTGGCGAAACTTTTACGGGCGTCTTAAGGGCAAGGCGTTGCGTCCCTCCCAGCAAGTGTATCTCGACGAGGATCTGGAAGCCTTGTCCCCCGGACCCGTGGGCTGGGACGTCAATCCTGATCGCATACCGCTGAGCCTTGACACTCTGTTCGCCGGACGGCCGATCTGGCTGGAAGTCGGTTTCGGAGGAGGAGAGCATCTGGTGCATCAGGCCCGCGCCAATCCCGACATCGGGTTCATCGGTTGTGAACCCTACATCAACGGCGTCGCGATGCTTCTGGGCAAGATCCGGCAAGCGGGGTGCAGCAACATCCGGGTCTTTCCGGGGGATGCACGCGATCTTTTCGACGTGTTGCCGGAAGGTTCGATCGACAAGGCGTTTCTGCTCTATCCCGATCCCTGGCCCAAGGCCCGACATCACCGCCGCCGCTTTGTGACGGAGGAACATCTGCAACCGCTGGCCCGCGCGCTGCGAAAGGGGGCGGAGTTCCGCATCGCAACGGATATCCCCGATTATGTCCGTCAAGCGTTGCAGGAAGTACCGGGTGCGGGCTTTGACTGGCAATGTGTGGGACCGCGCGACTGGCGTACACCCTGGGAAGACTGGATACCCACCCGCTACGAACAAAAAGCCCTGCGGGAGGGGCGCGTGCCGCATTATCTGACTTTCCTGCGCCGCTAAGGTTCGGTCAGGCGGCGACGTGGTCGACAAGCTTGTCCAGCATGTCGAGGCAGAGCGACAACTGCTCCAGCGTGACAAACTCATCCGCCTTATGCGCCTGTTCGATAGAGCCCGGCCCGCAGACAACCGCAGATAGCCCAAACTCTTGAAAAAGCACGGCCTCCGTACCGAAGGCCACGGAGTCGGTGATATTGGCGGCCGTGAGCGCCATGACGATATCACGCGCCGCGTTGTCCGGCGTGGGCATCAGGCCCGCAATTTCGCCGATCGCGTCTGTCCTGATCCTGGCTGCCGGGTGAACCTGCTGCATCACGGGCAGAAGCTCCGTCTCGCAAAAGCGTTGCACAGCGTCATGAACGAAGCTCTCATCCCCGGGCTGCACCGGGCGAAAATCCCAGTCGATCCGCGCCGTGTCCGGGATCACGTTATGCGCGATTCCTCCATGCAGCGCGCCCACATTGATGGTGCTCCACGGGGGATCGAACCGGCGATCCGGTGGCGCACGATCCTTCAACTGCTCTTGGATCTCGTTCAAGTGAGTCACAAAGCGCGCAGCGTATTGCACCGCGTTCACACCCTTGTCCGGCGCAGACCCGTGTCCCGCCAAACCCTCGATGATTGTCGTGTATTCGTGGCTCCCCTTATGGCCGTCAATCACGCGCATCAGGGTTGGCTCTCCGATGATTGCGGCGGAGGGACGTAAACCCTGACGGGATAGTGTTTTTATGAGCGCCTGGGCCCCAAAGCAGCCGACTTCTTCGTCATAGGTAAAGGCGAAGTGCAGCGGCCTGCGCAGGTTTCTGGCGGCAAAATGCGGCGCCATGACAAGGCAAGCGGCGAGAAAGCCCTTCATGTCGCATGTCCCGCGTCCATAGAGCGCGGCGTCTTTTTCAACCATCTCGAACGGATCTGTGGCCCAATCCTGATCGTCGGTCGGAACGACATCCGTATGACCGGACAGAACAATACCGCCATCGCCGTCCGGGCCGAGCGTCGCGAAGAGGTTGGCTTTCTCCCCCGTTTCATCAGAGTGAACCTGCACGCGGGCGCCGGCGGCCTCCAGAATCGTGGCCAGATTGTCGATCATTGCCAGATTGCTGCGCTCGGACACGGTATCAAAGGCGATCAGACGGGCCAGTGTATCACGGCAGGCGTTCAATTCGGGATGGTCAGAGTTCATGCGCCGACTAAAAACCAAGCGGGTCGCGTGGTCAATTCTAGCGCGCGGAGGGGCTGTATGCCGGAGTCTGTCTGAGATTGCTCTCTCATCGGCCTTTCATCTGGGCCTGCGATTGCCCGCAGGCTCGTGCTGCCAACCCGGATCACGGACCAAGACGGGCCCATCTGCGATCCCTATTCGGCATTGCTCCCGGTGGGGCTTGCCATGCCGGTCCGGTTGCCCGTCCCGCGGTGGGCTCTTACCCCACCGTTTCACCCTTATCCCGGACGCTGCCGGGACGGTTTGTTTTCTGTGGCGCTTTCCCTCGGGTTACCCCGGCCGGGCGTTACCCGGCACCGTCGTCTTGTGGAGTCCGGACTTTCCTCATCGCTTGCGCAACGCGACCGTCCAACCCTCCGCGCGCCGCTGCTTTAGGCGGACGTGCGGCTTGCGTCAAATGGAAAGCTGTTCGCCAACCCGGCGGCCAGCATCCGATCTTCTTGCGTTTCGGGACCCAGAACACCGGGACGAAACCGTGATCTGAACATGGCAAGCAGATCCGCGGGCGTCGCATCCGGCGGGTAGCCTGCGCGACTCAAGAGCTCCGGGATACTGGCGTCCGTCTCTGTCGGAACGGGCCAGATGCTCAGGCCCTGCAGCGCCAGACGGCGCCAGTCAAAGCGCGGCCCGGGATCGTCTTTGCGTCCTGGGGCCATGTCGGAATGGGCGATCACCCGGGACGGACAGATCCCGTGCTGCGCGAGCAAGTCACGCAACAGGGCCTCAAGCGCAACCATTTGTGGCTCCGGGAAGGGGTGGGTCATGGCGTTGGCCAACTCGATGCCGATGGAGTGCGAATTGACATCACTGATGTAGCCCCAACGCCCGATGCCTGCGTGCCAGGCGCGCTGTGTGTCATCGACCAGTTGCCAGATCTCGCCCGTCTCTGAGATCAGGTAATGCGCGGAAACCTCTGCCTCCGGGTCGCACAGGCGCTGCAACGCGTCGTCGCAACACGCCATCGCGGTGGCGTGCAAGACAATCATACTGGCTGTCGCGCCGTCTCGGCGCTCACCATAGTTAGGGGAAGGGTGCCATAATGGCGCGGGCGTCACGCTGTCTAGCCGCCGACCGCTGCGCGGAACGGACGCGGGTCCCAGCCACAGGCAAACCCATCGCCATCCGGGTCCAGCCCCAGACGATCCTTGCGGGGGCCGCCCTTGGACAGGAAATCCGCTTGTGCCAGGTCGGACGAGCCGTATTTGGCGCAGGCCCTCTGGGCGCGGGATTGCTTGTTGATACCCGAGCGGCTGTAAACGGTTGTGCCGACCGCATGCGTTGTGGAAAGCGCATACTGGACCACATTGGGCTCGCTTGAGCTCGACCGGTTTGGCAGGGCTGTCGGTTGAACAACCTGATATTGTGACCGGTTTTGCGCGATCAATTGCGCATCGGCGTCAATCGAGCGGGCATTGCCCACCGCGTCGAAGTTGTTTTCGTTGGAAATTCCGCCAGCCGTCGAGACGGTTTGCGGAGAAGGACTTGACGGGCTGGGCGTCAACACAGGCTCGCTGCGCGCAGGTGCGGTGTCAGCCAAAGCGGCCACGGCATCGCGGGCGAGGGCGTCACTGGTCGTTGCGGGCGCGCCATCTCCAACTGTCGCAAAGGCCCCTGCCGGTGCGTTTGCGATTTGCGTCCCGGTCGCATTCAGCGGTGCCAATGTTTGTGCGCCAGTGGTCAGTGGCGCGGTCGAGGTGACCTCGTCGGAAATCGCGCCTGCCGGTGGGACAGGGGACGATTGTAGGGCCGCTTCGCGTGCAGCGACCTGTTGCGCGTAAGTCTGGCTGGTGCCGGGGCCGGCATTTGGAATTCCCGCTGCGCTGTCCGGGATCTGAGTTGCACAGGCCGCAAGGCTCAACATCGCGGTCGCGCCGAATAAAAGTCGCATGGCTACCGTCCTGATTCTGCTCTGGGGGGCTTTGTCGCCCCTGGTCGTTAACGAAAGGCTACCACCATTTGGCAGGTTTGGCCACAAATCCTGCGGCCTGCTCTAACGTGTACGCGGTATTGAGCAGCGCGGCTTCTTCCCACGGCTGGCCGATGAGTTGCAGGCCAAGCGGCAAACCCTGTCCATCCGTGCCCGCCGGAACGGCGATCCCGGGAAGGCCTGCAAGGTTGACCGTCACGGTGAAGACGTCGTTGAGATACATCTCTACCGGGTCGGCTGTCTCGCGCCCCAACTCGAACGCCGCCGATGGGGTTGCCGGGGTCAATATCGCATCAATCCCCTCGGCAAAAACCTGTTCAAAATCGCGTTTGATCAGCGCGCGTACCTTGCGGGCGCGGTTGTAGTAGGCGTCGTAAAAACCAGCTGAGAGCACATAGGTGCCGATCATCACTCGGCGCTTGACCTCCGCGCCAAAGCCTTCCGCGCGGGTTTTCTCGTACATCTCCGTGATACCATCGCCTTGCGAGAGCTTGGCGCGGTGGCCGTAGCGCACCCCGTCATATCGCGCGAGGTTGGAGGAGGCCTCCGCCGGGGCGATCACGTAATAGGCCGGCAGGGCGTATTTGGTGTGGGGCAGCGAGATGTCGCGCAGGACCGCCCCCGCATCCGCCAGCATCTCCTTGCCGCGGGTCCACAATGCCTCGATCTCGTCGGGCATACCGTCCATGCGGTATTCACGCGGGATGCCGATCACCTTGCCACGAATGTCTCCGGTCAGCGCGGCTTCGAAATCCGGCACCGGCAGATCTGCCGATGTGGAATCTTTCGGATCATGTCCGCACATCGTCTCCAGCATGATTGCGGCATCGCGCACCGATTTTGTCATCGGTCCCGCCTGATCGAGAGAAGAGGCAAAGGCCACGATCCCCCAGCGAGAGCAGCGCCCGTAGGTGGGCTTGATGCCGGTGATGCCGGTAAAGGCGGCCGGCTGCCGGATCGACCCGCCCGTATCCGTGCCGGTGGCCCCCAGACACAGATCTGCCGAAACCGCGCTGGCAGATCCCCCTGACGACCCTCCCGGTGTCAGCGCTGCGGCGTCATTGCCGCGCCGCCACGGGTTCACGGCGTTGCCGTAAACCGATGTTTCATTCGAACTGCCCATGGCGAATTCGTCCATGTTGAGCTTGCCCAACATGATCGCACCGGCATCGAAGAGGTTCTGGCTGACCGTGGATTCGTATTCGGGTTTGAACCCGTTGAGGATGCCAGAGGCCGCCTGTGAGGGCACGCCCTTGGTGCAGAACAGATCCTTGATCCCGAGCGGGATGCCGCACATCGACGGAGCATCGCCAGCCTGAAGGCGCGCATCGGCGGCGCGCGCCTGATCCCGCGCTAGATCCGGTGTGTGATGCACAAAAGCGTTCAGGGCGCCCGCGCGCTCAATCGCGGCCACACACGCTTCGGTCAGTTCCAGTGCCGTGATTTCGCCCGCGCGCAGTTTGTCCCGCGCTTCGGCGATGGTGAGGGTGCTGAGTTCTGCCATCACTCCACCACCTTTGGTACGGCGAAAAAGCCTTCGCGTGCGTCCGGCGCATTCGAAAGCACCTTGTCCTGCTGATCGCCATCGCTCACGACATCATCGCGCCGCTTCAAACGCATGGGTGTGACAGAAACCATCGGCTCTACGCCGTCGACATCCACTTCGCCCAATTGCTCGATGAAGCCCAGGATCGTGTTGAATTCCTGCGCCAGTGCGGGCAGGTCCGCATCTTCGACACGGATCCGGGCCAGCTTCGCGACCTTTGCGGCGGTTTCTTTATCGATCGACATGCGCGCGTCCTGTCTGTCTTGCTCGAAACGGCTTTAGCCTTGGGGCGCTAGGGGTGCAAGCCTGTGACGCCGGTAGAGCTCGATCATCCAGCCCAGCATGATCCCGTTCAGGATATGCCACAGAAAATGGGTGCCCAACGGGAAGGAATCGCAGATCGTCATGTCCAAGCTTCGGAAGGTCAGCGACAGCAGCAGAAGGCCCGCGCCAAAGAGCAGTCCCCGAGAGAGCGCCGGGTCTCGGCGCAGTGCCACCGCATAGATCAGGATCATGAGCGGGACGGGCAGGTAGGCCGAGGACACCCCAAGAAGCGGAACATGTGACAACAGCGGGACGAGGATCGGAACCGCGCAAAGAAAGCCAAGAAGGATCAGTGCGGACCGTGACACGCTGAGACCCAGAAAATCCCGACTGGCCACGAAGATGTAGAGAAGCACAAATCCCACAATGGGCAGGACATCCGCTGCCGCGGCCCAGGGCTGGGCATAAGTATGAAAGAGGAAAGATCCCATGCCGATCGCGGCCAGTAAAAAGTTGAGCGCCCAGGCCATGACCAGTCCTGAGCCGCGCAGGCGGACTGACATGACCAGAGCCGCCAGCAGAAAGGCGCCATTGGTCACGGCGTTCACTGGCTCGGCCCAAAAGCCGGGGTCAAGCCGTTCGCAATAGCCGTCGAGGGGTTGTGTCCAGTCCATTTGCTGTCGTTCCAAGCCTGATCTTTGGTACAAGTCTCTCAGGTGACAGGGAGAGCGCAATGAGAATCATCTGGTTGGGACATGGTAGTTTTCGCATTGAGATCGCAGGCGAGGTCTTGCTTGTCGATCCATGGCTGACGGGCAATCCGGTTCTGCCCGAGGAACAGCACGACGCAGCGATATCAGGAGCGACGCAGATACTGCTTACCCATGCGCATTTCGACCATGCCGCCGATTTGCCCGATCTCGCGGCCAAGCTGGGCGTGCCGGTGGTGGGGCAGTACGATCTGATGAGCCACTGGTCGGAAAAGAACGGGGTCGAGACCGTGGGATTCAACAAGGGCGGGACCATCATGCTGGGCGACGTGGCCGTCACGATGGTGCATGCGGTTCATTCCAGTTCCTTCGCCGGTCCGGACGGCCCCAACGTGCCCGGAAGCGAATGTGGTTTCATGATCGCGGGGGAGGGACATGTCATCTACCTCTCCGGCGATACCGACGTGATGGCCGATATGGGCGTGATGAACGATCTGCATGCCCCCGATATCGGCATTCTTTGCGCGGGGGGCTATTTTACAATGGATATGCGGCGCGCGGCTTATGCGGCCAAGAAATTTTTTGATTTCAAGACGGTGATCCCGTGTCATTACAAGACGTTCCCCATTCTTGAGCAATCGGCGGAGGCGCTGGTCGAGGGCCTGCCCGGCGTTAACGTGATCGAGCCGGAAGTGATGAGCGCGATCGAGATCTAGGAGGCTGGTGCGGAAATCACTCCGGACGTTTGTGCAGGAAAAACCCGCGCAGCAGAGCGGCGGCGTCATCCGCCGCGATACCGTCGATTATCTCTGGCACGTGATGCGCCTGGGGGTGTGAAAAGACCCTGGCTCCATGCGCTACGCCGCCGGATTTCGGGTCGGGCGCGCCATAGATCAGCCGCGCAATCCGCGCCGCCGCGATGGCGCCTGCGCACATCGCGCAGGGTTCAAGCGTGACAGTCAGCGAAAAGCCGGGCAGGCGTTCGCTGCCCTGGGCCTCGCAAGCCGCCCGCAGCGCCAGAATCTCGGCATGCGCTGATGGATCGTTCAATTCGCGTGTCCGGTTGCCCGCCGCCGCCACGACATGGCCCTCAGGATCGCTCACCACCGCGCCCACCGGCACTTCGCCGCGTCTGGCCGCGGCGCGCGCCTCCGCCAAAGCCTGTTCCATGTGAGAGGTAAACGCCATGCGCGTGTGTGGCCCGGCCACGGCGCTTTCGCAAGAGCGCCCGATCGGGTAGGAGGCCCGCATGAGTCAGAAACCTCCCCAAAAGACACCCCCGGGTGAGCGGATCGCCAAAGTCATCGCCCGGGCGGGCCTGGCCAGTCGACGGGAGGCGGAACGCCTGATTGAGGCAGGGCGTGTCAGGGTGAACGGCATGCGCGTTGAACGTGCCGCACTCAACGTCGGGCCGAAAGATCGCATCGAGGTGGATGGCAAACTGCTTGGCGCTCCGGAGCCGCCCCGGCTCTGGCTCTATCACAAACCCACAGGTCTGGTGAGCACTGCGCGCGACGAGCAGGGACGCGAGACGATTTTCGACGCACTGCCCGATGATCTGCCCCGGGTGATGAGCGTCGGACGGCTCGATCTGAATTCGGAAGGCTTGCTCCTTCTGACGAATGACGGAGAGATCAAGCGGCGTCTGGAACTGCCCTCGACCGGCTGGTTGAGAAAGTACCGTGTGCGGGTCAATGGCCGACCTTCCGACGAGACGCTGGCGCCCCTGCGCGAGGGACTCACCCTCGACGGAGAGAGCTTTCAACCGATGCAGGTCACGCTGGATCGCCAGAAGGGTGCCAATGCCTGGATGACGGTCGGACTGCGCGAGGGCAAGAACCGCGAAATCCGCCGTGCGATGGCAGCGATTGGCCTGACGGTGAACCGGCTTATCCGCATCTCATTCGGACCGTTTCAGCTGGGCACGCTCAAATCTGGTGAGGTGATGGAGGTTCGCAACCGTGTCCTGCGCGATCAATTGGGATTGCCGTCGGACAATGATGATACCCCTGCGCCGCATCGCACCATACGCAGGCGCAAACGGTAAAGATCATTTGTCTTACACCGCACTGCCACCGCCCGCCCGATAGCGGCGCGGTGTTTCGCCGTATCTGGCTCTGAAGTGCTGCGCCAGCTGAGCGGAGCTGGCGAAACCGCAGGCCGCGGCGATCTCGGCTATGCTCAAGGCGGTCTCGTTCAACAGCGCATGGGCCCGTGATATGCGCAGATCAAGGTAATATTGCGCGGGTGTGACCGACAGATAGCGACGGAAGTGGCGCTCCATCTGACGGCGCGACAATCCGGCGTGCTCCGCGACGACGCTGATATCCAGCGGCTCTTCAAGGTGATTGGCCATCACTTCAGTTGCCGCGATCAATTGCGGCTTCCGGCTGCCCAGAGCGGCGGCATAGGCCGGACGCTGCGGGACGTCGCCGTGACCTGCACGTCTATGCAGACACATATCGGCGACAATCCCGGCGAGGGCGGGTCCGTGGTCGCGTTCGATCAGCTCCAGCATCATATCGCTCGCAGCAGACCCGCCACCGCATGTCAGAAGCGTATCGTCGATTTCGTAGAGGTGACCCGTGGGCTCATGCCCGGGATAGATTTCACGAAAGGCGGGCTGGTTTTCCCAGTGCAGCGTAAAGCGTCGGTCCGATAACAGACCGGCACCCGCCAGCGCGAAGGCACCGGTGCAAATGCCGCCGGGATGGGCCCCATGCGCGGCCTGACGTGCCAGCCATTGCGTGATGCGCGCCGAACTCGTCAGATGCGGCTCGATCCCGGCGCAGACGAAGACCTGTGCATTCTTCGGCAAGGCGCGCAATTCAGAGTCCGGAGTGATGTGCACACCGCAAGAGCATTCTACCGGCGTACCGCCCTCGGTCATCACGAGCCAGCGATAGCGCGCCTTGCCGGAGACCTGATTTGCAACGCGCAAAGGCTCTAGAGCGGATGTGAAGGCCAGCAGCGTCAGTTTCGGGAGCAGCACTAAGTAATAGTCCTTGGGCGGGCCGCGATACTCGACCCGTAAAGAGGCCGCGCCCCGAGGGACAAAACTGTCGTAATCCATGTCACCGGCCTAGCATTGCAACACCGCCAACGCAAAGTCGGTTGCAGGACAGGCAAGCGCTGTGAAAGAGAGCGCAAAACAGAGGGAGAGGCTGATGCGAGCCTTGGTACAACGTGTGAGCGAGGCGCAGGTGAAGGTCGCCGGGGAGCGTGTGGGTCAAACCGGCCCCGGGCTCCTCGTGCTGGTCTGTGCCATGCAGGGTGATGACGAGCGCGCGGCGGACGCTCTGGCGGCTAAGGTGGCCAAGCTTCGGATTTTTCGGGACACCGAGGGTCGGATGAACCGGTCCGTCCTTGATGTCGGCGGGTCTGCACTGGTGATCAGCCAGTTCACTTTGGCCGCCGATACCAGCCGTGGCACGCGTCCCGGCTTTTCGACAGCGGCACCTCCTGATGTGGCACAAAATCTGTACGAGCGCTTTGCCCTAAGCCTCAAAACTGCCGGTGTTCCGGTTGAAACCGGTCGGTTCGGCGCGGACATGCAGGTCTCGCTTGTCAATGACGGTCCGGTCACCATCTGGCTGGAAACCTGATGCATCCGCCTTGTGATGCGCGAAATGCCGCGCTTTCTCTTTTCTGCCCACGCGATACACTATCAGCATGCCGTATACCTGGACCACAGACAACTCTACCGATGGCGCCGAAGAGCGTTTGACGATCTGGCCTTACCGCTCTTTGTCGAAAAGGGGTTTTGCGGTCTTTATTATGGTGACGGCGGGGATGATCAGCCTGCCGCTGCTTTCCGTTTTGGGAACCGTGGTGCTCTGGGGGATTTTGCCGTTCTTTGCGCTTGTGGTCGGGGGCATATGGTATGCGATCCAGCGCTCCTATCGCGATGCCGATATGGGTGAAGAGCTCAGGATTAATCCGGGGGCGGTCCATCTGGTGCGCACGAATGTCCGGGGACCCGCGCAAACTTGGGAATGCCAAAGCTATTGGGCCAAGGTTCATATGCATCCGACCGGCGGCCCGGTCCCGCATTACATGACATTGACGGGGCAGGGGCGCGAGGGCGAGATTGGTGCGTTCTTGTCCGAGGAAGAGCGCAAGCGCCTCTATGGAGAGATTGTCGATGCTCTCCGCCGGGCGTCGCAGGCGCAGCCCGAACCGGCCTTGTGAAGCGCTTTCGCGGAAATCCGTCTCGCGCATTTGGGTGAAATCAGCCAGACAACCGGTCTTTGACCCGTGGCCCGACAGCCCCGAAGTCCATCTGTCCGGCATAGGCGCTTTTGAGGTGCGCCATCACCTTGCCCATATCCCGCAGGCTTTCGGCACCGGACTTTGCAATAGCCGTCTCTATGGCATTCTCGATTTCATCCTCGTCGAGTTGGCGCGGCAGAAAATCCTCTATGATCGCGATTTCCTCGCGTTCCTGTTCCGCCAGATCGATACGCCCGCCTTCTTCATACGCGCGAGCGCTTTCCTGACGCTGCTTTGTCATTTTCGCGAGAATGGACAAGATATCGGCATCCACCACACCGTCCTCGTTTCCCTGACCGCGAAGTGCGATGTCCTGATCTTTGATTGCGGCATTGATCAGTCGTAATGTTCCAAGGCGAGCGCTGTCTTTGTCTTTCATCGCCTGCTTCAAGGCTTGGCTTACGCGATTTCGCAGATCCATGGGTGCGACGTCTCCGGTTGATGCCACCAAAATGGGCCTGCGGGACCTATCCGATAGGGCGTCCGTAAGCAACCCGGGGCCTCATGCGACCTTGCGGCACATCCGGCGCCTGCAAAGACTTGACCCCTTGCCGCGCTGTTTCTAGGTTCCCGGCAATTTGCCTCAAGGAGAGTCGCCGATGCAGCCCTTATCCCCGACCGGAACGGATAGCCCGACGGCGTGTCTCGCGCTTGCAGATGGGTCGTTGTTCTATGGTCGCGGCTTTGGATCAACTGGCACCGTTTCGGCAGAGCTGTGCTTCAATACGGCCATGACCGGGTATCAGGAGATCATGACCGATCCCAGCTATGCCGGGCAGATCGTGACCTTCACCTTTCCTCATATCGGCAATGTTGGCGTGAATCCTGATGATGACGAGACAGCCGATCCGGTGGCCGAGGGCATGGTGGTCAAGTGGGATCCGACGGTTCCCAGCAACTGGCGGGCTTTCGAAGGTCTGTCGGACTGGCTGGAACGGCGAGGTCGCGTGGCCATCGGCGGTGTCGATACCCGTCGCCTGACCCGGGCGATTCGACAGCAAGGGGCACCGCATGTGGCGTTGTCGCATGATCCTGACGGCCAGTTCGATATTGCAGCGCTGGTGGCCAAGGCGCGTGCATTTGCGGGGCTGGAGGGTCTCGATCTGGCCAAGCAGGTGACATGCGCGCAATCCTACCGCTGGGATGAGATGCGCTGGGCCTGGCCGCAGGGATACACGCGTCAGACCCAAGCGCGCCATCGCGTCGTCGCCGTGGATTATGGGGCGAAGCGCAATATTCTGCGCTGTCTGGCCAGTGCGGGGTGCGAGGTTGTTGTCATGCCGGCGACGTCGACGGCCGAAGACGTGCTCGGCCAGAACCCGGACGGTGTCTTTCTGTCCAATGGCCCCGGTGATCCGGCGGCAACCGGCGAATATGCCGTACCGATGATCCAGGGCGTGCTGGAGCGCGATCTGCCCATCTTTGGCATCTGTCTGGGTCATCAGATGCTGGCTCTTGCGCTTGGAGGCCGTACGGTAAAGATGAACCACGGCCATCATGGGGCCAATCATCCTGTTAAGGAACTTGAGACCGGCAAGGTTGAGATCACATCCATGAATCACGGATTTGCCGTCGACAGCGAGTCTTTGCCCGACGGCGTCGAAGAGACGCATGTGTCGCTCTTTGACGGATCAAATTGCGGCATACGACTTCAGGATAAGCCGGTGTTTTCCGTGCAACATCACCCTGAAGCCAGTCCCGGTCCGCAGGACAGCTTTTACCTTTTCGAGCGCTTTGCCGGCTCTATGGATGCGCGTCGATAAACGTATTTAAACCTATGGTTGCAAAAGCAACTTGGTTAATCAAAGATTTACCGCTTCTTAACCCTCATTGCCGACAGTCCGGACTCTGTACGATCAGGGAGATGTCTGGATATGGGGATTTCGGAGCTGCGTCAGGCAGGCTACGCCGGGGAAGATGGGCCGTCTCCAACCGGATCACTGGACAGTGAACTGGTAAGAGGCGGAATGCTCTCGGCGCGTGACGCCGGGCTGGCGCGATCCGTTCAGCGCCATTGCGATGCGTCGCTGGAACGGGTCCTTGTCGCGGAAGGGCTGGTCGACGAGGCGGACATTCTCGAAGCGCATGCGCGCCTGCTTCGATCGCGTCGCCTGCGACCCGAGGAACTGGCAGATCTGCCGGAACTGGAACTGGATATCCCACCGCACACATTGCTGAGCTATGCGATCCTGCCGGTGACTGACCGGGATGGTGAGCCGGCGTTGGTCTGCGGGGAAGTGCGTAACCTGTCGGAGTCCTTGGCGTATTTTCCCAATGATCTGCGACGGGCGCGTTTGCTCGTGGCACCGCGTTCGGACGTGCTGCGACGCATTACACAGATCTATCGCCGCCCTTTGGCGGAGGCGTCGGCAACGCGTGTCCCCGCGCAGGAAAGCTGTCGCGTCTGGTCTGCCTATCGCCGGCGCCGGATCGCCCTGATGCTCGGTCTTTTGACCACGCTTTGCGCCGCGGCAATTTATGCGCCCACCCTGGTTATGGCGATCTTTATGGGATGGGCCACGCTGACTCTGGTCGTGGCCATCGGGTTGCGGATGATGGCGGCGCTCGCTGCCCTGACCGCGGAGCCGCATGAGGCGGTGCGCCCCTCTGATGACGCAGAGCAGGACGGGAAAGATTCTGGTCCCGCCGCGAAACTGCCCCGTGTTTCCATGCTCGTCCCGCTCTATCGCGAAACGGAAATCGCCCACGCGCTGATTGCCCGGCTGACGCAACTGACATATCCGAAATGTCTTCTCGATGTGGTTCTGGTGCTCGAGGAAAAGGATGACCTGACCCAGAAGACGTTGTCGCAGATCGATCTGCCGCCCTGGATCCGGGTTGTCATCGTGCCGGATGGCGCGCCGCGCACGAAGCCGCGTGCGATGAACTTCGCGCTGGACTTTTGCGAGGGCGACATCGTGGGTATCCTCGATGCCGAAGACGCGCCCGCCCCGGATCAGATCACGCAGGTTGTACGCCATTTTCAGGCAGCTCCGCCCGAGGTGGCCTGTCTGCAGGGCGTGTTGGATTTCTACAACCCCCGCCAGAACTGGCTGGCCCGGTGTTTCACGATCGAATATGCAACATGGTTTCGCACAATGCTGCCGGGCATGGCGCGGTTGGGCTTCGCAATTCCCTTGGGCGGTACCACGCTTTATATGCGCCGGGCAGCGCTTGAAGCCCTGGGCGGCTGGGATGCACATAATGTGACCGAAGATGCCGATCTCGGCTTTCGGCTGGCCCGGCACGGATACAAAACAGAGATGGTGTCAACCGTGACCGACGAGGAGGCCAATTGCCGCCCCTGGGCATGGGTAAAGCAGCGGTCGCGCTGGCTGAAGGGTTACATGACCACCTATCTCGTGCACATGCGGTATCCTGTAAGGCTCTACAGACAACTGGGCGGATGGAAGTTCTGGGGATTTCAGGCGCATTTCATTTCGGCGGTGTCGCAGGTCGTTCTTGCCCCGGTTCTCTGGTCCTTCTGGCTCGCCTTTCTTGGCTTGCCTCATCCGCTGGACTCAATCATGTCGCGCCATGTCTCCGTTGGACTGGGGGCGTTGTTTCTCGCGGTGGAACTTATCAATCTTGCGATCTACGCCATGTCCGTGTCGCGACCCAAACATCGTCATTTGCTGCCCTGGGTGCCAACCATGCATTTTTACTGGCCGCTCGGGGCGATCGCCGCCTACAAGGCGCTCTATGAATTGGTGGCAAAGCCATTTTTCTGGGAAAAAACCAGACACGGCCTGTCTCTGGGACTGGTCCCGGCACCAGCGCGGCGTGCTGACGACCGGACGGTGATTGAGCCATCCCTGAACGGATGAGCCGCTCACAAAGAGGAATGCACCTCGCCGGAATCGAGTTTCAGACGGGTCACGAAAGCCTTGGAAATATGCGCGCGCAGCGCGTCTCCTGCTGCTTCGGCATCCCGGTTTTCAATGGCGCTGACAATCGCCTGATGCTCCTCCAATGCATCTTCGGGTCGCCCGTCGGCTGCCAATGACGTGGTGGCCATCAGAGCCATGGACCGGTGAACAAGATCCAGTTGCTGGACCAGATAGCGGTTATGCGACGCCAGATGGATCTGCTTGTGAAACCGTCGGTTCGCCCGGGCCATGGCGGTTGGATCATCGATAAGGTTGTGATCGTCCCGGACCATATCGCTGAGCACGCGAACCTCTTCCGGCGTGGCATGTCGTGCCGCCAGATTGGCTGCCAAACCTTCGAGTTCCGCGCGCACGACGTAGAGTTCCGCCAGTTGGTTGTGATCGAGTGAGGCCACGATCAGACTGCGACCGTCGCGGGTCAGAAGCGATTGGGTTTCCAAACGTTGAAGGGCTTCGCGAATGGGCGTGCGAGATACGCCGAAGCGTTCGGCGAGATCGCTTTCCACGAGACGGTCCCCGGGCTTATAGACACCAGTGTCAATCGCTTCGAGAACGAGAGAATAGGCATCTTTCTGGGTCACAGCTATGGTCATGGGGGATCCGTCATCCATATGTCGATGTAAGAGACTACGCCGGGCATCGCGCAGGGATCAAGGCCACGTTCGCGCCTGCCGTAATCCGCGAGAATAAAGCAATGAGTGACGGAGTTTCCGAGATGAATGCTGCTAGAGATCGGATGCCGTCCCGTGCGCCGCTTTCTGATGCGTTCGCGCATGTTGAACCGTGGGTGTTTGCCCTCGACAATACGCTGTATCCCCCGCATGTGCGTCTTTTCGATCAGATCGAAGAGCGCATGACCGAATACGTAATGAACACGTTGGATGTCACCCGCGAACACGCGGATACGTTGCGGCGCGACTATTGGCATCGGCACGGTACCACGCTGGCCGGTCTGATGCAGGAACACGATCTCGATCCAGCGCCCTATCTGACGGCGGTGCATGATATCTCTTTTGAGGCTTTGGAGCCGGATCTTCTGCTGGCAGAGCGTCTTGCGGCGTTGCCGGGCCGGCGCATTGTTTACACGAACGGGTCTGCGCCCTATGCGCGACGCGTGATTGAGGCGCGCGGACTGGATGGGCTGTTTGATGCGGTCTATGGCGTGGAGGATGCAGGATTTGAGCCGAAGCCGCGCCGTGCGGCTTTTGAACGGGTGTTTTCCTCCGCCGCTGTAGAGCCCACGCGCGCGGCGATGTTCGAAGATGAGCCACGCAACCTCGCGGAACCTCACGCAATGGGCATGCGGACCGTTCTGGTCGCACCCGATCGCGTGACCGAAGACCATATCCATCATCACACCGATGATTTGACCGCATTCCTGCGGCATCTGTCCTGACGGCTGTGACAGGCTGACACTTGGCAGAGGTTGCGTGGATGCATAGGTCTGCATCGCGGCGAGGGAGCAAGCCATGACATTTGACTGTGATGCGGTGATCTGCGGTGGCGGGGTTGCGGGCCTGTCGGCGGCCTCCTTGCTTGGTGGGGCCGGTCTGGACGTTGTTTGTGTCGACCCTGTGCCTCCTGTGACGGCGCCGGATCTTCAGGGCGCGGATCTGCGCACCACGGCTATCCTTCAACCGGCTCAGGCTCTGTTGGACCGCGCCGGGATCTGGTCGCGCTTCGGGGACGCACCGGCGCCACTCGACATCATGCGGATCGTCGAAGCGCCGGCCAGCGCGGGGCAGGGGTCTGTCGTGCGTGATTTCAGATCTGGCGACATTTCAGAAAAGCCTTTTGGCTGGAACGTCCCAAACTGGCTGCTGCGCCGGGAAATGATGGCCCATATCGCCTCTTTGAACACGGTCACATTCCTGTCCGGCACGGCAGTAACATCACTTTTCACACGCGAGAGCGAAGCGCGCGTGGGCCTCAGCGATGGCCGCAAACTACGGACGCGCCTGGTCGTGGGGGCGGATGGGCGGGAGTCCTTTATTCGTAAGAAAGCCGGTATTGGGGTGACGCGGATGCGCTACGGCCAAAAGGCACTGAGTTTTGCTGTCACCCATGAGCGGCCGCACGAGAACATCTCGACAGAAGTCCATCGCAGCGGCGGACCTTTCACGCTGGTGCCTCTGCCTGACCATGACGCGCGCCCGTGTTCTGCGATTGTCTGGATGGAAAGCGGGCCCGAGGTGCAACGCCTGCTTGCCTTGCCGGAGGCGGAGTTTGAGGCTGAAATGACGGAAAGGTCTGATCATCTTTATGGTCCGTTGAAACTGGCCTCTCCCGTCTCGGTCTGGCCCATCGTGTCCCAGATTGCGGACCGGATGTGGGCGGAACGCGTGGCGCTGATTGCCGAGGCGGCGCATGTCGTGCCGCCTATCGGTGCGCAGGGCCTGAACATGTCCTTGGCAGATTTGGACGTGCTGACCAACCTCGTGGAGGCTGCGCCGGACAGGCTGGGTGCGGCTGATATGCTCAAGACCTATCACAGAAAACGCTACCCGGATGTGCGGTTGCGCGTGACCGGAATAGACGCCTTGAACCGGGCCTCCCAAGCGGGCAGCGCGCCTTTGCGGGATATGCGCGCGCTTGGCCTTAACGCGCTCTACGCGCTGCCTCCCGTGCGGCGCGGCCTGATGCAGATGGGTTTGGGGGCCTCCGGTTGAAAGCCGATTTTTAGCCAATCGGTCCCGGGCGACGCTCCTCGCTCAGGAGCACGTTTGCCTCGACATCGCCCACGCCTGGCAGTGTCATGATCCGCCGTCGCAAAACACGCTCGAAATCCGCGATATCCCGGGCCACGACCCGTAGCCGATAATCGTACAGACCCAGCACATGTTCGACGGTCTGCACTTCGGGAATTGCCATCACGGCGCGTTCGAAATCCTGAAGACTCACGCGCCCTTTCGTGGCCAGCTTGAGGCCAAGAAAAACCGTCACGCCAAAGCCCAAGCGCTCCTGATCCAGAGCCAGCCGTTGCCCCTTGATCGCGCCACTTTCGTGCAGCCGTTTGATGCGTCGCCACGTTGCGGGTTGGGACAGGCCAAGCTGTCGCGCCAGAGACCCCGCCGATTGCGTCGCGTCTTGGGACAGAGCCACCAAAAGCCTGCGATCGATTGTATCCAGCTCAATCGGATCGGTTGCGGTCATAGCGGCAGGGTCTCATCTGTCTTGATCCGCGCGACATGCATCAGTGCCTCGATATCTGCGATATGGGGCAGGGTGAGGATCGCATCGCGGTAGAGGCGTTGATAATCCGCCATGTCCTTTGAGATGACAGAAAGCCGGACGTCCACGCGGCCAAGGAATGTCTGAATTTCAATAACTTCCGGTATGTCCCGGGCTTTTTCGACGAAGGTATCAAACGCACGTGGTGCCGCCTTGTCGAGGGTGATGCGCAAGCTCACCTCAACCGTGTAGCCGAGCGCGGGCCAGTCGATGACGGCGTGATTGCCCTGTAGGACGCCCGCATCCTTCAAGGCCGACAGTCGCCTCGCGCAGGTTGCTGCGGTCACGCCTGCCCGCTCTGCGAGGGCCGCAGCAGACAAAGCGGGGGCGTGCTGGTACTGGCGCAGAATGCGTCTGTCTGTGTCATCGAGCATGAAAGTATTTATAAATAAAAGAAACGCGCATGAAAATATGAAAATCAGTCAAGAATAACGCACTTCTGTTCTGATTTCAGCCGGACAAGGACGCATTTTTCGCGCATCGAAGCGGGGCGTCATCAGCACCCGCGAGTTGGAGAGGAATCATCATGCGCGTCTACTACGATCGCGATTGCGACATAAACCTGATCAAGGACAAGAAAGTGGCCATCCTCGGCTATGGCAGCCAGGGCCATGCCCACGCGTTGAACCTGCGTGACAGCGGGGCCAAAAATCTGGCTGTGGCTTTGCGCCCCGGTTCAGCCAGTGCCAAAAAAGCCGAGGCCGAGGGCCTTCAGGTCATGGAGATCGCTGAGGCTGCCGCGTGGTGCGATCTGATCATGTTCACCATGCCCGATGAATTGCAGGCCGAGACGTACAAGAAGTATGTCCACGACAATCTCAAGGAGGGCGCGGCCATTGCCTTCGCGCACGGTCTCAACGTGCATTTTGGTCTGATCGAGCCCAAGGCGGGCGTCGATGTGATCATGATGGCCCCCAAGGGCCCCGGGCACACCGTGCGCGGCGAATACGTCAAAGGTGGCGGTGTGCCGTGTCTTGTGGCGGTCAACAACGACGCCTCGGGCAAAGCGCTTGAGATCGGCCTGAGCTATTGTTCCGCCATCGGAGGCGGCCGGTCTGGGATTATCGAGACGAACTTCCGCGAGGAATGCGAGACGGACCTCTTTGGCGAACAGGCCGTGCTCTGCGGGGGGCTGGTCGAGCTTATTCGCATGGGATTCGAGACGCTGGTTGAGGCCGGATACGCGCCCGAGATGGCCTATTTTGAGTGCCTGCACGAAGTGAAGCTGATCGTCGACCTGATCTATGAGGGCGGCATCGCAAACATGAACTACTCGATTTCGAACACCGCGGAATACGGTGAATACGT